>Ga0209963_1000248_pt1 | contig 151291 bp, 131 predicted proteins | sample ThiBio_1000_biof_2_FD_183957 | JGI IMG/M metagenome (GOLD analysis project Ga0209963, IMG submission 183957) | Wastewater bioreactor microbial communities from Cape Town, South Africa - Thiocy_cont_1000_biof (SPAdes) | ecosystem: Engineered > Bioreactor > Thiocyanate-remediating >... | reverse complement strand
ACCCGGCAGGAATCAAGATCACTGACCAGCAGATGAAGACACTGCCGCTGAAACGCCACGACTTCCACGGCAACTGGAACTACACCCTGACACCCAAATAACGTTCATGTAATTTACGCGCAGGCCCTAAGCCTCGATTGAGACAATGTAAGGACGCGTTCAGGTTCATTCAGGTTCGCTACAGCAGGCGCGCGATTCACTCGGCACCGAAGGGAGGACGACGGTGCGGTTACTACTGGTGGAGGACGAGGCGCGGATGGCCGACGCGGTCGCCGGCGGCCTCGCAGCGGACGGTTTCACCGTCGACATCGCACACGACGGGCAGGACGGGCTGTGGCGCGCGAGCGAGCGGGTCTACGACGTCATCGTGTTGGACATCATGCTGCCGAAGCTCTCCGGGTACGAGGTGGTCAAACGTCTGCGCGCCGCGAAGGTGTGGACGCCGATCCTGATGCTCACGGCCAAGGACGGCGAATACGACCAGGCGGACGCGCTCGACCTGGGCGCGGACGACTACCTGACCAAGCCGTTCTCCTACGTCGTGCTGCTCGCGCACCTGCGGGCGCTGGTCCGGCGGGCCGCCCCGGCGCGGCCGGTGGTGCTGTCCGCGGGCGACTTGATCCTCGACCCGGCCACCCGCCGGGTGCAGCGCGGCGCCGATGACGAGATCTCGCTGACGCCAAGGGAATTCGCCATGCTGCAGTATCTCTTGCGGCGCCGCGGCGAGGTCGTGTCGAAGAGCGACATACTGGCCAATGTGTGGGACGAGTTCTACGAGGGCGACCCGAACATCGTCGAGGTGTACGTGGGCTACCTGCGCAAGAAGATCGACACACCGTTCGACCGCCGCAGTATCGAGACGGTGCGCGGGGCGGGCTACCGACTGCGGAGCGACGGTGGGTGAACCCGTCCCGGCGGCGGCGCGGCCCGGGGCTCTCGGTGGTTCCGGCGCCGCGGGTGCCGGCGGTGCTGTCGGCGGTTCCGATGCGGCGGGTGCTTCCGATGCCGCTAGTGGTTCTGACGCTTCCGGCGTTTCGGGCACCACCGACGCTACGAACCAGGACCGTGCGGCGCGGGGTCGCGACACCCAGGATCGAGCTGCACCGGATGGAGCAGGGCCGGATCGGGCAGGGCCAGCCGCAGACGCGCGCGGTCCCGAGCCGGGTCGGCGGCCGTCATGGTGGGCGAGAAGGTCGCTGCGCGCCCGGCTGACCGCGGCGACGGTCGTCGTACTCACCGTCGGCATGACCGTGGCGTCGGTGCTGCTGGTCTGGCAGGTGCACAACTCCCTCATCGCGGGGCTCGACACCGCGGTGACCCAGCAGGTGCAGTCCGTCGCCGCGCAGGCACAGAACGGCGAACTGCAGGCCCACATGCCGAATCTGGAGGACGGCGGACCCGCTGTGCAGGTGGTGTCGGCCGACGGACAGGTGATCGCCGCCTCGAACGGGCTGCGGCAGCGCGGGCGGATGTTCACCCTGGCGGGCGCGGAAGGTGAGGCGGTCACGGCGACGACCAGGGCGACCGGCCTCGGCCCGGATGCCAAGACCTGGTATCGGGTCGCGGTGCTCACCGTCACGACCAAACAGGGACCGGTGACGGTCTACGCGGCACTGCAGACCGACTCGGTCACCGACAGCACCGCCGAACTCAGCGCCGCTCTCGCCGTCGGTGTGCCCGTGGTCGTGGTGGCGCTGGCGGTCGTCGCGTGGCTGCTGGTCGGGCGGGCGCTGCAACCCGTCGAGGCGCTGCGCCGCCAGGCGGCGGCGATCCCGGCCTCGGACCTGCGCCGGCGACTCGAGGTGCCCGCGGCCCAGGACGAATTGGGCCGCCTCGCCGCGACGCTCAACGACCTGCTCTCCCGTATCCAGGCCTCCACCGGCCGGCAGCGCCAGTTCATCGCGGATGCCGCGCACGAGCTGCGCAGCCCGATCGCGTCACTGCACGCACAACTGGAGATCCTGGGACGGCGGGCGGACCGCGCCGGCGATGCGCGCGGGGCCGAATGGGCGGCCGGGATGATCGCCGACACCCGGCGCCTGACCCGCCTCGTCAACGACCTCTTGGCGCTCGCCCGGCTCGACGCGAACCCGAAGATCCATCGGCAGACCATCGACCTCGACGACCTCGTGCTCGACGAGGTGCGGCGCGCGCAGGGCCGTGGCGTCGCCATCGACGCCGGCGCCGTCTCGGCCGGCCGGGTGCTGGGCGATCCGGCCGGCCTGGCCCGGGTGGTCCGCAACCTGCTGGACAACGCCGTGCGGCACGCCGCCGGCCGCGTCGTCGTCGGATTGCGCGGCGACGGGAGGTCGGTGACCCTGACGGTCTCCGATGACGGTCCGGGCATCGCGCCGGCCGATCGCGAGCGCATCTTCGAGCGCTTCACCAGGCTCGATGACGCGCGGTCCCGGGATGCGGGCGGCGCCGGGCTGGGGCTCGCGATCGTGCGAGACGTGGTGCGCGGCCACGGCGGCTCGGTCCGGGTCGGCGACAACAAGCCGGGGGCGCGGTTCACGGTGACGCTTCCCGCAGCCGACTAGCCAGGCCCGACTGACGGCTGCAGCGAGCCGCATCGGTCCGGTTGTGCGGCGAGTTGTCCCCCTGACCGATTTTCATCCACATGCGGTGAAGCGGCGTTGCCGCGAACGGCGTCATCTCCGCATGCTGGGGACCTGTTTCCAACACCGCAATTTCCAACACCGCGAGGAGGGCAGATGGACGGGTTCGACATCGCGACCGACCGGATCCAGGCGGCGGCGTCCGGCGTCGATCAGGTCGGCGCATCGCTGCATCGCGAGATCGCCGCCATGGAGGGGACTTTGGCGGACATCGGCGCCGGCTGGCATTCGACGACCGCGGGGCCGCGGTTCGCCGCGGCCATGGGCGGATACCTGGACGACGCCCGGCGGTTGGCCGAGGCGCTCATCAGTCACGGCGCCAGCCTGGCCGCGGCGTCCCGCACGTTCGAGCAGGCCGAAGGCGCGATCGCGGCCGCAACGCCGGCGGTGGCCCGATGACGGAGATCAGGGTGAACTACGGGGCCATGAGCGCCGGCCACGAGGATCTGGTCGCGACCTGGGCCCGCATCGAGGCGCACCTCGCCGAACTCGACGCCGCGATCGCCGCGACCGGGGACATGCGTTCGGAGGCGCTGACCTCGTACCTGGGCCTGAAGGCACGCTGGGACGCGTCGGCCGCCGATCGGCAGGTCACATTGCAGGCCCTGGCGAACGCGGTCGACTCGGCGGCCCAGACGTACCGGGAGGTGGACGCCGCTGCCGCCGCGCAATTCGCCGGGTGAGCGCCCGATCCGCGAGTGGCGGCCCAGTCGGTGATTGGGCTCAGTACACGCCGCGGACCAGGCGCAGCGGCTGGGTGTGCTGGTAGAACACCCAGCGGTTGACCTCGCGCGGGTGCCGGATGCCGTCGTACCAGATCGCCGTGCCGCTGCCCGGGAGCAGGCCGAACTCGACGGCGCGGCCGCGGTAGGTGGCCGGCTGGCGCCCGAACCCGAGGATCCGTTTGCGGACCACCGTGACGGCCACGCCGCTGCGGGCATCGGGCTCCACCTCGATCACCTTGGCGCTGCCGCCCGGAATGCGCTGCTCGTCGACGTAGAACGTCCCGGTGACCGGGGCGAGCTGCGCGGCACCGAGCAACACCCCGCCTGCGTCGCTGCGGACCAGCGGCACTCGGTCGACCTCGGCGCGTGTCGCCGCGCGGACCGCCTCGGGACCCGTTGGTAGAGCGTAGATGTCGGTGAACGCGGTGGGGTGCGGCGTGGCGTAGGCGACCTCGACGGCCCCGAGCAGATCCTTGCGCAGGAGGCGCAGCACGACGGCGTTCAGGTCGGAATCGTCGCCGACCACCAGAACCCGACCGGCGAGCAGCGGGTCGACCTCCTTCTTCGGCCGACGACCGACGATATGGGTCGGATAGCCGCCGCAGGCGGCGAGGATCGCGCCGATGCCCGCGGCGTCCGCGGTGCCGGCTTTGGCTCCGCCCGCATCGGTCGCCACCCGGGTGCGGCGGCCGCTTCGCGCCCCGGCGCGAACAGCGTCATCCCCGTAGGCGAGCGCCGGCATCGACTCGCCTTCGGTGCGGCAGCACAGCACTGTGATACCGCCGGGTCCGTCCAGTTCGGTCAAGCGACTACCCTTCAATGGGCGCGAACCGCGTCGCGCCGCCACGTTCAACGGCGTGGGATACCGCGTGACGTACCGTGCCGCAGCTCTGCGGTGCTGGTACATCAACCACCAGGGAGTCTGCCATGACGGTGATGGTGCTGATCGGTGCCCAGTGGGGCGACGAGGGCAAGGGCAAGGCGACCGACCTGTACGGCGAGCGCATGCAGTGGGTGGTGCGCTACCAGGGCGGCAACAATGCGGGGCACACCGTCGTGCGGCCGGACGGACAGAAGTTCGCGCTGCACCTCGTGCCGTCCGGGATCCTCTCCCCGCAGGTGACCAACGTGATCGGCAATGGCGTGGTGATCGACCCGGGCGTGCTGCTGGGGGAGATCGCCGAACTGGAAGACCGCGGGGTGGACACCTCGAACCTGATGATCTCCGCCGACGCGCACCTGATCATGCCGTACCACGTGGCCATCGACAAGGTCGCCGAGCGCTACCTGGGCTCGTCCAAGATCGGCACCACCGGGCGCGGTATCGGGCCCTGCTACCAGGACAAGATCGCCCGCATGGGCGTGCGGGTACAGGACGTGCTCGACCCGTCGATCCTCGCCCAGAAGGTCGAGGCCGCACTGGATGTCAAGAACCAGATGCTGGTCAAGATCTACAACCGCAAGGGGCTCGACCCGCAGGCGGTGATCGACGCCGTGCTCGACCAGGCCGAGGCATTCAAGCATCGCATCGCCGACACCCGGCTGAAGCTCGACCAGGCCGTGGACCGCGGCGAGAACGTGCTCCTGGAGGGCGGGCAGGGGACGCTGCTCGACGTCGACCACGGCACGTATCCGTTCGTCACGTCGTCATCGCCGACGGCGGGCGGTGCGGCGACGGGCTCGGGGATCGGGCCGACCCGGATCACCACGGTCGTCGGCATTCTCAAGGCGTACACCACACGGGTCGGCTCCGGGCCGTTCCCCACCGAATTGCTGGACGCCTCCGGGGAGTATCTGCGCGAGACCGGGCACGAGCGCGGTGTGACGACCGGGCGGGCCCGGCGCTGCGGCTGGTTCGACGCCGTCGTCGCACGCTACTCGACGCGGGTCAACGGGCTGACGGACCTGTTCATCACGAAACTCGATGTGCTGTCGTCGTTGTCGACGGTTCCGGTGTGCGTGGGCTACGACGTCGACGGCGTCCGGTTCGACGAGATGCCGATGACGCAGACCGCGTTCCACCATGCCAAGCCGATCTACGAGGAGCTGCCCGGCTGGTCCGAGGACATCACCGGGGCGCGGACCCTTGCCGACCTACCGGCGAATGCCCGCCGTTACCTGGATCGGCTGGAAGAACTGGCCGGGTGCCGCATCTCGGCGGTCGGCGTAGGTCCGGGCCAGAACGAGACCATCGTGGTGAACGACCTGCTCGCCTGAGCCTTCGGGACGACCCGGATCCGCCGCACCAGTGCGGTTTCGCCGGAACCGGAATCACGGCGGCCTGCCGCCGCGAGCTGCGTCACGGGCGATTGAACCGGACTACAGCACGACGAGGTGCTCGGCGGTGGCGCCGGGCACGGCCGCCAGCGTGATGCCGCGATCGAAGGTGACGAGCCGGCCACCGTGCGCGACCGCGAGAGCGAGCAAGTAGACATCGGTCACCTGTTTGTGGCTGAGCAGATTCGCTCGATGCACCGAGGCCGGGTCACGCAGGCTGACATCGCAGGGCCAGTATTCGTGATCGCCGGCGCGACACGCGTCTTCGAGCGCGTCGACGGCCGCCCGCGACGATGCCATCGCGGGGTAGGCAGGCTGGCTGAAGATCCGGACGAAACCGTTCTCAGTGATGGCGCAGGACGCCCATCCGGCGCGGCCTACTTCACGGAACCAACGGCGGGCGCGCCCGTGGTGGGTGTGGTTGGCGTCCGCGAGCGCGAGCAAAGTGCTGACGTCGAGCAACGCCCGCACTAGATGCCTTCTTCCTCACGAATGCGATCGATCAGTTCGTTGGTGACGACGTCACCTGTCGGCCCGAAGACCGGGAAGCCGTCCACCATGGTGTACTCCCGCTCACGCCTCGCACCCTGCCCCGTCAACCGCTCCCTGGCCAGGTCTGAGAGCACCTGCCCAGCGGTGCGCTTCTCGTAACGCGCCCGTTCCTTCACGGCCTGCAGGACGTCGTCATCGATGCTCAGAGTGGTGCGCATGCATCTGATGCTACTGCATCAGGGTGACCGATGGTGCTTGCCGACGTAGGGGTGGTCGGCCGGCTGTGACGGCCGGCAACCGTATCCGAGCGGCCGTGGATTTCATCCGATCCGGGCCGCCCGATACCCTGTCGCATTGTGCGCATCCTGATCATCGGTTCCGGCGCGCGGGAGCATGCCATCGCCCGAGCGCTCGCCAGGGACCCGGCCGTCACGGACCTGCACGTCGCACCGGGCAATGCCGGGACCGCGGAACTGGCGACCAACCACCAGGTCTCGGCGTCGGATGCGGAGTCCGTGCTCGCGCTCACCCGCAAAATCGCGCCGGACCTCGTCGTCATCGGCCCGGAGGCCCCCCTCGTCGCCGGGGTCGCCGATGCTCTGCGCGATGCCGGTTTCGTGGTCTTCGGCCCGTCCGCCGCGGCCGCGCAGATCGAGGGATCCAAGGCGTTCGCGAAGGGCGTCATGGCCGCTGCCGGTGTGCCGACGGCACGCAGCATCACCGTCACCGACTACGGCGCCATCAAACAAGCGCTTGCCGAAACCGGGTCGCCGTACGTCGTCAAGGATGACGGGCTGGCCGCGGGCAAGGGCGTCGTCGTCACGACGAACAAGGCCACCGCCATCGACCACGCATGGGCGGTCCTGTCGAGCGGCAGCCCCGTGCTCGTCGAGGAGTTCCTGTCCGGGCCGGAGGTCAGCCTGTTCGCCGTGTGTGACGGCGTTCGGGCGGTGCCGCTGCTGCCGGCCCAGGACTTCAAACGGGTCGGCGACGGCGACACCGGCCCGAACACCGGCGGAATGGGCGCCTACGCGCCCCTGCCGTGGGCACCGCCGGACCTGGTCGCGACCGTCCAGCAGCAGGTGTTCGAGCCGGTGCTCGCCGAGATGCGCCGTCGCGGAACGCCTTTCACCGGGCTGCTCTATGCCGGCCTCGCACTGACCGCGGCCGGGCCGCAGGTGATCGAGTTCAACTGCCGGTTCGGCGACCCCGAGACCCAGGTCGTGCTGGAGTTGCTCGAGACGCCGCTGTCGGCGGCGCTCTGGGCATCGGCCGCCGGCGACCTCTCGGCCCTGCCGGCATTGCAGTGGAAGAGCGGCTCCGCCGTCACCGTCGTGATCGCGGCCCAGGGATACCCGGCCAAACCGGCGTCCGGCGACGTGATCACCGGCGCCGACGCGGACGGGATCCTGCACGCCGGAACCGCCCGGAACGACGCCGGGAACCTGGTGACCGCCGGCGGTCGCGTGCTCTCCTGTACAGCCGCTGGGGCGAGCCTTTCCGAGGCGCGAGATGCCGCCTACGCCTTGGTGTCTCGCGTGCAGATACGCGGATCGCACCATCGCACCGACATCGCGGCCAAGGCGCTGGCCGGGGAGATCGCGGTGCCGTCGCACTAGCTCCGGTCGCGGTCCGAACCTGCCGGCGGGCGCCCGTTGGCTACTCGGGGTCTGCTACATGACGTCCGTTACTTGGCATCCGCGTAGCAGCGCACGGCGACCGGGCGGACGGGTGTGTGCACCGACGAGCCCGGGAAGACGAGGTCGCGCGCGGTGGTGGCGGCCGTGACGGCCAGCTCGCACACCTGCTCGGCGTAGGGCTCAGGTACGTGGATCACCAGTTCGTCATGCTGGAAGAGCACCATCTCCGCCGCCGGCACCTCGTCGAGAAGCGCGAGGCGCAGCGTCGTCATCCATGCGGCCGCCCAGTCGGCCGCGGACGCTTGTATGACGAAGTTCCGGGTGAAGCGCCCGCGGTCACGCGCCACTCGGCGGGCGCGGCTCTCGTCCGACGCTCCCCCTGCCCCGACCGCACGCCGCCATCCCTCGGACGGTGGTGGGCACGCCCGGCCGAGGACCGACGCGACCACGCCGCCGGCCTCGCCCCGTCGCGCCGCCGACTCCACGCACGCGACCGCGGCGGGGTAGCGGACCCGCATGGTGGCCATCAGGCGGGCGGCCTCGCCCGACGTCTGGCCGTACATCGCGCCGAGCATCGCGAGTTTCGCGTGCCGTCGATCGCCGCCGAAGCCGTCCGCCGCGAGCGCCGCGTACAGGTCGGCGTCACCCGAGAGCGCCGTCAGCGCAGGGTCTTTGGAGACCGCCGCCAAGATACGCGGTTCCAGCTGCGCCGCATCGGCGACCACCAGCACGTGCCCCGGCTCGGCGATCGCGGCCCTCCGCATCGACGTCGGCAGCTGCAGGCCCCCGCCGCCCCGCGTCGCCCACCGCCCGGACACCACGGCACCCGGCAGGAACTGTGCCGCGAGCCGGCCGTCGACCACCCAGTCGTCGAGCCAGTTCCACCCGTTCGCGGTGAACAGCCGGGCGAGGTCCTTGTAGCGCAGCAGTGGCGCGACGGCGGGGTGATCGATCTCGCGCAACACCCATGCGCGGGTGGTTTCGATGTCGAATCCGCTGCGGTGGAACGCTTCCCGAAGGTCGACCGGCGAATCGGGATTGACCGGGAAGCCGAACGCCGTGGAAATCTCCTCGGCCAGTCGGGCGAGCGTCGCGGGCCTCGCGCCGTCCGTAGGCCGCGTGCCGAGAGCGTCGGCTAGGATCTGTCGATGCACATCGGCGTCCCACGGCAGACCGCGGCGGCTCATTTCCGCGGCGACCAATGCCGATCCGGACTCGGCGGCGATCAGCAGCCGTAAGGCGCCGGCCGACACGTCGATCCCGGCCGCTGTGGCCTCCGGTCCACCCGCCGACCGGTCTACCCGCCGCATCTGGTCGCGGTAGGCGGCAATGAGGAGTCTCGGATCGGTCTCGGTCGCCTCGGCAACGGCGTCGTCGAACAGGCCCGGCTGTTCGACGACATGCGGCCGGGCACCGCCGTCGATCGGTACGGGATCCGCGGGAACCGGTTCGCCGTGCGCGCGGGCGAGGATCGCCGCCGCCCGGCAGGGCTCGCCGAAACGGCCCTCGCGGCCCAGCAGGATGCGCTCGGTCAGCGCGAGATCGTGGCAGCGACGGACCCGAATGCCGAGAGCGAGCAATGCCGGGTACATTTCGGCGGCTAAGTCGAAGATCCACCGCGGGGCGTAGCTCTGCTCCCATTCGGCCAGCTCAGCCGGACCGGTTACCTCGGTCACCGCGGCCGCACCGCCGACGGCTTCGGCAGCCGCGTGCGCGACGGGTGCATCCGCCGACACGTCACCGACCGCCCCATCGGCCACCACATCGGCCATGCGAACGGCCCGGACCCCGCCGTTCCGGATCGTGACCGCCACCAGCACAGGGGCATTGTCCCCCGAACAGCGTCATACTCGTCGGCCGGCGGCGACGCGGTGACCGCAGCACGTCGCCCAACGCGTTGGATATTAGAAATTCATGAGCAACTCATTACTGTTTTATGGCATTACATAATCGTTATCCGAAATCAACCAATATCACACCGGTTCCCGGGTTTCACACATAAATTTGGGGAATCATAGAGGGTGTGCTGCAGCAGAAGGGAACTCACTGGGTGGCCCATGGGCGCGTGTCGTCCTGGGTGCGCCGTGACGTCCCGAGTTGGTGGCTACCTGCACTGATCGCGGCGACCGCGGCGTATACGCTGCTCACGCTGCTCGTGCTCGCCGGGTCCGGCATCACCGAGTTCGACTCCTTCTGGTACGACCTCGATCTGGTCCCGCCGACATCGCCGCTGCATTTGCCGGTCGAATTGTGGGTCTTTCTCGGGCAGCGCGTCCCGGCGATGATCATTGCCGGTCTGTACTGCTTGTACCGCGCTCGGCGGACGCGCAGTTGGACTCCGCTTCTGATGTACGCCATGGCCGGCACCGGGTTCGTGGCGAGCGTCCTCGCGATGAAGTACATGACCGGCCGCATCGGCCCGCGCTACACCGACGTGGCGCACACCGTGTGGGACGGCGGGGACATCTTCCCGTCCGGACACGTCACCGGGACCGTGGTGATGTACGGGTTGATCGCCCTGCTGGTGCCGCTGGCATACCGCAAGCTGGCGACCGTGGCCGCGATCGTGCTATCCGTGACGGTCGGCTTCGGCACGGTCGCGCTCAACACGCATTGGCTGTCCGACGTGGTCGGCGCTTGGCTCAACGGATCGATCGTGCTGCTGGTGGTGTGGGCGATCACGCCGGAGGTGCAACGCCGGCTGGTCGCCCGACTGCGGCAGATCAGGGCCTGGCATCGCGCGGCGCTCACCGCCCATGACGGTGTTCTGCCGTCCGCCCCGGTGGGAGAACACCGCTCGTAGCGGCGCCGGTGATACCGCAGCGCGGCGCCAGCCTATAGGTACATGCCGGTCTTCGCGCCCGGGTGGTCGGTGCCGACGGCATGAAGATCACGCTCGCGCAGCACCAGGTAGGTCTCGCCACCCACCTCGACCTCGTAGGGGTCCTCGGGGCTGAAGAGCACCCGGTCGCCGGTCTTGACCGATCGCACGTGCTGGCCGACCGCGACCACCTCGCCCCACACCAGACGCTTGGCGACCTCCGCCGTCGCCGGGATGACGATGCCGGCCCGTGTGGTCCGCTCGCCGACGCCGCCGCCCTGCTTGACCATGACGCGGTCGTGCAGCATCTGAATGGGAACACTGGATTCGGCCACGGGAGAAGCCTAATCGCCGCGGTGCGCACATCCGGATATGCCTCCGGATACGCCTCCGGGCACCTGCCTGAGGATTCTCAAGCGGGTGCCCGGATGGTTGATGTCCTCTCCGTCGGGATCGCCGCCGGAGAGGAGGCCGCGTCAGTTCGAGCGCGACATGGACCGCTGCGCGATCATGATCAGCTCGTCGCGCATCGCCGGGGTAGCGGCGTTGTCGATCGCGGCGGCCAGAGCGCGGCGGGTGCGGGAGATCTCACGGTGGCTACGGAAGGCCTTCGCGAGGCGAGTCATGACGAATCAGTCCTTACTGGTTGGGTTCTCAACTGCTTACACCTATTAGACGCCCAACGCGGCCCGAGGTTTACCGCAATCGCCGGTGAACTGCCTCACAATCCGGATAATCTACGGCGTTGATCTTTCTGGACCATCGTTTATCCGGGTGATCATGAACTGAATCGATCCTGCTCAACGATCAAGAAAATCCGGGCATCCAGATAGAAAACGCACAGCGCTGAGGACGGTTCGGGTCGGCCACAGAGACACCGGCCCGTCCGGCCCAGGCACGGCCCGTCAGTACGTGATCGCGAGCCCGGGGTCGGCCAGCAGTGCGCCGACGTCGGCGAGGAATCGGGAGCCCTTCTCCCCGTCGATCACTCGGTGGTCGAAGGACAGCGCCAGTTGGCAGACTTTGCGCACGGCGAGTTGCCCGTCGACCACCCAGGGCGCGTCCTTCACCGAGCCGAGCGCCAGGATTGCGGACTGGCCCGGGTTGATGATCGGGGTCCCGGTGTCCACGCCGAGCACGCCCACGTTCGTGATGGTGAACGTGCCGCCCGTCATGTCCCCGGGCGGCGTCTTCCCGGACCGCGCCGTCTCCGTCAACTCCGTAAGCGCCCGTGCCAGGCCCATCAGGTCGAGTTGGTCGGCGTCGCGGATCACCGGCACGATCAGCCCGCGGGCCGTCGCCGCTGCGATCCCCAGGTGCACGTACTGCTTGAACACCACCTCGCCGGCCCGCTCGTCCCACGTGCAGTTCGCTTCGGGTGTCCGGCGCGCGGCCAGACACACCGCCCGCGCCGCGAACGTCAGCGGCGAGAGCTTCACGCCCGCCCACTCCGGGAGCCGTCGCAGGCGGTCCCGCAGCTCCATCATCGGCGTCACGTCGACGCTCAGGAACTCGGTGACATGCGGCATGGTGAAGGCACTCTCGACCATCGCCTGCGCCATCATCTTCCGCACGCCCTTGATCGGCTCCCGCCGCTCCCGGGTCGCCGGGTCGTAGACGATCACCGCGCGCGCAGGCGCAGGCACGCCCGTCTCTGACGCGCCCGTGGTCTGCGAATTTTCCGAGTATGACGCTGTTCGCGCCGTTCCGGCGGCTACCTCCACGTCACCCCGGCTGATCACCCCGTCGGGCCGTGTCGCGGTGACCGCGCGCAGGTCGATGCCGAGGTCCTTGGCCAGCTTCCGCACCGGCGGTGTCGCCAGTGGCGCCTGCTGCGGGGCCTCGGGCACCGTCGTAGCAGCCGCCGGCGCTGCTGCCACCTGCATCACTGTCGCCGCGGGCTCGCCTCCACCCCGCCGGGCGCGCCGGGTCGCCCCGCCCTCGGCGGCGATGTAGCCGACCAGGGTCGCGACGCGACCGTCCGCGGTCTTCTCGCCGATCTTCGCCCCGCTCTCGGATGAGCCGGCCTCAGCCGCTCCGGCCCCGGCCTCCGCGGGTGTGACGCTGGACGCGGGGGCACCGGCCCGAACGTCGTCATCTGCGGTTCCCGAGCCGGAACCCGTTACGGCACCGGATGTTTCGCCGCCGGCGTCATCCGGAAGCGGTCCGGCGTCTGGCTGGGTGTCGATCTGGATGATGGGCGTGCCCACCTCGATCGTCACGCCGACCTCGGCCAGGATCTTGTGCACCCGGCCGGCGTGCGGCGACGGCAATTCCACTGCGGCCTTGGCGGTTTCGATCTCCACGATGATCTGGTTGACCGCGAGCAGGTCGCCCTCGGCCACCTTCCACTCGAGGATCTCCGCCTCGGTCAACCCCTCGCCGACATCCGGCAGGGGGAACGTCTGCAAGCGCGATGAAGTCATCGGTCTGTCTCCCGGATTGTCAGTAGGCCAGCGAACGGTCGACCGCGGTCAAGATCTTGTCGATATCCGGCAGATACTCTTCCTCGAGTCTTGTTGGCGGATAAGGGGTGTCGAACCCGGCGATGCGAAGCACCGGGGCCGCCAGCGAGTAGAACGCCTCCTCGGTGACGCGGGCCGCGACCTCCGAGGTGATGGACGCCTCGCGCGGCGCCTCCGACACCACCACCAGGTGACCGGTCTTCTTGACCGATGCCAGCACCGGGTCGATGTCCAGCGGCGAAAGCGTGCGCAGGTCAATGATTTCCAGCGACCGCCCCTCCGCCTCGGCCGCCGCCGCGGCCTTCATCAGCACCGGCATCGACGGACCATAGGAGACCACGGTGCAGTCCGTCCCCGCGCGGCGCACGATCGACGACGCGACCGTCTCCGGGCGAGAAGACGTGTCTACCACGCCCTTTTCCCAATAGCGGCGCTTCGGCTCGAAGAAGATCACCGGGTCCGGGCACTCGATCGCCTCCTGGATCATCCAGTAGGCATCCGCCGCCGTCGAGCAGGACATCACCCGCAACCCCGCGATGTGGCAGAACAGCGACTCCGGCGACTCCGAATGATGCTCCACCGCACCGATTCCGCCGCCGAACGGGATCCGGATCACCATGGGCATCTGCCAGGCGCCCTGCGACCGGAACTGCACCTTCGCGACCTGCGAGATGATCTGGTCGAACGCCGGGAACGTGAAACCGTCGAACTGCATCTCGCACACCGGCCGATACCCACGCAACGCCAAACCCACGCCGGTGCCCACGATCCCGGACTCCGCCAGCGGCGTGTCCAACACCCGGTGCGCGCCGAAGTCCTTCTTCAGCCCGTCGGTGATCCGGAACACGCCGCCTAACGTGCCGACATCCTCCCCCATCACCAGCACCCTCGGGTCCGCGTCCATCGCCGCGCGCAGGCCCATGTTCAACGCCTTGGCCATGGTGATCGGTTTGAGCTCGACGTCCGCGGCGCTCGGTGCGCCGGAGGCCGTCACCGTGCACCCCCCGCTGCCGAGACGGCATGCGCGTCAGCGCGAACAGCGTCATCTCCGTGGGCCGCACCATCCGCGGCACCGCCGGCGCCATCCGCGAAACCCGCCAGGTATTCCAGATAGTCCGCCTGCTGCCGCTCCAACTGCTGATTCGGCGCCGAGAACACGTGCGAGAACATGCGTGTCGGCGGCGGCGTCTCCATCGCCACCGTGAACGCCCGGAAACGCGCGGCCAGCTCATCGGCATCCGCCTGCACCGACGCGAAGAACGCATCATCGGCCCAACCCGACCGCGTCAACAGCACCCGCACGCGCTCGATCGGATCGAACATCTTCCACGCCTCGGTCTCGTCGGCCAGCCGGTAACGGGTCGGGTCGTCGGAGGTGGTGTGCGCGTCCATCCGGTAGGTGAAGGCCTCGATCATCACCGGGCCGTTCCCCGAGCGGCACTCATCCAGCGCCCAGCGCGTCACCGCGAGGCAGGCCAGCACGTCGTTCCCGTCGACGCGGATGCCCGGAAACCCGTATCCCGCAGCACGTTTGTGCAGCGGCACGCGGGACTGCGTCTCCACCGGCTCGGAGATTGCCCACTGGTTGTTCTGACAGTAGAAGACCACCGGCGCATCGAAGGACGCCGCATACACCATGCCCTCGTGCACATCGCCCTGGCTGGTCGCGCCGTCGCCGAAGAAGACGATCGTCGCCTCATCGGTTTCCAGCGCATCCGGGCCGCTCGACCCGACCTTGCCGTCGAAACGCTGCCCCATCGCATAGCCGGTGGCGTTCAGCGCCTGGTTCCCGATCACGATCGTGTAGTCGTGGAAGCCCTTCTCCTTCGGATTCCAGCTGGAGTGGTCGGTGCCGCGGAAGATACCGAGCAGCTCGGTCGGATCGACGCCCCGGCACCACGCGATGCCGTGCTCGCGGTACGAGGGGAAGGCCATGTCCTGCGGCCGCATCGCGCGCCCGGCGCCGATCTGCGCGGCCTCCTGGCCGAGCAGCGGGACCCAGATGCCGAGCTGGCCCTGGCGCTGAAGCGCGTTGCCCTCGCGGTCGAACCGGCGCACCAGCATCATGTCCCGGTACAGACCCTTCAACAGGTCCGGCGTCACGTCCAGCGGGTAATCGGGGTCGGGGGTCAGCTCGCCCTCGGGCGTCAGCAGCTCGACGAGCCCTTCTCCGTGGGCGGTCTGCCGCAGACCGTGCACCATCTGTTCCGCGGTCGGCACGCCGGACGTGCCCGGCCCGGCTGCATCCATTCCAGCATCCGGTCCTGTCCTTGGGTTTCTGATCCACCGATCGGGTGCCATGCAGACTCCTTCGCGTGTCGCCTTGCGCCGGGATCGCCGGTCGCATCGGGCGTGGTAGGTGGGTGCGCTTTCCTCGATCCTGACACGAAAACGTGTTTTGCACGACGGCGCGGGGTTCCGACGATTTGCCTGCCTACCGTCGGACGTACGGTCGGCGCGGCCGTACATCAAAAACGTGCCTCACCATGCGCTCCGATGCGCTCCGATTCGATGGATGCGCTCCCGATCGGAGGCGCACCCAACGAATCGGGGCGCGTCGTCGGCCGGAACCTGTGCGGCTTTGCGCGGTGCGACCGGCGATCGCTCGCCCCGAACTGCCGTTTCGACCGTCCGGCCGTAGGATCGGCCTACCGAAGTCGCCTGCGCTGGAGGGCCGTCGTGGAACTGGAACACCGTTTCGAAGTGCCGGTCGGCATCGACAAGGCATGGATGCACCTGCTCGACATGAAATTGGTCGCCGCATGCTTCCCCGGCGCAACGCTGTCCAGCGCGGACGGTTCCGAGTACACCGGCACGGTGAAGGTCAAGCTCGGACCGATCCAGCTCACGTACGCGGGCTCGGCGCGCATCGTTTCGGCCGATGAAGCGACACACACGGCGACCATCGAGGCGTCGGGCAACGCCGCACGGTCCGGGTCCACGGCGTCGATGACGGTAGTGGCCGCGGCCGAATCCGTGGCGAGCGACCGGACCGCCGTGACGATGAAGACGGACCTGACGATCACGGGCCGCCCGGCACAGTTCGGCCGCGGGGTGATGGTCGAGGTGGGCGACAAGATCCTCGGCAGGTTCGCCGACTGCCTGGCGTCCACCTTGGCAGCGAGCGAGGCGCCGGGTGAAGTGGCCACGGCAGAGGCCGCCGTTTCCGAAACCGCCGGTGCCGCAGCAGGTTCCACCGAGTATGACGCTTCTCGCGCCGCGAACGCGGCGGAAGGCACGGCTCCGGAGGAGGCGGCCGTAGGCGCGGTCCCAGAGGGGGCAGCCACTGGTGCGAAGAGCGCAGCCGCGGGGGCGGCGGAGGGGGTGGCGCGCGCGGCGGCCGGTGCCCACGCTGCGGGTGGTGGCCCGGCGACAGGCGGAGGGGCCGGTCCGGCATCCACGTACACCCGGGCGCCGGGCACCGCTCCGGCGGCGGAGCCGATCGACCTGCTCGCGTCTGCCCGCGGCTCCATCATCAAGCGCGTCGTGCCCCTCGTCGTGGCGGTGGTCGCGGTACTGATCCTGCGACGGTGTCTGCGGCACCGCCGCGCGCGGCGCGCGGAAGACTGACGCCCCGGCGCGAGCCCCCCGTGTGGGTCGGTGGGGGTCCAGGATGCGGCGGGCGCGCGCATCGGGCTCGCTCCGTTCGCGTCACTTCGCAGCTGCAGTGTGCATGTAACTGGGACAAATCACCCAGATTGCTGCAGGATGCACACTCCCAAAAGGCCCAGTGTGAATCCAGCAGCGCGTGTTCGGCGTGTCGCCCTGCTGGATTCACACCCCTAGGCGGGCGCCGGAGTCAGCGCTCCCGGCCCCCATGACGGTGTGCATCCTGCAGCAGTCTGTCCAAAATGTCCCAGTTACATACACACCCGGGGAAGGCCAGCCAGGGGTTCAACAGGGTCCAGGATGCGAGGGGCGCGACGGTAGTGGAAGCATGAGGACATGAGCGACGAGTTGGGACCCCTGGAGCAATTTCTCGGCTATTGGGAAGGCAACGTCGGCGTCGACGTCTCCTATCACAACAAGGAAGACGAGACAGCCGAGACCGGCTACTTCGAGAAGGCCCGGTTCACGCCCATTCCGATCGTGGAGAACGGCCAGCAGACCATGCACGGCCTGAACTACGAGATGACGGCCTGGCGGCACGGCGAGGAACAGCTCGACCCGTTCCACGACGAGGTCGGCTACCTGCTGTGGGAGCCCTCCACGAGCACCGTGCTGCGCTGCTTCGCGGTGCCGCGCGGGCTCGCGATCCTGGCGGGCGGCACGGCCCGGCCGGACTCGAAGTCGCTGACGTTCATCGCAGAGCCCGGCGATCCCACCTTCGGACTGGTGCAGAACAAGTACCTCGCCCAGCGGGCGCGCACCGGCGGCAAGTTCGTCTCCGAGTACACGGTGCACGACGACGGAACGTTCAGCTACACCTCGGATCTCCAGCTCACCCTCGCCGCGATCGACCAGACGATGCACCACACCGACCGAAACACCTTGCACCGCACCGGAAGCGACGTGACCTGGCCGCACCGGCTCTGAGCCGAGCCCGCCCGTTCAGGCGCCTCCCCCGCATCCCGTCGCCAGATCCCGATCCATGCCGTCACCGTCGCGACAGGCCGCCTATGACGCTGTTCGCGGCCTGCCGGCCGACCGACCACCGCGGCGTCCCCCGTGGCCCCAACGCGAAGACGGTCAGCGCGCCGCGGCGGTGTCGAAGCGCGCATCCAGCTGCGCCACCGTCGGCATGGCGTCCGATTGCTCCGACATCCATTGCCGCAGACGTAGTGTCGCAAGCACATCGTCCTCGTTGTAGCGCAGGATGCGGTCGCGGTGCGCGTCGATGTCGTCGTGCGATGCTCCGTCGCGCCCGGTGGCGATGCGGTACCACGCCATAGAGTTCTCACCGCCGGGTTCCGGGTCGCGCCACGCGAATCCGGCGACCGGGGCGATCGCCTTGAGCCGTAGCGAGCCCGGAACGACGAACAGCCTCTTGATCTCCCGGTAAAGATCGACCCATTGCTCGGAGGCGCAGAACGTCGCGACCTCCTGGCGCGTCGGCATGCCCGTGTGATCCGGGAACCGTGCCGGGGTGCCGTACAGCCACCGTTCCTCCGCGTGGCGTGAGTAGCAGTACGCCGCGAAGGTACGGCCGGCTCGCACGCACGCCGCCCGGATCGCAGACAGGTACTCCCAGAAGTTCACGAAATTCGTTGCCGCCGCGTCACTGTCGAGGCGCTCCCAGGTGACGAACGGCCGGTAGCCGGCGGCGAATCCGGGGACCGGGGCGCCGCTCAAATAGGTACCCCACAGATAGGCGCCGTCATCGAGGTACGACTCCATGTCGACATCGAGTTCCACGTCCGCGCGCACCGGGTCGACGATTCCGCGCCGAACCAATGGCACCCCGGCGCCCATCGCCCGAGCCCGGATACGTGCTTCGCCCGCGGGAATCCCCGTCAAGGGGAGCGCCGCGATCTCCGCTTCGCTCATCTGGGCAACATCGTCGTAGGTCGCGGCGCCGGCATCCCGCAGGATCTCCACGTCGCTCCCGGCGACGAGCAGTGAAACATCGTGCGCTGCTTCAAGTTCCGGCCCACAGACGGGCCACCACGGGCAGAGGCGGCATTCGCTGATCCTGGACGGGTGCGCCAGCGCAGGCCGCCGCTCGGCGGCTGCCGTAGCAACCCGGAGCCGATCCGCGAACCGCTCGTCGTAATCCTCGAGCACGGTGCGCCCGCTGCCGTTCGCCGACGCATCCAGCCGATGCCACACCAGGACGTCGCCGTCACTCCAGTCGGGTTCCATCGATGGCCCGCCGAAACCGATGATGCCGCCGAGGGTTCGGTGCGACGCAAGGCCGAGGCTCTGCAGCAGGCGATACACGTGCGCGAGAGCCAGCGCATCGCCGTAATGCGCGCGGGCCCGCTTCGTCGTCGACCGTTCGATGGGCAGGCGGCGCGCCACGGCCCATGATGCGGTGCCGCCATTCGCGACGGGTGCACCGAACTCGTTCTCCGCCAACCGATGCGCAGATGACGACGCAGACAACTCGCGAGACCCGTTCTGCGGTCGCCGTTCCCATGGCTGCTCCGAGGCAGCGGCCCATGACTCGAGCACGCCCAGACCCGTGAGTTCCGCGCCGGAGCCCGGATCCGTGGTCCGATGGCCGCGGATCAGCACCGGAAGATACCCGCCGTCAGTGTCCAAGAGCAGCAGATCCGGTGTGGCGAAACGTGTTTCGAAGACCAACCGCGGAGCCCAGATGACGGTAGGCCGCTCGCCGTCCGTCGGTGGCACATCCTCGAACAACGTCATAGTCGCGGCGAGACGATCATGGATCGCCGAGCGGTGGCCGGCCAGATTCCGGCGGCGCAGGTCCAACCCCGGATCCGGCGCGCGCTGACGGGTGCGATCGGCGTCCGGGTCGTGATCGAGGTGGATCCTCCGCCGGCAACGACCCGCCGCGACGGGACCGAGACGCACCGGCCGCTCGGCTTCCGTCGGTGCGGGGCGGTCGGGCTGGGGCGTCACGCCATCAGACTACGGATCGGTACGTCGTCAGCGCCGGCGCCGGGGCACGTCGCTGCGGCGCCCTGCGCCCGGCCGTAGGCTATTCCTACGTTGAGGCGGTGTCCTGCGAGCTGTACTTCGAACCGGCGCGTGCCGGTCCGTCAGAGGGGAGTTCTTGCCATGGTTCGACGCTCCACCCAGTCCGCCGCCGACGCGCACGCCCAGGAGCGCCGGACGGCTGCGGTCACCACGGCACCGCCGGAATCAGCCGACACCACGCGAGCGATGAAGGCGCAGTCCAGAGCAGCCCGCGCCGAATCGAAGGCCGCGGCGAAGGCCGCAAAAGTGGCCGGCAAGCAGGAGCGGAAGACATCGGCCGCGGACAGCAAGCACCGCAAGTCCGAGACCCGCGCGTCGCGGAAGGCGTCCCGGGCCGAGGCGAAGGCGGCGAAGGCCTCGGTGAAGGCGAGCGAGGCGGAAGCCGCGACGAAGGCGACGCGCCCCGCGCGGATGATCGGGAAGATCACCGACCCCAAGATCGCGAAGCGAGCCGTGACGATCGGGAAGATCGTGGCGCCCGCTCTGGCACCGGTGCTCATCAAGGCGACGGTGGGCACGCGGCACATGCTCGACGAGGCCCGCGCCCGGAAATTAGGCGTATCGGTCGACCAGGTCGCGGCCTTCCGGGGACCCACCGGCCCGGCGGGTGCGCGCATCACCGGGCTCACGCTGGCGGTCCGAGAGCTGGCCGGTCGCAAGACGAACGACCTCCAGATCACTAGGTTCGCGGAGGTCGCGAGCACGCGGCTGAAGGACCTCACGGCGGCGGTGCAGGCGTCGGCGACGATGCCCAGGGCGCGCCGCAATGAGGTGCTGCACGCCGTGGGTCGCGAACTCGACGACATCGACGCCGACCTCGTTGCGCATCTCATGGGATCGGCCGAGCGGTAGCACCAACCGGCCGTGCCGATATGGTGGCCACGTGACCCTCATGGCCCGAATCTCCGCTCGCCTGTCCCCCCGCCGCGCCGCCCGTCAATCGACCCGTGAAGCGACCCGCCCTCGCGAATCCCGGCATGGCCTCGCCCGCCGGGCGGGAGTCATCACGGCGGCCTCGGTGCTGCTCTTCGGTCTCGGCGCCGGCGTCGCGTTCGCGCACGTCTCGGTGAATCCGAACGAGGTAGCGGCCGGCTCGTGGGCCAAGCTGACCTTCCGCGTGCCGAACGAATCGGCCACCGCCAGCACGGTGTCGGTCAAGGTGTCGCTGCCCACGGACCACCCGTTCCCGAGCGTGTCGCTGATGCCGATCCCGGGCTGGACGGCGACTCCGCACACGGTCACGCTGGACCCGCCCGTCACCGAGGGGAAGTTCACGCTGAACGAGGCAACGGACTCCATCACGTGGACAGCGGCCGACGGCGTCGGGATCAAACCCGGTGAGTTCATGGAGTTCTCGATCTCCGTCGGACCGGTGCCCGACGTCGCATCGTTGGCCATGCCCGCGCAGCAGACGTACTCGGACGGCTCCGTCGTCTCCTGGGATCAGGTCACCTCGGCCGCCCATGACGATTCGGCCGGCCATGACGGCACAGCGGAACCCGACCATCCGGCGCCGATGCTCACGGTGACGAAGACCGCCGTCGGGGACGCTCACGGCGCGGCAGCGGGTGCCAGCGGTGCTTCCGGTACGGGTGGCACGGCGACCACGGACTCGACCGCACAGTGGCTCGCCGCGTCGGCCCTCATCCTGGCCGCCATCGCCCTGCTGGTCGCCGTCATCGGCCTGCGGCGAAGGCCGCAACGCGGTGCGGCTCCGTCCGACGCAGCTGTGTCTGACGCAGCTCCGGATCTCGTGACGTCGGGCGTCGCGACGGACGCCGGCTCCACGGCCGTGACGGAGGCGGCGTCATCCACCGAACGCACGTCATGAGCCGACCGGGCCGCCGCGACCGCGCCGGTGCCACCGGCTGGTTGCGGCGCGCGGCGATCGCCGTGCTCATCGCCGGCGGTGCCATGCTCGGTTTCGCCGGGCCCGCCGCGGCCCACAACGTCCTCGTGTCGTCGGATCCCGCCAATGGTGCGACGCTGGACAAGGCCCCGACGGCCGTCTCGTTCACCTTCGACCAGCCGATCGAGAACTTCGACCCGGCGCTCAAGGTGTTCGGCCCCAACGGTCATGACTTCGCGACGAGCGCACCCATCGTCGACGGCAGCACGGTCTCGGCGTCCTTCGCCGCGGGGCCGGCCGGCGCCTACCGTGCGGTCTATCGCATCGTGTCCGCGGACGGGCACCCGGTGACCGGGCAGATCATCTTCGAGTTGAGTGCGAGCGCAGCCGGATCCGCGACGGGAATGCCCACCGCGCAAACGAACGCCCCGACCGGGCCGGTCGCCACCGGCGGCACGGCGAGCGGCCTCGGCGGATGGTTGTGGATCATCGCCATCGTCGCCGCCGCGTTGGTGGCCGCCGCCATCGTCATCGCCCTGCGCAAGCCGCGCGAGCAGCGGCCGCACTAGACCACGACTTCCGCGGCTGGGGGCTGAGAGGGCAGGGCGGACGAGGATGACGCGCGACCTACCAGCCCAGGTCAGCTGAGCTGGGCGGAGATGCTCGCCGCGGTCGCCAACAGGTCGTCGATGTGCTCGCCGAGCGCCGCCAGATCGTGCACCACCCGAATCGACGTGATCGAGATCGCGCCGACGATGGTGCCCGTCGCATTGCCGACCGGAGCCGCCACGCAGTTCGTGAAGTCCTCGAACTCGCCGTCGTCCGCAGCCCAACCGCGCGCGGCGATCAGGTCGAGCTCACGGTCGAGGTCCGCGCGGGTGGTCAGCGTCGTCGCCGTGTGCCTCGTCCAATCGACATCGCGGAGCACCTCGTCGCGTCGCCGCGGTGCGAGCCGGGAGAGGACGGCCTTGCCGACCCCGGTGCACTGGGGCGGCACGATCTTCCCGATGCGCGAGTACATGCGGAGCCCGGCCGTGTCCTCGACCTTGTCCACGTAGATGACGCTGTTCTCGATGAGTTGCGCGAGATGGATCGTATTGCCGACACGGCCCTGAAGCTCCCGGAGCTCATCGTGCGCGATGCGCCGCAGGTCGATCCCGTCCAGGGCCTGTTGCGCCATGGCGATGATGCGCGGCCCGATCACGTACTGCCCGTCCGACCGGCGCAACAGGTACCCGGCCTGCTCCAGCGGCCGGACCTGGCGCAGCACGGTGGAACGGTGCACCTGGAAATGCACGGCCATCTCGCTGAGCGTGCGCGGACCGTCGGCGACGAGATCCATGATCTCGGTGGCCCGCTGGATGGTCTGCGACACGATGCGCCCTTCCGATGCTCGACTGCCGGACCTTTATCGGACACTTGCCGGGTCCATCGACGCGCTGCAAGCGTTAGGCCCGGCTGCCCGATCCCCTTCGCAGAACCGCTGCGAGGAGCGGGATCTGGTCCGGATCGGACAGCGCCGACCCCACCGCGACCACGCGCGCGCCGGCCGCAAGAAAGCTCTCCGCATTCGTGGCGTCCATGCCGCCGGTGGCGACGAACCGCGCCGCCGGGAAGGGGCCGTGCATGGCCCGGAACCAGGCCGGGCCGAGGGCGACCGCGGGGAATGCCTTGAGCCAGGTGAGCCCGGCCCGCATCGCCACCTGGACCTCGGTGGGGGTGGCGACGCCGGGAAGGTGCGGCAGGCTCCGTTCGCGCGCGGCGACGACGATGTCCAGGTCCAGGCCAGGGGCGACGGTGAAGGCCGCGCCGGCGGCGTGCGCCACGGCGACCTGCTCCCGATCGAGCACCGTCCCGGCGCCCACCGCCTTGCCGCGTTCCTGCCCGGCCGCGACCACCGCTTCGAGAGTCTTGACAGCATCGGGTGTTTGGATCGGAACCTCGACCAGGTCGATGCCCAGATCCCAGGCCTGGTTCGCGAGCGCGAGCGACTGTGCGGTCGGCATATTGCGGAAGATGGCCATCACCGGGGCGCCGGCGAAGAGGCTGTCGAAGGGCGACGCCGCCGCGGCCGTTCCTGCCGGTGTCGCCGCCGGTGTCGCTGTCGATGCGTGTGAGGTCATTGCGTCTCGTGTCACCGTCGACCACTCTCCGAACTCGTTGCCGCATAGGCATTGTCGGTCAAACTGGCACCGGACCGGCACCATGCCTCGTCGCTCCGGCCGGCCAGCTCGTGCAGAGCGGCGACGCTCGGCAGCGCGGGGCTGTCGCTGATATCGCTCAGCGCGTGCGCCGCCAGCACGTGCCCCAGCCGCAGGCTGAACTCCGCGTCGCGGCCCTCCAGTCGCCCCGCCAGGTAGCCAGCCGCGAACGCGTCCCCGGCGCCGATCGGTTCGACCACCTCGGCGTGCAGTGCCGGCACGAAGACTTCCCGGCCCCCACGGAACTCCGTCGCACCGATATCGGAATCCTTCACCACGATCGTGGCCACATCGGGGAAGAGCTCGCGGACATCCTGCGGAGTCTCGGTGCCCCACAACGTATGTGCCTCGTCGCGACCGGTGATGACGATGTTCGCGAGCCGGGCCAGGTCGCGGATGCGCGGACCCGCCACGTCGGCCGGCCAGAGTTTCGCGCGGAAGTTCACGTCGAAGCTCACGTGCGCGTCGCCGGATTGCGCCAGGATGCGCTCAACCAACGCGTCGCAGCCCGGCGACAACGCCGGCGTGATGCCGGTCAAATGGATCAACCGCCGCTCGCCCAGCGCCAGCAGCGACGCGTCGGAGGGCTCCATGCCGCTGGCCGCGGACCCGGCCCGGTAGTAGTACATGGTGCTCGCGGCACCCATTCGGTCCTTGAAATAGATTCCGGTGGGCCGGGTCTCGTCGATCACGACCCGCGCGGTGTCGACGCCGCGGGCCCGGAGCGAGTCGAGCACCCGGGCACCGAACGGGTCGTCGCCCACGCGACCGAACCACTCGACGCGCCGACCGAGGTGCGCGAGCGCACCGGCGACATTGGACTCGGCGCCGGCCACGAACATCCGCGTCTCGTCGCTCGTGCGCAGGCTGCCGACCACCGGCGCGAAGGCGACCATCGCCTCTCCGACGCACAGCACCTCCGGTACACCCGCGTGTTCGGCGGTCGTCGCGGTCATGGCTCCACCTTCTACCCGGCCCGCCACCTGCGGTCCGTCGCCGCGGAGGCGTGCAGCCGGTCGGTCAGTCGTTGCGATATATGCAACGTAGAGTGCAGATGGTGCACGAAAACAAAGTGTAGGGCCGGCTGCGGTCGGCGTCAATGACACCGAAATGACAACGGACATGACGAAGTGCGTGGTCGGGCGTCGACGGAAATACTGCGCCGACAAGGCATGTGCGGCGAGGCGGCACGCCCCTGGCGGGGCGCGGCGGTGCGAACAGGGCCCGGCGGCGCGCGTGCGCGCCGCGAACAGCGTCATAGGCGTTACGAACGCTCCTGACGCGGGAGCAAGACCTCGCGGACGATCAATTGCGCGGCCGCCGCCACCGGCACGGCCAGAATCGCGCCGATCACACCCAGCAGTGCCGCGCCGACTACGATCGCGACAATCACTGCGGCAGTGGAGATGTGGACCGTGCGGCGCATGATGCGGGGGTAGAGCCAATAGGCCTCGAAGAGGTGCTGGCAGATGTAGAAGGCGCCCGCGACGATGCCGATCACGAGCGACTGGGTGAAGCCGAGCAGCGCGATACTGACCCCGATGATCACCGGGCCGACGACGGGTACGAAGTCGAGCACCAGGGCGCCGGCGCCGATGGCGAGCGGATAGGGCAGGCCGACGATCCAGGAGAAGATGCCGGCGACGAGCCCGGCCTGGATGGCGATCAGCGTGGCGCCGCCGAGGTACCCGCCCATCTGCTTGATGACGCGGTCGCCAATGTCCTTGATCCGGGCCCGTTTGGAACGCGGCGCGAGACCGTATGCGGCTTCGGTGATCCGCGGCAGCCCGGCCAGGAAGTACAGCGTGAGGATGAGGACGACGAGCAGGTCGACGGCCACTCCGGCGGCGGTGAAGACGCCGCTCGCGGCGCCGGGCCCGATGTTCTCGAGGTAGGTCTGCAGCCGTTGGATCAGATGGAACTTGTCGTCGAGCGAGCGGATCGTCGGGTCGCTGGACAGTGCTTGCAGGCGCTTCGGGAGGGTGGTGACCAGCGCGGCGACCTGCTGAACGATCGGCGGGATGATCGCGTACAGGGCGCCGGCCAGTATCGCGAGCATGCCGAGATACGTGATGGCGACGGCGATTCCGCGGCGCATCAGCGGGCGCATCGACGGGAGCAACGGCCGACGCAGCCTGCGGCGCATGAGAAGTTGCACCACGGGATCGAGCCCGATCGCGAGCAGCGCGGAGATCGCCAGCACGACCAGGGTGGTCCGGATGGTGGCCAGCGAGAGGTAGACGGCGTAGGCGACGAGCAGACCGAAACCCACGAGCAGGCCGGTGCGGAAGGGTGCGGCGATGATGCGACGGGCGGGGAGCGGAGGGTCGGGTGCGGGGTCGGGTGGCGGATCGGCTGGGGGGCCGGGCGGCGGTTCGAGTGGCCGGTCGACCGCTGGGTCGACGGCAAGTGCGAAGGTCGCCGCATCGCCGAGACGTTGGCCACCGGTGGTCGCGGGACCGCCGAGCGCGTCGTCGCTCGGGTCTTCCATGCGCGCCTCCTTGGCGTTCGTCGCGCCGGCGTTGAGTGGCGGACTTCTGCGCCCGATCGTGGCATATGTCGGGCCGTCGTGTGGTGCGCCACGGCAGGTGGGCTGTGATCTCGCGAGGAACTTCGGAGGATCTCCCGAGGCCCGCGCCCTCGGTCCGAGCCCGTATGATCGGCACGCATCCGTCTTGCGGCCGTCCATCGGACCGCTGCCGACCCTCGCCTGGAGATGCCATGCACGCTCGCAGAACCGCGTCACTGATCGTCGCAGCCGTCCTCGCGGCCGGACTCGCGCTGTCCGCGTGCAGCTCGACTGGATCGACCGGGGGCTCCGGCTCTCCGTCGAACTCAGCGTCGAACTCTGCGTCGGTGGGTGGGTCGTCCAGCGCCTCGGTGGGATCGTCGAGCACATCGCCCTCGAGTGAATCGCCGAGCGAATCGACCTCGGGCGGATCATCGAGCGAGTCGATCTCGAACGGCCCCTCGACCGGCACGACGGCGTGCTCCCCGGCGGACCTGAAGACGAAGAAACCGGGCACGCTCACCATCGCGACCGACCAGCCCGTCTACGAGCCGTGGTTCGTGGACAACGACCCGGCCAACGGCAAGGGATTCGAGGGCGCGGTGGCCTACGCCGTCGCCCAGCAACTCGGTTACTCGAAGGACCAGGTGACCTGGATGCGCGCCTCCTTCGATTCGGTGATCTCCCCGGCGCCGAAGGAGTTCGACTTCGACATCAACGAGTTCTCGATCACCTCGCAGCGCGCGAAGGTGGTCGACTTCTCCAGCGGCTACTACGATGTCGCGCAGGCCGTCGTCACGACGAAGGGGTCGAAGATCGCGGGCGCGAAGAGCCTCGCCGACCTCAAGAACGCCACCCTCGGTGCGCAGATCGGCACCACGAGCCTCAACGCGATCAATAACATCATCAAGCCGTCAGTGAAGCCGGCCGTCTTCACCACCAATGACGACGCCGTCAAGGCGCTGCAGAACGGCCAGATCGACGGCGTGGTGACGGATCTGCCGACCGCGTTCTACATGTCCGGCGCCCAGCTGGACAACGGCGTCATCGTCGGCCAGCTGCCGGCCGACACCGGGCAGCCCGAACAGTTCGGCCTGCTGATCGAGAAGGGCTCGCCCATCACGTCCTGCGTATCGGGCGCGGTGGATGCGCTGCGCGCGGACGGCACGCTGGCCAAGCTTGCCGAACAGTGGCTGGCGCAGGCCGGCGCCCCCGAGCTGAAGTAGCCCTACGTGCCCGACGGCTGGACCCCGTCACCGATCGAGCGAGAGCGGCTGGCCTACCGTCGCACCCGGACGCGCAGGTCGGCGTTGATCGCCGCGACGTCGACGATCGTGTTGCTCGCGGTCGGGATCCTGGTCGTGATCAACACTCCGGGCTGGCCGCAGTTCCGCGACAGCTTCTTCGACATCAAGTACGGCTGGCAGGTGCTCCCGCAGATCGCCGAGGGGCTGTGGCTCAACGTGCGGCTGATGGTCGTCTGCGAGATCGTGATCCTGGCGCTGGCGATGGCCATTGCGCTCGCACGCACACTGCGCGGCCCGGTCTTCTTCCCGGTGCGCGCCGCGGCGATCGCGTACACGGACCTGTTCCGCGGGTTGCCGCTGATCCTGGTGTTGTACATGCTGGGCTTCGGCATGCCGTCGTTGCGCGTGTCGTGGCTTCCGTCGTCGGCGCTGTTCTGGGGCTGCGTGGCGCTGGTCCTCAGCTATTCCGCCTATGTCGCAGAGGTTTTCCGCGCCGGGATCGAGTCCGTGCACCCGTCGCAGCGCGCGGCCGCCCGCTCGCTGGGACTGTCACACGGGCAGACGATGCGGCACGTCGTGGTGCCGCAGGCCGTGCGTCGCGTGCTGCCGCCGCTGCTCAACGATCTGGTGTCGCTGCAGAAGGACACCGGGCTGATCTCCGTGCTCGGCGTCATTTATGACGCGGTTCTCAACGCGCGCATCGAGACGGCCGCCACGTTCAACTACACGCCGTACGTGGTCGCCGGCCTGCTGTTCGTGCTGCTCACGATCCCGATGACGCGGTTCACCGACTGGGTCGCCCGCCGACAGGGCTGGACCGGCGCCGGAGGGGCACCGTGAGCGAGGTCGGAGGGAGCCAGGGCCGTCGCCGCGAAGCGGCAGGCCCGGCGAGCGGAGTGCCGAGCGAACAATTGGACACCGTGAGTGGAGCGAACGAATCGGGCACCGTGAGCGACGGCGGAGCGGGCGCGGCGTTGCTGCGGATCTCGCACCTACGCAAGGCATATGGCTCGAACGTGGTCCTGCGGGACCTTTCGCTAGACGTCCCGGACCATCAATGCGTCGCGCTCATCGGCGCGTCGGGCTCCGGCAAGTCCACGCTGCTGCGCTGCATCAACCTGCTCGAGGTAGTCGAGGACGGACAGGTCTTCTTGCAGGGCAAGGACATCACCGATCCGCGGGTCGACGGCGACACGGTCCGGACCACGGTCGGCATCGTGTTCCAATCGTTCAACCTGTTCCCGCACATGACGGTCCTCGACAACATCACCCTCGCCCCGCGCCGGGTCCACCGGGTGGGCCGCCGAGCCGCCGAGGCCGACGGCATGGCGATGCTGGAACGAGTCGGGTTGGCCGACAAGGCTTCCGCGAAGCCGGACGAGCTCTCGGGCGGCCAGCAGCAGCGGGTGGCGATCGCCCGCGCGCTCGTCGGCAAGCCGCTGTTGATGCTCTTCGACGAGGTGACCAGCGCACTCGATCCGGAGCTCGTCGGGGAGGTGCTCGACCTGCTCGCCGAGTTGCGCGAGGACGGTATGACGATGCTCGTCGCCACCCACGAGATGAGCTTCGCCCGGCAGGTGGCCGACCGTGTCGTCTTTCTGGCCGACGGCGAGGTCGCCGAAGAGGGTTCGCCGCAGCAGATCTTCGACGGCCCGACCGATCCGCGAACGCAACGCTTCCTGCGCCGCATCCTCGACGGCGGACGGCTGTAACCCACGGTTCGCTGGGGCGTGCCGGTGACGATCAGCCGAAAATCGACGTCCAGACGCGACCAAGATCAACTTCACCTGCAAAAACGCGGCGACCGGCTAATCTAGACGTCAATTCCCAGCAGATCGGCCCGCGGCGGATCCAGGTGGCCTACGCTCATTATGTGACGACACCGTGGCCGCCCGGGCCCTACGGCGGTTCCCAGCCGAGCCAGCCGCTCAGTCCGTCCGACGAGAAGATGTGGGCGACGCTGATCCACGTCGGCGGGATCTTCTTCGGTGTCCTGCCGCCGCTCATCGGGTACCTCGTGTTCAAGGACCGCGGCCCGTTCGTTCGGGCTCACGCGGCCGCGGCGCTGAACTTCCAGATCACCATCCTCATCGCCTATGTGGTCGGCGTGATCCTGATATTCGTCGTGGTCGGGCTGCTGATCATCGCGGCGGCCTGGGTGCTGAGCATCGTGCTGGCGATCATGGCAGCGATGAGCGCCAATCGCGGCGAGTGGTACCGCTATCCGGTGGCCTTCACGTTCGTCAGCTGACGTCGACCAAGACGGCCGCGCAGCGGCCGCGAAAAGCGTCATACTCGTTGCGACGCGGGCGATCCCGTTACCCGGGCCGACCGGCGACGGCGATACCCAGCCCGAGGCCGACCATGATCACCCCGCCGGCGCCGCCGACGGCCGCAGCGCGGCGCGGGGACCGGGCGAACCAGTCGCGCGCGGTACCGGCGACAATCGCCCACACGCTGTCCAACACCAGCGCGGTCACCGGGAAAAGCGCGCCGAGCAACAGCATCTGGGACCACAGCGGGCCGGCGGCGGGCGCCGTGAACGCCGGCATGACGGTGACGAGGATGACGATGGTCTTCGGGTTGGTGACGCCGACGACGAACCCGTCGCGCGCGGCCCGCCACGGCGAGATCGCCACGACCCGCGCGGCGAGGGCGGCGGCCATGGAGCGGCGGTGCCGGATGGCTTGCACGCCGAGGTAGCAGAGGTAGGCGGCGCCGGCGTACGTGATCGCGCGGTACGCGACCGCGGATGCCTGGACCACGGCGCCCATGCCGAACGCCACGGCGACCACCTGCAGCGCGACGCCCGCAGCGTTCCCGGCGACGGTGACGAGGGTGGCCCGGCGGCCGACGGTCAGGGCGCGACTGATCGCGAAGAGCACCGAGGGGCCGGGCACGGCGACGATCACCACGACGGTGACGGCGAAGGCAAGGACATTGCTGAGCGGCGGCATCAGGGAACTGTACTGCGGGGGCCGGGTACTGCGGCGGGACTCGGTGCTGCCGGGGCTTCGGCGATGACGGGCGATGCATACTCGAACGACGCTCATGACGGCGACACCGACCACCGTGAAAGGCAGTGCCTGATGCTTCTTCCTCGCCCCGAATCGTTCGTGCGCGGCGACGGCGCCTTCCGGCTGACCGTGGCGACGGCGATCGCCGCGCCGACCGAGCTGGCGCGCACCGCGGCTTGGTTGCAGGGGGCGCTTCGGCCGGCGACGGGGCTGCCGCTCGCGACTGGCGTCATAGGCGAGACCGGTGGCACCATTGAACTCTCGCTCGACGAGGCGTTGGGGGCCGAGGCATATCGGCTGTCCGTCGACCCGACGGTCGTGCGCATCGCCGGCCGCGATCCGGCCGGGGTCTTCTATGGCTGCCAGTCGTTGCTCCAACTACTGCCGCCCGAGATCTTCCGGCGCGCAACGGTTTCCGGCGTCGAATGGTCGATTCCGGCGGTGACGCTGCAGGATTCGCCGCGCTTCACCTGGCGGGGCGTGATGCTCGACGTCGCCCGGCACTTCCTGCCCAAGCACGACGTGCTGCGCTTCATCGACCTGATGGCCATGCACAAGCTGAACGTGCTGCACTTCCATCTGACGGACGACCAGGGATGGCGGATCGAGATCCGCGCCTACCCGCGGCTGACGGAAATCTCCAGCTGGCGCAAGGAGTCTCAGGTCGGCGCGGGGGCGGAGCGCCCGGGCGACGGCCGGCCGCACGGCGGCTTCTACACCCAGGACGACATCCGCGAGATCGTCGCCTACGCCGCGGAGCGGCACATCACCGTGGTCCCGGAGATCGAGATGCCCGGTCACGTGCAGGCCGTACTGGCGGCGTATCCAGAGTTCGGCGTCACCGGTAAGCCCATCGACGTCGGCACCCGGTGGGGGATCATCGAGGACGTCGCGAACGCGGAAGACCGTACGGTGCAATTCTTTTGCGACGTGCTGGACGAGGTGGCCGAGCTCTTCCCGAGCCGGTTCGTGCACGTCGGCGGGGACGAATGCCCACGGGAGCAGTGGGCGGCCGATCCGCGCACCCAGCAGTTGATGCGGGAGCGCGGGATCACGCGCGAGGCCGATGTGCAGACATGGTTCATGGCCCGCATCGGCGAGCACCTCTCCCGGCTCGCCAAGCGCATGGTGGGCTGGGACGAGATCCTGGAGGGCACCATCCCGGACGGCTCCGTGATCTCCTCGTGGCGGGGTATGCAAGGCGCGATCACGGCCGCCCGCAAGGGATATGACGTGGTCTCGTGCCCGACCGACTACGTCTATCTCGACTTCCGCCAGTCGGACGGTCCGGACGAGCCGATCCCGGTCGCGATTCCGCTGACCCTGGAGCGGGCCTACGAGTTCGAGCCGGTCCCCGCGGAGCTCTCCCCGGAACAGGCCGCACACGTACTCGGCGCCCAGGCGAATATCTGGACCGAGTACATGGACTCGGCGCGGATCGTGGACTTCTTCGCGTTCCCGCGATTGTGTGCGGTGGCCGAGGCGTTGTGGACGACCGGGGAGCGCCGTTTCCCGGAGTTCGCCGATCGACTTACCGAACATCTGAAGAGGTTGGACGCCGTCGGCGTCGAATATCGTCATCTCAGTGGGCCGGAGCCCTGGCAGATGCGGCCGGGGATCCCGGGACGGCCGACGTCGATGGAGGCCTGGCTCCAGCTCACGGCGGAACTGGTCGCGGACATTCGCGACGAGTGAGGCACCCGGCGGGCGGGGGTCCGACGAACCAGCCGCGCATGCGATCTTTGCCTCCTCCTGCCACAACGAGACCCGCAGATTCGCCCGCGCATGCCATTGCTGCATGCTGAGAATGTCGCTTCCGTATTTCGAGACGCCGGAGACGATGTCTCCATGGATTCCGTGCGCCTCCGGCGCGACATCGCAGCGGTGCCCGCGTATGTCGCAGGGAAGCCCGCACGCGCCGTCGACGGCCGTCCGGCGTTCAAGCTCTCGTCGAACGAGTTGCCGTGGGGGCCCGACCAGGCCGTCGTGGACGCGGTCGCGGCGGCCGCGCTTCTCGCCCATCGCTATCCGAGCGCGATCGGTGCCGGGCTCACATCGGCGTTGGCGCAGCGTCTCTCGGTCCCGGCGGAGCGCATCGTGGTGGGCGGCGGGTCGATCTCGCTCGTGCAGCTACTGGCCCAATCGGTGGCCGACCAAGGCGATGCGGTCGTGTTCGCCTGGCGCTCCTACGAGGCCTACCCGATCGTGATTCCGGTGTGCCACGCGATGCCCGTCCCGGTGCCGCTAACCGGCTTCCGACACGATCTGGCGGCGATGGCCGACGCGGTGCGGCGAACCCATGCCCGCATGGTGATCGTGTGCAGCCCGAACAACCCGACCGGGACGGCGATGTCCGCGAGCGAGCTGGACGAGTTCATCGACGCGGTACCGCGGAATTGCTTGGTGGTGATCGACGAGGCCTACCACGAGTTCAACGACGATCCGGACGCGCCGGACGGGATCGCGATCGCACAGCAGCATCCCAATGTTGCTGTGCTGCGCACGTTCTCGAAGGCGTACGGACTGGCAGGCATGCGGGTGGGCTACTGCGTGGCACCCGACCACGTCGCCGACGCGATGCGCAAGGTCGGCCTGCCGTTCACCGTCAGCGCGGTCGCCGAGGCGGCCGCCGTGGCAGCTCTCGAAGCCTGGCCCCGGCAGCGCGAGCGGGTCGCCCAGATCATCGAGCACCGGAGCGCGTTCACGGCCGCGATGCGCGCCGCCGGTTACGAGATCCCGGACAGCCGCGCCAATTTCGTGTGGGTTCCGCTCGGCGGCGAGTCGAGCGACCTGGACGAGGCGCTCCGGCAGGCGGGCATCAGCGTGCGGACGTTCCCGGGGGAGGGCGTCCGCATCACCATCGGCGAGCCCGAGGCGCTGGACGCGGTGATCGATGTGGCCCGCATGTGGCGTCTCACGGACGCTCGTCGGTGATCCGCGGCGGTCGCCGCAAGCCGGGCTCGGAGATCAGCAGAGGATCAGCGCAGAAGCTCGCCGATCACGAAATCCAGTGTGGCGCCGGGCTTGTCGGCCGAGTGATGCCGCCCGCCGTCCACCACGCGCCGCCCGCCCACGATCACGCTGTCCACATCCGACGCCGTCGCGGAGAACAGGACGTGCGCCAGCACATCCCCCGACCGCGCCCCCGCCGTGCGCACCGACTCCAAGGTCACCGTGACCATATCCGCGGGCGCACCGACCGCGATCCCGGTGGTCGGCCAGCCAATGGCCGCCGCACCGTCCACCGAGATCGCGGCGGCGATCTGCCGCGCGGTCAGGTGCCCCCTGGTGCCGGAGACCAGCCGCTCGTCGAGCTCCATCGCGCGGCCCTCCTCCCACAGGTCGATCATCATGTGCGCGTCGGAGCCGACGCACAGCGGCGAACCTGCGGCATAGAGCCGTGCGGCGGGCCCGACCCCGTCACCGAGATCCCGTTCCGTAGTGCAGCACATCGAGATCGCGGTTTCGCTGGCCCCGAGCAGGTCGATGTCGTCATCGGTCAGGTGCGTCGCATGGACCGCAGTGGTCGCCGGACCGAGCGCCTTCTCGGCGGCGAGCAGGCCGACCGGAGTTAGCCCGTACCGCTCGAAACACGCCTCGTTCTCGGCAGGTTGCTCGGAGACGTGCACGTGCAGCGGCATACCGCGACCGCGCGCGTACGCGGCGACGGGTGCCATCGCCTCCTGCGGCACCGCTCGCACACTGTGGATCGCGGCCCCGGCGCGGAACATCGGCCCGTCGGAGAGCTGGTCCACGCGGCCCGCCCAGGCCTGCCAGGTGCCGTCGGTGAACCGGAGCTGCGCGCCGGCCAGCGGCTCGCCGTTCACCCCGGCCTGCAGATAGACGGTGTCCAGCAACGTGATTCGGATGCCAGCGTCGTTGGCCGCCCGCGCTACCGCCCGGCCCATCTCGTTCGCGTCGGCATAGCGCGCACCGTCCGGCCCGTGATGCAGGTAGAAGAACTCGCCCACACTGGTGATCCCGGACAACACCATCTCGACGTAGGTGGCGTGCGCCAGGCGGTACAGCGAGTCCGGATTCAGCCGAGATGCCACCTGGTACATCAGGTCTCGCCAACGCCAGAAGTCCGCAACGCCGGACTGCGCGTGGCCGCGGATAGCCCGGTGGAACACGTGCGAATGCGTGTTCGCCAGCCCGGGCACGGTGAGCCCGTCCAGTTTTGTTGCCGCCGGATCGACCGCGGCGCCCGCCGTCACCGCCTGGATGACGCCATCCGCGATCTCGACACGCACGTCCCGTTCGGCCGTCTCGCCGCCGAGCCATGCGTACTCGCAGTGGTAGATCTGCGTCATCACATCTCTCCTTGTCGAGTGAGCAGCGGGCGCGCAGCGTCGTCCGCATCGCGTACCGCGACCACCTGCCCACCGGCGAGCACGACTCGCGCATTGTTCCGACCGATACGGTAGGCGACGTCCTCATGGCTCGGAACATCGAGTATGACGAGATCCGCGCGCCGTCCCGGCGCGATAGACCCGATCTCGTCGTCCATGCCCAGGGAGACGGCCGATCCATGCGTGGCCGCCGTCAACGCCTCCGCCACCGACAGCCCGCCGGCCCGGCACGCCATGACCACGACCATCTGCATGCTCACCGTCCAACACCCAGGGCAGATGTCGGTGGCGAGCGCGAGCGTCATGCCGGCATCGCGAACCCGGCGCGGGTCCAGCGGTTTCGGGTGTCTGACGGCGTACTCGAGACAGGGCAGGTAGACGCCCGCAGTGCCTGCTTCGGCGAGCCGGGAGAGTTCCGCGTCGGTGGTGTAGTTGAGATGGTCCGCGCTCGCCGCGCCGAGTTCCGCTGTGAGCGCGGCCGCGCCGGTGTGGCTGTAGGCGTCCAGGTGCACCCGCGGCCGAAGCCCGGACTCCAGCCCAGCCTCGAGAATGGTCTGGGTCTGTGCACGATCGAAATAGCCGTCGTCGCAATAGACGTCGTTGAACTCCGCCAGCCCGTCCGCCCCGGCTCGTCGCGCCTGGTCGGCGACCTGGCGGACCCACCCATCGCGGTCCACGCCGGGCGCGAACGCATGCCCGCCGGTGTAGGTGGACAGGATGCGGATAGGGCTGCGCTCGGCGAGCAGGCGGTTGACGTCGAGCAGCTTCCGCTCGGCCTCGACCGAGAGCCCGTACCCCGTCTTGGATTCCAGCGTCGTGGTGCCGTGCGCGAGCATCTCTGCGATGCGAGCGCCGGACTGTTCGACGAGCTCTCGGGCGCTCGCGGCGCGAGTCTCCGTCATGGTGCCGACGATCCCGGCCGGTACGCCGTCTGGCACCGGACGTCCGGCCACCTTCGCGGCGTACTCGGCGACCCGACTCCCGCCGAACACCACGTGGGTGTGTGCGTCCACAAATCCCGGCATCACGACACCGCCTGCGGCGTCCAGGGTTTCGCGACCGCAATACGCCGACACGTCACCCATCGCCACGATGCGGCCGCCGTCCACGGCAACGCCGCCACTCGTTGGCGCGCCATCTGCGCCGGCCGGATCGGTTGCGGCGCCGAAGATCTCGGCCGCCCCGGAGATGACGAGGTCCACCGTCTGCGGACCGTGCTGCGGCGGAACCTTCGTCATATTCGGAACCTCCTGTGCCGCACCGGAACGTAGCTACTGTTCGTCGTCCGGGCCGAACGTCGCTTGCCGGGTCCACCACAGCGGCACCCTCAGCCCCTCCTGCGGGCCGACGGTGTTCGCGACCTCGCGAGCCCGGTCGTACCCCGCCTGGGCGTGCCGCACGACGCCGATGCCGGAGTCGACGGTCAATGCCGCCTTCAGTCGATAGTCCGCGATCTCGGTGCCGTCCGCGATCATGGTGACGCCGGTATGCACCGAGTCGCCCATGGCGTAGTTCGCCTGGATCGCAATGAGATCGCACATGGACGCCGCGTTCAGCAGCCCGTTCAGGTAAGGCCAGTCGGAGATCACGTCCGAACCGTCGGGCATGTTCTCCGACTCGAACGTCGGGTTGATGATCGAGCCGGAGTCGAGGTTGTCCCGCGAGAACGCCACGGGGCCTTTGACTTCGCCCTTGCGGATCAGTTCGTTGACGGCCAGGCCGAACTTCTTGCGCTGCCCGAATCCGAGGTAGCACACCCGCGCCGGCAGGGCCTCGATCGGAACGTGCTGACGCGCGAGCCGGATCCAGCGGGTGACGATGTCGTCGTCCGGGAAGAGCTCCAGCACGAGGTCGTCGAGGCGAGCCAGATCGGCGGGGTCGCCGGAGGTGCAGGTCCAGCGGAACGGGCCGCGGCCCTCCAGGAACAGCGGACGCAGGTAGGCGGCGACGAAGCCGGGGATGTGGTACGCGTCGGCATGTCCACCGTGCTCCGCCTCGCGACGGATCTGGTTGCCGTACTCGAAGACGGCGACACCCTGGTCGTAGAGCTTGTTCTCGGCGGTGAGCTGCCGCACCATCGACTCCCGCGACGTGAAGATGTACTTGTCGCGATCGGCCTTGCGGAACTCCTCTGCCTCGTCCGGCGTATAGCCGATCGGGATATAGGCGAGCGGGTCGTGAGCCGGCGTCATCTCGGTGACGATGTCCGGCTTGATGCCGTTCTCCAGGCAGTACTCGAAGATCTCGACGGCGTTGGCCACCACGGAGATGCCGAGCGGCTTGCTCTCGGACTGCGCGGCGCGGGCGAGTTCGAAGGCGTGATCAAGGCTTTCGGCGAGCACATCGCAGTAGCCGGCGTCGATCCGGCGCTGGATGATGCGCACGTCGGGGTCGGCGCAGATGGACACGCCGCCGAGCATCGTCATGGCGCGGGGCTGGTTGCCGCCCATACCGCCCATGCCGGCGCACACCAGCAGACGGCCCACCAGTGATCCGCCGAAGTGCAGATTGCCGACGGAGCGCAGGGTTTCGAACGTTCCCTGGATCACGCCCTGGGTGCCGATGTACTCCCACGGCGCCGCGGTGTACTGCGCGAAGATCGTCAGGTTCTTGTCCTGCAGGTCGTAGAACTGCTCCCATGTCGGCCGGACGAAGTTCGTGGTGGCCATCACGACGCGAGGCGCCAGCTCGTGGGTTTGGAACACGGCGACCGGCATGCCGGACTGGACGACGAGCGTCTCGTCGTTCTCCAGGTTCTTGAGCGAGTCGACGATGGCGTGGTACGACTCCCAGTTGCGAGCCGCCTTGCCGATTCCGCCGTACACCACGAGCTTGTCGGGGTACTCGGCGACCTCCATGTTGTTCTCGAGCATCCGCAGGATGGTCTCCTGCTTGGGGCCCTTGCAACGCATCGCGTCGCCGCGCTGGGCCGTGATGTTCTTGACGACGGGTTTCGGCTGGAACGGCGCGTCGCTCACGGACATGAACTCTGTCTTGTGTCCGGTGGCGGCAGCGGTATCGGTGGCCATGTCGAAGGAATCCTCTCAGGGTTGCGATGGTGGGTTTCAGCGCCCGGCGACGGCGCGTTGGACTGCTCCGGAGCGCACCAGGTCCGCGGCGGCCCGCAGCCGCGGATATATCACGACGTCCCGGGTGAGATGGTCGATGGTGCCGCCGTTTCCGGTGGCGGTGCCGCGTACCAGGTCCAGAGCCGCCCGCGTCGCCCGGGCGAGTTTCGCGCCCGCGTGCTCGGGCTGGGCCAGCCGTAGTTCCAACGCCTGCGCGGCCATGGCGAGCTCGATTCCGATCACCTGGGTGATGTTCTCGACGATCTCGCGGGCGTGCCGGCCGGCGTTGCCGGCCATGGAGACGTGGTCCTCCTGGTTGGCGCAGGTCGGGATGGAGTCGACGCTGTCCGGGTGCGCGAGCGTCTTGCAGTCCGAGACCAGCGCTGCCGCAACGTATTGCGGCAGCATGTAGCCGCAATCCATACCGACGTCGACGCTGTCGATGAGCATGTCGGGCAGGCCCCGGTTCAGCGTTCCGTCGTCGAGGCGGAAGAGTCGGCGTTCCGCGATGGATCCGATCTCGGTGACGGCGATCGACGTGAAGTCGGACACGAAGGCCAGGTATTCGGCGTGGAAGTTGCCGCCGGACACCGCCTTCAGGCGCCGCGCGTCCGGCAGGCCGGGGAAGATGAGCGGGTTGTCGGTCGCCGCGTTGATCTCGTTCTCGACGATCTGCCGCCCGAACGCCAGCGTGTCGCGCACCGCGCCGTGCACCTGCGGAATGCAGCGCAACGAGTACGCGTCCTGCGGGGGTTGCCGCACCGGGTCGGTCGTTTCGCTGCCGTCCACCAATGTGCTGCCCGCCAACAGGTCTCGGATGTGCGCGGCGGCGGCGATCTGCCCGGCCTGGCCGCGGGCGTCGTGGATCTGCGGCAGGAATGCATCACCGAAACCAAGGAGTGCCTCGATGGACATGGCCGCGGTGATCTCGGCGGCCTCCACCAGGCGAACAGCGTCATAGACGGCGAGAGCCGCGAGCGCGGTGGAGAACGACGTGCCGTTCGTCAACGCGAGGCCCTCTTTGGCCCCGAGCACGATCCGCGGGATGCCCGCGTCGTGCATCGCCGCGAGTCCGGAGACGAGTTCGCCGTGGACCATCGCTTCGCCGCTGTCGGCCTCGAGGTCCTCATCACCGGCAGGCCGCGTGGCGACCAGCATCACGTGCGCCAGCGGAACGAGATCGCCTGATGCGCCGAGGCTTCCGATCTCCGGGACGGCCGGCGTCACCCCGGCGTTGAGCATGTCGATCAGCGTCTGAACGACCTCGACGCGGACGCCGGAGTATCCCTGGGTCAGGCTGGACACGCGGATCAGCATCGCCGCACGCACCACATCCGGGTCCAGATAGCGCCCCACTCCGCAGGCATTGGAGACGATCAATCGGCGCGAGAGATCCGAGGCCTGGTCCGGGTTCTGGAATGCTGCTCGCCCGGCGAGCGACCCGAAGCCGGTGTTGATCGAATAGATCGGCGCTATCTCGCCGTTCGGCCCGGACCGGTCGGTGATCGCGTGCTCCACCCAGGCGCGGCTCTCCTGCATCCGCCCAGCCGCGGCCGGATCGAGCTCGACGCGAGCGCCCTCGCGGGCCACGGCCACGAGTTGCTCGAGCGTCAGCCGATCGGCACCGATCGCTACGGCTGCGGCCATGTGACCTCCCTATGTCTCGGAATCGCCCTCACGCTATGTAGATATTCATATGTTGCAAACTGTTATTCTCAGAAAGTGAAAACACAGCAACCCGCGACCGCCACCCAGGGCACGTCCTTCGCGAAGGGGCTCAGTGTGCTCGGCGCGATCCTCGATCACGACGGGATCCGCGCGGACGAGGTCGCCGAGACGGTCGGGCTGCCGCTGTCCAGCGTGTACCGCTTCCTACGCAGCCTGCGCGATGCCGGATTCGTGACGGACGACGAGGGCATTTACCAGGCCGGCCGGCGCCTGGCCGGTCACGGTTCGGGGTTGCCCAGCACCAACATCTCCACCGTCGCAGCGCCCTTCCTGGAGCACCTCGCCGCCGTCACCGGCGAGACCGCCGTGCTCACCGTCCGGCACGGCCTGCACGCGGTGTGCGTCAGCCAGGTCGAATCGGCACACCAGATCCGGCTCGCCTTCGAGCTCGGCCAGCTGCTGCCGCTGTACGCCGGCGCCGGCCAGCGGGTGCTGCTCGCCTTCGCCCCCGATGACGTCCAGCGCGCGGTGCTACAGGGGGACATCCGCGCCCGCACGCCCAACACCCCCACCCGCGGCGAGCTCGGCCGGGTGCTCGCCCGAATCCGCGCCGACGGCTACGCGCTCTCCCGCGGCGAGTTGTACGCGGCATCCATCGCCATCGCGATGCCCGTGCTCAAGGGCGGTCTCGCCGTAGCCGGGGTGTGCGTCGCCGGTCCGCAGAACCGCTGCGGGGTCGCCTGGCGGGACGCCGCGCGTCGCGAACTCGCCGCCGCCGTTCACTCCATGACGGCGACCCTCGGCGACGCGGCAACCCATCACGCGCCGGATATGACGTAGTTCGCGCCCGCTTCGCGGTCGGCACGGTCCCCATGACCGCGACAGAACGGCTGCAATGCGGCGGCACTCCCGATCCGCCGGCCGTGGTCCAGTCGGGAAGCGCCTGAAGGGTAGCTGCGATAGGCGCACCGAGGAGGTGCAGCCGAGCCGGTCAGGTTCCGCACGGCGTCCGACCAGAATATCTGCGGACGAGTTCCGCACCGCGCTGCTGCAGCTCGGAAACCGTTGTCACGCCGAGCAATTGCATCGCGCGGGTGAACCCGTCGCCCAGCATCCCGATGGCTGCGGCGCACCCGCGCTCACCCGCCGCACCCAGCCCGTACAGATAGGGGCGGCCGATCAAGCAGCCGGTCGCGCCCAATGCGAGTGCAATGGCAATATCGGTGCCACGCCGGATCCCGGAGTCGACGAAGAGCGGAAAGTCCGCCCCGATCGCCCCGCGGATCTCGGGCAGGGCCCGGATCGGGGTCCACGCCTGGTCGAGTTGCCGGCCGCCATGATTGGACAGCGCCACTGCGTCGACGCCGCATTCCCGCGCGCGTCGCACGTCCGCCGGCGAGAACGCGCCCTTGAGGAGCAGCGGCCCCGGCCATCGTGTTCGCACCTCGGCGATGTCGTCCCACGTCACGGACGGGTCGAACTGGCGCGCGGCGAAGGCCATCACGGTCTCGCCGGCCGCTCCGGCCGACCGCTCGACGTTGGCGAAGGTGATACCTGGGCCGGCCAGCAGCCCGGCCCACCAGGCGGGGTGCAGCGCCATGTCGGCCACCGCCGCCGGGCTCAGCCGCGGCGGCAGGGTGAACCCGTTGTGATGATCGCGGACGCGCAGGCCGCTCACCACCGTGTCGACGGTGACCATCAGGCAACGGTATCCGGCTGACGCCGCGCGAGAGATGAGCTCGCGCATCAGGTCTCGGTCACGCCAGATGTAGAGCTGGAACCATAGGTCGCCGCCCACGGTCGCAACATCTTCCAGCGAGACGGTCCCCATGGTCGAAAGCGTGTACGGGATGCCGGTCGCCAGCGCGGCCTTGGCGACGGCCCACTCCCCGTCCGGATGCATCATGCGGGTGTATCCGGTGGGGCCTAAGGCGAACGGCATGGGACTCGTCCGCCCCAGCAACGTGGTGCTGGTATCGACGGTCGTCACATCGCGCAGCACCGTCGGAACCAGATCGAAGTCCTGGAAAGCGGCCCGGTTGCGGGTGAGGCTCACCTCGCCGTCGGCGCCCCCGTCCACATACCCGCGAACCCCACGCGGCCAGTACCGCATCGCAGCTCGGTGCAGATCGTCGACGGTGACGCAGTTCGCCAGCACCCGCTCGGTTCGGCGCAGCTGTGGACGACGAAACTGCAGCAGTTCCTTGAGCTCGGCCGCGCGCACCTCACCCTCCGGATCGGGCGCGGCCCGAAAGCACCGTCATGCCAGCACCTTTGCCAGGAAGCTGCGCGTGCGTTCCTGTTGCGGGCTCAAGAGAACCGCTGCGGGAGTTCCGCTTTCGACGACGACGCCGTCCGCCATGAAGTACACCGCGTCGGCGACCTCGCGGGCGAAGCCCATCTCGTGGGTCACGACGATCATCGTCATCCCCGATGCGGCGAGGTCCTTCATCACATCGAGCACCTCGCCGACCAGCTCGGGGTCGAGTGCGGACGTCGGCTCGTCGAACAGCATCAGCGACGGCTCCATGGCGAGCGCCCGCGCGATCGCCACTCGCTGCTGTTGGCCGCCGGACAGTTGGCTGGGGTAGTGGTTCGCGCGGTCGGCGAGCCCCACCCGATCGAGGAGTTCCATGGCCACGCCGGCGACCTCGGAGCGCTGTCGACGCCGGACGATGACAGGGCCCTCGATCACGTTCTCCAGCGCGGTCCGATGCGGGAACAGGTTGAACTGTTGGAACACCATGCCGATGCCGGCGCGGCGTCGGGCCACCTCCCGTTCCTTCAGCTCGTGCAGCACCCGGCCCGATCGGCGGTAGCCGACCATCTCGCCGTCCACCCACATCCGGCCGCCGTCGATCTTCTCCAGGTGGTTGACGCACCGCAGGAAGGTGCTCTTCCCGGAACCCGACGGGCCGAGCAGGCAGGCGACCTCACCGCGCTGCACCGTCATGCTGACACCGCGCAGCACCTCGACGTGGCCGAAGGACTTGCGCACCGCGTCGGCGCGGAACATCGGCACCGTAGGCGCCGTAGACGCTGTAGCCACTGTAGGCACCGTAGACACTGCCGGAACAGGTTGCGGCACAGACGAACTCATGAGTGACCCCCGCCCGAACTCAGCGTCTCACCGAGGACTTCCGCCGCCTGGAGCTCCTGCAGCGACTCACGGGCGACGAGGCGGTTGCGCGCCTTCCGCGAGGTGGTGAGCACCTGGTACCCCCGCCCGAAGTGGCGCTCGATGTAGTGCTGACCGACGGACAGCACCGCCGTGATGACCAGGTACCAGAGGGCCGCGACGATTAGCAGCGGAATCGTCTCGTAGGTGCGGGCGTAGATCAGCGATACGGAGGTCAGCAGTTCCGTGTAGCCGATGACGAAGACGAGGGACGTGTTCTTGAGCATCCCGATCGTCTCGTTGCCGGTCGGCGGGATGATGACGCGCATGGCTTGCGGCAGCACGACCCGCCGCATCGCCTGCATCCGCGACATGCCGATGGCCAGTGCCGCCTCGGTCTGGCCGCGCGGCACCGACAGAATCCCCGCCCGCACGATCTCGCTCATATAAGAGCCCTCGTTGATGCCGAGCCCCACGATCGCCGCAAAGAACGCCGTGATCAACGTGTTCGCGGAGACGGACGCGAACTCCGGCCCGAACGGGATGCCGATCGAGATCCGTGGCAACAGGGCCCCAAGGAAGAACCAGAACAGCAGCTGGACGAGGAGCGGGGTGCCCCGGAAGAACCAGACGTACAGTAGCGCCGTGCGAGACACGATCGGGTTCGGGGACAACCGGGCGATCGCGGCGACGACACCGAGCACCACGCCGATGATCATCGCGATGGCGGTGAGTTCCAGCGTCTTCAGCACACCGGTCAACACCGGCTCGGCGAAGAGGTAGTGGCCGACGACGTTCCATTGGAACCGCTCGTTGGTGACCAGCATGTGCACGGCCATCGCCACCAGCACGGCGATCACCGCGACCGCCACCAGGCGCCACGGGTGCCGGACCGACTTCACCACGAGGTTTTCGTCATCCTCGGTCGGCAGTGCCAGCAGGGCGGGCGCTTGCTCCGAAGCGCCCGCCCCACCGATCGAGGTGCCCCGCGGGCTCAACTTCCGAGCCCTCCGCCGGTGGTGATCGCGCCGTTGATGGTGAACTCATCCACGGTGGCGTCACCGAGGCCGTACTTCTCATAGATCTTCTGGTAGCTGCCGTCCGCCTTCATCGCCTGGAGCGCGGCCTGCACGGCCTTCTCCAGCTGGTCCGCCCCCTTCGGGAAGACGATGCCGAAGTACGACGCGTTGTACGGCGGCAGCGCGATCAGCTTGCCGTCCGACTCCTTCGCAACCTGCGCGCCGGACACAGAATCGATCATCGCGGCGTCGGCGCGACCGGTCTGCAGGGCGAGGATCATCTGGTTGTTGCCCGGGTAGACCGTCGTGTTGAGCGCCTTCTTGCCGTCCTTGACGCACTTGTCGCTCTGCACGGTGGCGTCGTCCACCTCGGTGGTGCCCTTGTCGACGGCGATGTTCAGCCCGCACAGGTCGTCCGGGGTCTTGATGCCCTTCGGATTGTCCGCGGGGAGCAGGATGCCGCCACCGGCCTTGACGTAGTCGACGAAGTCGACCTGCTTCTCGCGGTCCTTGTTGTCCGTCATGGCCGACATGACCATGTCGTATCGAGCGGAGACCAGGCCCGGGATCAGCGAGTCGAATGCGGCGTTCTGGAACTCCAGCTTCACGCCGAGTTCCTTCTCCAGGCCGTCCGCCACGTCCCGGTCGAGGCCGACGACGGTCTTGTTGTCGGCCGCGTACGCCTCGAACGGCGGGTACTCGACGTCACTGCCGACGACGATGGTGCCCTTCGCGGCGAGATCCGCGGGCAGCAACGATTTGGGATCGGCCGCGACTGCCGAGCTCGATGTGTCGGAGCCACTCGCCGCGGTGTCGGACTGCTGCGATGAGTCGGTGGACGAGTCGGTCGAGGATGATTGCGAGGACGACTGAGACGACTGAGATGTCCCGGACGAGCTCGACGACTGGCCGCCGGAGCCGCCAGCGGCCCCAGCAGAACCGCATGCGACGAGGGCGACGGCGCAGCCGGCGCCGGCGATGAGCATGAGCAGCCGTCGCGGCGAATGACGTACCGGACCGTACATGGGTGTTCTCCTTCGCATCGGACATGCAGAAGTGGGCAGTGACATGCGGTGCTATCCAGCGGCTTTCGCCGGTTCTCGCGGGGGTCCGCGCCTTGTGAGCGGGGTCTGACCGGTCCGCGTATGGGCGAAGGTTATGAACCGACTACCAACATGTGCAAAACCAATTCTTAGAATGCGAGAACGCGGTGATCACCACGCGGCAATCGTCGGCGCGCGGCGCTACATCTCGAGGTAGGCGGCGATGACGCGGTGGTCTTGGCGTAGGTCGGCGGCGGGGCCGGTCATGGTCATGTGGCCGACTTCCATGACGTAGGCGCGGTCGGCGGCGGCGAGTGCGACGGCGGCGTTCTGTTCGGCGAGGAGGACGGAGATGCCGGAGGCGGCCATGCGGGTGAGGTGCTCGAAGAGTTCGTCGACCACGACGGGGGCGAGGCCGAGGGTGATCTCGTCGGCGACGAGCAGGTGCGGTTGGGTCATCATGGCCCGGCCCATGGCGAGCATGGATTGTTCGCCGCCGGAAAGGTTGCCGCCGAACTGATGTCGCCGCCTAGCGAGGGAGGGGAACATGGCGAAGACCTGGTCGATCATGGGGGCGGCGCCGTCGGGGTGGGCGCCGGCGGTCACCTTCAGGTTCTCCTCCACGGTGAGCCCGGGGAAGATCCGGCGTCCCTCGGGGACGTAGCCGATACCGCCGGCGGCGCGTCGATGGGCGGGTTCGGACAGGAGATCCCGGTCGGAGAAGATCATGGTGCCGGCGCCCGGGACGAGGCCCATCACGCACTTGAGCAGGCTGGATTTGCCGGCGCCGTTGGCGCCGACCACGGTGACGAACTCGCCGGGGTGCACGTTCAGGCTCACGCCGCGGACGGCGGAGACGTGGCCGTAGGTGACCGACAGGTCCGCGATGCGCAGCAGGGCGGCGCCGTCCGTGGTCGGCGGGGCGACGGTCCGGGCATCGGCGCGGGCGGATGGGGTGGCGCCGACCGTGGACGACTCCTGCTGCGCTGCAGCGGTTCTCGCTCTATTCGCCAGCGGGCCGGCGGCGGTCGAGGCGGACGGCGGCAGCGCGGCGGGGGCGGTCTCGGCTCCGTCCCGGCCACCGCTCGCGGCGGAACCCTCGGCGGCGCCGGCCTGGCCGGAGTGGCCGAGGTAGGCGGTGATCACCCGCGGGTTCGCGCGCACATCGGCCGGGAGCCCTTCGGCGATCTTCTCGCCCATGTCCAGCACCACGGCCCGGTCGACGAGCGAGAGCGCCCATCCCACATAGTGTTCCACCAGTAGCACGGACACGCCGCGGCCGCGCAGGCTCGAGATCAGCTCCCCGAGGCTGCGCATGCCGTCCACGCCGATACCGGCGGCCGGCTCGTCCAGCAGCAGCAGCGCCGGATCGCCCGCAAGCGCGCGAGCGATGTCCAGGCGGCGCACGTCACCGATGTTGAGCGCATCCGCCCGGTCACGCGCACGGCGGGACAGGCCCGTGTCGGCCAGCAGTTGCGCCACCCGATCCGACACCTCGCTGTCCGCGCGGTAGCGCCGCAGCGCACCGAGCGGCCGCAGCAGCCGACGCCCCGCCGCGGCGATCGCCACGTTCTCGGCGACCGTCAACGAACCGAAAACCCTTGACACCTGGAAGGTCCGGGCGATCCCGCGATGCCGCATGGTCGCCGGGCGGGCCCGATGAACAACCGCGCCGTCGAACCGGAACCGGCCGCTACTCGGCCGGATCACGCCGGCGATCACATTGAACAGGGTGGTCTTGCCGGCACCGTTCGGCCCGATCACCGCGCAGAACTCACCGCGCTCCAGCGACAGGTCGATCCCGGACAGCGCCGTCACACCGCCGAACCGGACCGTCAGGTCCTCGATCTCCAACAGCGGCATCCGGATCACTCCCCCGCGCTTCCGGCCCCGGGCGCGTCCACCGGCCCGGGAAGCGAACCGCCCGCCGCCCCGACCGCCCCGTACGGGCCGGCACCGCCGCCGCTACCATCGTCATCGGCGCTGTGACCCGGCCTCCGGAACCGGCTCCACCACCCGGCCGCGGCACTGTCCGTGCCGATGATGCCCTGCGGCTGGAAACGCAACACCAGCACCAGGATTCCGCCGAAGATCAGCAGCCGGTAGTCCGAGACGAACCGGAAGATCTCCGGCAGGGCGCCGAGCACCACCGCGCCCAGGATCGCGCCGCGGATCGTGCCCACCCCGCCGAACATCACCATCGCCAGCATCACGATCGACTCGGTGAACCCGAAACTCGTCGGTGTGACCGCCGACAGGAACGGCGCATACAACGCGCCCGCCATCCCGGCGATCGCCGCGGACACCACGAACGCGGTGATCTTGAACGGCGCCACCGGCGTGCCCGACGACGCCGACGCCAGCTCGTCATCACGCAGGCTCGCCAACCCCAAACCCAGCCAGCTGCGGGCCAGATATCCGCTCACCGCAACGGCTATCGCCAGCATCACCAGGCCCAGGATCAGAAACTCGCCGTTGCCGAACTGCTGCCCACCGATCGACGGCAGCGGGATCGCGTACACCCCGGTCGCCCCGCCGAACCACGGCACGTACTGGAAGATCGCCACCACCACGAAGTTCACGCCGATCGTCACGATCGCCAGGAAGTCGTCCCGCAGCCGCAGGCTGATCACCCCCAGCAGCAACCCCGACGCCGCCGTCACCGCGATCGCGATCAGCATCGAAACCCAGAACGACAGCTCGTACCGGGTGGAGAACACGGCCACCATGTAGGCGCCGATCCCCAAGAACGCGCCCTGCGCCAGATGCGGCTGCCCCGCGTACCCGACCGCGATGTTCAAACCCACCGACAACACCGCGTAGATCACCACGGTCGTCGCGACCACCAGCAGATAGCTCACGCCCGCGTCAACCCCTTCGGCAACAACCCCGCCGGACGGATCAACAAGATCGCGATCAACACCAGGAACGCGATCGTGTCCCGCGGCAGGATGAAACCCCAGTACGTGTTGACGATCGACTCCGCCAGGCCGATCACGAACGCCGCCAGGATCGTGCCCATCGGATTGCCCAATCCCCCCAACACGATGATCGCCAACATCTTGTAAGCCGGCACATCCCCCATGTCCGGGGTCACCGTGTTGTACCGGATCGCGAACAACACCCCGGCCAACGCCGCCAACGCATACCCGGCCGCGAAAATCCCTGCGACGACACGGTTCACGTTGACGCCCATCGCCCGGGCCGTCTCCCGATCCTGCGCCGTCGCTCGCCAGGTGAACCCCAGCCGGGTGTGCCCCAGCACCCACCAGCTGCCGAGCAACACCACCACGCCCAGGATCAGCATCAGCACCTGGACACCGGTCACCGGGGTCCCCGCGATCGTGCCGTGCGGCAGCGGCACTGTCACCGGAAACTGGCGCGGATATGGCTTCCAGATCAGCCGGAAGGCCTCCTCCATCGCGATGAACACGCCGATCGAAGCCACCAGGACGACCAGCGGTCCCTGGTCCAGCAGCGGGCGATACAAGAAGCGCTGCAACAGAAGTCCGAGGATCACCGAGCCGGCCATGCCCGCCAACGCACCCAACCACCACGGCAGACCATGCTGGAACAACGTCACCCCGATATAGGCACCCAGCACCAGCGCCGCCGCGTTCGCGATATCCAACACCCGCAGCAAGCCGTACACCAGCGACGGACCCAAGGCCAGCAACGCATACAACGCGCCCACAGTGATGCCATCCACCAACGCCGGAAACATGGTCCCCCTCCCTGGAACTCGCCGAAGTGTCAAGCAGCGAACGGTGCGCGTCGCCGATCGCCGGGGTCACATCAGTGTGAGCGGCGACCGGTCCGTTGTCGACGGGCAGGCCGCCACGATGGAAAAGCAACGAGTATGACGGGCAGTGCGCTGCCCTCGAGTAACACCGTCAGGTGACGCGACACCCCGACCGGCGCCGCGCCCCGACCGACGTGAACAGCAGCACGCCGGTCGGGGCGAACAACGTCATCTCCGGATCACGGATTGATGACGTTCGGATCGTCGACCACGCCGTAGTGATGCACGGTGCCGTCCTTGAAGACCTCGAGGTCCACCGGGTGCACCGACACGCGGTTGGTGAACTTCTCGATCGTGCCGGTGACGCCCTGGAAATTGCTCAGGTTGGTGATGCCGGTCTTCAGGTCGCTCGCGGATGTGCCGCTCTTCGACGCCGCCTGCAGCACCATGAACGCGTCATAGGTGGTGGCGCCCACCATGTCTGGCGCGTGCGAGTACGCCGCGGCGAAGTTCTTGAGGAAGGCCTGCGTCTTCGGATCGGTGCTGTCGCGGTTGAGGACCGTGGTGAAGACCATGCCGTCGGCGAGCTTGCCGTTCGGCTCGATGAACTGCTGCGTCGAGTCGATGCCCTCGGTGCCGACGATCTTCTGGGTCAGGTTGCGCTGCCGGAACGCCGTCAGGAACTGCTGGCCCTCCGCGGCGTACTCGACGAGGTAGAAGCCGTCCGCTCCGGCGGCGACGGCCTTGTCGATCACCGGGCCGAAGTCCTTCTCCCCGAACTGGTTCATGCTCGTGGACAGGACCGTCGCGCCGAGCGTCCCGGCCTCGTCCTTGAAGCCCTTCACCAACGCGTTGCCGAAGTCGTTGTCGATGGCCACGATCGCGATCTTCTTGGCGCCGAGGTCCTTGGTCAGCGCCACGGCGCCGGCCTTGCCCTCGACAGGCCCGGAGGTGGCGATCTGGAAGATCGCGTCACCGGTGCCCGGGATTCCGGGGTTGACGGCGTAGGCGGCGAGCATCGGCACGCCGGCGCGCTGGAAGATCGACGCCCCGGCCAGGGTCTGGTCGCTGTAGGAGCCGGACACCACCGCGGCCACCTTGTCCTGCGTGGTCAGCTTCGTGGCGATGGACACCGCCTGCTTCGGATCGGAGCCGTCGTCGTACTGGACGAGTTCGATCTGTTTGCCGTCCAGCCCGCCGTTGGCGTTGATGTCCTTGACGGCGAGCTGCGCCGCGTCGAGCGCCGACTTGCCGTCGGAGGCCTCGATGCCGGATTGCGGCGAGAAGAATCCGATCTTGATCGTTCCGCCCGAGGCACCGGCCCCGCCGCCGGAACCGCCGGACGCGGAACTCCCCGAGCTCGGCTGATTTCCGGAGGTCGTGCCGCTGGATCCACAGGCGGCGACGACCGAGATGCCCATGAGCGCAACGGCCGCGACCGCGACCATCCGCCCCGCACGTGCTCTGTTCATGAATCCTCCATATCCATCGGGAGTGTCGGCCGACCCGGTGACGCCGCGAGCGAAGGCACACGGCGCCGGGGCAATCCGGTCACGCGGGCGGACGGGCCGGGAGCGGCTGGGCGGTCACGACTCCGCAGGCGGCGCGTGGCATCGAGGAGCGCACCCGGCGCGGTCCGCGGGCGATTCCGGCGGGGACGGCGCGATCAGGCTGATCTTCAGCGTGCCACATCATTTCCACAGCCTGGCCGAATAGTTTTCATATGCTGATAATTGCGCATCGCGGGCGGCACGGGCCCCGCCCCGCAGCCGCGAACATCGTCATACCCGATGGGTCGCCGCCGAGACGCGCGACGGCCGCGGACGTGTGACAGTGGGCCTACGCCGACCCGCATCGCGACCACCAGGAACGCCGATGTTGCGCACTTGACACCGCTTGTGACGCGCATTACCCTAACTATCGTTAGATAGGTACGAATTCAACGCATCCGTCGAGCCGCCCTGGCGCGGGGGTCGATCGAGGTCATCGTGCACCACGACGACTCGGACCACGGCAGCCGACACCACGGCAAACGCGCTCGCGTCCCCGCCCCAGAAAGGCTTCTGACCCGGATCAGTCCGCCGCGCACCGGCCACCACCACGACGCCACACGCTGGCTCGCCGCGGAGCAGGTGGCCGCGCGCGAGACGAGAGACAGGAAGGTTGGTCTTGTTCGATTCCGAACGACTCGAAAGCCTGCTGGCGAAGGCGCGCGGCGGCTCGTGGGCCGCGCTTGCCCGCGCGGTGTCGATCGTGGAGAACAATCCGCCGTGGGAGGTGGCCGTCCCACGCGCCGACACGGTGTGCCACGTCGTCGGCATCACGGGACCGCCGGGAGCCGGGAAGAGCACCCTGACCGGTCGACTCATCGAATCCTTCAGCGACGCCGGGCAACGGGTGGCGGTGCTCGCCATCGACCCGTCAAGCCCGCTGACCGGCGGCGCACTGCTCGGCGACAGGCTGCGAATGGAGGTGCAGCTCGACAGTCGGCCCGACGTGTTCGTCCGCAGCCTGGCCAGTCGCGGCTCGCACGGCGCGGTCGCCGGATCGACCCGCAACATCGCTCGCCTCATGGAACTGTCCGGCCTGTTCGACGTGGTGTTGATCGAGACGGTCGGCGCCGGTCAAACGGAGGTCGCGGTCGTCGAGATCGCCGACACCGTGGTCCTCGTCACCGTCCCCGGGCTCGGTGATGCGGTACAGGCCATCAAGGCGGGCCTGATGGAGATCGCGGACCTGTTCGTCGTCAATATGGCGGACCGTTCGGGGGCGGCCGAGACCGCGCGGCACCTGCGGCTCGCCGTGGCGAACAAGCGTGGCGTCGTGCACCAGACCATCGCCCTGGACGGCACCGGCGTCGACGGCGTCCGCGAAAGCCTGCAGCAGCGCTGGGACGCCCTGCGCGCCGACGATCGGCTCACCGAGCTGCGCCGCCACAAGTGGGGGGCGGACGCGGCGCTGGTGGCCGAGGCGTGGGTGTCCGACCGCGCCAAGACCATCCCGTTGGACCCGCACGCAACCATGCACGACTCCGTTGACCGGATCTTGAAGGAGGCACTGAGCCAATGGACTCGCTGACCAGAGACGCCTGGCAGGACCGTGTTCGAGAGTGGAAACGCAGCAAGGTCGCCTCCGACTACGAGCGGATCCCGCCGCGCCACACCGAGTACACGACCATGTCCGGTATCCCGGTGCAGGACATCTACACCCCGGCCGACCTGGCAGGGACCGACCCGGTGACGGACATCGGGCTGCCCGGCGAATACCCGTTCACCCGCGGCGTGCACGCCACCATGTATCGCGGGCGGCCGTGGACGATCCGCCAGGTCGCCGGCTTCGGTCAGGCCGAGGACACGAACAACCGCTACAAATACTTGCTGAAGACCGGTCAAACCGGCCTGTCGACGGACTTCGATCTGCCGACCCTGCTCGGCTACGACTCGGATCACGAGGTGTACCGCCGCGAGGTGGGTCGCATTGGCGTCGCGGTCGACACGGTCGTCGACATGCATGCGCTCTTCGACGGCATCGCCCTCGACCAGATCTCCACGTCGATGACGATCAACCCGTCGGCCGCAGTCATCCTGGCGATGTATCGGGTGGTGGCCGAGGAACGCGGAATTCCGGCGAACGCCCTGACCGGGACGACCCAGAACGACATCCTCAAGGAGTACATCGCTCAGAACGAATTCATCTTTCCGCCGCTGCCGGCGGTACAACTGGTCGTCGACACGATGGAATACGGCGCGGACGTGATGCCGCGGTTCAATCCGCTCAACGTGTGCGGCTACCACATCCGGGACGCCGGCGCCACGGCCGTGGAGGAACTGGGCCTGACGATCGCGAACGCCCTGTGCTACCTGGAGCACGCCAAGGAGCGCGGGATCGACGCCGATCGGCTTGCGCCGCGGGTGTCGTTCTTCTGGAACGTGCACAACAACTTCTTCGAGGAAGTCGCGAAATTCCGCGCGGCTCGGCGACTCTGGGCGCGACTCACCCGAGAACGCCTCGGCTGCAAAGACCCTCGATCATGGCTGATGCGGGCGCACAGCCAGACGTCCGGCGTCTCGCTCACCGCGCAACAGCCGTACAACAACATCGCCCGAACCGCCGTGCAGGCGCTCGCCGCCGTGCTCGGCGGAACCCAGTCGCTGCACACCAATTCGCTGGACGAGGCGCTCTCCATTCCCTCGGAAAGCGCCATCAAGATCGCGGTCCGCACCCAGGCGATCCTGCTGCACGAAACTGGAGCCGCGGACGTCGTCGATCCGCTCGCCGGCTCGTACTATGTCGAGTCCCTAACGAACACCTTGGAAGAGCAGGCGATGGACCTGATCGGCCGCGTCGATGAACAGGGCGGCATGATCGAGGCCGTCCAGTCCGGATACGCCATCCAGCTCATCGCCGACTCGTCGTGGGAACAGCAGATGAAGATCGAGAGCAAGGAGTCGATCATCGTCGGGGTCAACGACTATGTCGATGAGAACGAGACTCAGGAGATCGAGATCGATCGACCCATTCCCGGGGTGATGGAGCGACAGATGGAGCGGCTGGCCGAGGTCAAGCGTTCGCGGGAGGATCGTCAGGTTTCCGCCACCCTGCGCGCCATCGAGCACGCCGCACCGAACCTACACACGAATCTCATGCCGCTGATCGAAGACGCCGTCCGTGCGCGCGCCACCGTGGGCGAGATCTGCGACGTGCTGCGCGGCGTGTGGGGGCACCACCAGCCATCCACCGTGTTCTGAATCGACGTATCGGGATGTTCCAGACAGTTGGCAGCCATGCTTGTGAGTGCGAGGAAGGATCATCATGAATCCGAATTCTGAGACCGTCGCCCCGCTGAAGGTCGTCATCGCCAAACCCGGCCTCGACGGACACGACCGCGGCGCGAAGGTGGTGGCCAGGGCTCTGCGGGACGCCGGGATGGAGGTGGTCTACACCGGCATCTACCAGAGCCCGGAATCGATCGTTCGAGCGGTGATCCAGGAGGACGCGGATGTGCTCGGGTTGTCGAGCCTGTCCGGCGCGCACATGGAGTACGCACAGGCGGTCGCCGATCTGCTCCGCCAGAACGAACGCGACGACGTACTCTTCCTGGTCGGCGGCACGATTCCTCCGGAAGACGCCGCGGTCCTGAAGGACTATGGCATCGACGAGGTCTTCGGCCCCGGTACCCCCACCGAAACCCTGGTGACATTCGTATTCGAGCACGCCCGCGCCACTGCCAAGAGTTGACCTGCCAAGAGTTCACCTGAAGCCCACGCCGTAGTCGTCGATTCGATCCGACGACTACGGCGCGATGGCTTGAACTGCTACGGCGTGGTGATGCGAATCTCGCCGGATTCGATCATCTTCTTCACCCGTACCTTGTCCACCTTGCCGATGCCGGTGGTCGGCAGGGTCGGCACCAGCGCGGCCGCCGACGGTCGCTTGTAGGTGGACAGCCGGGCTCGGCAATCGCGCAACAGGTCCATCGCGGTCAGCGCGCTACCCGCCGTGGGAACGGCGACCACCACCGGCGTCTCGCCCCACCGGTCACTGGGAATACCGACCACCACCGCCTCGCGCACCCCGGGGTTGGCGAACGCCACCGTCTCGATCTCGGCGGGGGCGATGTTGAAACCGCCGGAGATGATGATGTCCTTGACGCGGCCCGTCAGATACAGCAGACCGCGTTCGTCGAACCTGCCAATGTCGCCGGTGCGCAGGGCATGCTCCGAGGTCAATGCGGCGTCGGTCGCCGCCGGATTGTTGAGATAGCCGCGCATGCACGACGGGCTCGACGCCACGATCTCGCCTTCGTCGCTCCCATGGCCCTCGACCGGGTCCAGCACGATGCCCGTGCTCGGAAAGGCGCGTCCCACCGTCGACGGCACTTGCCGCAACAGCGCATGCGGAGCCGCCGTCAACGTGAGCAGCTCGGTCATCCCGTAGAACTGGTGCGTCTCGACGCCGGGAAGCTCATCCCACCATCGTTGCAGCAGATGCACGGGCATCGGTTCCGAGGCGAACAGGATCCACCGCAGGTTCGCCAGCTTGTGCAGTGGTGCGTGTTCCAGCAACCGGCTCATGATGGTCGGCACGGCGTCGAACGTGGTGGCGTGGACGCAGGCATCCGCCACCCGCTCGGGATCGAAACCCGGCAGGATGTCGAGGGAGCCGCCCGTGCAGAGCGTCGGCAGCGCTTGTTCCGGCGTGCAGGTGTAGAGCGGCAGGAAGACGACACCCCTATCGCCGCGATGGTGCGGGAACGCCGACGCCATCTGCCACACGGCGTGGAACAACGAGGCATGGGTGTGCTGCGCGCCCTTCGGCTCGCCACTCGATCCGCTCGTCATCATGATGATGGCGGTGGTGTCGGGGCCGACCTCCGGTAGATCGAACGCGCCGGCTCCCGTCGGCGGCTCCGCCAGGTCGAGGAGCAGGTAGTCGCCGGCCAGCGCATCTCGCGTGTCGTCGGCGAGTCGGCCGGTGATCACGACCCGAGCACCAGCCGCCGCCAGCTGGGCGCGCACCGACGAGGGCGCGATCATCGTGCTGATCGCCGCCGTGGCGCAGCCGGCCCGCATGATGCCCAGGTACGCCGCGAGATAGGCGGGCTCGTTGCTGCCGATCAACCCGACGACATCCCCTGGTGCCGCGCCCGACGACAGCACGGCCCGGGCATAGGTCTCCGTCCGCGCCCACAGCTCGCGGTAGGTCCAGGTGCACCCATCCGCCATCAGCGCCGGATCGTTCGGGTGGGCGCGGGCGACGGCGCCGACCTGCGCGATCACCGAATCCACAGGTTTCATGTACGGGGCCTCACGTCCGTTCATGACGGGTACCGGTCGGGCGTCACGTCGTCGGCGGAGCCGCTACGAGTGTCGCTATGAGTGCCGCCGTCGGTGCCGCCGACAGCGTCACACAGCCATGCGCGCTCCGCGTCATCCCAGGCAGCGAGCGCGTGGTACTCGGGAATCTCCGCCAAGCCGCTGCGGGTATCCGGAGATGCCGGATCCCGCGAGACCCGCACGTCCACGACGGCGGGCGCCGACGCGAACGCCTCGGCCAGCACGCCGGGCAGCACGCTCGCGTTCTCGACGTGGAAACCCCGGACACCTAGGCTCTCGGCCAACCGGTCGTAGGCGCAGTAGCCGGTCTCGGTACCGATGATTCGGCCGCGGTAGTTCAACACCTGGTGGGCGCGCTCGATATTCCAAGCACTGTTGTTCGCCACCACCACGACGATGCGAGCGCCGACCCGCGCCGCGGTTTCCAATTCCATGACGTTGAACCCCAACGAACCGTCACCCACCAGGGCGATCACGCGCCGATCCGGGTAGTTGACCGCGGCGGCGATCGCGGACGGGACGCCGACGCCGAGGCAGCCGAACGGCCCCACGTCGAGATACGTGGGGGCCCGCAAGCTCGACCGCGCCCACGAGAGTATGTCGCCACCGTCCACGATCACTATCGCGTCATCGGTGACGTGTGCGTTGACCGCATCGATCACCTGATACGGGTGCAGCCCGCCGGCGGGGTCGGCCACCGACTCGCGCATGCGCCGCGCGAGTGACGCACGTTTGTCCGCGTTGCCGCGGAGGAGCTCGTCGCGCCACGTGCGGTCCAGGTGAACCGGTGCGGCGTTCGCCCGAAGGAGTGCGTGCAACGCCGAAGATGCATCGGCTCGCACTTCGACATCGCCGCGACGGTTGGCCAGTACCTGCTGCGAGTTGCGCCCGATGCGCAGAAAGCGCCGCGCGCCGCGGAACACCGCCGGGGAGCCGTAGGCCACCTCGAAATCCAGGGCGCGGTCGATCGTGATGACGAGATCGGCCTCCGCCATGGCCCTGGCGCGCATCGCCGGGACACTGGAGGGGATCGCGTCGGTGAGCGCGCCTTTGCTCTCCCGGGTATCGAGGTAGAGCGCGCCGGTCGCTTCCACGAACGCGGACACCAGGTCCGGTATGCCGAGCGCCTCCCGGCCGGCCACGACGAGCGGGCGCGTGCTCGCCGACAGCACGGCGGCGGCGTCCGCGACCGCGGCCGGGTCTGCGTGCTTCGGGGCGCGGGCGCGCCGCGGATAGGTCGCATACGGCCGCACGCGAGGTGAGCGCAGCAGGCGACTGTCGAACTCGACGAACGCCGGACCACTCGTTGCGTCGTCGCCGAGCGCCGCGCTGACTGCCTGATCGAGCGCGTCAAGGACGTGCCGCGCTGACCGCACAGACCGCGCGAATCGGCAGACCGGGCGGACCAGCGCCATCTGGTCGACCTCTTCCAGCGCGCCCATCCCGGCTTGTTCCGCCGGCGGCGAGGTGGAGATCACCAGGATTGGTGATCGCGCGACATAGGCCGAAGCAAGCCCGGTGACCGCGTTCGTCAGGCCCGGCCCGGCCGTCACGATCGCCACGGCGACCTGTCCGCGAAGCTCGGCCTCCGCCTGCGCCATGTGCACCGCCGCGACCTCATGACGCGTGCTGACGACCGTCACACCGCGGGCATCGAGTTCGTGCCAGATGGGCTTCATGTGCGAGCCCGGCAGGCTGTACACGCGCTGGATGCCCTGCGCGACAAGGTATTCGGCGATCTCGCCGGCGACCCCCCCTGCGGCCTTCAGCTGCTCGTCCACTCCATCCGCACCTCTCCGCTGCGCTGGCAGCACGGTTGGCTCCGCTTCCGGCAGAACCGTTAGCAAGTTTTCGCTGCGTACCGTCCGGCCGTCGCTCTAGCGCGCCAGACGGTCGGCGGACACGATGGTGGCCCGCGCCGTTGCGACCACGGTCGTCGGGTCGGCGAGGTCCGCGCGGCCCTCCGGCGTCAGCGTGATCCGGCGGTAGAGCGTCAGTTCCACCTTGCGGCTGGTCCGGCCCACGTGAATCACCCGACCGACACCTTCCAGAAAATCGCCGCTGCGAATCGGGCACAGGAATTCCACGGACTCGTAACCGGCGCACAGGCCCTCGTTACCGAAGACTCGCAGTGCGATCTCGGTCTCGACATCCGCAAAGATCGACATGACCTTTGCGCCCGAAGCAATCGAACCCATGTAGCTCAAATCGGTAGGACCAATGCGCACCCGAATGCATCCGTCGGCGCTCACGTGCGAATCTTCGCTCTCCAATGTGGTTACTTCCGATTGCGTCACGGGCATTCTTCCTTACTGGTTCGATGTCATTGATACAACACTTCGTCGGGCGCCTTACATCACGAGATCACCCGCACCGATGTCCGGAGCGGCGGGAACGACGGAGTTCTTCATCCCTAGTTCTTCACTGCTGATCGTGGGCGGGCCTGACGTCATAGCTGGCGAGCCCGGACCGGATGAGCGTTGCGTACTGCCGGGCGATGAACTCGATGGCGTGCCGCCCCTTCGGCGAGTACCACGACGCCACCCCCGTGCACGTGCTCAATATCGCGTAGCTCATCAGGTCGACGTCCGGCCCCGAGACGTGCGCCTCGTCGAGACACGCTCGGACGAGTTCCTTGTAGAAGCGCCCGTACTCGTCTCGGATGGCCACTATCTCGGTGCGGTAGTCGCCCTCCAGTGCCCGCACCTCCGAATCGGCGATGAACACTTCCTTTCGCCGCTCCGCATGCATGGTGATGTGCGCCTCGATTGCTGCCTCGAGACGCATCCAAGGATCGTCGACCGCGGCCGTCGCAGCCAGCACTTCGGAATGAACGTCCGTCAGGATCCGCTTCATGATGGTGTACAGCAGATTCTGCTTGCTTTGAATATGATAATAGATGCTCGGCGTCGTAATACCCACGGCCTCAGCCAATGCGCGCAATGTGGTTCCGTGATAGCCGTACTCGAAAAGCATATCGGTGGCCACGGCGAAGACTCGCTCTTCGGTCGACTGCGCGGCCAATTGCGTGCTCATGGTGATCTCCTCTCCTTTCCCGGTCGCCAACCGACCCGAATATCGTTGTGCCGGGCGTTGCCGAACCACTACCACCGGTGTACCGGTGACACGTTAGTAGCGGATCGGCAACGCGCCGTCACGTCGATGGATTCCTAGCCGGTCGCCCCGCCGCCCTGGGCATCAGGGTTGTACGAGATCTGGCCGACGGTGCTCATGGTGCCGTCTTTGAACGTGTAGATATCGAACGTGCCGGCCTGCGGGTCGCCGTGCTCGTCGAGGTTCACTGCGCCGGAGACACCCTCGTAGTCGATGTCCTCGCCGGCCTGCAGCGCCTTGATAGCGTCGGCGAGTTGCAGGTACGTGTATTTCTTACCGGGCGGACCACTCACGGCATGGATCTTCTTCGCCATGTCGGTGCCGTTCGTGCTGCCCGCCGCGACGGCCGACAGGAAGCAGAGCATGGTGGCGTCGAAGGCGTTGCCGACGTAGGACCCCATCTTGATGTCCGGGTCTTCCGACTGGTACAGCTTCGAGAACTCCGTGCTCAGATCGGTGCCTTCGGGCACGCCTGGAGTCAGACCCTGCATGCCGTTGGTGACGGTCTTCCCCGCACTATCGGGGAGCTGCGGCGACGCGAGGGCATCTGAGGTGAATGTCTTTGCAGGATCCCACTTTCCGGTGCGAGCCAGCGCCGGACCGAACTTGCTGAAAGTCTCCGGGAAGTCGGCGATCACCCATCCTGCCGGGTTCCCCTCGACGAGCGCGCCCGCCTCGGCGTCGTAGCTGTTCTGCCCCGGGTTGTAGGTGACGAACTTGCCGACGGTGCCACCCCACTCCTTCCACTGGTTCTGGAAGTTCTCGGCGATACTGAGGTTGCCCGCATCGTTGCGGCTGCCGACGTTGATCGTGACGCCCTTCGGGCCGCCGATCTTCTCCTTGATGATCTGCGCCAGCGCGCGGCCCTCGAACATGTTCGCGACCACCGTCCGGTTGATCAGGCCGTTTGATTGGAGTTTCGTGATCTCGTCCGACGTGGAGGACGGTGAAATCTCCAGGATGCCGCCGGGAATCGTCACTGACCTGGCGATCGCGAGCGTCCCGGACGATGCGATATCGCCGATGATGCAACTCGCGCCCTTGGACACGACGGTGCGTGCCGCTTGCACGCCGATCTCCGGCGAGCTACCGGTATCGGCGCTGACGAGCTTCACGGTGGAGTCGCTGCCGATCTCCTTGAGCGCCGCCTGGATCTGCTGCACGGCGAGCTTGTCCGCCTTGGCCAGCGGTGGCCCGAAGTCGGCCAGGTCGCCACTCATGGCGAGCGCTTGGCCGATCGTCAGATTGAGGGTCTTGCCGGATCCGCCCGTACTCGCGCCCTGTGTGGTGTTACCGCCGGCCGAATCGTTGGACTGGCTACTGCTCTGCGAGGAGTTGGTGCCTCCCCCTGTTCCGGTCGACGTGCCACATGCTGCGACGGTCACCAGCACGCATCCCGCGGCCGCCAGCCACACGGTCCTTCTTCGACTTCTGTTCGACACTCTGCTTGACCTCCTCGATGAGTTCTTGCATGGACGTGCTCCCCGGGCGGTTCCCGTCCGGGGATTGACTAGTCGTCGACGTGGCCTCCTCCCAGATACAGGTCCACGACCTCTGGGTTCTCCAGGAGCGAGGCCGCCGGGCCGCTCAGCCGGGTGGCGCCGCCTTCGAGCACGTAACCGCGATCGGAGATCTCCAACGCTCGGCTCGCGTTCTGCTCGACCATCAGCACCGTGACGCCCATCTTGTTCACGTCACGGATCAACTCGAATGTGACGTCGACCAACGCTGGCGAGAGAGCCGCGGACGGCTCGTCCAGTAGCAGCACTTCGGGGCCGCTCATCAGCGCTCGGCCGATCGCGAGCATTTGGCGCTCACCGCCCGACATGGTGTTCGCGACCTGTCGCCGCCGCTGCGCCAACCGGGGGAACAAATCCAGGACCTCGGTCAACCGTGTGGCGGCCTTGGCATGTTTGAGCGCCCCGATTTCCAGGTTCTCCATGACGGTGAGACTGGGAAAGACGTTCGCGACTTGCGGCACGTAGGCCATACCGAGACGCGTGATGCTGTGCGGCTCGAGCCCCGATATCAGCCGATCTCGCAAATGCACTGTGCCGCGCCGCGGCCGCAGCAGCCCGAAGATCAGCTTCATGCCGGTCGACTTGCCGGCGCCGTTGGGACCTATGAGCGTGACGATCTCGCCCTTGTGGACCTCCAGCGACAGTCCGTTGAGCACGTCGGCGCCGGGCACGTACCCCGCCACCACGTCGGTGACGGTGAGGACCGGTGCCGGGGCGGACATCAGTTCCCTCCCGCAAGGTCGGCGTGCACCGCTCGCCCGGACACCGCTTGCCCGGGCGCTGTGTGCCTGGCGATGACGGCGGCCGCACCCCCGACTCGGTCGGAGCCGGTTGCCGTCGCCGCACGTTTGCCGATGTACGCCTCGATGACCGCCGGATCGTGACGAACCGTCATCGGGGTGCCCTGGGACACCACCCGTCCCTCCGACATCACGATCACCCGGTCGGAGTTCCGCATGATGACACCCATGTCGTGCTCGATGAAAAGGATGGTCGTTCCGAGCGACGCGTTGAGATTCCGAATGTGCTCGAAAACTTCCTTACCCAACGTGGGGTTAATACCTGCCATCGGCTCGTCAAGGAGCAGCAGGTGCGGCTTCGCCATCAAAGCACGAGCGATCTCCAGCAATTTCCGCTGGCCTCCGGACAATGTCCCCGCGTAAGCCTTGGCGTGAGACTTCAAGTTTAGGATCTCGAGGATGTCCATCGCGTCGTCCTGAGCGCGCCGTTCATAGGCCCGACTCGCGAAAGGGCGGAAGAACAGGTTGCGGAGCCGAACGCCCGGATGTGCCTGCGCAGCCAGCAAGACGTTGTCCAGAACAGTTCCCCGATTCAACACCCTCGTCAATTGGAAAGTGCGGATGAGGCCTTGCCGGGCGATCTCATACGGCGGCTTCCGGAATATCTCCTCGCCGTTCAGGAGCACCGAACCGCTCTTCCCTCGGTAGAAGCCCGCGATAACGTTGAACGCGCTCGTCTTGCCGGCCCCATTGGGGCCGATGAGGGAGGTGATGGAATGCCTCTCGACATCGAACGTGGCGCCGTCCACCGCGTGAATTCCGCCGAAACGCAGCGAGACGTTCCGCACGGACAACAGCGTGTCGTTTCCAAGGAATCCGTCGCTGTCGGTGCGGGAAACGGAGCTTTGTACCTCAGTCACCGAGGACCATCTCCTCTCGCTTGCCCATCAATCCTTGCGGGCGGAAAGCCATCAGGGCCATGATCACGACGCCGGCGATGATGTATCGGATCGCGGCCTGTTTGTCGGGCGCCATGCCCAGGTCGATCTGCTCGGTGCCGGCGATGACGAACCAGGTGATCACGCTGGCCAACGGAATGGCCCAGTAATTGCCCAGCCCACCGATCAGCAGCACGACGAATCCGAGGAAGGTGACCAACGGGTTGAACTGAGTGGGCGATACGGACGCCAGGTTCAATGCGATGAAGAACCCAGCCAGCGCGCCCAGCGAACCGCCGATGGCCATCGACTGCATCTTGTAGGCGAGGGTGTTGTGGCCGACCGCGCGGGCGGCGTTCTCGTCCTCCGCGATGGCGCGCAGCACGCGACCCCACGGGCTCTTCTTCAGGTACACCAGCAGCACGGTCAAGACCAGCGCCGACGCCCATTCGACGACGACCAGCGGCACCATCGGGTCGACGTTGGTCCACCCGAGCGAGTGTGCGAAGTCGATCATTCGACCCGCCAGCGCATTCCAGCCGTCGTCGAAGCAGACATTGCTCTCGTCGCAGGCGACGCCGTTGTCGCCGTGCGTCACGTCGAGCCAGTTCAGCGCGACGAGGCGAATTGCCTCCGCGGAGACGAGCATCGCGATGGCCAGGAAATCCGCGCGGAGTCGCAGCGCCGTCAGGCTCATCAGCAGGGAGAAGACGTTCGCGACGATGATCCCAAGGACCAGCGCCAGAATCGTAGGCAACCCTGCGCGCAGAATGAACAGCGCGGTGCCATACGCGCCGAGAGCCGCGAACCCGACCTGTCCGAAGTTCATGATTCCGGTTTGCGACACATTTAATTGTAAACCGAGAGTGAATATCGTATAGATCCCGGCGGTGACCAAGACTATACCGATGAGGAACCCCGGGCTGAACAGCGGGCTGAAGTCGATACCGAATATTGTCATTTCATTTGACTTTCGCCGTTGCGAGAACGCCGGTCGGCCGTATCACCATGACGATGATCAACACGACGAAGCCCACCACCATTTTGTAGGAGTAGGGGATGATCAACGTCGACCATTCGATCATCAAGCCTAGCAGGAGGCCTCCGGCGAGTGCGCCGAACGCGTTCCCGGCACCCCCGAGCACGACGACCGCGAATATCGGCAGCAAGAGCTTGAAGCCGAGTTCCGGCCAGGTCGACAACAACCACCCACCCAGGACTCCGGTGATACCCGCGGCCGCGCCGGCGAGAATCCACATGTATCGAATGGTGGCGGCTGTGTTGATTCCGGCGATCTCGGCGAGAGACCGATCGTCGGAGATCGCGCGCATCTGCTTGCCGATGGAGGTGAACTTCAGGAGCAGGCCGATGGCGACCAGGGCCGGAAGCCCGATGATGATCGTCCATGCCTGCGACTCGCCGACATGCAGGCCGAGAATCGAATACGTGGCCGCTGGATCGACGTTGAACTGCCTGATCTTGGTCCCGCTCACCATCTGGATCACGTATCGCACCACGAACATCAGCCCGATGGACATCAGCATCGTCTGGAACATGCCTGCGCCGACCTTGCGCATCGGTTTCCAGATCGCGAGTTCGGTTGTCAGCGCGAATACGGCCGTCAGCGCCATCGAGATCAGCGCCGCGAACACTAGCGGGAATCCCAACGCGACGTTGAAGATGATCGTCATATACGCGGCGAAGGTGATGAGTTCGCCGTGTGCGAAGTTCACCAGGTTCAGCACCCCGAACACCAGGGTCAGGCCCACCGCACCGAGCGAGAACAGCGCGCCCTCGGCGAGCCCGAAGACGGTGAGTTGCGCCATTTTCTCTTTGCCGAAGACGAGCGCGAGGACGATCGCCAGCAGCACGACTCCGAGATACGTCACGTATTGCGGGTCGCGAACCAGACGCGCGACCCATGATGGTCGGTGAACATCGAGTTGCCCGCGCGGCGACACGGCGGCGGCTCCGGGGGCTTCCGGGCCCGGGGAATGCTCGGCCACTGCCGCTTTCCCCGCACGGCTTTTGACATCAGGCTGCATAGGGCTGTCCTCATCAGATTCGGTGACTCGTCCTTCGGCTGGTGCCGACGCGGATGCTCTCCGCTGCCGGCCCTGTAGTGCCGCCCTCCACCACCGAGACGCCCTCGCCGCTATCGGCACCCGCGGTCGCGGGGCTGAACATGGGCCTCTGGGGTTGTGTACCTATCTAACGATAGTTAGGGTAATGCGCATCACACCGGCTGTCAACAAGGTCTTCGAACCCGCCTCGGAGCGGCGGAGGCCGAGGTACCTAGCCCGCCTTGGCGCAATGTTGAACGGAGAAGGACCATCTCATGACCGAGTCGTCGATCTGGGAGCCATACGCCTACCGGGTTGTGTCGGCGGCGATGGTGACGCCGGTGGTGCGGGAACTATGGCTCACACCGCGGCGGCGTTCCTTGCCGTACCTGCCCGGGCAATACGTTCTGCTCAGCGACGCCGGATACCGGGTACCGCAACGCTCGTACTCGCTGGCGAACGCGCCGCGGCCGGACGGCACGCTGCGAATCCTCGTGACCCTGGTGCCGAACGGCGCAACGAGCACCTGGGCGCACGGCCTCCGCCCCGGTGACGATGTTCTCGTGGAGGGCCCGTTCGGGACGTTCACCCTTGCGGACGAGAGCACCGGACCCGTTCTACTGCTCGGCGCAGGCTCGGGTCTGGCTCCGGTCAAGGCGATAGCCGAGGAGCTTCGGGCGGCAGCGGCAGGCCGCCGGTTCACCCTGGTGTTCTCCGGGCGCACCGCCGTGGACGCCATCGATCGCGCGGAATTGCAGGCGTGGGATCGCGACGACCCCACGTTCGACTACGTGCTGACGCTGACGCGAGATCCGACAACCACTCACCATGCCCACGTGCCAGAACTGGTGCCCGAGATGTTCGCCGACCTGTCCGGGTGGCAGGTCTTCACCTCGGGCCCGCCGGGATTCGTCACCCGCTGCGCACGCGTCGCCCGAGAACTCGGCGCCGGCGCGGCGATACATACCGAGGAGTTCTTTGTCGATCCACAACCGTGGAGCGCTGTGATGCCCCCGCTCCCCACCGGGGACGAGCCGAAGGAGATCGTGCAGTGACCGACCGAAGTCGCATCTATACCAAGCTCGGAGACGACGGCAGCACCGGGCTGCTGTTCGGCGGGCGCACGTCGAAGGGAAGTCTCGTCATCGACGTGGTCGGCTCCATCGACGAGACGGTGACGGCGCTCGGCGCGGCCCGCGCGGTGTGCACCGATAGCGCGACGGCGTCCATCATTCTGACGCTTCAACGCGACTTGTTCGTCGCCGCAGCGGATATCGCGGCCAATCCACGAGCCCGCGATAAGCTCACGCCCCGAATATCGCTCGTCACGGCGGAGATGGTCGCGGATCTCGAATCGACCATCGACCGGCTGATGTCTGCCAAGCCGTTGCGCCCGGTGTTCATCGTGCCCGGCGCGAACCAGGCATCGGCGCTCCTCGACGAAGCCCGCTCCACCGCGCGACGCGCCGAGCGGCGGTTGTCCGCCATGACCGCAGACCAGCACCCGGCGATCAATCCGCAGGTCCGCGCCTACCTCAATCGAGTGTCCGACCTGGTATTCGTGCTGGCGAGGCACGCGGCCGGGGATGACGAGGAGCCCGCAAGCCACGACGTCGTCGGTCCCTGACCGGCGCTCACAGCCCCGGACACGGCCCAGCCCCCGGTCGCCACCGCTACGCGGTGAGGCGGACGGTGCGGCGGGCCAGCAGGTAGGCCGGGAGCACGCCGATCAGGATGAGCGCAATGCCGTACGGGGCCGCCGCGGTGAAGTCCAGCACCTCACCATTCGTCGTCGACCAGAGTGCGGTCGAGAGCGTCGTCATCCCCGTGGGAATGAGCAGCAGGGTGGTCGTCAATTCCTTTGCGGAATCGAGCAGCACGAACAGGGCGCCGGCGGCCACCCCCGGCAGGGCGAGCGGCAGCGTGACGCGGACGAGCACCCGAAGGCGCCCGTAGCCCAGCGAGTGCGCGGCCTCGTCCAGGCGACGCCCGGCCGCGCGCAGGCCCACGTGCTGGGAGGCGACGGCGAGCGGCAGGAACAGGACGACGTACGCGGCGACCAGCATGAGCGGCGTCTGGTAGACGGGCCGGAACCACCGCACGCCCAGGTAGACCAGCGCGAGCGCGACGATCACGCCGGGCAACGCGTGCGCGAGCCAGACGGAGCGTTCGGCGATGGTGGCGAAGCGGCCCGGGTGCCGGGCGTAGAGCCAGCTGATCGGCAGCCCGACTACAGTCGCCACCACGCCGGCGGCCAGGGCCAGCTCCAGGGTGCTCAGCGCCGCGGAACCCAGTGCGGCCCAATCGATCCCGACCTGGCCGTCGAGCGCGGCATCGGCACCGGCGGCGCCGGCGCCGGACAGCCCGTCGGCCAGGCCCACGATCGCGATGTACAGCGGCACGCCGAGCGCGAGCAGCGACACAGCCGCGCAAGCGAGCGCCCACAGCCAGCGGGCCCGGCCGAGACCCCATCGAACCGGTGCGCGCAGCACGCCGCGGCCGACCCGGGCAGGCGCCTGCCGTCCGCGCGCGATCTTCTCCACCAGCAGCAACAGCGCCGCACCGCCGACGAGCACCACCGCCAGCGCCCGCGCGGACTCCGGCGAGCCGAGCACCTGCATCCGCTGCATGATCGCCGTGGTGAGGGTCGAGTAGTTCAGCAGTTGCAGCGCGCCGAACTCCGAGACCACGTGCAGCACAACGATCAAGCTGCCCGCGGAGATCGCGACCCGGAGCTGCGGCAGGGTGACGGTGAGGAAGGTGCGCAACTCGGAGCGCCCCAGCCCGCGGGACACCTCCTCCTGAGCCGCGTCGACACCGCGCAGCGCGGCCACCGTCGGGAGGAACACGTACGGGAAGAGCCCCAGCGACATCACCAGCGTCGATCCGCCCAGCCCGAAGATCGCCGTGGACGACGGTGCGTAGCGGAAGCTGGCGGCCACCCATGTATAGGCCGACACGAAACCGGGCACGGCGAGCGGCATCGTGAACAGCACGATCCACAGCCGCGGCGCGGGCAGCGATGTCCGCACCACCAGCACGGCCAGGCCTACGCCGAGAAGCATCGACGCGGCGCCCACGGTGAGGACGAGAGCCGCTGTGTGCCACAGCAACTCGGGCGTGGACGGGGAGTCGAGCGCTCGCCAAAGCAGCCCGATGCTGAAGCCCTCGCGCAGCACCAGATAGGCGGCGGGGGCAAGCGACGCCACCGCGACCACACCTGCCGCGAGCAGGACGAGTCGGGGTGCGCGACCGTGCCGCCCTGACCGCGGCGCGCGGCGGGTGCCCCGCGGCTGCGGCTCGTACAAAGCCTCGGCCAGCGGAGACTCGGTTGCCTCAGACATCACGGACGATCCTGCCCGCCGTCAGGCGCGAACAGCGTCATACTCGGAACCCGGGCGATCTCTGTCGGCCTCGATCATCACCACAGCCCTTATGACATACCGGCTTTGATGATCAGCGCCTGCGCCTCGGTGGTGTCCGCGTAGATGCTGGAGTCGACGTTCGGAGCCTTCAGATCGGCCAGCGAGGGCATCCCCGGCGTCTTGCTGACCACACCGGGCGCGACCGGGAACTGCGCGGCCTGGGCGCCGGCGATCACCTGCTGGCCGCCGTCGGCCGAGCCCAACCACTTCAGGAACTCCTGCGCTTCGGCCTGGTGCTTCGACGCCTTGATCACCCCGGCGCCCGAGGCCAACAGCAGGCCGCCCGCGTCCGGATGGTCGAAGAAGTAGACGCGGCTGGCGAGTTTGTCCGCCCCGCCCTTCTGCGCGGCGAGGATGTACCAGTAGTAGTGGTTCGACAGTCCGAACGCGTGCTGGCCGGCCTCGACGGAATCGCGCACCTTGCCGTTGGTCTGCTCGTTGATGCCGTTGGCCTTGATGCCCTTCAGCCAGTCGAGGGTCTTGTCCGAGCCGATGGTGTCGATCAGGTAGCTGACGGTCGCGGTGAAGGCGCCCGAGGGTGCGTACGCAAACTTGCCCTTCCACTGCGGCTGCGTGAGATCCATGATGCTGTGCGGCAAGTCGGCCTCACTGATCAGCTTCGGGTCGTAGAACAGCGCCCGCGAGCGCGCCGCGTACGGCAGCCAGTCCCCGGTCGACGGCACCAGCCGCTGGTCGGCCTCCTGGAGCGTCGCCGGATCGACCTTGGCGAGCAGGCCCTTGCTGTCCAGCAGGCCCACCGGCCCGGGCTCCTCGGAGAGGTAGAGGTCCGCCGGCGAGGCGGCGCCCTCCTCGATGATCTGGTTCGCGAGTTCGGCGTCCTCGCCGGCCCGGATGGTGGTCTTGATCCCGGTCGCCTTGGTGAAGGCCGCGGTGAGCGCCTGGACGAGCGCCTCGTGCTGCCCGGAATAGATGGTGAGCGTGGCGTTGCCGACGGGTTGATCGGGAATGACGGTGTTCGTTGCTGTGCTCGATCCGGAATCGCTCCGCCCCGATGTGCCCTGTCCGGACTGGCCGGAGGCCGACGTACTGCCCGCGTTGTTGGCGTTGCCCGCGGTGCCCGAGGTTCCGGCGTTGCCGGTGCCGCCGGAGGAGCAGGCCGCGGCGCCGAGGAGGAGAGCGAGGGCGGCACCGGCGGCGATCAGCCTCGCGGTTGGGCGGCGGGCCGCACGATGCTCCGGGTCGTCGGACCTGCGGTGGCCGGAGTGGATCGGACTTCTGGACACGTCATCCCTTTCGGATACTTCGGGCTGGATCGAGCGGGCCGGAGGGCGATGGTTTTGTAGGTTAGCCTAACCTAAGTTCTCGCAAGCCCTGACACCGGCCGGACGGTGGGCGTCACGCCGGTGTCAGGCCGGAGTCGGCACTACGAGAACGGGATCCGCGACCTCGATGCCGACTGCCGTGCCCGGTTCGGGCAGTTTCCCGGCTTCGAACGTGCGCACCCGGATCGTGGGCCCATCTCCGGCCGCGCCGAGGCGGAGCGTCGTCATCGCGTCGTGCCCGTAGTACTCGCTGGACACGACGATGGCCGGGGCACCGGACATCCCCATGCGCAGACTCTCCGGCCGGATCACGACGTGGCACGCTCCGCCCGCCGGAATCGGAGATTCCGAGAGCGCCGTGAGATCCCTTGCCTGCGAAGCTGTTTGACCCTGCAAACCGGTCAGGCGCCCGAGCACACACTCCACGCGAGCCTCGCACTCGGTGCAAGAGACGACGGTCCCGTCCAGCACCACGGCATCGCCGACAAATCGGGCGGTGGCCACGTCGACCGGGTTCTCGTACACATCCCGGGGACTGCCGGCCTGGATCACTCGGCCGTCGCGCATCACCACGACCTGGTCGGCCAGTGACAGCGCCTCCTCCTGGTCGTGGGTCACGAGGACCGTGGTGATCTCCAGGTCCCGCAGCAGTCCGCGGACCTCGGCGCCGAGCTCCGCGCGCAGCGCCGCATCGATGGCCGAGAAGGGCTCGTCGAGCAGGATCACGCCCGGATTGGGTGCGAGTGCCCGTGCGAGGGCGACCCGCTGCTGCTGGCCGCCGGACAGCTGATCGACCCGCCGCCGCTCGAAGCCGTCGAGCCCAACCAGGTGCAGCAGTTCCTCGACACGAGCCCGGCTCGCGTGCCGATGCGTGCGGGACAACCTGTCCGCGACGGTCCGGTTGAGCCCGAACGCCACGTTGCCGGCGACGTCCAGGTGTGGGAAGAGTGCGCCGTCTTGGGGGACGATGCCGATTCCCCGCTGCTCGGGTCGGACGAAGACGCCCGGCCCGACCAGGTAGCGGCCGTCCAGGCTGATCCTCCCCTGGTCGGGTCGCTCGAAGCCAGCGATCGCGCGGAGCAGCGTCGTCTTGCCCGAGCCCGACGCGCCGAGCACCGACGTGAGCCGGCCGGACGGGATCGTGAGTGACACGTCGGAGAGCGCGCGGATCGATCCGCGCCGCACCGCGAACGTCTTGTCGACGCCATCCAGCCGCAACATAAGGACAGCCTAACCTGAGCGTCTCGATGGGCCTAACCTGGGGACGTGACTTTCACAACGTTCAGGTTGGCAATTTCGGACGGGGCCGTGGGGCGGGGCGACGGCGAACGGGCTCGGCCCGAGAACAGCGTCATACTCGGCCGGCATCGGACAGAACGGAAGTTCTTGACACGGGATGCGCGACGGAACAATCTAGAAACAATGCGTGTTGCTGGTAGAGAGCAGCGGAGAAGTCGACCGCGCTGCGAATGGTCAGGCATTGCCGCACGAGAAAGGGTGCCATCATGCGTCACTTCGCGTTCCGTCCGTCCATCACGATCAAGGGTCGGGAGAACTACGGCCTCCGCGGGTTCGCGGGGAAGCCGTTCCATCCACCACTGACCGACATTCCCGTCGGCGCATATATTTTCGCCGCAGTCTTCGACATCATCTCGCTCGCCATGGGGGCCAGCAGCGGTGCGCACGCGCTGTTCCTGGTGAGCACCTGGCTGATCCTGGGCGGCGTCGTGGTGTCGCTGCTCGCGGCGCTGACCGGCTGGGCGGACTGGCACCGCTCGTCCGAGCCCGGCAACCAAGCCCGCCGCACGATCAACGCGCACGCGATCATCATGCTGTCCGTCACCACGATCGCGCTGGTGAACCTGATCCTGCGGCTGACGGCGTTCTGGGGCGACGCGTCGACGCCGGCGACGTCGATGGTGCTGTCGATCATCACGGCCGCCGCCATCGCGTGGGGCGCGACGTACGGCGGGTCGCTGGTGTTCGACTACGGCTTCAACGTGGAGGTCGCGGGCGATTCGCCGGTGTGGGCCACGAGTGAGGTCGACCTGCTGCCCGGGCAGCACCCGGCGGAGGGCGGGTCGGAAGGCGGTGCGGAGCACGTCGAGGCCGCCGCAGCCGAGGCCGCGGAGCGGCGCGCGTCCTGATCGAGCGCGGGTGCCGGCGTCGGGGCGAGGCGCCCGGGGTGTGAGTCCTGCAGGGGTGTGCGTATAACCGGGACGTTCCGGACAGAATGCAGCAGGATGCACACCGTCATGAGGGCCGGGCGTACGGGCGTCGGGGCGAGGCGCCCGGGGTGTGAGTCCTGCAGGGCGACACGCCGAGCACGTGCTGCAGGATGCACACCCTTCGGGGCTTGGGCGCCGCAGCACTGTGTCGCGGATACCCGCTCCGGCGCCCACCCAGGGGTGTGAGTCCTGCAGGGCGACACGCCGAACACGTGCTGCAGCATTCACACCCTTACCGGGACCGGGTCCTCATCGGGGGTCGGGGCGCCGGGAGAGCCCTTACCGAGCCCGGGCCAACCGTCGTCATACCCGCCGAGCCGAGCCGATCACGTGCGCGATTCCCGGCGCGATCGGCGCCGGCGCGAAGCCGAACCGCCGCACGGCCTCGACCTCGAACCCTGCGGCGCTGATCGCGGCAACCGTGTCGCGGTTCGGATGGCAGTTGGCCGCGGCCCGGCGCCAGAGCGGCGTGATCGCGTCCTCGATCAGCCCCAGGATGCGCGAATCCGACCGCACATGCTCGTAGAACCGAAGCGCCCCACCGGGTTTCAACACCCGACGCGCCTCCGCGAGTGCTACGGCCAGGTCCGGGACGCTGCACAGTACGAGCGAGAACACCACCGCATCAACCGATCCCGACTCGAGAGGCAATGAGTCGGCATCGCCCGCGACCACCGCGACACGTGCGGTCCCACCGTGCCCATTCACTTCACCGGCCGCGCCGATAGCGAGATCGCGGAAGTAGGCGTCCGGCTCGACGGCGAGCACCGACGTCACCGCCGGCGGATAGTGCCGGAACATGCCGCCCGGCCCGCAGCCGACCTCCACCACGGATCCCGCCAAGCCCGCGACGAGTTCCGCGCGATGCTCAGCCACCCCGCGCGCATCCATCTGCGGGGCCAACCGGGCATAGCTCTTCGCGAACAGACTCGGCTTCGAGGACGACGTCATACCGTCATCGTGCCGGAATCACGACGCCCAGCGGTCGACGGCCGAACTCCGCCGCGGTCGACCCCGGCTGCGTCCACGTTGGCGCCGCGAATTCCCGACGCACGCCGGAACCGCTCGAGATGTGCCCGGCCACCCTCCCGCCTACCCTCGGAATCACCATGACCAACCTGGACATCCGCCCCGCCGAGATCGACTGCCGCGCAGCCTCGCACCGCAACGCCGAGGTGATCGCACCGCGCGACGTCCCGCTCGGCGGGATCCGCGCCATGACCGTCCGCCGAACGCTGCCCGCGCGCGGCCGGCCGTTCATCGGCTCCTGGTGCTTCCTCGACCACTACGGCCCCGGCGAGGTCGCACACACCGGCGGCATGAACGTCCCGCCGCATCCACACTGCGGCCTGCAGACCGTGAGCTGGCTCTTCCGCGGCGAGATCGAGCACCGCGACAGCCTCGGCACGCACGCCCTGGTGCTCCCCGGTGAGCTCAACCTGATGACGGCCGGGCACGGCATCGCGCATTCGGAGGTCTCCACGCCGGCGACCAGTATCCTGCACGGGGTCCAGCTTTGGGTCGCCTTGCCTCGCGAGAAACGCGACATGGCAACGGCTTTCCAGCATTATTCGGCGCCGTCGACTCCGGCGTGACGTGGCGGGTGTTCCTCGGCGAACTCGGCGGGCAGGCCTCCCCGGTGCCGACGGCCGCCCCGCTGCTCGGCGCGGAACTGGCCATGGCCGCCGGGTCCCGCGCGGAGATCGCCCTGCAGCCGGAGTTCGAACACGGCGTCCTCGTCGACGAAGGATCACCGACAGTCGACGGAATCGACGTTGCCGCAACAAATCTCGTCGCTCTCCCGGTCGGTCGGGACCGGCTGCGGCTAACGGCCGGGGACGTGCCCTGCCGGATCCTGCTGATCGGCGGCACGCCCATGGAATCGGACCTCGTGATGTGGTGGAACTTCGTCGGCGGCACGCACGAGGAGATCGTGGCGGCGCGTAGCACGTGGCAGGCGGAGATCGGCGTCGAAATACCCTCCCGTGCAACGAGTATCGAGTATGACGACGTTCGTGACCATACCGTGTCCGGCGAGCCGCGCGATGCGACCCGGTTCGGTACGGTGCTCGGCTACAACGGCCCACCCCTGCCGGCGCCGCGCATGCCGGGCGGTCGACTCAAGCCGCGCAACCCCCGATAGTTCCCGCCGCGGCGCAAGGGCCAGACAGCACGCCGCCCCCGGGGTGTGCATCCAGCAGGGCGACACGCCGGGCACCTGCTGCAGGACTCACACCCTTCATGGAGGCCGGGGGTGCGACCCGGACAGGAGCGTGGCGCCGGCGGCACGAGCCCACACCCGCACGCCGCCCCCGGGGTGTGCATCCAGCAGGGCGACACGCCGGGTGCGCGCTGCAGGACTCACACCGTTCAGCGTGCCCGGCCAGGGAGCGGGCATCGCGATCGGGCATGCTGAACACATGGACACGAACATCGAGATCCGGCACGACGAGGAGCACAGCAGGTTCGACCTCTTCGTGGACGGGCGGGCTGCGGGCGTCCTCGAGTACCAGCTCGACGGGACCGTCGCGACGATGTTCCATACGGAGGTGTTCGGCGAGTTCGGCGGTCGTGGGCTGGGCACGGTCCTGGTGCGGGAAGCGTTGGGCGTAGCGCGATCTCGCGGCTGGTCGATCGTGCCGGCGTGCTGGTTCGTGCGGGACTACATCCGCGCGCACGAGGCGGACGCCGACCTCGTGGCCGCCACGCCGTCATAGGCACGAACGCCGTCACCGCCGGGCGCACAGTCAGGGACGGGCGCATTGACACAGCCACGCGCATGGTCACAAGCGTCGTCATCGACGCGTACATCGGCCGCGACAGAGCCGGCGCCGCCGCGCGGCGCGAACAGCGTCATAGGCGGTGGGACAACCCCAGGAGGGTCAGCGGCAGGCCGTCCGGGCCAGGGACAGAAACTCGTCGCGGGAGCGGCCGTCCGTGCGCAGGATTCCGCGCAGCGCGGAGGTCACGGTCTTCGCCCCAGCGACCTTGACGCCGCGCAGGGACTGGCACATGTGCTCGGCCTCGATGACGACGCCGACCCCGCGCGGCTGCAGATTCTCGTCCAGCCAGTCGGCGATCTGCGCGGTGAGTCGCTCCTGAACCTGCAGGTCGCGGGCGAACATCTCGGCCACGCGGGCCAGTTTCGAGATCCCCAGGATCCGGGCACCCGGGATGTACGCGATGTGCGCGACCCCGAGGAAGGGCAACATGTGGTGTTCGCAGAGCGAATGGATGGGGATGCCGACCTCTACGACCATGTCGTCGTAACCCTCGTCGTTGGGGAACGTGGTGAGATCGAACTCCTTCGGCGTGATCATCTCGATCAGCGCGTCGGCCACCCGCCGTGGCGTGTCGGCGAGATGTTCGCTGGACGGGTCGCGTCCGAGTGCCGTCAGCAGCTCGGCGACGGCGCGCTGAGCGGCGGCACGGTCCGGCTTGGCGACGCCCGTGGTACGCCGGATCCGCCGACGGAACGGCGTCACCGATCCGCCGAAGGTGCCCGCCGCGCCGATTGCGCCGGCCGTGCCAACCGCGCCGACGGTGCCATCCAAGTGCCGGTCGATGGTGTCGCGCACGCCGTGGATCTCGTCGCGAGCATCGTGCAACTCGCGCGCCTCGCGCGCGCCGCCGCGAAACTCTCCGTGCACCTCGTGCACCTTGCCGCTCGAAGCGACGTCATGCAACGTCATATCGCCGACCATCGCATCGGGCCTCACATCAGGCATTGAATTCTCGTCTAGCAAGCTCACGTCCTCACGGTACGGCCGAAAAGCCTCTTTCGTCAAGTTAATTTGTTGATAGAATGGGCTTGTGCAGAAGCGACCGCTCGACGAGCGCCTGGCCGCGGTGACGGCGCTCGATGATCCGACCCGCCGCGCGGTGCTCAGCTTCGTCGTCCGCAGCCCGGAACCTGTCGGCCGCGATGCGGTAGCCGACGAGTTCGGTCTGCCGCGATCGACCGCCGCGTTTCATCTGGACCGCCTTGCCGACCAGGGTCTGCTCGAGGTGGAGTTCAAGCGGCTGTCGGGACGCACCGGCCCGGGCTCCGGCCGCCCCGCCAAGCTGTACCGCCGAGCCTCCCGCGAGATTACCGTCAGTGTTCCGGAACGACACTACGATCTTGCCGCCGAACTCCTCGCGACTGCGGTCGAGCGATCCGGCGACGGCACGATCGGCGTCCTGGACGCACTCGCGCAGGCGGCGCACGCCGCCGGCACGGCGCTCGGCGCGGACGCAACCAGCCTGTCGGATGTGTTGGAGGCCAACGGTTTCGAGCCACGCACGGAACCGGACGGCACGGTCGTGATGGGCAATTGCCCGTTCCACCAACTCGTCGCCGACCATCCGACGACGGTGTGCACGATGAATCTGCACCTGCTGCGCGGTGCGGCCTGCGCGTGCGGAGCGGACCCGGATGCGCTGCAACTCCGGCCGGCCCCTGGCCGGTGTTGCGTGACGATCGAGCCGCAGAACTAGGGCAGGCACCGCGGATCTGCGGACAATCGGCACCATTCAAGATGGACGCCAGCTGCCGAAACGGGGAACCGGCGCGCAACGAGACGCCGATCCTTCACGTGATCAGCGCGCATGGTCACCGATTAACCTGTCGGATATGACGCCGCCCCCCGCCGAACCACCGTCGAGCGCCCTGTTGGCCCGGATTCGTGAGTCCGTCATCGGGGACGATCAGGTGATGCCGGGCCCGTACGGGCCACGCCGGGTGACGTATGCGGATTACACGGCGTCAGGTCGGTCGCTGGCGTTCATCGAGGAGTTCATCGCCACCGAGATCCTGCCCCGGTACGCGAATACGCACACCGAGTCGTCCGGTACCGGGTTGCAGACCACGCGGCTGCGGGAGGACGCGCGGAGCGTGATCCGCGAGTCGGTCGGCGGCACCGACGAGGACGCGGTGCTCTTCTGCGGCTCAGGTTCGACCGCAGCGATCGACAAGCTGATCGGGGCGTTGGGTATCCGTATCCCGGCCGAACTCGACGCGAGATACGGCCTGTCCCAGCACATCCCGGCATCCGAGCGGCCGGTGGTGTTCATCGGCCCGTTCGAGCATCATTCGAACGAGCTGCCGTGGCGGGAGTCGATCGCCGATGTGGTGCGTATCGGTGAGGATCGCGACGGGCACATCGACATCGCCGCGCTGGAACAGCATCTCGCCGCATACCAGGATCGGCCGCTGAAGATCGGCTCGTTCTCCGCCGCCTCGAACGTCACCGGCATCGTCACCGACACCTGCGCCATCTCGGATCTGTTGCATCGGCACGGCGCGCTCTCGTTCTGGGACTTCGCCGCCGCCGGCCCCTATGTGGACATCGACATGCACCCGGTGTGCGCCGAGCATCCGCAGGCGGGGATGGACGCAATATTCCTGTCCCCGCACAAGTTCGTCGGCGGGCCGGGCACGCCGGGCGTCCTAGTGGCAGCGAAAACCCTTTTCACCAGCCCCGTCCCGGTAGTGCCGGGCGGCGGCACCGTCGCCTACGTGAACGCCGAGGAGCACCGCTACCTCGCGGACATCGAACACCGGGAGGAGGGCGGCACCCCGGCCATCATCGAATCGATCCGCGCCGGGCTGGTCTTCCAACTCAAAGCGGCCGTGGGAACCGCGACGATCCGCGCGCAGGAGGAGCGGCTGCTGCGCCGCGCGGTGGCCGCCTGGTCGCAAGTCCCGACCATCGAGATTCTGGGAAACCTTGCTGCGGAAAGGCTCTCGATCGTCTCCTTCGTAGTGCGCCGTCCGGGCGGCAAATACCTGCACCACAACTTCGTGGTCGCGCTACTCTCCGACCTGTTCGGCATCCAATCCCGCGGCGGCTGCTCCTGCGCCGGACCGTACGGACACCGACTGCTCGGCATCGACCTGACCGAGTCACACCGCTACGAACGGGAAGTCACCGGCGGCTGCGAGGGCATCAAACCGGGCTGGGTCCGCGTCAACTTCAACTACTTCGTCTCGGACACCGTCGTCGACTACATCATCGACGCCGTCACCCTGATCGCTATCGACGGCTGGAAACTGTTGCCCGACTATCGTTTCGACCCGAGCTCCGGCCTGTGGCGGCACAAGTCCGGTCCCATCGAGCCGCCGCTGCGCCTGCACCAGGTCGTTTATGACGAGTCCGGCGCCATGCGCTATCCGCACCACCAGGCCACCGCCGACGAATCCGCCCTCGCCGGCTACCTCGACCAGGCCAGGGCCATCGTCGCGGCACGCGACGCGAACAGCGTCATTCCCCCGCAAGCGGGAGGTACCCCCACCGACAACCCGGCAGACCCCGAAACCGGCGGCCACGCCGGACGTTTCACGCCCTCCACCGCAGCGACCACCCTCTCCGACGACTTCGAAGCCCTCCGCTGGTTCGAACTCCCCACCGCCTGCCTCACCTGACCCGCCCGACGAGTACCCGCTCGCGAGATCACCAACCTTTCAACCAACCCGCGGGCGGATTCAGGCCTGTCGCTGGTCGGCGCGGCAGCCCACCCGGGCCTTTCCACCGGAGCCGACTTCGTGGCAGGCGGCGCGTCCATGCACGACGACGCAGAGTCGGAGATCATTGCGCAATGACTGTTGACATCGCCGAGGCGGAGACCACGCTGGATCGCATCCTCAGTTCAAGCTTGACGACTGACAACGCAGACGCTGCACTGGCCGAATTGCTCAGCGTCGCCGCCACGATCAATGCGGCCATGAGTGACCGGCCGTCAGCGCCAGCGAGCACGCCTCGGGCCAGTGGACTGCCCGATCGTTTGGCGGCGGCTGTCGGGAAGTTTCGCGAGGCGGCGCAGCGCATCGGGCAGGCGTTGAAGGCCAGCCAGGTCACCATCCAGGTCGGTGTGCCGCTGGGCGTGAACGTGGGGCTGACATTCCCGGTCGAAGATACGAACTGACCGTCAGCGTGGCCACGGGATGCGTCGGACCGCCTACTCGCGCACCGACCAGCCCTGAGTCTTCGAGTGTGACGCCGTTCGCGCCGTAGGCGGGAACCACCGACTCCGACGGCAAGCGCAGGGGGCGACGCGCCTACGCGAACCCGGTCTCGGCGCCGCGATCACGCGATTAGCAGAGTCGATGGGCAGCGGCGCTGAAAGCGGAGGAGATCTTCACCCGCGCCCTTCAACTCGTGTAACCGGCCGTCGATAAACGTTTCGGCGGTCCCGCCGCATCGGCTGCGACCAGCCCGACGTCGAAGGAGCCCCGGTGCCGTCCCACGCCATCCGATCGAACTCCCACATCGCCTTGTCGATGCGTTTTCGGTTACGAGACTGGGCGGCGGGGCTGACTGCCGTTTCGGCGACGATAGCGATGGCCGCGATCGGGGTGATCGGGAGTGCGCCGGCTGCCGGGGCGACGACACCTGCCGCGCCGCTGCAATGTGACGGCTCCGTCGTCTACGCGCAGGACGCCAACGGCAACGTATACCCGTTCGACGTTGTCACCCACGCGGCCGGTGCAGCGGTGCTCACCGGCCAGCAGAACAATGGCCTCGGCCTCAGCAACGACGGCAGCGTGATCTACACGCTGAACAACGGCACGGGCGGCGCGACCAAGCGGCTCGGCGTCTACCAGGTGGGCACGGGCGACATCAGCCCGAGCCAGTTGGGCGACAGCGGCGCACCGGCCACGATCATTCGCGGCGCAGTCAACCCGGCCAACGGCCTGTACTACTACGCCGACAGCGGTTCACCGGTGGTGTATCTGGGCGCCTACAACCCGGCGACCGGCACTGCCTTCAAGGTCGGGACGATCGCCGGGATGAGCGGGTCCAACGGCGATTTTGCATTCACGTCCAGCGGTCAGCTGATCGTCGTCGCGGATTCCAACATCTACAAAGTCAACGAGCCGATCCCGGCGACGGCCGGCAACGTCGCGTTCACCACGTCACTCATCACCACCATGCCGGGCGGGGTCATGGGCAACGGGATATCGTTCGGCAACAACGGCCACATCTTCGTCACGGCGGCGACCCCGTCGAAGAGCATTACCGAGGTCGATCCTGCGACCGGGACTCTGTATGGCACCTATCCCATCTCATTCAGCCCGACGGATATGGCCAGCTGCGCGTATCCGAATTCCGTGACGCTGAGGGCCGCCATCGACCCCGGCCGGGTGAACAGCACCGACCAGTTCACGCTGACCATCGGCGGACCCGCTTTCCTGAACGGTGTCGCCGCGGCCACGGCCACCACGGTCGGCACGAGCATCGGGGTGCAGAGCAGGTTCGCCGGCCCCGTCTTCGTCGGCGGCGGCCTCACGATCAAGGTTTCGGAAACGGGCGCGAGCGGCGCGGACCTGGCTAACTATCACCTCGCCCTGGACTGTGTCGACAACCTCGACCCGGCGGCAACCATCACGGCTACCTGGGACAACGCGACATCGTCGTGGAGCTTCGTGCAGCCGACGGCACTGAAAGGCAGCGACGTCGTCTGCACGATTCATAACGTCGCTCCGTTGCCCACCGACGACTCGTCGACGGGGAACGTGATCGGCAGCCCGGTCACCGTCGACGTGCTCGGCAACGACGGCGGCAAGAATCTGGATCCCGCCTCGGTGCAGATCGTGGGCACCGCCAATCCGGGCGACCCGTTGACAGTGCCCGGCGAGGGCACGTGGTCCGTCGACACGGCGACAGGCAAGATCACGTTCACCCCGTTGGCCGACTTCACCGGGAACCCGAGCCCGATCAGCTACACCGTGAAGGACGTGAACGGCACCGAATCACGCGCGACGACGATCACCGTCGCCTACAAGCCGCTCGCCGGCAGTGACTCCTCGTCCGGAAACGCCATCGGCGACCCGGTCACGGTAGAAGTCATCGGAAGTGGTATGGGCGACGGCCTGGATCCCGCCTCCGTACGGATCGTCGGCACGGCGAACCCGGGCGATTCGTTGACGGTGCCCGGCGAGGGCACGTGGTCCGTCGACACATCGACGGGCAAGATCACCTTCAGCCCGTTGCCCGGCTTCACCGGGAACCCCAGCCCGATCACGTACACGCTCAAGGACAAGTACGGCGCGGAATCCAACCCGGCAACCATAACGATCACCTACCGGCCGGCATCGCCGCCACCTGTCGACCCGCCTCCGCCGCCGGCCGACCCCGCGCCCCCCGCCTCCCCGACAAGCAATCCGACAGGCACCGCGACGGTCAGTTACGTCGACGGCAACGGCGCCACGGTTGCCCCGTCCGTCGTGAAGACGGGCACCGTGGGCGATTCCTACAGCACCGCACCGGCGATCGTCGCCGGCTACAAACTGACCAAGGCTCCGGACAATGCCAGCGGAACGTTTACCGCCGCCCCACAGACCGTCACCTACGTGTACGAGAAGCTTCCGGCCGCGCAAGGCAGGGTGACGGTCAGGTACCAGGACAGTGACGGCCGAGCGTTGACGGCACCGACCACCCTCACCGGCGACATCGGGAAGCTCTACATTGCCCGTGCCGCGGCGATCCCCGGCTACCAGCCGGTCACGACCCCGAGCAACGCCACCGGGAAGTACGCCGTCGCCGCACAGACCGTTACCTATCAGTACGAGAAGATCGCCGCTCCCCCCGTCATCGCCGCGAAGGATGTCAGCTCACGAGGGAACGCTCCCGGCGGTGCGGCCAGCGTCTCGATTCCGACCAGCGGCAGCGGTGCGGTCCCCGGCACCCTCCGTATCGTCGATCCGGCGACCGGCCGGCTCGTGACGAGGCTCGAGGTTCCGGACGAGGGAATCTGGGTGCTGGGTGTGCACGAGTCCATCACTTTCACACCCGAGGGCGGATTCGGCGGCGACCCGACGCCGGTCACATACGAAGTGATGGGCGCGCACGGCGAGCAAGCCAGGGGCCTCGTCACCGTGACGTACGCGCGTCCGTTGGCGTACACCGGCGTCGACGTCGTGCGCGCGCTCGAATGCGCGTCGGCATTGCTGATCATCGGCGCCGGGTTCCTCCGTATCGGTCGCCGGCGTGTGCGCCGCGGGCCGGCGTAGGCGTCAACCGACGTGCGACGCGATCGAACCGTCGACATTCGCGTCGGCGACCAAGCCCTCGCCGCCTCCGAACCACCCTCACCCGACCTCGCCGAAGCGCTCGCCACGATCCACAACGCCCAGAAAGCACTAAATGGGCCCCGGTTGCCCGGTTCGCAAGGTCTCCGTTCGCGGCGACTCGAAATGCTCCGAGAAAAGCGATATCGATATGTCCACCTCGGATCATCATGAGGGGGTGGGCGCACACAGCCTCAGCGCAGAGCAGGGACATCCTGTTTGCGATCGGCGAACCCCACCCCGTCGGACGTCCGACTGCCAGCCTGACTACATGTAGTCAGGAGGAGCTTGATGACCGCTCACGATGTTGCCCGCTCGATCCGGCCGTGGTGCGCGTCTTCAAGGCTTCTCAGCGGACCACTCGGGGGCCTGTGACGTCCGCGCGCGGGCGGATTGGCGCGTCATCCTCGACATCCGGCATGGGGAACTTGTCATCATCGCGATTGACCTCAATCACCGTTCGTCGATCTACGATTGGTACACCGCAGATGACGCCGCCGAGGAGGGAGCACGGCGGAAACCCCTGCCGCGCCCGATGCCTCGAATCAGTGCAGCAGCTGGTGCGCCCGCTGCCGCGAAATGCCCAGCACGGCCCCGATATCGGTGGAATTGAGCCCGGTCGCCCGGAGTGCTCGCGCGGCCAGTCGGGCCTCTTCCGCGCTCTCGCTATTGGCACGCTGGGCCTCTGCGCGGAGGTCCCGCGACCTTTCCAAGTGCGCCTCCACGGCGGGCTCGAGATGCCATGCGATGTCGACGGCCACCGCCGCCGCATCCTGATTCGTCATGACGGCGATCAGGTCGCGCGCCATCCCCTCGACGTCACTCGCGCGTCGGGCCTGGGTCGCCCGCTGTACCTCCGGGACGTCGATGAACCAGTATTTTCCATCGCGCCGGACGGCGACGCGATATCGCCGCCGGGCCTTCTCGCCGCTCATCACTCCACCTCTCCGATGATTCGTTCCGCTTGTCGGATGATCGACCGTGCGAGCATCTCCCCGATTTCGCGATGCCGAGGAATGGGCACCACCTGACCGCCGAGCAGGAAGACCTCGTGCGGCCCTCGTTGCCGCCCCGGCCGCGGCTGCCAACTCATGCCGTGCGTCCGTGCCAGCGCCGAAATCTGCGCGATGAGCTCCCGTCGCTTCCCTTCCAAAGTCTACTGCGCCATTGACACAGTGCGTCAATGGTGACCTAGACATATTGAGGCACCGAAGATGACGGCGCCGAGGATGTTGCCCTGCGCGGAGATCGCGCCTGCGCCGGCAGTGCTCGCCGCAGCAGCGGTGACGTCATGCGGAGCGCGTCACGGCGTTGAGTCGGTCGGTGGCCCAGGTCCAATCGATGCGCTCCTGCTCCAGCTGCACGCGTTCGCCCCAGACATCGGACACGAGCCCGCTATACACATCCCGCTCCGCGGTCGTGAGCCGAGTGAGAGACGCTGCAGTGGAATGGCTGTCGGAGCCCCAACGATCCCGATGAGCGAGCAGGGTTTCGTGATCCATGAGCACGGACCGGGTCCGGGGAAGCCCGGCGCGCAGCCGGTCGAGGATCGCGAAGCCATGTGTATCGAGATCGCCCCAGTAGTGCACGTTGGCGTCGGCCAGCCATGGCAACCGACCGACAAGGTCAACCGCGAACCCCTTTCCCCACAGCACCACGCCGTCGACAGGGACCGGTGCGCTGAGATAGGTGATCTCGTTCTCGATCACCAGGGCGGACCGAGCCGCGAGCCGCAACGACCCGAGCTCCGTTGCCCTGACGGCAATCTCGCTGAGCGGAGCAGCCGTCTCCAGAGCGGAGCCAGCCGATTCGCCTGGCGATGTGCCGGACGATGTGCCCAGCGCGAGGTTCAGCGACGGCGACACCCGCATTCGGACGAACTCGGGCTTGTGGCGCAGCCCCAGATCCGTCACGAACCCGGCTGCTGTCGCGGAGACGCCCAGCAGCGTGGCAAGCACACCGCGATGCGCCTCGGCGAACTTGGTATCCACGCCCGGCGCGCTGATCTCGCGGAGGTAGCGGCCTGACCCGCGATGCGCATCGAGCCAGTGGAACGCCGCGAGCAGCGGCGGAATGTCACTCGCCAGTTCCAGCGCGCGCCACGGATGCGCGACGACCCATGCCCGCACCGCCGGGCTGTCCGCCACCGCCGTCAGGATCCGGTCGAACCGGCGCACCGGGCCGGAAACGCGCAGCAGGGTCCACGCCTGATCCAGCGTTGTGATCACCGCGCGGGCCGGAATCCGGTTACGGCCGATGGCCCGACCGCCGATGGCCGCCCACTCCACTTCGTAGGCTCGGCCGCCCAGACCACCGGCTTCGAGCCCTGCCACCCAGTCGCGAGCCGCGGCAAGATCGTCGCCGATCTGGGACGGCTTCGGGCCCCGCAGCAGCACAGTGATCGGATCGAGCGAGCCGCCCGCGGCGTGGGCGCGGAGCAACGTGCCGTCATCCCAGCGACGTCGCACTGCCGCCTCGATGTCGGCCGACGTCGACCAGCGTGCCCCGCCGACCGAAGCATCCGCGCTGCGGCTGCCCTCATCCGGCACTGAACTCACCACGCATCGGCCTCACCACAATGTCCGCTCTTACCGCCGCGCGTCACGCTGCTCGCGGTACTCGTCGATCGTCATCGTGTGCACCCGGGAGGACATGCCGGTCACGTTGTCGACGAACCCGATGGCCCGGACGTACGGCTCGATCACGTGCACCTTTTGCAGCGGTGTGACGACGAGCAGCTGCAGGCCGAGCTTGGCGAAGAGCTCCAGCGCGTAACGGGTCGACGCGTCGGACCCCCGGCCGAAGGCCTCGTCGATCACCGCGAAACGGAAGTCCTTGGACTTCGCGGCCCCCCATTCCAGACCGAACTGATAGGCGAGGGACGCGGCCAGGATCGTGTACGCCAGCTTTTCCTTCTGACCGCCGGACTTTCCGTCGGAGTCGCTGTAGTGCTCCCATTCCTGATCGGTGTCGAGGTCGCGCTCGGAGGCCGAGAACACGAACCAGTTCCGGACGTCGGTGACCCGCCGCGTCCAGACCCGGTCAGCATCCGCAGAGCCCTCACGGCCGCGGAATCGCTCGATGATCCGCTTGACGTCCGCGAACCGGGCCTCCGAATACGGGTCACCGTCCGCGACCAGGCTGTCGTCGGTCAGGTCCCGCAGGTCGCGGCGAAACTGTATGACGTCAAAGTTGCCGGTGGGCTCTTTCTCGAGGCGAAGGTACCGGCCCGGGTTGTACGGAACCGCCTTGAGCCCCTCGTTGATCCGCGCCACGCGGTCGTCGATCCCGGCGGCTTCGCGGCCCAGCCAATTGTTGAACCCGGCGAGTTCCTGGATCGCGTTCTTGTGAAGCTGCTCCTTGAACTCGGCTTCGAACCGCGGCAGATCGTCGGTGGCGACCCGATCACGGAATGCCAGGAAGTCGGCGCGCGCGTCGACCGTCGCGTCCATATCGGCGCCGAGTTCGGGCCAGTGACCGAGAACGGCGTTCATCAGTTGCACGAGCCGCTGCCCCAGCGTCGCCAGATCCTTGGACAGCTGCTCGATCCGCCGATGCAACGCTGCGACAAGCGTCGCCTCTGCCTGGGTGCACGCGGCGGATTCGGTCGGTCGCGCGGGCCCGAGTCGGTCGGCCAGCGCCGCGTACGATCGGCGCGCCGCGGCGAGTTCCTCGGCCGGATACGCGTCGATCCGCGCGTCGTCCTGCTCCTTGAGCTGCTTGGCCGTGCGTAGATCGCGCGCAGCGTTCGCCATCGTGCCGGTGAGATCGGTGACGGTGCTGGCGATCTCGTCCGCCTGCTGCTTGTTGCGAGCCAACGCGCGCTCGATCTCGGCAAGCCGCGTCGAGCCGCCGGCGAGCCGGGAGCGCTCCGCGTCGTATTGGGCGGCGCGGGTTTCCGCCTCGATCGGATCGATATCCGTCCAGACGGTGAACTCGTCGAGACGCAACAAGGCATCCAGCTTGCGTTGCACCGCGCTCCGCTCCGACTCCAGTTCCGCCATCACGGAAACCACCGCGGCCGCGCGGCTCTCCGCGTCGACGAGCTCATCCTCCAGAGCCGCGATCTTGTTCTCGTTCGCCCAGCCGAGCACCCATCGACGGGGATCGTCGACACGGTGCCGATCGTCCTTCTCGTGCCGCTCCCCGGAGCGGACCTGCCCCTCGCGGGTCACGGCGCGCCGCTCGGCGCGGAACTCGTCTAGGGTCATCGCGCAGCGGAAGTCGGCGCGCCGGACCAGCTCTCCGGTGAGGTAGTCGGCGAAGGGCCCGTCCTTCACATCCAGGCAGTCGGACAGCAGCAGCCCGTCGTGGCCGGGCAATTGCACGCACACCTGTCGTGCCGGGACACGTTCGAAGACGAGCTTCGCGCCGACCTGCTGCCCGCCGCGACCGCGCACCGTCAGGCGCCGATCGTTGACCCACCGCGATACGGCGTCGTAGTGGCGCTGCGGGACGAGCAGCGAGAGCGCGAACCCGTGCAGCACGCGCTCGGCGGCACCGCGCCACTGCGCGTGATCGTCCAGGACGTCGAGAAGTTCGCCGGCATACGGTAATTCGCCGATCGGCACCCGGATGTCGGCGCACATCAGCTCGCGGATCTCGACCTGCGCCAGCGGCAGGTTGCTCGTCCGGTGTCGAAGACTGTCAATCTCTTCGCGGAGCGCCGCCATCGTTGCCCGCACCTGTTTCTCCGCGCCGATCGCCTCGGCCACTGCCACGTCGAGAGCGCGTTTGCTGTCGTGCAGTGGGGAGCGTTGCTCAGCTACGGACACCGCGAGCGCGTCGAGTTCGGCGGCGTCCGTGACGGGGGCAAGCTGCGCGTCAACGACAGCAGCGTCGAACCGTGTTCGTGCCGTGCGGCGCCGGTCGGCCTCCTCGCGTGCCTGCTTCGCCAAGCGTTCCAGCTCGCCGATACGGTCCCCGCCCGCCCCGGCCCGCGCGGCGATCAGTGACTCGCGCTCCTCGGTCGCGGACTCCGCGGCCGCCACCGCGGCGTCCCGCGCCCGGCCAAGTCGCTCGCCCTCGGCGGTGAGCTCCTTGATCTCCGCGGTCAGCAGCCCCGATCGAAGTTCCGCGATATACAGGCCCACGGCGGAACTCTCAACTTCTGCGGCCTCACGCTCGGCGAGCGCGGCGTCGTATCGAGTAGCCGTCGCGAGGATCGGATCGAGGGCGGCGAGCTGCTCGCGGGCGCGTTTCACCGCGTCGTATGCCTTGGTGAGGTTGTCGAAGTGGCCGATGATGTCGCGCACCCGGCTCGTCGAATCGCTCGGTTCGAGCATGTGGTCGCGCACGAAGTCGTCGAGGTTGCCCACGGACTTCATGGACACCGTCTGGTGGAAGAGTTCCAGCGCCTGCTCGGAGCGAATGCCGAGGAGACGCCGCAGGGAGGTCGCGTATTTCGGATACTCGTCGAAGATCTCGGCTCCGGAGGACCGCAGCCGCCTTCGTAAATCGTTGAGGCTGGTTCCGAAATCGGCGAAATCTTGGGCAATGGCAAGGGGTTTCGCGGCCGTGACGAAGAAGCGATACGGCTGGCCTGCCGTATCGCGTTGCTGGAAGACCTGCGCGATCGTCGCGCTCTCGCCGTATCCATCATTGACGAATTGACCGAGGATGACGGAGTACGTGCCACCGCTCGTTCGTAGCCCGATGGGTCTGGAGCGGCCGGTCGACTCGGTGCGTTCCGATTTGTAGTGGCCCTCGACATAGGTGCGGAGCGTGCGCTCCCGGGCGCCGGCGCCCGCGGCCTTGTTGTACGTGATGCGTTGCGCCGGCAGCAGCAGCGTCGTCAGCGCGTCGACGAGAGTCGACTTCCCGGAACCGATGTCGCCGGTGAGCAGGGTCGTGTCGGCGCCGGGCGCCAGCGCCCACACCTGCCCGTCGAACGTGCCCCAGTTGAAGACCTCGATCCGCTGCAGCCGGTAACCGGCGCGGCCCGGTGCCTCCATCTCCACCGCGGAGAACAGGCCGTCACTCATCGCCGGCCCGCGCGTCCGCGTAGTCGCGCAGCATTGTCGCGAAGTCGTTCATGGTCTGGGCGTCGACGTATGCCTTGATGATGCGGCGCACCTCCCAGTGGTCCGCCTCTCCGCGAAGCGCACGGAGGAAGCCGAGCTCGGCGGCCTTCTTCACGGTCCGTTCCGCCTGGTCGGCAAGCCGTGCGTCGTCGGTTGAATCGGCCTGGAATACCCGGAGCATCTCCGCGATCTGCTCCCCGGAGACCACCAAACGCCCTTCGCCGCCGGCGGTTTCGAATTCGACGAGGCGTTTCCGGAGGAGCACGAGTAGCAGGCTCACCGGGTAACTGAGCGCGCGTCGATGCACCAGCCGGGGCAGGGCCGGCTCCCCCTCGACCTCCGGCTTCGAACGAAGGTATGCGTATCCTTCGACGTCATCGACGACGACGTCGACCCCGATCGCGGCGAAGTGATCGCGAATCGGGCCGGCAGAGCGCTGCAGGGTGAGCCAGCTAACCTCGTCTGCCTCCTGGTAGACGACGCCCTGCATCAGCCGGATGATGGCGCTCGAGACCGCGAAATCGTCGTTCATCGGCGCCGCACCGTTACTTTCGGCAGCCGCGCCACCAGGTGCAGGTCCGGGTCGGCAGGGTCTCGGTAGTTCAGCTCAGTCTCGTCGGGACCGACTGCGGCGCCGCCGTTCTCGCGGTCGACTGCGCCATTGATGTCTACTGTCAACTCCTCGTCGTTCAGCGCCAGATAGCCCACGATCTCGGCGGCGCCCTGCTCGATCGGGTAGAGCGCGACGATGTCCTCCAGGCGTGCGGAGGATCGTTTCGGCAGCACCGACCGGATGTTACCGGCAAGCCGCGCCAGATCGACGAAGCTTTGCGCGAAGAGCAGGTCGGCGTCGGCCTCGCCCTCGGTCGGCGGAATGAGGCTCTGTACCGCCGGCGTTTCGGACCGCCGGTAGAGCGGACGTTCGAAAGGCAGCGCGATATCGATTCCGACCGCATCGACGTGCAGGCCGGCGTGCGGTGGGTGATCGCGGACTTCCAGGGCCGCCGCCTCGATGGATCGCACCAGGTCGATCACCCGCCGATTCTCCAGCCACACCTGGTCGTCGAGAAACCGGCGTAGTTGTTCCGAGATCTGCCGCACGGTGCGCTGGGCACGCTCGGCGGCCTCGGACCAGTAATGGTGTATGCCGTGCATCCGTTCGTCCTGGTGCACGCTGTCCAGCGCCGCCACCTGTCGCAGCAGCTCCGTGAGTTCGTCCTGCCGCGACTGCGACAGCAGATAGTCGTAGAACGCTTGGAAGCTTCGCCCCTGGTCCGAGCCGCTGATCTCCGAGCGGCTGCCGACCAGGTCGGCCAGAAGGTCGCCCTTGGATCCGGCCCAGGCCGCGATCTTCTCGCGGGCGGCGCGGTCCAATAGCCGGAAGTTTTCCTCCACCTCGCGGAAATCCGCCAGCAGCTCGCGTGCGGTCGTGGAGAACTGCTGATAGCGGTCCCGCACCCCCGTCGGGTCGAGCATCGTCATTCGCCCGGCCTCGACGGAGGCGATCTCCGCCTCGATCTCGTCGCGGCGGCGGCGCAGATCCGCCAACCGGGCCTCGGGATCGGTCTCCGTGCCATGCACGATCTGCCGCAACAACTCCACCACGGTGTGCAGCCGAGACTCGGTACCCACGAACGACCGGGCCTGCAGGGAGGACACCCACGCGTAGGCCTTCTCGAAGGCCGGTGTGGCCTCGTAATGGACCTCGTCGTCCCCAGGTGGATAGAACCGGCGCAGGAAACCGGCGTCGCCGGCCGCCCAATCCTCTAGGTACTCCGTGGGTTTCTTCAGGTAGCGGTTGCTCCCGGCGAGCACGTCGGACCCGTCCGGCGCGTCGACCGGGCTGAGTGCATTGATGGCATAGATCGCGTCGTCCAGCGCTGTCGCGACCTCGCCGGCAGCGCAGGCGCCGCGATTGCCCTCGACGAAGAAGTTGCCCAGAAAGGCGAGGATCAGCGGCGCGTTCTGCGCACGAAGCAACCGCCAAGCGGGATGCCGGCTCCGCAGCGCCGCGATCGCCTCGAACTCCACGCGGCCCAGCCTAGGGTGCTGCCGCGCGGCCGGTCACCGCCGGACGGGGATGACGAAGATCGTGTCTGTGCCAGGTTCACCGACACTTCGGACATCAGCGCGAGGAGGGATCTGCGCGCATCGTCACGCGTGATGCGCAGGCTCGACCTGGCGAACCAATACGACGACTCGTCGAGGCGACTCGCAACCTTCCTCACGCCGCATCCAGCACGCCGGATCAGTGCAGCAATCGGAATGCCTGCTGCCTCGAAATGCCCAGCACAGCCCAGATATTCATGGAATTGAGCCAGGTCGCCTCCTCCCCAGGCGCACTGGCCCGTCGGGGTTCGCATCAGTCGAGGCAGAATTCGTTGCCCTCCGGGTCCTGCATCACGATGGTCCCCGCATCGATCGCGTTCGGTTCGAGGCGGCGCATCACCCGGGCGCCGAGCGATACGAGCCGGTCGGCCTCGGCCGCAAGCGCCGCCATCCGCTCGTCGTCGCGCAGGCCCGGGGCAGCGCGCACGTCGAGGTGCACCCGGTTCTTCGCCGTCTTCCCCTCGGGCACCCGCTGGAAGAACAGCCGCGGGCCGCCCTCCCCCTCCGGCGGCACCGCGGCCGACCGGCTATTGCGCTCCTCGGCGGGCACCCCCCAGGCGTCCAGCGCCGCATCCCAGGTGTCGAACCCCGGCGGCGGATCCTGCAACCGGTAGCCCAACGCCTCGCACCAGAACGCGGCAAGCGCACCCGGGTCCGCACTGTCGAACGTGATCTGAACTTCGCGCATGGCCATCGACATGGCCGCCACGCTAGCGCATCCCACCGACAACGCCGGTGCCACCGCGATCCGGACAGGGCCGCGTCGCCGGTCGCCACCGGTGGGGATACCTCCCGCTTGGAGCGAGTATGACGCTGTCCGCGGCCGCGAGGCGGCCGGGTGCCCGATCTCCGTCCTATCCTCGAGGACATGAGCGATCGAGGGGCTTTCGTGGCGCGCGAGCGCGCGGCGCTCGCCGACGAATTCGCCGAACGTGGACCCGACGAGCCCACGCTCTGCGAAGGCTGGAACACGCGAGACCTCCTGCAGCACCTCATACTTCGCGAGTCCGTGACAGCATCTGCGCTGCTCGAGGGCCGCCGCGCCTACGCGGCCCGCATCCGCGAACTCGACTGGCCGGAGGCGATCGACCGCTTCCGCAGCGGCCCGCCGCCCGGCTCCGTCTTCCGCATCCCGGGTGCCGACGCGGCGGCCAACGCCGAGGAGTTCTTCGTCCACCACGAGGACGTGCGCCGCGCCACCAACGGCTGGACGAAGCGCGAGTTACCGGCCGCGATCGAAGACACGTTCTGGCGTCGGCTGCGCTCACCGTTCGGCCGAATCATGGTGCGGCACATCGGTTTCGGTCTGCACATCCAACGGCCCGACGGCCCGCACGCAACCCTTCGTGCGGCGCGCCCGGGGGTCGTGATCATCGGCCCGCCCAGCGAGATCCTGCTCTTCCTCTTCGGCCGGCAGGCCGTCGCCGATGTCCGCCTCGACGGCCCGGCCGATGCGCGCGAGCGCCTGACACACGCCAGGCTCGGATTCTGACACGCTGCTGACCAGGGGCTGCCCGGAACGCGCCCACTCTGAGAACCTCGTCATTCCCCCGCAAGCGGGAGGTACCCCACCGGCGGCCTCGGGGAGGCTCGCAGTGTCGACTTTGCCGCGCACGTCAACAGGCTTCCCGTCGACGAGGAAGATGTGCGTCAAATGTGACCGACATGTGTACGGAATGTGACACCGATGTGTGCGCGATTCCTGGCCATCTGCGCTCGTTGTCCGGAGCCGCAAGTGCTTACGATGGGGTTCACCGAGCCCGCCAACGGGCGGAACTCGAAAACCGGTAGGCCTCCCCGCCCTGTATTGACACCGTGGGAAGACCCCCGCCTCAGACGAGGAGGGTCTTCGTGGATTCACTGCCCGGACTGCACGCACCGCGTCGACGACCGGTGACCCTGATGCGGGTTCGCGCCCCGCTGATCCACCCGGCATAGCCCGAGCATTGCGCCGTCGGAACGGCGCTCCGCCATTCGGTCGGTATCGGCCGAGATCGGCTTGCGCAGAGGCACTTTCGCCGACGGGCGGAGTTCACCATCACGCATTCCGTTGATCTGCACGTCATCTGCACATTGTCTGAACATTGTCTGCACTGCCAAGGAGGCACAACATGTCGCATCGGGTACATCTCACCCTCGTCGCCACCGTCGCGAGCGCCGCGATGGTACTGGCAGCGTGCGCGTCGGCGCCGGCGGCGAATTCGTCATCCAGCTCGTCGTCGACGCCGAGCTCGTCTTCATCGTCTTCGTCGCCGTCGAGTGAATCGTCCTCGTCGTCCGGACCCTCGACATCGTCGGGATCGTCATCCTCGTCGAGTTCGGCACCCGAGACCGGGCCGATCACGCCGGTCGGAAAGTTCCTGCCGTGCGTCGTGTCCGACACAGCCGGGTTCAACGACCACTCGTTCAACGAGCAGAGCTTCAACGCCGTGAAGACGATTGCGGGACGGGCCGGCGTGAGCTACAAATCGGCTCAGTCGAAGACCGCTGCCGACTACGTTCCCAACGTCAACCAGTTGGTGGCGGCCGGATGCACCGATGTCGTCGCCTCCGGATTCAACCTGGTGGCAGCGGTCAAGGCCGCAGCCACGGCGAACCCGAAGGTCAACTTCATCATGGTCGACGACAACTCGATCAAACTGCCCAACGTCAAGGACGTCGTATTCGCGACGAACCAAGGGGCGTTCCTCGGCGGGTACGCGGCGGCGGCTTACAGCAAGACCGGCGTAGTGGCGACCTGGGGCGGGCAGGAGATCCCGCCGGTCACCATCTACATGGACGGCTTCTGGGACGGCGTGCAGTACTACAACCAGAAGAACGGCAAGAACGTGAAGGTGCTCGGCTGGAACGAGCAGACCCAGAAGGGAACGTTCGTCGGGAACTTCACCGATCAAAACGCCGCGAAGACGATCACCACGAACTTCCTGAACCAGAAGGCTGATGTGATCATGCCGGTCGCCGGGTCGCTGTACGAGGGCGGTGGCGCGGCCATCCGCTCAACCAAAGCCGATGCGGTCCTGATGGGCGTCGACGCGGACCTGTTCCTCACCGACACCAATGGCTACCAGAACCTCATCCTGGTGTCCGTGCTCAAGAACATCGACACGGCCGTTCAAACGGCACTGTCCCAAGCGGCGACTTCGGCCACATTCGACAACACGCAGTACATCGCGACGTTGAAGAACGGTGGGGTCGGCCTCTCGCCCTTCCACGATTTCGCGAGCAAGGTTCCGGCCTCGCTGTCCGGTGACATCACCACGATCGCGGCCGGCATCGAGGACGGCTCGATCCCGGCTCCGTCGCCGTCGGAACCGAAAGCCTGACGGGGCTAGCGACTCCCGCGAGTTGCCGGGGTGTGTGCGCCGAGTGCGGTGCGCACGCCCCGGCGGCTCGCTATCGCGGCGCATGAAGACGTGATTTTCACGGCGTAGGGTGCCGGGCAAGAAAGTCAGGACTTGACAGCAAGGGCGGCGAGATGAGGCTGGAACTGCGCGGGATCACGAAGCGCTTCGGTGCACTAGTAGCGAACGACCACATCGACCTGTCCATCGAACCCGGCGAGATCCACTGCATCCTCGGTGAGAACGGCGCCGGCAAGACGACGCTCATGAACATGCTCTACGGCCTACTGTCGATCGACGAGGGCGAGATCGTGATCGACGGTGTCGTGCAGCACTTCACCAGCCCCCGCGACGCCATGCGGGCCGGGATCGGCATGGTGCATCAGCATTTCATGCTCGTGCCCGTGTTCACGGTCGCCGAGAACGTGATCCTCGGCCACGAACAGACCAGGTTCGCGGGCCACCTGGACATGGCCGCGGCCCGCGTTCGGGTCAAGGAGATCGCCGCCCAGTTCGGGTTCCACATCGACCCCGACGCGCGCATCGAGGACCTGCCGGTCGGGGTGCAGCAGCGCGTGGAGATCATCAAGGCGCTGGCGCTCGACGCACAGGTACTCGTCTTCGACGAGCCGACCGCCGTCCTCACCCCGCAGGAGACCGACGAGCTGATGGCGATCATGCGGCAGCTGCGGGACTCGGGACGGGCGATCGTCTTCATCACCCACAAGCTGCGCGAGGTACGCGAAGTCGCGGACCGGATCACCGTGGTGCGGCTGGGCAAGGTCGTGGGGTCCGTATCGCCGGGCGCGTCCGACGCGGAGATGGCCTCCATGATGGTCGGCCGGGCAGTGGAACTGACCGTCGTCAAGGACCCGCCGAAACTCGGTGACGCGGCACTCGTCGTCGAGGATGTCTCACTCGCCGACCGGAACCACGTGCCGGTGCTCGACCACATCTCCTTCACCGTTCGGCGCGGCGAGATCCTCGCCATCGCCGGCGTGCAGGGCAACGGTCAGACGGAACTGGTCGAGACGCTGTTCGGCATGAAGAAAGACGCGTCCGGAGTCGCGACCATCGACGGCCGAAACCTGCTCGGCATCGGCGCGCGGGAGGCGATCCGCGCAGGCGTCGGCTTCGTTCCCGAAGATCGGCAGGAAGACGGCCTCGTCGGAGAGTTCACCATCGCCGAGAACCTGATGCTCAATCGTTCCTCCGGGCCTCCGTTCGTCCGACACGGCAGCCTGCAATTGCGATTCCGTCGCAAGTTCGCGGATCAGAAGATCCGGGAATTCGACGTGCGCACCCCGTCCGCGACGACCCGAGCCCGGCAGCTGTCCGGCGGCAACCAGCAGAAGGTGGTCCTGGCGAGGGAGCTGAGCCGGGACCTTCGGCTGCTCATCGCCGCCCAGCCCACGCGGGGCCTGGACGTGGGATCCATCGAGTTCGTGCACCAACGGATCATCGCGGCACGTGACGAGGGCGTGCCCGTCGTCATGGTTTCGACGGAACTCGACGAGGTGACCGCACTCGCCGACCGCATCGCCGTCATGTACCGCGGGACGATCGTCGGCATCGTCCCGCCGGACACCCCCCGCGACGTGCTCGGGCTGATGATGGCCGGGGCGCCGGTCGACGGACCGAGGCAGGCCGCATGAGCACGGAACACTCCGGTACGGATACGGGCCGAGCAGAACGTGAGGGCCGCGAGGACACCGAGGGCAGCCGTAAAGACACCGAGGACACCGATGTGTCGGGCGGCGCCGGCACCGAAACCGCCGAGGGTTCAGCGGAAACCGTCGAGGCGGCATCCGAAACTCCAGACGCCGCACCGCCTCCGCCCCTGGAAGCACACGATCTCACCGCGGAGCTGCCCGCCGCCCCCGAGCCGCGCTCCGCCCGATTCGTACGGGAATTGACGAACGGTTCGGCCGCCATCACCGTTCTCGCGATCTTCGCCGCGCTCGTCATCGGCGCGATCCTCATCGTCGTGACCGACAAGAGCACGCTTGACGCGCTCCCGTACTTCTTCGCGAGGCCGACGGACACCTTCAAGGCCATCGGCTCCGCCGTCGGCGGCGGATACGCCGCGCTCTTTCGCGGCGGCATTTACGACTACAGCCAATCGAGCTTCTCGGGCGGTATCGAGTCGCTGCTGCACAGCCTGAGCTTCGCGACACCGCTGATCGCCGCCGGGATAGGAATCGGTATCGGGTTCCGGGCGGCAGTCTTCAATATCGGCGGGCAGGGCCAGATGCTCGCGGGCGGTGCCGTTGCCGGGTGGCTCGCGTACGCGCTCCCGATCCCCGCGATCCTGCACATCCCTGTCGCCGTCATCGCCGCCCTGGTCGGTGGCGCGGTGGCCGCGGGGATCGCCGGCGTCCTAAAGGCCACCACGGGCGCACACGAGGTGATCGTGACGATCATGCTCAACTACATCGCGTTCTACCTGCTGGGCTACCTGCTGACCAACGTGCTGAAGGCCCCCGGATCGAATAACCCCATCTCCCGGCCCGCGCTGCAGTCCGCGATCTTCCCCGGGACCACGGGCGGACTCAATATCGGATTCGCCATCGTGGTGGCCCTGACGATCTTCGCCTCCTGGTTGATGAACCGATCCTCCCTCGGCTTCCACTTCCGCGCCGTCGGTGAGAACCCCAGCGCCGCAAAGGTTGCCGGGATCAGCGTCAAGCGGGTCACCGTCATCGTCATGATCGTTTCCGGTGCGTTCGTCGGATTCGCGGGCGCGTATCAGGTGCTCGGCCAGACCACGACCGGCTTCACGAACGCGCTCGACGCGGGGATCGGCTTCAACGCGATCACGGTCGCGCTGCTCGGGCGCAACAAACCGTGGGGCATCTTCTGGGCCGGCATCCTGTTCGGCGTCTTCCAGTCCGGCGGCTACACCATGCAGGCGGCCCAGGGCATCGACATCGACATCGTGCTGGTGATCCAGTCCGTGATCGTGCTGTTCATCGCGGCGCCGCCGCTCGTCCGGGCGATCTTCCGCATGCCGGAGCCGGGCCATCACCGCACACGCAAAGCGGTTCACACCGCGGCGGTCAGGACAGGAGCCGCGGCATGACGACCGCTGTGCAACAGACTCAGCCTGGCGTACCGGGCGGTGCGCCCGCGGGAGCCTCTGCGACCGCTACCGCGCTTCGTCTGCGCGACTGGCGGACGCCGATCGCGTTCGGGATCTTCACCGTGATCGTCGGGATCCTGTTCATCGGCTTCGGACGGCACGGAACCTCGACGTTCACGTTCACCTCGCTCTCCACAGACGTCGTCCACGTTCCCGATCTCCCCGTCAACGTGTGGGGTTACGGCATTGCGGCCACCGCCATCGCCGCCGTCATGGCCGTCGTGTCGACCGCTTACATCCGGTCCCGCCGAAAGGTGCCGCGCTGGTACCTCGCGCTGTTCGCGTTCATCCTGCTGGTCGGATTCCTCGCCTGGTCGACGGCCGACGAGACACTGCCGATCATCGGCCTGCTCGGCGGCGCGCTGGCGCTCAGCGTGCCGCTGATCTTCGGTGCGATGGGCGGCGTCATGTCGGAGCGTTCCGGCGTGGTGAACATCGTCATCGAAGGTCAGCTGTTGGCGGGCGCGTTCGTGTCGGCCGTCGTCGCCTCCACAACCGGCTCCGCGATCGCCGGGTTGGTCGCTGCCGCGGTCGCCGGCATGCTGGTGTCCTTCGTGCTGGCGGCGTTCTCCATCAAGTACTACGTGGACCAGATCATCGTCGGCGTCGTGCTCAACGTCCTCGTGCTCGGCCTGACGAATTTCCTGTTCTCCACGGTCCTGTCGCAGCACCCGACGGCGCTGAACTCGCCGACTCCGCTTCCGACACTGGCGATCCCGGGCCTGTCGGCGATCCCGGTGATCGGGCCGGTGCTGTTCGATCAAACCGCCATCGTCTACGTCATGTATGTGGCCGTCGCCTTCGTCTTCTACCTGCTGTTCTTCACGCGGACGGGGCTGCGGATCCGGTCCGTCGGTGAGCATCCGCGCGCCGCGGACACGGTCGGCATCAACGTCAGCAGCACCCGGTTCTGGAGCGTGTCCTTCGGCGGAGCGATCGCCGGGATCGGCGGAGCCTTCTTCACCATCGGCTCCGTCGGCGCCTTCTCCGAGGACGTCTCCAGCGGCCAGGGCTACATCGCCCTCGCCGCGGTGATCTTCGGCGGCTGGCACCCGATCAAGGCGACGTTCGCCGCACTGCTCTTCGGCTTCGCCAACGAGTTGCAGTCCGAGCTCAGCATTCTCGGCTCCCCGGTGCCCAGCCAGTTCCTGCTCATGTTGCCGTACATCGTCACGATCATTGCCGTCGCCGGCCTGGTGGGCCAATCGCGCGCGCCGGGCGCCGATGGTAAACCGTATTTCAAATGACGGTAACGCCACGCGCTAGTTGGCGGACCGCGAAAGAGCTAGCGACGCAACGAGTATGACGCTGTTCGCGGGCTGCGCCCGGGTGTCCGGTGCAGGTCGCACGCACGTCGCCGGCACATTCCGATCGTCAGTCCATATGCCGTCGCGGTTGACCGAAATTTTCCGTTTCGCTGACGCTGTAGGGATTGTCTCGGCCAGGTAACGGTCGTACGCTCGGGAACAATTGGTGCAGTGGCAGGGTGCACGGCAGTATCGGTGCACAGCGGACAGGTTCGTGACGGGTGTGGATAGGCGGTGAGACGCCGTGATTCTTCACCTTATTCGGCGCCGTGCACCTGCTACGGCGTGTGAGAGCCCTTCGCGGAACACGCATGTCGTCCACACCGACGCACATCGCCCGTTCTTCTAGCCTGCATCGGTCGATGCCGGGCCGGGCCCGTCCGATCGCGTGCGCTTCTCGCACCCTGTTCTCGACGGCTCCCCTTCGCGCCCCGCCGATTCGGCCTCCGGCGGGCCGCCAGCCGACCGGCATCGAGAGTCTCCTGCAGTGAACGACTCCTGCAATCCACGGCAATCCGATTCAGAGGCCGGAAGGAGCGCACGATGCGAAGGAACGGCAAGATCCTGGCGACGACTGCGACCGTGGCCGCGATGCTGGCGGTGATCGGCATGCTGCCGACGGCATCCGCGGCAACACCCGCGGGAGCCTCGGCGACGCGCACCGCGAACGCGGGCACCACCTCCGTTGGCGCCGCGTCCGACTGGCGCGGCAGATCCGACGATGGCGGGCAGCTCAGTCACGTCTTCATCATCATGTTGGAGAACCATGCGCTGGACAACACGATCGGCGATATCAACCCTGCGACGGGCAAGCTGTCCATGCCGTACCTGACGATGCTGTCGAAGACGTACGGCAACGCCACGAATTACTACGGCGTCACGCACACCAGCGAGCCGAACTACATCGCCGCGACCAGCGGGAACAACTGGTGGGTGAACAACGACAACGAGTGGACGGTCGTCGGGAACAACACCTTCGGCGTGAACCACTACGACCACACCAACATCGCCGACGAACTCCAGGCCGCGCACATCCCGTGGGCCGCTTATATGGAGGCCATGCCCACCGCGGGCTACCTCGAGGACAGCTGGCCCAGCGACAGCAATGCCCTGTACGTGAGCAAGCACAACCCGTTCGACCTCTACACGGACATTCACAACAATCCGAGTATCGCGAAGAACATCAAGCCCTACTCGGACATGGCGCGCGATCTGAACAGCAGGAACGCGCCGCGGTACGTGTGGATTAGCCCGGACGAGTGCCACAACATGCATAACGGGATCTATACGGCGGTTCCCGGTTTCGCCGATACCCCGTGCCCCTACCCGCCGATCGGCATCGGTGACCCGACCGACGAGCACTCCAAGACCGTCGCGGACAACTTCGTCAAGCAGGCCGTGTCGACCATCATGCACAGCAAGGCGTGGACCGGTAACAGCGTCATCTTCATCACCGCCGACGAGGTCGACTTCGACGCGGCCAACGGCTCCATCGGCGACTATCTGTCGGCCGCCGGCTGCTGCGACTCGCCGGTAGTTCCGCCCGCCGACCCGCAGATCAGCGCGGACTGGCCGGGCGGCGTCTACGGCGGTGGCCTGGTGCCGATGGTCGTCATCAGCCGCAACGGCCCGCACCACGTCACCGATAACACCGCCTACAACCACTACTCGATGCTGCTGACCATCGAGGAGGGCTTCGGGCTGGGCAAGCTCGGCTACACCTCGGATGCCGCGCAGGTCAAACCGATGTGGCCGCTGATCACCCGGACCCACGTCCACCAGTAGCGGACGGAACACCGATCGGCGCAGCGCGGACACACCGACCCGTCCCGTTCGTTGCGCCCGTTCAGACGGCTCTGGGCGGCGCGGCGGGCGGGTCCGGGCGGTGCCGACCGCCTCGTCGGCACCAAAGGAGACTCGGCACCAAAGGAGACACTGACATGAAACTCCGCACCCATCGGAGCACGGCGCTCGCCGTGCTGGCCATTGCGGCGACAGCCGCGGGGGTCGTCATCGCCGCACCCGCGGCGGACGCGCGCACCACTGTTCCCACTACCCGGCCCGCTGCCCACACCGACTCCACGGCGCCGTGCAGCCTCGCCAACGGCGTCAAGCACGTCGTGCAGATCATGTTCGACAACGTGCATCTCACCCGGGACAACCCCAACGTTCCGAGCGACCTGGAGCAGATGCCGGCGCTGTACGACTTCCTCACTCACAACGGTGTGATGATGGCCAACGACCACAACGTCCTAGTGCACACCGCGACGAACTTCATCTCCAACTTCACCGGGCTGTATCCCGACCGGACGGCCATCACCCAGTCGAACTCGGGCAGCTACTACGCGCCGGACGGCAGCACGCATCCCAACGTGTCCTTCGCCTACTGGACGGACCCGGTGTACGACTACACCAACCCGCAACCGCCGCTCGACCCGAACTACAACCTGCAGTACACGGCGAACCGGCGGAACGTCCCGAACCACACCAACGTGAACGTGCCGGCCCCGTGGGTGCCGTTCACCCGCGCCGGGTGCAACGTCGGTGAGGTAGGCATGGCCAACACCGTGCTGGAGAACACCGGGTCGGACATCACGACCGTATTCGGAGAGAACTCGCCCGAGGCGGCCGAGGCGACAGCCAACCCACACAAGGCGCAGGCGGACTTCGTCGGGTACGCAGTGCACTGCGCAGCAAGGTCGTCGCTGTGCGCCACAGGCCAGACCGACGCGCTGCCCGACGAGCCGGGCGGGTATCACGGCTTCAAGGGCTTGTTCGGCAACGCGCAGATCCAGCCGGTAATCAGCCCGTCCGGTTCGGTCAAGGCGCTGGACGGCACCACGATTCAGGATCAATACGGCAATGTCGGCTTCCCGGGCTTCGACTCGCTCACGCCCACCAACTCGCTGGGCTACGCCGCGCAGATGCTGGAGAACGGCGTACAGGACGTGAATGTGTATGTCTCCGACGTGCACAGCGACCACACCGGCTCAGCAGGAGATCTCGGGCCGGGATCGCAGCTCTACGAGCAGCAGTTGGCGGCGTACAACGCGGCCTTCGCGCAGTTCTTCCAGCGGCTGGCCACGGACCACATCACCCCGAGCAACACCCTGTTCGTCGTCACCACCGACGAGGGCGACCACTTCTCCGGCAGCGCACCGACGCCGACCGGCTGCACCGGCGCCCCCGGCAACTACTGCAGCTACGCGACCAGCTCCGAGGTGAACGTCAATCTGCCGGGCCTGCTCGCCAGCGCGACCGGTAACACCACGCCGTTCGCCATCCACTCCGACCCGGCACCCGCGTTGTGGGTCAAGGGCCAACCGGCCCGCACCGATCCGGCCGTGCGCCAGCTCGCGCGGGACATCGCCTCGCTGCACTTCAAGAACCCGCTGACGGGCGCCACCGAACCGGTCGCCTACTACATGGCCGATCCGGTCGAGGAGAAGATCCTGCACTTCGTCAGCTCCGATCCGGCGAGAACGCCGACCATGACGCTGTTCTCGGGCGAGGACAGCTACGTCACCACCGGCAAGACGGCATGCACCGGCGACGCCTGCGCGTTCACCACGAGTGCCGGCTTCGCCTGGAATCACGGCAGCTCGTGGCCGGACATGCAGGACATCTGGGCGGGCTACGTCGGTCCGGGAATTTCGGCGCGCGGCACCAACCGCACGGTGTTCACCGATCAGGTCGACATGCGGCCGACCGTCCTCGCGCTCACCGGGCTGCACGACGACTACGCCGTGGACGGCCGTGTGCTGACGGAGATCGCCGCACCCGGCGCTCTGCCGAAGTCACTGCGGGCGCATGCCGACATCGTGCGGGAGCTGGGCGAGGAATACAAGCAAATCCTCGCCACCACCGGGAAGTTCGACATGACCACGCTGAAGATCTCCACCAAGGGGCTCGCCAGCGGCAGCACGACCAACGACCGGCGCTACCGGGCGACCGAGGCCGCCTTGACCTGGCTGGACAACCAGCGCGACCGGCTCGCCGCGCAGATGTCCGACCAGCTCCTCGGGGCGGCCTTCCACGGCACACCGGTCCAGCCGGAGAAGGCGCAGCGGCTGATCGCGCAGGCCAAGGCGCTCCTGAAGCTGACCGACCACCTCGCCGCCCTGTAAGGCGGTAACCGCCGACGGGGAGTCCTGCAGAGATTTCCGGGACCCAAACCCTGCAGGACTTCCGGTCGGCGAAGAGGCAGAGCGCCGCACGCGTCGAACAACGTCATCCCCCCGCAAGCGGGAGGTACCCCAGCGGCAGGGCTCGGCGCTGGGCTATCCGCGCGCAAGTGGCTACCAGATCGTCGCGACGAGCTCGGAGCGTTGAATCGCCCCATCTCTGGTCACGAGCGGAACCGCCAGCACGCGCGCTGTGGCGACGATGAAGCGATCCCACGGGTCTCTCAGCAGCTCGCGGTCGATCGACGTGAAGGCATTGGTGACGGCCATGTCCATCGGGAAGAGTTCGATGGCGGGCGAGGTCTCGATCATGTCCCGGATCTCGGTCAACTGCTCAGCACTGACGGCGCGAGTGGTTTGCGAGACGTACCAGAGATCAACGAGTGTCGCCATTGAAACGACGACGCCGTCTCCCGCCTCGGCGGTGCGCAGTGCCTCGGCCGCGATGGCCGACAACCGTGGTGATCCCTGCGCGTACCACACCAGAGCGTGCGAATCGGCGACGACCCTCACGATTCGGAGACGTCGGCTCGCGCCAGTTCACTGGCGGCTTCGAAGTCTTGCCATGACACGTCCGGCCAATCGGTCAAGCGGCCTCTGATGCTGCCACCGGAGGACTCCTCCCGATCCGCGACGACTCGCAGGTGCGCGCCCGGCCGCACGCCGAGGGCAGCAATCTGCCCCGCCGGAATGCTTCCATCCTCGGCAACGACGAGTTCAAACTCGCGCGAGGTCCCAGCCGCCGTCATACAAGCAAGTCTAGACAATCGCGGGCGTGACAAATCCTCGCAGACACGAGTTCCGCACTGTCACAGGCCTGAGCACGCAACGATACGAACGACGGATGCGGGCGCCCGGCGCCGGGCTATCCGCGCGCGGCGAGGCGCCGTTGCAGCTCCGCGCGCACTCCCGGCCACTCGTGCGCGAGGATCGAGTAGACGACCGTGTCGCGCAGGGTGCCGTCGGGCATGATCTGGTGGCTGCGCAGCACGCCGTCCTGTTTCGCGCCGAGCCGCTCGATGGCCGCGCGCGACTGCCGGTTCAGCCAGTGCGTACGGAACTCGACCGCAATGCAGCAAAGCTGCTCAAAAGCGTTGTCCAGCAACAGTAATTTGCTCTCGGTGTTCGTGCCGGTGCGCTGCGCCGAGGCGGCGTTCCAGGTGCCGCCGATCTCCAGCCGCCGGTGCTCGGGCTCGATGTTGAGGTAGCTGGTCAGGCCGATCACCTGGCCCGTATCGCGCCGCCGCACGGTGAACGAGATCCGCGTTCGCGCCTGCTGCATCGCCAGGAAACGCTCGATGGCGCTTCGCATCTCGTCCGGCGACGGCACCGACGTGTACTGAAGCGCCCACAACTTCCCGTCACGCGCCGCCTCGATGAGCGCGTCATGATCGGTCGCGGCGAGCGGGGAGAGTTCGACGAGATTCCCGGTGAGCGTGACGGGTTCGGCGAAAGGCATATTCCCGACGGTAACAGCGTGCCCATTCGCGGTGTGGCATCGAGTATGACGCTGTTCGCGGGCTGGGCGTCTTCAGATCCTCCGCACCACGTGGGAGCGCGACGGCGGGACGCCGCGAACAGCGTCATCAACGAAAAACCCCCGACGCCGACCCGGCGGCTACATCATTCGGACGATCGCGCAGGCGCAGACAGGCGCTAACTTCTATTACTCTGTAGTCACTTATCGCCCCGACGGTCCGGAATGGGAATGGTCAGACGCAGCCACCGCTCCGTGCGCGTCGCCGGGTTGGCGGCGCCGTTGGGTGCTGCGCTCGTGGTGGCGGTCATCACCTACGTCACCGCGCGGATGGCGCTGGACCTGTTCAAGATCCCCGGCGAGGCCAGCGCCATATGGTGGCCGACGGCGGGCGCGGTGCTGGCCATCATGGTGCGCTGCCCGCGGCGCTGGTGGTGGCTCTTGCTGCTGGTGTTCGCCGCGGCCAATGCGATGGCGAATCGGCCGCTCGGCGGCCCGGTGATCACGCTGAGCTACGCGCTGGTCAACGTCTTCGAGCTATTGGTCGCGGGGCTGTTGCTGGTGAACCGGCGCGAGCCGAAGTCGCTGCGGTTGCACACGCCGGCCGAGGCAGTCCGCTTCGTCGTGGCCTTCGCCGCCGCCATCGCGATCGGCTCCGGGGTGATCGCGCTGCGCGCCGCGATCGTCCCGGGCGCGGCGCCCGTCCACGAGATCGTCGCCGGGTACGCGACCACGCACGTGCTGGGGCTGATGGCGTTCGCGCCGCTGCTGCTCCCCGGCGTGACGGCATGGCGGCGAGGCGTGGCCCAGAACGTGGAGTTCGGCATCGTGCTGGCCGCGACCGTCGCCCTCGACGTGTGGGTGTTCGTCGAGCCCGCCGTGATCGGTCGGGCCTTTCCGACGGTGTTGCCCGTGATCTGGGCCGCGATCCGGCTCAGCCCCTGGCGAGCGACCACGATCTCGATCGTCACCTGCGGATTCGCGGCGTACGGCACATCCCGCGGCATAGGCACGTTCCAGGACGTGGAGGCGATCTCGGATCGGCAGGTCGTCACCCAGATGCTGATTGCAACGGTGACCCTGACGACGCTGGTCCTGGTGCTCATCACGCGACACCGCGCCCAACTCGCGGCGCACGTGCGCGACAGCGAGGAGACGATGCGCGTCGCCATTCGCGACGCATTGGTGGGCATGTACTCGATTCGCCTCGACGAGGGTCGCGTCGGCGAGCTCAGTGATGTCAACCCGGCTTTCGCGTCGATGCTCGGGTATCAGGTGCCGGAATTGGTCGGGAAGAACTGCAAGGTGTTGAATCCGCCGGCCGACTCGGAGACCGAAGCGGAATTCGATGCGTGGATGCGTGAGTTCGCGCGCGGGCACCCCGAATCGTTCCGGCGGGAGACACGGCTGTTCACCGCCACGGGTGATGCGCTGTGGGTGGAGGTGAGCGCCACCCGGGTGAAACCCACCGGCGGCCCGCCGTTCGCACTCGTCCAGGTGCACGATCTCACCGAACGCGAGCACACTAAGAGCCTCCTGGAAATGATGGCGCTGCACGACGCGCTCACCGGGCTGCCCAACCGCCGATTGCTGTTCGAACGGCTCGAGCAGATGTTGCGCCAATCCGAGCGGGATGGGCGACTGATCGGGCTGCTCTACCTCGACCTCGACGGATTCAAACCGGTCAACGACCAGCACGGCCATGACGCCGGCGACGGCGTTCTCGTCGAGGTCGCGCACCGGCTGACGCAGGCGGTCCGCTCCGGCGACACGGTGGCTCGGCTCGGCGGCGACGAATTCGCCATCCTATGCCCACAGGTGGACAGTGCGGCGGATCTCGACCACATCGCCGGACGGGTGACAACCGCCATGTGCGAACCGATTTCGCTGCCCGATGGAACCCTGGTCACGATCTCGATCAGCATCGGCAGTGCCATCGCCAGCGCGATGGGCGCTGCGATCGGAGAGGCGACGGGTGCCGGCACGGCGGGCATCGCGGGCATCGCGGGCGACGAGGCGGGCGTCGCGGGTGCCGCCATGGACAGTGCCGTGGGCAGCGCCGACGAGTTGGTCCGCCGCGCGGACCGGGCCATGTACCACGCGAAACGTCGGGCGGCCGGCGAGCGGACCGTCGCGTCCGGTTGACCCGGGACCCAGCCGCCAGTTGCCGGTGGATATGAGGATCGTCGGGCGGATTACGGTCAGGATGTGGCGCCGCGAAGAATTCCCATCGGTCCGGCGAATCGTGTGACCTTCGTGCGGGCCGTGTTCACCGGTGCGGTGACGGTTCTGGTGGCGCGCAGAGTCCGCGGCGAACGTGTTCGAAACGTATTGACAGGCCTCGCGACCGGAGCGCTCGCCCTCGACGCGGTCGATGGGTGGGTGGCGCGGCATACGCATAGCGTCAGCGCATTCGGCGCACGATTCGACGGCGAAGTCGACGCGGTGCTCATCGCGGCATTAAGCACCCACGCCGCGCGACGCTACGGCCTTTGGGTGCTGCCCGCCGGCGCCGCCCGTTACGCGTTCGGCATGGCCGGATGGGTGTGGCCGTGGTTGCGCAGGCCGCTGCCCTACCGCTACTGGCGCAAGGTCGCCACCGCGACCGAGGGCATCGCGTTGGTGGCAGCGGCATCGGATCTGTTGCCGCGCAGGCTGGTTCGTGCCGGGTTGGCTGTCGGATCGGCGCTGATCGCCGAGTCGTTCGGCCGCGACGTGGTCTGGCTGTGGCGGCGGCGCGAGCACTGTGCCGACGCGGGATCACCGGTGTGACCGGCGGGCGAGGCGGCGGGGATGACGTTGCCGCCGGACCGGGCCCATGGCCGGAAGGCCCAGCCCAGGGGGCCCTGCATCGGGCATGTGTCGGCGCGTTCGCGCCCGGCCAGTACATCGGCCAGGAGAGCTTCATGACGGCGGACGAGATTCGCCTCCTCGCTGTGCGGGCCGATCTTTCGCCGGCAACGCGGTTGCTCGACCTATGTTGCGGCACCGCAGGTCCCGGCAGTCTGATCGCGCGCGAGTTCGGTTGCGACTACCTGGGTGTCGACCGGAATGCGGCATCGCTGGCGGTTGCCCGGCGGCGGACCGCGGGCCTGCCATGCCGGTTCGCGCGTCGGACTGTGCCGCCGTTGCCGAGTGGGCAGCTCGACGTCGTGATGCTCCTGGAGACGCTGCTGGCATTTCGCGACAAGGTCGCGCTCGTCGGCGAGATCGCCGACCGATTGGTGCCGGGAGGCCGATTCGCGTGCACGGTCGAGGACGGCGATGCCCTCACCCTCGACGAGCGTGCCGCGATGCCGGACCCGGACACCGTCTGGCCGGTCCCGTTGGGCGAGATGTCGGATCTGTTGCTCCGCACCGGATTTCGCGTGATGTGGACAAGCGACGTCACCGCTCAGCACTTCGCCGTGGCGGATGCGCTCGCCCGGCAGTTCGCGGAGAGCCGTGAGGACATCGCGGCTGAGATCGGTGTGCGGCGCATCGACGCGCTGATCGCCGGACACCGGCTCTGGGCCGAGTGGATGCGCGCCGGCCGGATCCGCAAGCATCTCCTCATCGCGGAGAAGCGCCGAGGACGGCAGGCGGCAGGCCGAGCAAGTCGACATGGTCGACGATCGCCGTCAGAGCGCCGCTGTGGGCGAGATCGAGCCGACGGTTGAGCCACTGCTCAATTCGGTCGCCGTCGTCGGGCTGTTGCTCCTCGGCTGCCGCTGCGCGGCCGCGCAGCCACTGCTCAAGAAGTGCCCCCGTGGCGGGGCCGAGGCGCCACGGGGTGTGGACGGACACGACGTCATACCCGTTCCGGCGCAATAACTCTCCCGCGCGCTGCGATGCGTCCGAGCCGAGGCGCCCAGCGCGTAACTGATGCGCATTGAACAGGTCCGCGACGAGATCGTCATCGTCGTCCGGCGAAGTGAGGCGGACGGTGCCCGTCACGGTGAGCGCCAGCAAAACGGCCGCCCCGGCGCCCATCGCGGGCATCAGGAGTTGCCTCAACTGGTCGGGCGTGAGCAGGTCGAGCAGGGCCTGGCAGGTGATGACGTCGGCCGGCTTTTCGTCGAGAAGTGCTGCGGTGTCCGCGATGTCGCTGACGATGGCATGCGCCCAGCCGCCCCGGACGGCCGGTGCCCGATCCAGCAGATCGCCGTCGATGTCGACCAGGCGCCACTCCTGCGGGAACGGCAACCGAGGCAGCAACCGATGCCGCAGCCACGCCGCGCCACCCCCGGTGCCCGCCCCGACGTCGACGAGCCGAAGCGGGCGATCGGCGACCGTGGCGCGAGCGTAGGCCGCCAGCCGGTCGGCGAGCCCGGCCGCGAAATCGCTTCGGGCGCGCGCGTCCTCGTCGGCGCGGAGGGTCAGCCATGACGCGTCGACGCGGCGGCCGGCGAGGCTCATGGGCCCGTCACGCCGTCGATGAGGGCCGTCTTCGCGCAGGCGGCACGCAGGGACACGGTGTCGGATCCCCCTATATCGATGCCTGCGGTGTCGACACCCGCGAGTTCGGCCAGCGCCGGGTCGAACACATCGGGGTCGAACCGGTCGGACAACGCGTACCGCATGAGCACCACGTCACCGATGGCGCGGCTTTCGACGAGCCGCGCGCGCCGGGGCGATCGGTACGGGAATCGCCCGTCGTCGACGAACCGGCGCGCGCGAGCGTCGCCGACGAAGACGGGCGCTATCACCAGATGCATTTCGTCGACGAGGTTGTCGGTCAGGAACTGGGTGTGGATCCGACCACCGCCCTCGACCATCAGGCGTCGGATGCCTCGCCGGAGCAGATCACGCGAAACCCAGCCCATCCGCACCGGATCGCCGGCGTCCACTACACTCGCGCGCTCGCCCAGTAGGCGGCGCGCCCGGTGCACCGCGGTCGATCGGCAGTACACGAGTTTGTCGAGCCCCGTGCGGAAGAAGTCGGCGTCCGCGGTGAGCCGTGCCGCCGCCGTGACGGTGACCTTCACCGGTGTCGCCGCCGCGCCGCCGGCGGTGCGGCGTGCCACTCGCCCGGTGTCGCGCACCAGCAGCCGGGGATTGTCGGCGCGGATCGTGCCCGCGCCCACCAGAATCGCGTCACACCGCGCCCGCACCGCGTCGACACGGTCCAGATCGGCCGTGTTGGACAGGGTTAGCCGCCCGCCGGAGGCGCTCGAGATGTACCCGTCGAGCGACATGCAGCAACTGAGCACCGTGTACGGGCGGCCGTCCCGCGCGTTGTCGCCTAACGAGTCGCCCTCCGCCACGCCGTCACTCATGGCGCCGTATCCGCGCCGGGGCGACCAGGCTCACCATGTTCCGAAGGCTACCGGCGGGGCCAACCGAGCGCAGCGCGCCTGCGACGGATTCCGCCGTCACCTGCCACCCCAGAAGTGAATCGCGGCGGGAGCGCGCCGCGCGGCGAAGGCGCGAGCGCAGGTCGCTGTCCCGCAGCCAGCGCCGCAGGCACGATGCGAGTGCGGCCGCATCCCCGGGCGGCATCAGCATGCCCGGCCGCGCACCGTCCGCGGCGACGCCCAGGGCTTCGGCGGTGCCGCCGATATCGCTGACCACGACCGGGATCCCGCGGGCGAGGGCCTCGGTGACGACCATGCCGTAGCTCTCGCCAAGCGACGGCAGGACCACCAGGTCCGCCGATGCGTAGCAGGCGGCCAGCTCGGCGGCGCCGAGCGCCCCGCGCAGGGTCGCCCGGTCGGCCAGGCCCGCCGCCGCGAGTTCGCGGACAAATTCGGCGCTGAAGCCCGCGTCGACGTCCAGTGAACCGGCGCAGGTGCAGGCCCAGTCCGCATCGATCAGCGTGCCGAGCGCGGCGGCGAGGGTGCGGTAGCCCTTCGCCGGCGTGACCGCCGCGACGCACAACAGCCTGGTGCCGTCGACCGACGGGGCGGATACCGGGCCGAGGTCCACGCCCGGCGGGGCGATGACGATCTGCTCGGCGGCCACGCCGTACGCGGACCGCAGGGAGCGTGACGTCCAGTCGCTCGTCACAACCACCCGCCGCGCGTGCGACATCACCTCTGCCTCACCCTCGGCGAGGCTCGAGTCGACCGGGCCGAAGGGCATGTGCGCGATCACGGTCACGGCGCGGCGCGGCGCTGCGGAAATGACGAGATCGGCTGCGCCGCAGGCGATCATGCCGTCGATCAGTACTGGTACGTCGAGACCGTAGGCATCGAGCGCGGTAGCGAGTGACCGGCGCGCATCCGCACTCGGATACGGCCACGTGCCGGCCACCAGAGACTCGTGGACCTGCCAGCCCGCCGTGCGCAGGCCCTCGATCACCCGCCGGTCGTATCGGTTGCCGCCGCTCGGCCGGGACGGATCGTCGAGACCCTCCGGGGCGATCACCTGCACCGCGTCACCCATGATCAGAGACACCCATGATCAGGTCCCGAACTCGTGCCGATAACTGGCCCAGGCGACCGGAGACTCGTGCACGGTCACCGTCAACGCAGCGAGATGCATTGCAGCGTCACCCATCCGGCCGCTCATGCACTCCTCGGCGAGCAGATCCGCGATGCGCCCGGCCACCAGCTCGGTGGTGGTGTTCGCGCCGGCGAACTCCGCAACGTCGTCCAGATTGCGCCGATCCCACCTGTCGAGGACGGTCCGCAACTTCTGCGCGGCCAGTCCGATGTCCACGACGATGCCGTCGGCGTCGAGGGTGCGACCCGAGAATGCCGCGTCCACCACGAATGTCGCACCGTGTATACGCTGGGACGGTCCGAACACCACACCGTGAAGGCTGTGCGCGATCATCATGTGGTCGCGGACGGTCACCGTGTACATGTCGGCTCCTTGTTGATTCCGGTAGGTCAATCCTGGTAGGTCAGTCCCGGTAGTCGATGGTGTGGCACAGCGCGGGCAGGCTGCCGTCCACGATCCGCGGCAGCACCGCGGGAAGCTCGTCGAACCGGGACGACCCCGTCAGCAGCGCGTCGAACGCGTTGTCCGCCAACAGGTCCAGCGCCAGGGCAAGCCGCTCACGATGCGTGCGCCGACCGCGCTGGGCCGGTGAAACGGTGCCCACCTGGCTGGCCACGATGCCGAGTCTGCCGGAGTGAAAGCGCCCGCCCAAGGACAGCGTCACACTCGTTTCCCCATACCAACTGAGCTCGACGACGCGACCCTCCCGCGCCAAAAGGTCCACCGCACATTGCAAACCGGCGGCCGTGGCGCTCGCATGGAATGCCAGATCGCAGTCGGTCGGGGCGTCGGACGGCGACGCGAAGTCCACCCCCAGGGCCGCCGCCACGGCGCTCTTCGACGGGTCGACGTCCACGAGGGTGACCTCGGTTCCCGGTATGTCGCGCGCGAGCCGCGCCACGCAACACCCCACCGTCCCGGCACCGACCACGGCGACGCGGTCACCGACCAGCGGCCGCGCGTCCCACAACGCATTGACGGCGGTCTCGACCATGCCGCCCAGCACGGCGCGACGAGCCGGGATCGATTCGGGTACCGGCACCACGGCGGAAGCCGGTACCACATAAGAAGTCTGGTGCGGGAACAGGCAGAAGACCGTCCGCCCGAGCAAGGGTGCCGCGCCCGCCTCCACGACGCCGACATTGAGATAGCCGTACTTCACCGGGCCGGGAAAGTCGCCGTCCTGGAACGGCGCGCGCATCGCGGCGTACTGGTCGACGGGCACCCGGCCGCAGAACACCAGGGACTCGGTACCGCGACTGATGCCGGAGAACAGGGTGCGCACCCGCACCTCGCCCGCGCCGGGCTCGCGCAGTGGCACCGCCCGGATCGCACCGCGCCCGGGTTCGACGACCCAGAACGCGCGAGCATCTGTCACCATCGACCTCTTCCTGTGTCCGTCCGGCTGCCGGGCCGGCCTTTCGCGAACCGGCGTAGGGCGCGTTAACTGGGCCATAGACGACAAACCAGCCGGACCTCTTCCAGCCTTATACGTCCGGCCGGAATTCGGCAAGGGCGCCGGCCCCGCGGACCGACACCGGGATGCGAGGCGCGGATGGCGGACGGACCGGGCGGCCTCGGGCCAGCGGCGGACGGATCGGGTGACAAGAACCCTGTGGGCGACGTGACGATGCGGGCACTCGAAGAGCCGGATAGCGTCGGCAGTTCGCTCGCGGCACAGCACAGCCGCGGCGGACGCATCCGGCGGACTATCCTCACCGCCGTCGCCTTCGTGCTCGTCTGGTCCGCGTTGGCGCTGCCGATCGATCTCGACCGCACCGGGATCGTAGGTCTGGCGCGGATTCCGATCGAAGCGGTGGTGATCCTCGCGCTCGCGCTCGTGCTGCGGCCCCGGCCGCTCAAAGTCGTCTCGATCGTGATCGGTGTGCTGATCGGGGTGCTGGTCGCGCTCAAGCTCACGAATACCGGTTTCGATATCTCCTTCTCGCGGCGTTTCGACGTGGTGCGCGACTGGTACTACCTGCGTCTGGCGGCCGATCTGCTGACCGATGTGGCCGGGCGCGTCTGGTCGGATGTCGCGGCCGTCGCCGCGATCGTGCTGGTGGTGATCCTGCTGGTGCTGCTGCCGTGGGCGACGCAGCGGTCGACGGCCGCCCTGCGCCGCCGCAGGCGCATTCCCGGAGTAGCGCTCGGAGTCGTCGTCGTGGTGTGGGCCGTGTTCGCGCTGGCCGGCGCCGGACCGACCACGGCCGCAGGCGTGGCCACCGCCGACACCAGCCGGCTCATCGGATCGACCATCGCGCAGCGGCTCGCCGATGCGCACGACGGCCCGGCGTTCGCCCGGCAGATCGCCGCCGATCCATATGCGTCCGTGCCACCGTCGCAGCGTCTCGCGGGCCTGCAGGGCAAGGACGTACTGCTGGTCTTCATCGAGAGCTACGGCCGGGTGGCGCTGGACGACCCGGCGATCGCGCCCACCGTCGACGCCGCGCTGCGCGAATCCGCGGCGACCCTGGCGACAGCGGGATTCTCGGCCCGCAGCGGCTACCTCACCTCGCCGACCTACGGCGGATCGAGCTGGCTAGCGCATTCCACCGTCGAGGCGGGGCTGTGGGTGGACAGCCAGCAGCGCTACAACCAGTTGCTCGCCGCCGGACGACTGACGTTGGCCCGCGCGTTCGCGGAGGGCGGCTGGCGGGTGGTGTTCAGCGTCCCGTCGACCACGGGGACCTGGCCGCCGGGAGCGCCCTTCTACGGCTTCGACAAGCTCTACACCGCACACAATGTCGACTATCACGGCCCCACATTCGGGTACGCGACGATGCCCGACCAGTACATCTACCACGCACTGCTCACCCAGGAACTCACGCCCGGCCACCGCACACCGGTGATGGCGGAGGTCGACACGCTTTCCAGCCACTACCCGTGGACGGAGCCGCCGCCGCTGCTGCCGTGGAACGAGGTGGGCGACGGCTCCGCGTACAACAGCGCCGCCGCACAGCCCCCGGCCGCACACCCCGACACCGCGAAACAGGTGTATGCGGACGCAGTTTCGTACGCATTGCGCTCGCTGGCATCATTTGCGGCCGCGAGCAAGGACCCGAACCTCGTCATACTCGCGATGGGGGACCACCAGCCGAATGCCACGATCACCCGACCGGGCGCCGACCACGAGGTGCCCGCGATGCTCATCGCGCACGACCCGGCCCTCACGGCGAAGGCCGCGGCGTGGGGGTGGACGACGGGGCTCGCCCCAGGCCCGAACGCGTCGGTGTCGACGATGGATCAGGTCCGTGACCGGTTGTTCGCCGCCTTCGGAGCCGGTGGATGACATGGCGGATGACACAGCGGAGATGACGATCGGCACGGCGGTCGGCCCGGCGGTCGATCCGGCGGTCGATCAGCAGTCGAAACCGACGCGGCCCTTTGACAACTGCGCGCATCGGGGCATGCTGAAGACAGGAATCGAGGCGAATGCGTGATGACGTTACGCATCATCGGAGCGGTGGCAGCGCTGATTTCGGCGGCGGTGCACTGGGGCGAATGGGGATTCAACGGCTACAACTGGTGGGCCGCAACGCCGTTGACGACGATCGGCGTGCTGTTCGTCATCAACGGCGTGGCCGGGGTGGTGATCGCGATCCTGCTCGTCACCTGGCGCCGGAATTGGGTGCCGCTGTTCCTGCTGTTCGGCTTCGGGCTGCTAACGGCGGCCGGGTACGTCACGTCGACGGCCTTGCCGCACGGGCTGTTCGGCGACAAGGAGGCCTGGACGGGCACTCTGCAATGGATCGCGTTCGTCGTCGAGATCATCTGCATCGTAGTGGCGCTGGCCGCCTACACGCAGGAACGCTCGACGGGTCGCCGGGCCGTGACGACGGGCGCGCGCACACTCGGCGCGTGACGCGCCCGCTTCCCTGTCGCCGAGTGGTGCAAAAAGCACCCTCGCCCGTCCGTTTTGTCGCCACTTTCGCACCGCTCGACGGGGATGGGTGTGGTCAGGTCGAGGTGCCGGCTGCGCCTGACGCGCTCGACGGGCTCGGCGCGCCGGCTGCACCGGCCAGGAACTCGAGGAACTCGCGGCAGCGTCGGAGCGCGTCGGCGTACCGGTCCGCGTCACTGCCCGAGTGACGGTCGGCGCCCTGATCGGCCCGCCCCTCGGCATCTCGCGCCGAGAGTTCCTGGTAGAGCCGCAGCGCCTCGCGGGCGTTGGCGGCCGCGCTCGCGGTGCGTCCCGCGTCCTGCATCCGAACCGCGAGATCGAACACCGCCTGCGCCAGTTGCGGCAGGTACACGGCCCGGTTTCCGAACGCGAGACGCCGCATCGCATCGACGGATTCGCGTGCCGCGGACAGGGCCTCGGTCGTTCGCCCGGCATCCGCCAGGTCGGCCGCCAAATTGCCGAGCGCCGCGGCGAGGTTCGCAAGATGCTCGTGCGGGTTGTCCCGCGCGAGCCGCCGGTACAGCGCCGTCGCCTCCGCGGTCGCAGCGAGCGCCTCATCGCGCCGGCCGGCGGCGGCGAGTCGCACCGCCAGATTGTTCAGCGACATCGCGAGCGGCGCCAGGTAAGCGCTTTCGTTGCGTTCAACCAGTTTTCGGTAGATCTCCGTGACTTCTTGGGTGGCTCCGAGCGCATCGACGGTGCGCCCCGCGTCGTGCAGAACGTTCGCGAGATTGTCGAGGCTCATCGCGAGGTGGCCGGTGTACGAGTCCGGTTCACGTGCCGCGAGGCCCCGGTAGAGGTTCACCGCCTGCCGCGTCGTCGCGATGGCGGCGGTGCGATGGCCCGCCAAACGTTGCCGCACGGCCAGGTTGTTCATCGTCTGCGCGAGCAGCGGAAGGTATGTGGCCGGATCCTGCCCGGCGAGTCGTTGGTGCCAACGCGCTGCCTCACCGGTGATCTCGAGCGCCTCGGCCGCGGTGCCCACCTCATCGAGACGGTTCGCGAGGTTGCCCAACGACGTCGCGAGGCCGCCGGAGACATCGTCCGGCGACTGCGCTGCAAGCTCGCGATACACCGCGACTGCTTCGCGGGAAGCATCGAGAGCCGCCGCGTCGCTGCCGATGTCGTGCAGGCGCACGGATAGGTTGTTCAGAGCAGCCGCGAGATACGGTTTGAATAAAGAAGTTTCGTCCCCTTCTTCGTCATCGCGTGTATCGCCGTTCCCATCGGATATATTGCTGGGTGCTTCACCGGGTATGACGCTGTTCGCGGCCGAGCCGGCAAGCTCCCGAAACAGCACCGCGGCCTCCCGGGCGGCGTCCGCGGCCTCGGCGTCGCGCCCGGCCGCGTGCAGCAGATCGGCCAGCAGCCCCAGGGCGGATGCGAGATCGGGCGCGAACACCCGCGCGTCGGACCCGGCGAGGTCGCGGTAACGGCGGACGGCCTCGGTCGCGCCGGCCAGGGCTTCGGCGGTGCGGCCGACGTCGGCGAGTTCGGCAGCGCGGTCGGCCGCCGCATCGGCCGCGGCCGCGAGGTCCTGGCCCGGCAGATCCTCGTTCGGCAGAACCTCGTTCGGCAGGCCCTCCCTCGACGGGTCTCCTCCCGGCAGGCCCGCGCGTCGCGAATCACCATGCCGCGCATGCTCGTCCCGCACCGTCACGCTCCTCGCCGCACGCGATCGCCCGCCTCGCCGCACGCGATCGCGCGCCCCACCGAGGATATGAAACCTCACCGGTCGGCTGACCGCGGCCATGATGGTGACGTGTCAGGTCGACGAATCGTGAAACCAGCAGGCGCATGTCTTGTTCGGTGGCCCAACCCGAACGAGCAGGGTGCGCGATGATCCCGCTCGCGTCGGTGCGCGGCCGATGGCTCGTCGCGGTCGCGGTCCTGGGCTCCGGGATCGCGTTCCTGGACGGAACCGTCGTCACCGTCGCCTTGCCGGCGATCGGCAAGGACCTGGCGACCGGTCTCGCGGGCCAGCAATGGGTGGTCGACGGATACCTGCTCACCCTCGGCGCATTGCTGCTGGCGGGCGGCGCCGCGGGTGATCGATACGGCCGCCGACGTGTGTTCCTCACCGGCCTCGCCGCGTTCGCCGTGGCCTCCGCGGCCTGCGCGCTGGCGCCCACAGGCATCGTCCTCATCGGCGCGCGCGTGGTCCAGGGCGTAGCCGCCGCCGCGCTCATCCCCGGTTCCCTCGCGCTGATCAACGCGCTGATCGCGGAGGCCGACCGCGCCCGCGCCATCGGGCTGTGGGCCGGAATGTCCGGCGTCACTTCAGCTCTCGGCCCATTCCTCGGCGGGTATCTGGTGGACGCCGCATCGTGGCGTTGGGTCTTCGTCATCAATGTCCCACTGGCGACCGTCGCCATCTACCTCGCCGTACGCCACGTGCCGGAAAGCCGGGATGCCGCCGCGGCCGGCCCGTTCGACATTTCCGGTGCGCTGCTGGCGACGGCCGGCCTGGCGGGCGTCGTCTACGCCCTCATCGAGGGCCCCGCGCACGGATGGCGCCCGGCTTCCGTGGTGTGCGCGATCGCGGGCGTGCTGGCGCTCGCCGGTTTCCTGTGGCGCGAGTTCCGTGCGCCGGCGGCACTGCTTCCGCCAAAACTGTTTGCGTCCCGCCAATTCTCGGGAGCGAATATGACGACGTTCGTGGTCTATGCGGCGCTCGGAGCGTCGAGCTTCCTGCTCACCCTGCAGCTGCAGCAGACCCTGGGTTATTCGGCGCTCGCGGCCGGCGCCGCAACGGTCCCGATCACCGTCGTCATGCTGCTCGGATCGCCGTCCGCGGGCGTCCTGGCCGGCCGCGTCGGCCCCCGACTGCCCATGACGATCGGGCCGATCATCGCGGGCGCGGGGCTGGTCATGATGGCCCTCATCGTGCCCGGGAGGGCCTATGTGACGGCGGTGCTGCCGGCCGTCATGGTGTTCGCGATCGGGCTCACGATCACGGTGACGCCGCTCACGGCGGCCGTCCTCGCGGCGGTACCCCAGCGCCATGTCGGAGCGGCATCCGGTGTGAACAACGCGATCTCGCGCATCGGCGGGCTGCTCGCGGTCGCCGTGCTGCCCGCCGTCGCCGCGATCACCGCGGCGCCCGGAGAGCCGCTCGGACCCGGTTTCGCGCGGGCCATGATCATCTGCGCCGCCCTGTGTGTAGCGGGCGGGCTCATCTCGGCGCTCACCATTCCGGGGCGACCACAGCCCTCCACCAGGCCACCCGTGCCGTCACACGACCCGAGAACCTGAGGCCTCGCCGGATGGTGCACTTCCGCATCGAGCCGCGTTGAGGTAGTGACAGTACCGACAGCGGCGGCAGCGGCGGCACAAACAGCACAGACGGCACAGGCGGCACGGCGCCGTCTTCGACAGCGGGAGGCTCGGTGACCTTCGAAGAGTTCCTCGCGAGCGAGCTCGATGCCCTGCGCCGGTACGCCGCCGTGCTCACCGGGGAGCCGCAGCAAGCGCACGACGTGCTCGCCGACACGCTGCTTCGCGCCCACACCCTGTGGCATCGGATCGGCCGCATGGATCGGCCGGGCGCTTACGTCCGGCGGATGGTCACCTCGACCTTCCTCTCCGAGAAGCGCCGCTGGTCCGTCCGGTACATCACCGCGACCCGGTCCGGCGAACTCCCGGACGTGGCGCTGCCGGACTCCACCACCGCCGTCGACGACCGCATGGCGCTGCATTCCCTGCTCGCCGGACTCCCGCCCAGGCAACGCGCGACGATCGTGCTGCGCTACTACCTCGGCCTCGACAATGCCGACATCGCAATGGAACTCGGGATCACCGTGGGCGCCGCCCGCACCGCCGTCTCGCGCGGCCTGGCCGCGTTGAAGATCTCCGCCGCCGAAACATCCGAGTATGACGACGTTCTCGGCCGTACGCCGACCGGAGACGGTGCGCCGGGACGGCCCCGAATCGCGAAGGAATCGTGACCGAGATGCACACGCTCACCGATCTGCAGGACGAATTCGAGGCGTTGGCGGCCGCGGCCCCGTCCGACGCGGAGGTCCGCGCCGCGCTCGCCGGCCGTATGGAGCGGCACGCGCGGCGCCGCCGGACCACGGCGCTGATCGCCGTCGCGGCTGCAGTCGTGCTGCTGGCCGGCGGGGTCGGGGTGACCCGTGCGTTCTTCGCGCACGGCCCGGCGCTGCCCGCCGGACCGTCGCCGGTGGTGACGGTGCCTGACGTGCCGCTGCCTGCCGGCACCAAGCTCATTCGCTTTCAGCTCCAGCCGGTGACCTCGCCGGTCACCGCGACCCCGCCGAAGGGGCTGACGGGGCAGGTATGGTCGGTCGGCCCGGGGCGGCTGGCCGTCTCCTGGTTCGACCCGGCTCAGGCGACCACGATGGCCGTGACGAGCGGCGATACCGTGAACTGGTCGCGGACCGCCGGGTACGCGATCACTGCCACGCGCGACGACACGGTGACGACATTCGGGCAGGGTGGCACCTCCCGGGCGCAGGTGCACACGACCGCGATCACCGTGGCCGGTCACCAGGCCACCTTGGAAACGACGCCAGCAGGCTCCGTCGACTCGATGGGATTCCCGGCCGAGGAACGGATCTCGTGGGAACTCTCCGACGGGCGGTGGATCCACGTCTGGGCGACCGGCGGCCCGACACGCGACTCTCAGCCGTCGCCTACACTGGCCGCGTTCGCGGAGAGCATCACAGAGAAGCCGCAGACCCTCATGCGCACTCTCGGAATCGGGCTCACGCTGCCGGGGCTCACCGCCGAATACTCGATCGACTACTCCCAGGTTGCCGGGTTCGCCGGCCCGATGCTCCTGCTGTGTCCGGCCGGAGTCGATCCGTATGGAACCGGCGCCACCACGGCATCCGGATCCGGCTCGGCGAGCGCACCGCAGCCGGGAGAGCCGTCGGCGGGCCCGTCCATGTCGATCGAACCGGGCGCCGGCCAGACGAGCTCCGAAAATCACAATCCCGCAGACCCGTGCATCACGGCCGCCGTGGTGAACGGCAGCGACGTGACCTCGCAACTGCACCCGACACCTGTGAAAGTCGGCAACACCGTGGCGCAGGTCGATGTGCAGCAGCACGTCGCGGTGGCCGACCTCGGCCGCGGGCTCACCGCCGTCGTGTCCGTGCCCGCGAGCGCGCACCTGAGCGAGGCCGACCTCGCGGCACTGGTCGCGTCGGTGCGTGTCTCCCCCGATGTCACGGTGCTCCCCGTTCCGCAGGGCAACCCGGCGGCAACGGAGCAGGGGTCGTCATCCGCGGTGGCCAGCACATCGAGTACCGCAACCGACCTGCCTACCCGGTACGGCAGCCCGTGCGCGGACCCCGCGTTCCAAACCTCGTGTACCGCGACACCGGCCCCGCCGGGGCAGGTGACGCCGTTCGTCATCCCGGGTGGCCGACCCTTCACCAGCGACGTGTCCGACCGAACGGTCACCCTAACCTTCTCGATGCAGAACATCACCGACGAGGCCGTGACGCTGCAGGGTCTGTCGATCGACGCCGCCCGGTTGGCGCAAACCTCGGTGCGTGTTCGGCCGGACAAGGGGGAACCGCAGGTCAGCGACTCGCCGTTCGGCGGTTCGGCGCTGCCCGTCGAGGTGGCGCCGCGTGCGATGGTGCGGGTGCAGATCAGCCTCGCGCTCCAGGGGTGCACCCCGGTCGCCGACGACAATCCGCCGCTGGTCGTCACGTACGAGACGCACACGAGCGGCGGCCAAGTCACGCAATCAAGCGGCGGCCAGGTCAGTCTCGCGCTGCCTTACGGCAGCGGCTGGGTCACCGACGTGACGAAGTCGCTCTGCGGCTGACGCCGGCCGGATTACGGCTGGACGCGGTGCCTGGCCACGCCGGCGTCGCCGCCGGGATCGCCGGCGGGAACGGCCCCGGCGACCCAGCGCCCGAGCGGGCCTGCCGTCAGCAGCGGGGTGCGGCGCACGAGCAACGTCATACCCGCGACCGCGAGCACCGCGGCGACGGCACCCAGGCCGAGACCGACGCTCACATCCAGCAGGTGGTGCACGTGCGCCGCGACGCGCGCCCACGCGATCAGGGCCGCGCCGAGCACGAACAGCGCGCCGGCGATCCACTTGCGGCGCAACAGGATCAGCACTGCCATGAGCCCCGCGGCGGCCGAGTGGTCGGAGGGGAAGCCGTTGTCCGGGGCGTGCGGCATCAGCGGCGGCACCGACGGGTTCACGACGAACGGCCGCGGGTCCACGTACGAACTGGACGCGATCTTGATGAAGATCAGCACCAGCACCAGCCCGATCACCGCGGACAGCGCGAGTTCCACCTTGCCGCGCCGCGTCTCGGCCCACAGCCACACGGCCGCGAATCCGATCACCATCACGTAGATCAGATACTTCGCTATCGCGACGATGACGCTGTCCATGCCGCTCGCTTCCTGCCGGGGCCGAGGCGTGATCCGGGCCGTTCCCGGGTCGAACCAGACCAGACTACCGACGCGCAGGCCCGCGACGAGGTTCCGCTGCGCGCCAATCCGGCGGCGGAGACGGGGCTGCGCGGTCGTGGCCACACTATGTCGTTCGGATGCGCTGTAGTTCGGATGCGCTCCGGCTCAGAGTGCCAACTGGGCATGCAGCGCCGTGAGTTCGGGTTGCTCCGGATCGAATCGGACCACTACCCGCACCAATGCACGGGCGTCCTCCGTCCATGCGGCATGCACCGAGCCGCGGAGTCGGTAGCGGCTCCCGCCGAGCGAGAAGTCGCACAGCACCGGGGTTTCCGACACGATGACGGCGTCGGTGGGATCGGTGGGGATCAGGCACTGCAGCGCGGCTTCGCTCACGTCCACGAGGGAGCCGGTCACCGTCGCCATCACCGCATCCGATGCCGATGGCGGGTCGCGGTGCGTGTACACGGTGAGGGTGATGGCGCCGTCCGCCGCGGTGCGATCCTGGCGCCGCCGTTGCTCGAACCGCGCCGGGCCGGTCGGCGTGACGTCCCACACCTGAAGGCCGATTGAGCCCTGCCGGGCGGCCAGCGTCACGGGCAGCACACCGGCATGCGGGCCGGCGGACCACCGGAGCTCCAACCGCTCACCGTCCGTGGCGGCAACGGCGACCGCGGCGTCCGCGGGCACGGCGATCGTGATGGCCGCCGCGGACGCGGTCTGCACCCGACCGAACGAGGATTTCCCGGCGGCGTCGTGCATCTCCACGCTCTGACCGGGGCGCGGCAAACCTGTCGTATCGTCCATCGACACACGCATATTCTGCCGCGGATGCCTCGTCGATCTTGCTCGCATCGCCGGGCCGAACAGGTGAACCAATATCCCCGAATTGATGCCTGCACCGCCCGTGGGCCACGTGCCGCGCCAGCCGGCTACCCGATGGCGACCACCACCTGGACGGTCACCGAGAGGTCCGCGCTGCCCGGCAGGACCGGCGTCGTCGCCGAATCCGCCGCGCCGGCCGCCGAGGGCATGGCGTACATCGGCATCGGCGCGCTGCCGCCGGACTCGCTGATGGACATCACCTGGCCGACCGTCACACCGGCCACATCCGCAAGCTGTTTCGCTTGCGTCAGCGCCTGTTTCACCGCATCCGCGCGGGCCTTCGCCCGCAGCGACGAATCGTCCGCGAAGGAGAACGAGATCCCGTCGACCCGGATCGCATTGCCGGCGGCCGACTGCGCGGCGTCGATCAGGGTGCCCGCCTTCGAGACGTCGTGCAACGTGGCCGTGACCATGTTGGAGACCTCGTAGCCGGTGACGGTCGACCCGTTGTCGGAATAGGTCGCGTACACCGACAGGCTGCTGGTCCTGAGGTCCTTCTCCGCGACCCCGGACGACTTCAGCTTCGCGATGAGACTGGCTGCGGCGGTGTTGTTCTGGTTCAGCGCGACGCTCGCCGTGGCGGCGCGAGTCTGCACGCCCAACTGCACCGTGAGGGTATCCGGCGTGCCGGAGACGGTGCCGGATCCGACAGCGGTGATGGTGCGGTTGGTGAAGGTGTTTTGCGCGTCGGCCGGTGCGCCGGTCGCCTCGGTCGCCTGTGCTGTCTGCGGGGCGGCGCCCACCTGCGGGACGGCGCCCACCTGCTGGACGGAGCCCTGCTGCTGGACCGAGCCAGCTTGTGGCGCGGATACGGCCTGCGCGTTCCTGGGTGCCGTCGCGCCGGCGCAGGCGGCGGTCGCCGCCAGTCCGGCGACGGCGAGTGCGGACAGGAGCACGGTGCGGAACTTCATGGTGCCCTCCTCGAATGGTCACTTCATCAATGGTCACTGCGATGGTGAGACGGAATACCCGGGCGCAGCCGTTGCATGCGGCGCGAATCCCGTCTCAGGCGGGTGCCGACGCGGCCGAGCGTGGCATGCGGCCCGCGGAGCGGGGACCGCGCGTGGCCGACGCCGGCGGGATGGGAGAGTGGGGGCATGACTGCCGATGCCGCGGACGGATTGATCGCGTATCTGAAGGCCTCGCCGTCGCCGTTCCATGCGGTCGCGACATCGGCGCGGCTTCTCGAAGCGGCCGGCTTTTCGGGTATGACGGAGTCCTCGCCGATGCCCACGGCGCCAGGACGGCACTACCTGATCCGCGGCGGCTCGCTGGTCGCATGGTCGACGGAGCGCGCCGCCGGACCGGCCACCCCCTTCCGCGTGGTCGGCGCGCACACCGACAGCCCGAACCTGCGCATCAAACCGCAGCCGGACCTGGCGCGGGCAGGTTTCCGGCAGCTCGGCGTCGAGGTGTACGGCGGCCCGCTGCTCAGCTCCTGGCTCGACCGCGATCTCGGCCTCTCCGGGCGTGTGACGATCCGGGCCGGCACGGAACTGGACGCGATCCGGGCGCGCGCGGCGCGGGACCTCGTCATCTCCGCAACTGGTTCTGTCGCAGCCGATGCCGAGGATGACGACCCTTCTGAGGTGATGCCCGCGCCGGGAGATGCCGCGCCCGCGGGGGCCACTACCGTGCTCGTGCGCTTCGACGAGCCGCTGCTCCGGGTGGCGCAACTGGCCATCCACCTCGACCGCGCGGTGAACACCGACGGCGTGAAACTCAATCCGCAGCAGCATCTCTCACCGATCTGGGGGCTCGGCGCGGAACCGGGGGACTTCACCGCCTTCCTCGCGGAACAGATCGGCGTCGACCGAGCCGACGTGCTCGGGTGGGACGTGATGACCCACGACGTGCAGGGGCCGCAGCGGATCGGCGCCGAGCGGGAGTTCGTCGCTGGCGGACGGATGGACAACCTCGCGACGAGCTTCGCCGGAACGCGAGCGCTGATCGACGCCTGCGACGCCCCGGCGGTAAATGCGACAGCCACTGGGCCGCAACCGATTCCGCTCCTGGTGTTGTTCGATCACGAGGAGGTCGGCAGTACCTCGGAGCGCGGCGCGAACTCCACCCTGCTGCCGAGCGTTCTGGAGCGGATCGTGATGTCCCGCGGCGGGTCTCGGGACGACTATCACCGCGCCATGGCCGCGACGGTGATCGCGTCCGGCGACATGGCCCACGCGACGCACCCGAACTACGTCGACAAACACGAGCCGCAGCACCAGATCTCGATCGGCGGCGGACCGGTCCTCAAGATCAACAACCAGCTGCGGTACGCGACCGGAGCCCCGGGGGCGGCTGCGTTCGTGCTCGCCTGCGAGCAGGCCGATGTGCCGCTGCAGCGGTTCGTCACCCGGTCCGACCTGCCCTGCGGATCGACCGTCGGCCCCATGACGGCCGCCCAGACCGGCGCCGAGACAGTCGATTTCGGCGCGCCGATGCTCTCCATGCACTCCGCCCGCGAGCTGGTCGGAACCGCCGACCAGGCCATGTACGCCGCCGCGCTCGCCGCCTTCCTCGCCCCCGGATGATCACCTGTTGCGTGCGATTCGTTGCGGAATTCGGAACGAATCCCACACCAAAGATGATCTTCCTAAATGGCGCGACGGGCGGAGTCGAGCACGACACCCAACCGGTCGAAAACCTCCGCGCCGAGCTGCTCGCGGACGGCTCCGAGGTAGGCGCCAGCCGCATCGTCGAGGCGGGTGAGCCGTTGCTGCCCGTTGGCCGATAGGTGGATCACCACGAGCCGGCGATCGGACAGATCCGGTCGGCGGTAGACAAGCGCGTTGCTGGCCAACGAGTCCACGATCCGGGTGAGCGAGGCCGGCGGGATATCGAGCGCCTTGGTGAGTTCGCCCATGGTGCAGCCGGTTTCGGTGAGGCTGCGCAGCACCCGCCACTGATCGAGACTCGCGCCGTGCGCCGCCAAGGCCGCGCCGAGCCCACCCACGACCACCCGGTGCACGCCGAGCAGCGCCTCGACGACCGCTGTCGGAGGCGCTATGGCCGGAGGCGCAGCGGTTGGGCGTGCGGTGGCCGGTCGTGTGGTGGCCGCCATTCCGCTCCTCCTCGCCGGGTTGCCGATCACGATACGCTCCCGGGTATGACGGATTCGGCGGACATTCGCAGCCCGGCCGAATTGCTCTACGCCGGGCCGGACCCGCGCGTCGTGCGGATCGGCGTGCTCGTGCCGATGTCGGGCGTGCTCGGGCTCACCGGGCCGTCCGGGCTCGCCTACGCGGAACTCGCGGCGCGCGAGTTCAATGCCGCCGGCGGCGCGCACGGCCGGCCGATGGAGTTGGTACCCGTCGACGCGGGGCAACCGGCGACCCACGTCGTCTCCGCGGTCCGCGCGCTGGTGGACTCGTGCCTGGTGGACGCCCTGGTCGGCTTCCACACCAGCGACGTTCGCCGCGCGGTCGATACCGCTATCGGCGGGCGGGTGATGTCCGTCTTCACGCCTCCGCACGAGGGCGGGCCGGTCGCTGCCCGCGCGGTGCGCCTCGGGGAATCGCCTGCGGCGCAACTCATTCCGACAATGCGCTGGCTTCACGAACATCGTCATATTCGTCGCTGGGCGCTCGTGGGGAACGACTACATCTGGCCCCAGGCGATGCACCGGACGGCACGGCGCGTGGTCGGGCAGCTGTACGGCGACGTCGTCTTCGACCGACTCGTGCCCGTCGGCGTGCTGCACCTCGATCGGCTGCTGCACGGGCTCGACGCGGCGCGCCCGGACGCGGTGGTGGTGAGCCTGGTAGGCAGCGACCTCGTCGCGTTCAATCGGGCCTTCCGCGCGGCCGGGCTCGACCGCCGGATGATCCGGCTGTCCGGCTCGCTGGAGGAGAACTGCCTGCTCGCGTCCGGCGGGGATGACGGCGGCGAGCTCTACGCGTGCATGCGATCGTTGCCCTCCATCGCCGATCCCCGGCACGAGGATCTGGCCGCGGCCGCTGACCGGGCGTTCGGGCCGACTGCCCCGCCGCTCGACGCGTACGCCGAGGGTTGTTACGACGGTGTCCACCTCGCCGGGGCCATGGCCCGGACCGGGAACCTCACCGCCGCGACCGCGACAGTCGTTGCGCACCATATGGTGTCGACGCCGCGCGGCACGGACGTCGCGGACTTCTGGCGCGGCACCCCGCTCGGTGCGCCGTCGCGGCGAATGAACCTGGCGGTGGCCGATGGGCTCGACCTGCGGGTAGTCGCGACCTTCGACTGACTCCGAGCGGACTCCTCGCCGGACTCCCGCCCACTCCCGCGTTTGCGTCGGGCGAAGGCCCAAACTATTTCCAGATGGAACGATCTGGAGTAACCTTCACATCGAAAAAGCGAACGGCACGACCGGCGTGAAGGAACAGTCCATGGCGAACGAAGCAGCAGGCACCGGACCGACTTCCACCGGCGGCACCGCGAACACCGCCGGCACAGATCAAACCGCCGACGGCACCACCGACATCGCCCAGTACGGCTACAAACAGGAACTCAAGCGATCGCTCACCTTCAGCGACCTCTTGATCTACGGCCTCATCTTCATGGTGCCCATCGCCCCGTTCGGCATCTTCGGCTCGGTCTTCGCCAGCTCCGGCGGCATGGTCGCACTCACCTACGCCATCGGCATGGTCGCCATGATGTTTACCGCCAACTCCTACGCCCAGATGTCCCGCGCCTTCCCGATGGCTGGCTCCGTCTACACGTACGCCGGCCGCGGCATCGGCGCCCCCGTCGGCTTCATGGCCGGCTGGATGATCCTGCTCGACTACTTCCTGGTCCCCGCGCTGCTCTACCTGGTCGCCTCGGTCGCGATGAACTCGTTGGTCCCGGCCGTCCCGGTGTGGCTGTGGTTGGTCGTCTTCGTCGTCTTGAACACCGTGGTGAACTACAGCGGCATCGAGATGACGGCCCGCGTCAACAAAATCATGCTCATCGCCGAGCTCATCGTGCTCGCCATCTTTCTCGTGATCGGCATCGTCGCGCTCGCGAACGGGAGGGGTCGCGGCTTCAACTTCGACGCGATCTTCAGCGCGCACACCTTCTCGTGGGGGCTCGTGTTCGGAGCGGTTTCCGTTGCGGTGCTGAGCTTTTTGGGCTTCGACGGCATCTCCATGCTCGCCGAGGAGAACCGCGCCAAGGCCAAGGCGATCGGCCGCGCGATGGTCGCCGCGCTGCTGCTGGCCGGCACCTTGTTCATCGTCCAGACGTGGGTCGCCTCGCTGTTGGTCACCGACCCGGCCGGTCTGATCGCCTCCGGTGATCCCGACGGAACCGCCTTCTATGATGCTGCCCGGGTCGCGGGTGGTGCATGGCTCTCCGCGCTCACCGCATTCGCGACCGCGATCTCCTGGGGCTTCGCGAACTCGCTCGTGGCCCAGGCCGCCACCTCCCGGCTGCTCTTCGCGATGGCCCGCGACAAGCAGCTACCGCGCTTCCTGTCGAAGGTCAACCCGAAACACCAGGTCCCGGTCAACGCCACGCTGCTGGTTGCGCTGCTCTCGCTGGCGCTGGGCATCTACATGGCCGAGCGCTCGAACGGCATCGAGCTGCTGTCGACGCTGGTCAACTTCGGCGCACTCACCGCGTTCCTGGTGCTGCACGTGAGCGTGGTGGTGCACTTCGTCGGCCGGCGGCACAGCAGACGATGGTGGGCGCATCTCGTCGCGCCGATCATCGGCTTCGCGATCCTCGCTTACGTGGTGATCAACGCGAAGATCGCGGCGCAGACGCTCGGCTTCGTCTGGTTCGCCATCGGCATCGTGATCCTCGTCGTGCTCATCGCCATGGGGCGGCGGCCGCGGCTCGCGGGCGTGGCCGACGATCAGTCCGCGGATTCCGCGGCCACGGAAGGAGTCTGATCATGGCGGTCCTGAAGCTGGATGCCGCGGAAGCCAACCTCTCGTACTCCTTCGGCGGACACGAGCCGCGGCTGCACGCCAGCCCCGGCGACGTGATCGTGGTGGACACCGAGGACTGCTTCGGCGGCTTGGTGCGCACCGTCGACGACCTGCCCAGCCAGGTGTGCGCGTTCCCCTACCTCAACCCCGTCACCGGGCCGATCTTCGTGGCAGGCGCCGAGGTCGGTGACACGCTCGCCGTGCACTTCGTGGAGATCGCCCCGGCCCGCGACTACTGCTTCTCGTCCACGTTCCCGCACTTCGGCGCGCTCACCACTACGCATCAGACCGCGATGCTGCACGACGCGCTGCCCGAGGTGGTCTGGCGGTACGACGTCGACGTCGCCCGCGGCGTCGCCGTATTCCACGCGCGGCAGGGCGACTTCGCGCTGGAGCTGCCGCTCGATCCCATGCACGGCACCGTCGGCGTGGCGCCCGCCGCCGACGAAGTGATCATGTCCATCACCCCGGGCGCGCACGGCGGCAATATGGACACCCCCGAGCTGCGCGCGGGCACCACGGTCTACTTCGGCGTCAACGTTCCCGGCGCCATGCTGGCCCTGGGCGACGGGCACTGCCGCCAGGGCGAGGGCGAGACTTGCGGCACCGGACTCGAAGCGGCGATGCGCACCACGATCGTCATCGACGTGCTCAAGGGCGCCGAAACCCCTTGGCCCCGTTTGGAATCCGACGAGTTCCTGATGTCGACCGGCTCGGTGCGACCGCTCGAGGATGCGTTCCGCATCAGCCAGCACGACCTCGTCGGGTGGACCGGCGGCCTGACCGGGCTCTCCCAGCTGGACGCCCTGCAGGTGGTGAGCCAGGCCGGGCTCGCACCCGTCGGAAACGTCGTGGACACCAACTACACGATGGTCGCGAAGCTCCCGAAAGCCGTTCTCGGGTCGGGGGTCTCAGCGTACGGCGGGATGCATGCGCGGATGCGCGCCGCGGCCGCCGAGTATCTCGCATCCCGCTGACCATCGGGCCGCTGATGACGCTCCTCGCGCGCGAAGCGCGCCAAGCCTCGTCATAGTCGGTGATACCCAGTCGGATACTCGACGGACCTTGATCGCTCCCGTATAGTTCGCCGGACAACGGTGCTGTCGACGACGCGATGGGCGGGCCGCAAGGACCCGTACGCCGCCGACGGCGGTGCTTCATGTGCAAAGTCGGGTAACACTCGAAGGAGTTCGCATGGGGTTCATCAAGGCGTTCGCCGGGTCCGTCGGCGGGATGCTCGCCGACCAGTGGAAGGATTTCCTCACTCCCCCACCGGATATCGCGCCGACCGCAGCGATCTTCCCGGCGGTACCGCAGGGCCAGAACGCCGGCCGCGGCTCGAACACCAAGGGCTCCGAGCACATCATCACGAACGGCAGCCGGATCGTCGTGCCCGAGGGCTACGGGCTGGTCACGTTCCAGGACGGGGCGCTCACCGCGTTCGTAGCGGAGCCGGGCGGGTTCATCTGGGCGTCGAACGACCCGAACTCGCAGTCGTTGTTCGCCGGCGACGGGTTCCTGTCCTCGACGGTGAAGATGTCCTGGGAGCGGTTCAAGTTCGGCGGTCAACCGGGTTCGCAGCAGTTGGCGTTCTACGTCAACCTGAAGGAGATCCCGAACAACCGATTCGGCACACAGTCCGAGATCTATTGGGACGACGCGTATCTCGGTGCCCAGGTCGGCGCGGTGACGCGCGGTACGTACACGATCAAGATCGTCGACCCGATCCTGTTCATCAAGGGATTCGTGCCCGCCACCTATTACGGCGCCGCGCCGCGGGTGTTCGACTTCACCGACCTGGACAACGACGCCGCCAGCCAGCTGTTCAACGAGGTGGTCGGCTCGCTCGCCGCGGCCTTCTCGCACTACACGAACGACCCGAGCCAGGGGAACCGGATCGCCAAGATCCAGGGCGACGCCATCGGGTTCGCGCAGTCGCTGTCGGCCGCGGTCGAGCAGGGGTACCAGTGGACCTCCGACCGCGGGCTCACCATCGTCAAGGTCGCCTTGCAAGCGATCGAATATGACGAGGACACCCGCGCACTGCTGTCCGATGTGAAGAAGGCGGACGCGCTCGCGGGCGCGCGGGGCAACTCGTTCATGCAGCAGGCCGCGGCCCGCGGCATCCAGGCCGCCGGCGAGTCCGGCGGCGGAGGTGCGGGCATGGCGATCCTCGGCATGGGCATGAACGCCGCCGGTGGAGCGGTGTCCGGGTTGCAGCAGCCCGTCTACCAGCAGCCGCCTGCGGGATACCCGCAGCAGGGGTACCAGCAGCAGGGCTATCCGCCGCCGGGGTACGCCGCTCCACCGGGATACCCGCCGCAGGGTTATGCGCCGCCGCCCGGATACCCGCCCGTGCCGGGCTACCCGCCGCAGGCGCCCGGGCAGGCGCCCCCGCAGCCACCGCCTCCCGCGGCGCCCGATCCCGCGACGCAGGCCGCGCCGGCTGCGGACGATCCGATCGCGAAGCTGACGCAGCTCAAGACCATGCTCGACAATGGGCTCATCACCCAGGCCGACTACGACGCGGCCAAGGCCAAAGCACTGGGGCTGTAGCGCCATGGACACCGCTCCCGGCGAGAGCCAGGTCGCCGGTCCACCACGGCAATGGAGCCCGGCCGAGCCCGCGCCCCTGCCGCCGGCGCCGTGGCATACCGCCGGCCCGCCGCCACCACCGTCGGCGCCGGTGTCTCCCGGGGCTCCCGGCCCGATGCCCCCTGCGGCCAGCGGCCCGCCCCCGCCCGCCTTCGGGCCCGCAGCCGTGGCGGTCGCGGAGCCAACCGGCCCCGCGGTGGTGCAGACCGACGTCGGCGCCAAGGACGGGCTGGCGAAGTGTTCCCGGTGCGGCTCCACGGATATCGCGCTGAACATCGCGACCGGGCACCTGCGGTGCAACTTCTGCCGGTTCGAACAGGCCAGCCCGAACGCGCTCGCCACCTACCACCTGGACGGTGACCCGAAGCTGCTCACCGGCCTGGTCGTCGGATCGGGCTCCGCGGACATCGTGCCATCCACCGACGAGGTGCTCACCTTCAAGTGCGCTGCCTGCGGCGCGGAAGTCGTCATCGACACCAAGTCGAGCATGCAGGCCCGGTGCCACTGGTGCCGCAACACGCTGTCGATGAATCAGCAGATCCCCAACGGCGCCGTGCCGGACATGATCCTGCCGTTCAAGCTCAGCAAGGAGACCGCGGTCGCGAACATCAGCGCGTTCGTCGGCAAGCGGATGACGTTCGCGCACCCCACGTTCAAGGCCGAGTTCCAGCCGGAGAACGTCATGGGCGTTTATATGCCCTACATGGTGGTCGACGTCAACGCGAAGATCCGGCTCACCGGGCAGGGCGAACACCAGACGCGGAGCTACACCGAGAAGCACGGCGACAACGAGGAACGGTATTACGACGCGGACGTGTACGACGTCGCCCGCGCGTTCGACATCTACATCGACGACCTGACCGTCGAGTCGTCCAGCGAACGCCTCGATCAGACGCCCTCGCGCAACTCGAACAACATCATCAACGCGATCATGCCGTTCGACCCGGCCGAATCGGTGACCTACAACTCGAACTATCTGACGGGATTCGCGTCCGAGAAGCGCGACACGAACGTCACGGATCTCGCGCCCATCGTCACGACCCAGTCGCAGGACATCGCCCGCTACCAGGCGAACAACACGCTGCAGTTCTACGACCGCGGCGTGCGGTGGGACGACGAACAGATCGACCTCGTCGGCCAACGCTGGGTGTCGGCGTACCTGCCGGTGTGGCTGTACAGCTACTACGAGAAGAAGTCCAACGGGAAGTCCTTCGTGCACTACGTGGCGGTGAACGGCCGCACCGGCAAAACGATGGGATCGGTCCCGATCAACCAGCTCAGGCTGCTCCTGGTGTCCGCGGTGGTCGAGATCATCGGGATCATCCTGGGCGTGATCATCCTCCTGGTGGCCTGATGATGCCGGACATCGCGCAGCTGACGAACATCGTCATACGAGCGGCTTCTGATAATTCGGACAACAACTCCGGCAAGCTCGGGTTGATCCTGATGCTCGCGGGGTTCGTGTTCTACGGCGCGATGTACCTGCGCTACCGGAACACCGACAAGCGGGATCACTACGAGTCGGAGACCAAGGCCGAGACGGCGAATATGGAGGCCCAGGACTCATTCTCGCGCTCGCTGACGCACCTGAAGAACTCGCGTATGTCCGGCGCGGACAACACCAGCGTGCGCGGCGCGCGGGCCGGCGGGCTGTCGTCGCTGACGAGCGGGGTGCTGCCGAAGGGCCTGAACGGGATCTTGCCTAAGGAGTTCCGCGATCACTGACGTTGCCGCTGCTGGCTTCTCGGCTGCTGGGGTCGCCGTTGCCGGGCTCGCGGCCGCTGAGTGCCGCCAGGTCGCGGACGTCGGTGCTGAGCAGCCCCATGACGGTGACCAGCGCCCCGGACATGCTGTCGACACCACCCTGCAAATCGCGAGTGTCGTTGGCGGCCAGGTCGTTTCGGGCCGCATCGGTGTAGAGCGCCGTCATATCCGCGTCGAGCCGTACATCCTCGAGGTGCCGGACGGCGGCGAGCGCGGCCACGATCGGGGCGAACTCCGCCAGGTGCGCCTGGTAGGCGGCCAACGCCGCGACGCGGTCGACCAGGGAGTTCCACGTCATGGTGAGGGCCGTGAAGTGCTCGCCGAAGAGGGCCTGCGCTCGGGCGAGGACGGGGTTGTCCGGACCGGCCGGCCGGGGTCCTAGCTCGAGGCGTAGTTCGTAGAGGCGGTATGCGGCATAAGCGATGTCGGCCGCCTCGCGCACCGGGTCGAGCCGCACCCGATGGGTGTCCAGCAGGTCGTGGTGCCAGGCCGGGTTCGCCAGGACGGCGCGGGCGATGTCGTGGGCCACGTCGGCCAGCCGCGCCTCGTACGGCCGGTCGCGCCACGGAATCGTCGACCAGGCCGTGAAGTCGATGCGCTCTTGCTCGGCGTGGCGTCGATGCCTCCTGGTGGACGTCTTGGTCCCGGCCGGCCGGAGGACGCCATCCGGCAGATCGCCGGCGCGTACCGAGTTGACCACCACGACGCCGTCCGTCACCGAGCTCCGCACGCGGTGCATGATCGCCTCCCGGGCGGACGCCGATCGGTCCGCCGGCGGGGTACTCGCGGGCTCGTTCATCGACAGTCCTTACCTGGGCGCCGATTCAGCCTAACGTGCCGTGGCCGCCTGATGGAGGCTCGGATCTTCTGCTTCTTCAAGCGCGGCAGGATACTCCGTACTCGCCAAGAGCACGCTGAATGACGAATGGTCATATCAGCTTGTGCCCCGATGACAGGTGCGGCGTAGCGTCAGTCCCATGTCGATCATGCCGTCGGCAATCGAAGGTACCTGCGTCTTCCGTGATTGGCGCACGTGGTTTCGCGTGACCGGCTCTCTCGGTTCGAAGTTGACACCGCTCGTCGTGCTGCACGGTGGGCCGGGCGCCGCACACAACTACACGTTGCGAATTGCGAACGTGGCTAGATCGGGACGGGCCGTGGTGCATTACGACCAGCTCGGCGTCGGGCAGTCCACGCATCTGCCGAACCAGCCTACGGACTTCTGGACGGTCGAGCTCTTCCTGGAGGAGTTGGACAACCTGCTCGGGCACCTCGGTATCGCGGACTCCTATCACCTGCTCGGCCAGTCGTGGGGTGGCATGCTCGCGGCCGAGCACGCGGTGCGTCGACCCCGCGGGCTGCGCAGCCTCGTGATCGCGAACTCGCCCGCGTCGATGGATCTGTGGGTGCGGGAGGCCGACCGCCTTCGTGGCCTCCTTCCTGAGTCGACACAGCTGGTGCTGCGTGCCCACGAGCAAGACGGCACCACGGACCACCCGGACTATCTCGCGGCGACGAAGGAGTTCTACAACCGATTCGTCTGCCGCGTGGTCCCCAATCCGCCGGAGGTTGTCGCTTCGGACGAGGCGACAGCCGCAGACCCGACCGTTTATCACACGATGAACGGGCCTAATGAATTCCACGTCGTCGGCACACTGCGCGACTGGACCATCGTCGATCGAATACCCCGGATCGACGTCCCCACGCTGTTGATCAACGGCGCGCACGACGAAGCAACGGCGATCACCATGCAGCCGTTCTACGATCGCATCCCGAACGTCGAGTGGACTGTTTTCGAGAATTCAAGTCACATGCCGCATGTCGAAGAAGAGTCACGCTACCTCGACGTATTGAACACCTTCCTGATCGCCCATGATGGGACGGAGAAGACACATGCGAAATAAGTTGACGGCGGGGTTCGCCGCGGTGCTGCTGGTCGTCGCGGCGGGCTGCAGTTCCGTGGCGCCGATCACCACGGCGGGTTCCGGGCAGAACGGCCCCAACTCGACGCCGAGCGGCGCGAGCACGAGCAGCGGAACATCGGCCTCCGCCGGGTCCTCCACTGCCTCGGCCGGTGCGAGCTCGGCGCCGGCCGGGTTCCAGTCCGAGCACAAGGGCGGCACGCTGAAGCTGCTTGCCAGCGGCGGCGGAGGAACTGTCGATACGCAGATCAATTACACGAACACGTTCTGGCAGCTGTTCCAGAACGTCTATGACGGCCTGGTGAAATTCCACTTCGGAGTCGACGGGGCGGCATCGGACGACGTGGTCCCGGACCTCGCGACCGCGATGCCGAAAGTCACCAACGACGGTAAGACGTACACCTTCACCTTGCGGCAGGGCATCAAGTTCTCCAACGGCCAGCCGGTGACCGTGGCCGACGTTCTTGCCACCTTCCAGCGCCTGTTCAAGGTGTCCAGCCCGAACGCGGCCTCCTGGTATTCGGTGCTGGTCGGCGCGGACGCCTGCCTGAAAACACCGGCGAGCTGCACCCTCGACGGCGGCGTCGTCGTCGATCCGACCACGAATCAGGTGCAGTTCAACCTGACGAAGCCGGATGCGGAGTTCATATACCAGTTGGCTGTGCCGTTCGCGGCGATCATCCCGAAGGATTCACCGGCGCACGATGTCGGTTCGAACGCGCTACCCAGCACCGGTCCCTACATGATCAAGTCGTACAACCCGACGACGGAGATGGATCTCGTACGCAACCCGAACTTCCAGGTGTGGGCGCCCGAGGCGCAGCCCGAGGGTTACCCGGACGAGATCCAGTACCAGTTCACGCTGGATGCCGAGGCGGAGGTGTCGGCCGTCGAGAACGGGCAGGCAGATTGGATGTTCGATCCGCCGCCCGCGGATCGGCTGTCGGAGATCGGCACGAAGTATGCGAACCAGGTGCACGTCAATCCGCAGGCCGCGTTCTGGTATGTGCCTTTGAACACGAACCTTCCACCGTTCAATAACATCAAGGCCCGCCAAGCGATCAACTGGGCCGTCGACCGTAACGCGGTCGTCCAGCTGTTCGGCGGCAGCGTCGTGGCCCAGCCGGTGTGCACCATCCTGCCGCCTGGATTCCCCGGCCACGTCGACAACTGCCAGTACACCAAGGGCGGCGGAACGAAGTGGGCTGCCCCGGATCTCGCGAAGGCGAAGGAGCTCGTCAAGGAGTCGGGCACCGCGGGCCAGGAGGTGACGGTGATCGCCGAGAACTATGCCACGGCAAAATCCATCGGCGAATACATGCAGAGTCTGCTGAACGAGCTCGGGTACAAGGCCAATCTCAAGCTCTTGTCGGAGAACGTCGAATTCACCTACATCCAGAACACCAACAATAAGGTCCAGTTGTCCGTGACGCAGTGGTACCAGGACTACCCGGCGGCATCCGACTTCCTGCAAGTGCTGCTTTCCTGCCAGAGCTTCCACCCGGGTAGCGACGCGAGTATCAACATCGCCGGATTCTGCGATAAGAGCATCAATACGCAGATGGATCAGGCCGAGGCGCTGATGGTCAATGACCCGACAGCCGGCAATGCGCTGTGGAGCAAGGTCGATCAGGAGATGATGGCGCAGTCTCCGATCGTCCCGCTGTTCACACCGCACATCGTCGATTTCTTATCGCCCCGAGTCGGGAACTACCACTACAGCAACGTGTTCTTCATGTGTATCGATCAGTTGTGGGTGAAGTGATTGCCGACCGCGCGTAAAGCGGACGCACGGCTGATCGACGGCACACAAATCGCGCCAGTACTTCGCCGGCGGAACATCGTCGGCGAAGTACTGGCCGCGCCCCAGGCCGTCGTCGCGCTCATCATCCTGGTGTTGGTGACGCTCAGCGCCGTGCTCGCGCCGCTGTATGCCAGGTTCGTGGCGCACACGGACCCCTTCAGTTCGCAGGTGTCCGCGACGATCACCCTCGGCGGCAAGGCCGTGCCCGTCATGCAACAGAGCACCACGGGGCTCAAACTCGGCGTCACACCGATAGGACCGACGTGGAGTGGTCAGTACTTCATCGGTGCCGACAATCAGGGGCGAGACGTGATGTCGCGTCTGCTGTACGGCGGGCGCGACAGCCTCCTGATCGGGATCACCTCGGCCATCGCCTGCTGCGTCATCGCCCTGGTGCTAGGGGTCCTCGCCGGATACGTCGGCGGGATCGTCGACGGCGTTCTGTCCCGCATCTTCGATGTGCTGTGGGCATTTCCGGTTTATCTGCTCGCGATCTGCCTGTCCATCGTGCTGCTGACGTCCAGGATCGCGTTCGGACCCATCGTCATCGACTCCAGCAGCCTGATCCTGCCCATCGCCATCATCTCTATCATCTACGTGCCTTACATTGCGCGCCCGCTCCGGGCGCAGGTGCGCAGCCTGTGCCAACGCGGGTTCGTGCAAGCGTCGATCTCCGTTGGCTCGTCGAACTGGCGCATCATTCGGCGGGACATCCTGCCGAACGTCATGCCGAGTGTCATCGTCTATTTCCCGATCATGGTGGCGCTCAACATCCTCATCGAATCGTCGCTGTCGTTCCTGGGAGTCGGCGTGCAGCCGCCGAATGCCAGTTGGGGGACGATCATCAATGACGGACTGCCCCTGCTGTACACCCGACCGCTGGTCAGCCTCGCGCCCGGCATCATGATCGCGGTCACGTGTGTGGCACTCAATTTGATCGGCGACACCATCCGAGATGTCCTCGATCCGCAGGCCAAGATCCGCGAGGCCGTCTGATGGGGCGGTTCATCCTGCGGCGGGCGCTGTCCGCGCTGGTCGTGCTGTTCACGACGAGCGTCATTGCGTTCCTGCTGTTTTTCGTCACACCAGGCGTCGACCCTGCGGCCCGTATCGCGGGGCGCAGCGCAACCCCGGCGACGCTGGCGGCGGTCAGGCACTCCTTCGGCCTCGACCAGCCGCTGCCCGTGCAGTACGTCAAGATGATGCAGCACTTGTTCATTACCCGCGATCTGACGTCGTTCGTCAACCGCGGCGCGAAGGTGGTTCCGCAGATTATCGCGGCAACGCCGATCACCCTCTCACTTGTGTTCGGCACCGCGATCATTTCGATGGTCGTCGCCGCGGCCTTCGGACTGGTCTCAGCGGTACACAAGGGACGATTCGTGGACCCGTTCCTGATGGCGCTCGCCGTTCTCGGAATCTCCGTTCCGGTGTTCTGGCTCGGTGAGATCGCGAACTTACTGACCCAGGGTGGTTTGCACTCCAGCGTGTTCTCGTGGGTTCCGCCACTCGGATATGTGCCGCTGACGGCCAACATCGGACTGTGGGCGCTACACCTGCTTTTCCCGTGGATCACGATGTCCGTGCTGTATGCGGGCGTGTACTCACGCGTGCTGCGCGGCGAAATGATTACCACGCTCGGGGAGCAGTTCATCCAGGCCGCCCGCGCGAAGGGTATCAGCGAGCGGCGGCTGGTATGGCGGCACGCATTCCGATGTGCCCTGGTCCCGGTCACCGCGTTGTTCGGCTTGGATATCGGCGTTCTCGTCGGTGGCGCGGCGCTGCTGACGGAGGTTGTCTTCGGCCTGCCCGGCGTCGGCTACCTGACGTACCAATCGCTTCAGACTGTGGACCTGCCGATGATCATGGGGACGGTTATCTATGCGGCGTTCTTCGTGGTGCTCATGAACGCGATCGTGGACATAGTGCACGCGCGGCTCGACCCCAGAGTCCGTCATGCCTGACACCATGCAGGCCACCGCGCGCGCCGTCGGCGCGGACGTGGCGCTTCGCGTCGAGTCTCTGACCATCGACATACGGACGAAAAGCGGTGTCGCCCATATCGTTCAGGATGTGTCCTTCACGGTGGCGAAGGGCGAGTTCGTAGGGATCGTCGGCGAGTCGGGCTCCGGGAAGAGCATGACGCTGATGAACCTGCTGCGCCTGATCGACAACCCCAATCTGAACGTCAGCGGACACGTATGGTTCGACGGCGAGGATCTACTCGCGCTCCCCGCGAAGCGGCTCCGCGAGATTCGCGGCGGCAAGATCGCGATGATCTTCCAGGATGCGATGACGGCGCTGACGCCGGTGTACACGGTGGGTTGGCATATCGCGGAACAATTGCGGGCACACCGGGCTCTCTCCCGCCGTGCCGCGCGGGAGCGAGCGATCGAGCTGCTGACCGAGGTCGGCATCCCGTCACCGGAATTGCGGGTCGACAGCTTCCCGCACGAATTGTCAGGCGGGATGCGGCAGCGGGCCGTGATTGCGATGGCCCTTGCCTGCGACCCGAAGGTCCTGCTGGCGGACGAGCCGACAACGGCCCTCGATGTGACGACGCAGGCGCAGATCCTCGACCTGATCCGTCGCCTGCGCACTGTCCATGGTTCGGCCGTGGTTTTCGTGACACACGATATCGGCGTGATCAGCGACTCCGCCGATTCGATCCTGGTGATGTACGCGGGCCGCGTCGTGGAACAGGGGCGGACGGTCGACGTGCTTGCGGCGCCGCAGCACCCTTATACGCAGGGCCTGCTTGGATCTATCCCGACGCCGGGGGCAAGCCGATTGACATCGCAGCTGGTGTCCATCGACGGGTCCGCGCCGACGCCGTCGGAGCAGGTGGTGGGCTGCGCGTTCCGGCCTCGGTGCGCCTACGCCTTCGACAAGTGCTTCACGGTGCCGGCGTTGCGGCCGCGCGAGGGGCAGGCCGACGACCACCTCGACGCGTGTTGGTTACAGCGACAAGCGCAGATGGACCTGAGAATTGAGGCGGGATCGTAGTGATGTCAGGTGAATCGGCGATGACGTCCGTGAACGCGTCGGTGCGCACGCCGCGCGTGAGCGGCGAAGAGTTGCTGCGCGTGCAGCACCTTGTCAAAAGGTTTCCGGTCAACCATCGGATCGGCTCCCGTCGCCGTGAGCTGGTCGCTGTCGACGATGTCAGTTTCAGCGTCTCGCGCGGAGAGACGCTTGGGATTGTCGGCGAGTCAGGTTGCGGCAAATCGACTCTCGCCCGTTGTGTGATGGGTCTTGAGCGTCCCAGCGGCGGGGCGATCGCCATCGAGGGGCGGGATCTCACGACGGCGTCCAAGAAGACGATGCGATCGCTTCGCCGGGACGTACAAATGGTCTTCCAGGACCCGTACGACTCGCTCAATCCGCGTCGACGCGTCGGCGATATCGTCGCCGAGCCGATGCTGGTCCATGGTCTCGCCGACGCGGCCGGCGCCCGCAAGGAGGCGGCGCGCCTATTCGATGTCGTCGGTCTCAACCCGCGATATCTGGATCGATACCCCAACGAGTTCTCCGGTGGCCAGCGGCAACGGGTGGGGATCGCGCGGGCTTTGGCAGCGAAGCCCAAGATCCTGGTGGCCGACGAGCCGGTCTCCGCATTGGATGTCTCGGTGCAGGCGCAGGTGTTGAACCTGCTGAGCGCATTGCAGCGCGAATTCGATCTGACCTACATCTTCGTGTCCCACAATATCGACGTGGTCCGGTACATGTCGGATCGGATCGCCGTCATGTATCTGGGCCGCATCGTGGAGATGGCATCCGCCGCGGACATCTACGCGGCACCGCAACATCCCTACACGGTGTCGCTGCTCGGCGCGATCCCGAACAATCTCGTGGGCAATGGCGCCGCCGCGGGCAAGCGACGCCGACGCATCGTGCTGCGTGGCGACATTCCGAGCCCGGTTGATCGGCCGTCGGCGTGCCCCTTCGAGCCACGATGCCCAGTGGCGCAGGAGATCTGCCGGGTGAGGGATCCGGAGTTTCGAACACTCGATGACGGGCGCTACATTGCATGCCACTTCCCGGGCTCGCTCGACCCGTTCGAAGCTTGATCGAACCGGTGCTTTCCCGGAGCGTGGACACGCGACCCCTCGCCGGTCAGGTAGGCGTTTCCGTAGCTCACCCTGGCGATTCATATCCGACGTGTGCCGACAGACTGCGAAGGCCGGGTCACACTCATCGGCAACGTGCTCAATCCGGGGGCTGTTGCCTGCGTCCCTAGGATGAATCCGTGAGCGACGCGTTGATGCAGGGTTTCCCGGTCCCCGCAGATTCTCGGGTGACGATCGCCAACTGGCAGGATCCGCCGTTCAACAGGTGGGGGTTCTCGCACGTTCGGGAGCTGATACCGACGCAGCGAATCGCCGCGGCGACTCATGCGCCGTCGGCCCCGAGACGTGACTGCGTGGCCGATATCGATCCCATTCGTGTTCCGCGACATCGCGGTGGCACCAGCACCTTTCGGGATTTCCTTCTTGACAGTAACGTCGACGCGGCAGTGATCATGCATGACGGGAACATCGTCTTCGAGCGGTACTTCAACGGCGTCGCGGCCGATACACCACACCTCTTGATGTCGGTGTCGAAATCGCTGGTCGGTTGCGTGGCCGGAATCCTGTCGTCGCGCGGTGAGTTGGACGTCGCGGCACCCATCGAGCGGTACGTTCCGGAGTCGGCCGACAGCGGGTACTCAGGCGCCACGGTTCGGGACCTGCTCGATATGCGAACCGGCGTGGCATTCAACGAGGACTACACCGATCCGGACGCCGATGTTCGGGTGGTGGAGGAGCACATCGGCTGGCGCCCTAGTTCGCACGGAGAGCCGCGCGGTCTCTACGAGTTCCTCCGGTCGCTGTCGAGTGGAGGCAGCCACGGAGGGCCGTTCACCTATCGATCCGCCGACACGGACATGCTCGGCTGGGTATGTGAGCGTGCCGCCGGTGTCCGGATGGCGGACCTCATCTCCGACTTCCTGTGGCGGCCGATGGGCGCGGAGTTCGACGCGATGATCACCTGCGACGCGCTGGGTTCCGCCATTCATGACGGCGGCGTATGCGCGTGCGCGCGTGACCTCGCCCGCTTTGGGCAGCTTCTTCTTGATGGTGGCGCGGCCGCTGGCCGCGCGGTGATCCCCGAGCCGTGGCTCGCTGACGCGCTGGGCGCCCCGCCGGAGGTGCGCGCCGCGTTCGCCGCCTCGCCGGCGAGCGCGCTGCTGCCCGGCGGGTGGTACCGGAATCAGTTCTGGTTCCTGCCGCAGCCGCAGAACCAACCCGTGCAATTGTGCCGGGGAATCTACGGTCAGTTCGTCATGGTCGACCGCGCGACACGGACGGTCGGAGTGCTCTTCTCAACCTGGCCCGACGCCGAGGATTCCGCGCGCACTATCGATACCGTCAACGCGTTCCACGCGGTGGGGCAGCACTTGGCCGGAGTCGCGCCGACGCGCTTTCTCTAGTTGTCGGCTCCCGTCATTGCCTGGACGGCCTTGGCTGACGACCCGGTCGCGCGCCGAAGCACCAATGCCGCAAGGCCCATGACGACCAGGGTGACCACGAGCATCATCGTGGCCATCGACGCGATATTCGGCCGCAGGCCGGACCGAACGGCGCTGAAAACATAGACCGGCCAAGGTGTCTGGCCCTCCACCGACACGAAGCTCGAGAGGATCACGTCGTCGAGGCTCAAGGTGAAGGACATCAAGGCGCCCGCAACGACGGCGGGCATCATGAGTGGCAGCGTGATTTGGTAGAACCTGCGAAACGGCGGTGCATACAGGTCCGCTGCCGCGGATTCCAGGGTGTCGTCGATGCCGCTCATGCGCGCACGAACGATGAACGCCACCACGGCCGTAGAGAACAGCGAGTGCGACACGACGAGTCGGACGATCCCGTTGTTGAACATCGAGATGCCGTGGTCGACGCCCAACGAAACGAGCCAGGGCAACTCCGAGATCGCCAGCATGATCTCGGGCGTCACCATGATCAACGCGAGGATGGCGATGAAGACCTTCGACCATCGGCCCGCGTGCCGTGCCAGGGACAGGCCTGCAAACGACCCCAGCACCGTCGCTACCACCGCCGTGCCGATCGCGGCCTTGAAGGATGTTGCGACGGCGGCAGTAATCTCCGGCGTCTGCAATGCGCTCGTATAGCCGTTGAAGCCGAATCCGGCCCAATTCAGGAACAGTCGCCCGTTATTGAACGAGTACGCAACAATGTATGCGATGGGCAGGAAAAGGAATACGTAGACGAGCACCGGCCAGACGCGCAGGAAGACGTCGCCGATCCGTCCGATCACCGAGCCGAACCGGGACCCTCCGGGGTTGACCTCGCCCGGAACCGAAGACTCAACTCGTTCACCTGCGGCCACTAGCTCCACCCGCCGCCTGCGACGTATCGCCCAACGAATGATCAGTGAGATAGCACCGCCGATGACGACCGTGCCGAGGATCGCCAGGATCAGCAGCATCGCTTCGGCCGAGCCCAGGGCCCAGTTCGACCCTGCTTCGAACCAGCTCGCGACCAGGACTCCGACCATGTTGCCCTTCGCCCCACCCAGGACGCTCGCCGTGATGTAGTCACCCATCAGCGGCACGAAAACCAGCAATACGCCCGTGGCGATGCCCGGCATTGCCATGGGCAGCGTGACCTGGGTGAGCGTCCGGAACCGGTTGGCCCCCAGATCCTTGCTCGCCTCGCGAAGCGCGGGATCGAGACGTTCGAACGCGACGTAGAGCGGAAGGATCATGAGGGGCAAGTAGTTGTAGACGACCCCGATCTGGACAGCAGCGCGCGTGTACATGATGTTCAGCGGCGCGGATATCAACCCGGTGCTTTGCAGCAGGTGTGAAATAATCGCATCCGGCGAGAGAACAAGCTGCCAACCGAGCGTACGCACCAGAAAATTGCACCAGAACGGCACGAGCACCAGGCCGAGAAGGACGGGCTTCGAACGCGGCGATGCCTTGACGGCAATAAAATATGCGAGCGGCATGCCGATGATCAGCGTCAGCACCGTGCCGACACCGGCGATGAGCAGCGTATTTTCAAATGTTGCGACGAACGGGCCGTTCAGCGCCTCGCGATAACGATCGAGAGACAAGACACTGTTGTCGTGGAACCCGAATATGCCCGGCTTGAAGCCGAAACTGTACCAGGCCACCAGCGCCACGGGCGCGATGAAGAACACGGCGAAATACACCGCGGCCGGCATCGTGAGGAGAGACTTGGGCGTCCGCCATTGCCTTGGGGCGAGCCGGCTCCGTGATCCACGTAGGCCTGAGCCGGGCGTAGAACCAGGAATCGTCACATCGACGTCGGTTGTCATTCGATCGACCACCGTGCGGGTCAGGCCGCAGCCGCGGCCTTCGCGGCGTTGAGAATAGCGACGTGTTGCTGCGTCGCGCTGTTCACCTCGCCACTCTCCAATTCGGCGACCTGCTCCGGCGTGAAGTAGATCATGTCGAGGAACTTCAGACCGCTCGACTTCGCCTTATCCTCGGTGCCGTTGATTGCGGTGTTGTATCCCATGAACTCGATCTCGAGCAGTGAATGCTCCGGGTCGAGCACGTAGTTGATGAACGCGTGAGCCGCATCGGGGTGCGGTGCGCCGTCCGCGATCGACCAGTTGTCGATCCAGAGGTGCGATGCCGGCTTGGGGAGCACCCACTTGTACTTGTTCGGATCCGAGACGGCGAGAAAGCCTTGGCGCGCATCTCCGTTCCATGCCTGCATCAACGCATACTGGCCTTTGGGCATGCCTCCTCCGCTGCCCGGGTAGGCATCGAACTTCAGGATGTGCGGTGCGAGCTTCTTCACCAGGAAGTCCTGGCATTTCTGCAGGTCCGCTGCGTCCGTTGTCGTCCACTTAATATTGTTGGCGAAGAAATACAGGCCGACGAATTCGTCCGGATCGTCGATCACCGACGTCTTCCCGCTCGCCTCGTTCTGCGCGGCGTCGAGAAAATCGTTCCATGTGGTCATCGGTCGAGTGATCACGGTCGTGTCGTAGACGTACCCGGTGGAGCCCCAGTCCTTCGGCACGGAGTACTTGTTGCCCTGGTCCCAGGGTTTGTTCAAATAGGCCGGATCATAGTTCTTCATGTTCGGGAGCTTGGAATGGTCGAGCGGCATCAACAGCTTGTTGGCCACCATCTGCGGGACGTAGGGGCCAGTCGGAACCACAATATCGTAACCGCTGGTCCCTTTCGCCGACACGAGTTTCGCGATCAATTCGGGGTTCGAATCGTAGCTGGAAATACTGACCTTGGGCCCCAGCGCGGTCGTGAAGTTCGTAAATGTCTTCGGGTTGTCGTACGCGCCCCAGGTGTAGATGGACAGCTTGTCGCCGAGGGAACCGCCGCCCGAGGACGCGCCTCCCGCACCCGACGCGGACGAGGGCGTCGACCCCCCGCCACCACCGCAGGCATTCAGAATCGGAAGCGCAGCAGCAGCTGCCATTCCGCCGAGAAAGCGCCGGCGGTTGATCTGGCGCAGGAGTGACGTCGGCGCCAAGACCCGGAGATCATTGCCATTCGTGCTCATGAGGCTCCCATCGTTGTGGTGAGAAGGCGGACCTACGGTCAGCGCTGTCTAATCGGCGGTCGGCGAACTGTTGCCGGCCGATGGAAAGATGCGGACGTCATTCGGCACCCAGGTACACGTCACGTGCGTCCCGCGCCCGTACAGCGTTTCTTGGTTCCTCGGACGGCGCGCAAGGACCGTGCGGTCACCTCCGATCTGGATGACGTACTGGACGACATCCCCGAGGTGCGCGGTATCCACGACGATCCCGGCCACGCTGTTGATCGGATCAGGCGAGCTGCCCGATGTCACAGCAATTGCTCCCGGTCGGACCGCGGCTACGGCTGCGGCGCCGTTCGCTATGCCGGTTGTCGACCCGGCCGCCCGCAGGGTGACACTGCCGTCCTGTACGAGCTGCCCGTCCTCGGACGCGATGCCGCGGAAGAAGTTCTGTTGGCCGAGGAACCCGGCGACGAATTCCGTCGTGGGGTGTTCGTAGATAGAGAACGGGTCGTCGACCTGCTCGATATGCCCGTTGAGCATCACCGCGACGCGATCGCTCATGGCGAGCGCTTCTTCTTGGTCGTGCGTCACGAAGATGAATGTCGTTCCGAGATTGGTCTGCAGCAGTTTCAACTCGACCTGCATCTCTTCCCGCAGCTTGCGATCGAGCGCGCCGAGTGGTTCGTCAAGCAACAGGACGCTGGGCCGATTGACGAGCGCGCGGGCCAGCGCCACGCGCTGTTGCTGGCCGCCGGAGAGCTGTTGCGGCTTCCGGTCGGCCATCGGCCTCATCTGCACTAGGTCGAGCGCTTGGCTCACCCGGACTCGGATATCCGCGCGTGGAATGCGCCGCTGGCGCAATCCGTAGGAAATGTTCTCCGCGACCGTCATGTGCGGGAATAATGCGTATGCCTGAAAGACCGTATTCACGTCGCGCTTGTGCGGCGGTAGCCCGGCGACGGACGCTCCCGAAATCAGGATCTTCCCGCCGTCCGGCTGCTCGAATCCCGCGAGCATCCGCAACGTGGTGGTCTTGCCGCACCCGCTCGGGCCGAGGAGCGATAAGAACTCACCCGGCTCTACGCGGAGGCTGATTCCGTCCACCGCAGTGACCGACCCGAAGTGACGAGACACGTTGATGAGTTCGACGGTGCCGCGGTCCGCGCGCGGGTCAGCCCGGACAGTCTCCATGGTTTCGCTTGCCACGAAACTCCTTTCGCCTCGCCGCGTCAGATGCGGTCTCGCGCACCTATGCCGAGTCGAGAGATAGCAGTGTCCGGTGTCGTTTCAAGAGGTTCACGTGTTGCGCCGGACGTCCCCGTCCGCGCGAACGCCTCATGCTGAGGGGCGTCCCGCCGCTGAAGCCGCGTCCACGGCGGCCTATCATCTCCTGCCAAGGGGATTCGTATCGCGAGTGTAAACCCGGGTGTCCATCCCAAGCCATCGCGGCGCACCGGGTCCTATGCCTCGTACACGACTCGCCCGGCCGCCACCGTCATCGTGACGCGTGCGTCCGCGGGTAGTACCCCTTCCTCGAACAGATCGTGATCGATCGTGGCGATGTCGGCCCGGGCGCCGACACGCAGCACTCCGGCGTCGGGATCGTGATTGACGAAAGCCGACCCTGACGTGAACGCACGCAACGCGCTGTCCAGGGACAGTCCCTGACTGGGCAGCAGGGGCGGGTTCGCCCGGTGGTCCGGCCCGATGCGGCGAACCGCCACTTCGATCTCGCGCAGCGGATTCGCAGTCGTCACCGGCCAATCGCTGCCCATGGCGATGGCTGTGCCGTGCCGCTCGAGATCCCCGAAGAGGTACTGCATCGCGAATCGTTGTTCGCCGAGGTAGGGGGTGGTCAGTTCGTCCATCTGCGGTTCGTGTTGCGCCCAGTACGGCTGGCAATTGGCCACGACTCCGAGTTCCGCGAATCGCGGGACATCTTCGGGCTGGATCACCTGGATATGCGCGATGTGGTGGCGGAGATCGTTCATGCCATTCGCTTGTCGCGCGGCCGCCACTGCATCGAGGCAGTTGCGCACGGCGCGATCGCCGATGGCGTGCATGTGAACCTGGAATCCGCGGGCATCCAGCAGGGTTACGGCGTCGCGGAGCACGGCCGGATCCACGTAGGTCAGCCCGCGGTTGTCGGTGGCGCCGCCGTGCCCGTCGAAGTAAGGCTCGAGGAGTGCTCCCGTGTAATTCTCCAGCACACCGTCGGTCATGATCTTGACGCTGGTGGGGAAGAACGAGCCCGCACGGCCGCGCTCGCGCTGCTCCACAAACCCGTCGATCTGCTCAAGCCCGGAATGCCGGTCCCACCACAGGGCCCCGACGACGCGCGCGGTCAACCGTCCGGAGTCGGCGAGCGCGTGATACGCCGCCAGCGTGGCCGGCGTGATCCAAGCGTCCTGCCATCCCGTGATGCCCAGGGCGTGCAGGTGCCGTTGCGCGGCGAGGATGGCAGCCTGCCAATCCTCCAAGGTCGGGAGCGGCACGTACCGGTCGTTGAACGAGTACGCCGCACCTTCGTGCAGTGTGCCGGTCGGTTCCCCGGTCGCCGCGTCCCGTTCGATCCGACCGTCGGCTGGATCCGGTGTGTCTCGCCCGATTCCGCCGATCTCCAGAGCCTTCGAATTCACCCACGCACCGTGCACATCTTTGTTGAAAAGGAAGACCGGACGATCGGGGACGATGGCGTCGAGGTCTTCTTTGCGGGGCGTGCCGCCGGGAAAGCACTCCATCGCCCATCCGCCGCCGACGATAAAGGGCTCGTCAGGGTGCTCATCGGCGTATTTCTTGATGCGCGCGAGGTAGGCGTCGAGGCCCAGATCGTCGTTCAGCCAAACACGCAGCAGGGCATTGCCTGCTTGGGGCGGATGACAATGGGCGTCCTGGAATCCGGGCACCACGGAGCCGCCGCCGCAATCGACGACCCTCGTGTCCGGGCCGATCAGGTCCGCGACGGCGTCGCTGCCGAGGGCTGTGATCCGTCCACTTCGTACCGCCACAGCGTCGGTGCGCGGCGCAAGTGGATCACCGGTCCAGACGGCGCCGTTGATCAGCGCGAGGTCTGCAAGCTCCTGAGACATGATGTCGAGGTCTCCTCACCGGCCTGGTGTCTTGGCACCGGGTCTGAACCGTGGAATGGGCGCAAGCACGGGCTGACTTCGGCCGTCATACCCGCTGTCGAGCACTTTGATGGTAGGCGCGATGTACCCCTGTACCGGGGTGAACCTGAGGCAACTCCGCGCGCCGTTGCCACGTGAGGCCGAGCTCAGGCGTTCGGGCTCACAAGGGCGGCGTCCGCGGTGGTGGCACTCGGCGCGCGGCGAGATTCTCGAAAGCCGCTGCCAGGCGGATCAACTCGTTGTCGTGGTAGGGAAGCCCGCAGAACGTCAGCCCCACCGGCATCCCGATGTCCGCCATGAGCCCGAGCGGCACGGTGACCGTGGGGATGCCCAGATGCCGTATGACCAGGTTGCCGTTCGACACCCACACCCCGTTGCGCCAGGCACGTTCGGCAGCATCGGGGTTGCTGTCGGCGTCGGCCGGTCCGACGTCGGCCGCCGCCGGGAAAACGACAGCGTCGAGGCCATTGGCCGCCAGCCATTCGTCGAAGTCCATCTCCCGTGTGCGGACCAGGCCGGCCAAACCTGCTGCTAGCGCTGGGATCTCGGCGAGGCTCAGCTCGGGGTGAGCGCGGATGAAGTCGGGGTAGGTGGCGATGTCGTCCCCGAAGTCACCGACGTAGCGATCGGGCAGCGTGCCCGGCGGCTGTGGGAAGATGCGCGAGCCATCGACCTGCGCAAGATCATGGAGCGCGGGATCGCCGTTCGCGGAGAGGAAGTCCTGCCATGCCCAGGCGGACAGGTCCAGAATTTCGCGGTTCAGATATTCGTCGGTGATCAGCCCACGCGTGTGGATATTGGGGGCGCCTGCTCGGTCGCCTTCGTAGTTCGACACCGCCGGGAAGTCCACCTCGACGACGGTGGCTCCGGCTCCCTCGAGGTCGGCTCGTGCCGCGGCGACCAGATCTAGGACCGATGGGCGGGTGAAGATGCGTTGGCCAGTCGACCCGCCGATTCCCGGCTGCGCCCCGCTACCGGCCTCCGGGTCGGCGTTGATATACATGCGAGGCAGACCGAACCGCTTGCCGCGCAATGACCCCACCGCATGCGCGCGATCGGCCGGCAGTAGCGATCGGAATGATTGTGGCCGAACGGCCGATGCTCGTGGTAGGGGAATCCACGGTTGTGCCCGCCAGAAGTCGCCGCGCGGGTTCGGGTCGTCGGCGACGATGACGTCCAGCACCTCGGCGAGGTCGGCCACCGTGCGGGTGTGCGGCACGACGACGTCCATGGACGGAACGAGCGGCCAATTGCCTCGCATGGAGATCACACCGCGGGAGGGGGTGTAGGCGACCAGTGCGTTGTTGGACGCGGGCGACCTGCCCGACGACCACGTCTCTTCGCCCAAGCCGAAGGCGGCGAAGCTGGCCGCGGTCGCCGTGCCGGACCCGTTGGACGAGCCCGACGCGAAGGCAGCCGTCAGATAGTCACCGTTGTAGGGACTCTCGGCGCGGCCGTACACCCCGCGTTGCATTCCACCGTTTGCCATCGGCGGCATATTGGTCAGCCCGAGGCAGATAGCGCCGGAGGCACGCAGTCGGCCGATCGCAAACGCATCGCGCCCGGCCACAAGGTGTTCGAACGCGGGGGAGCCGGCCGCGCAGGTCAGCCCCTGGACCGCGTAGCTGTCTTTGGCGGTGTACGGGATGCCATCGAGTGGGCCGAGCAGCTCGCCGCGGGCGCGTCTCGCATCGGAAGCCTGGGCCTCGGTCAGGGCCCTTTCATTCATGACGACCATGGCGCTCAGCGCTGGTCCCGCCGTGTCGTACGCGGCGATACGACTCAAGTACGCCGCGACCAGCTGTACTGAGGTAACGGCGCCGATGTCCAGCGCGCTTCGCAAGTCGCTGATGCCTGCTTCCACGACATCGAAATCAGACATGGTTCCACCGATCGCGGGCTCGCTCATCGACAGTCCTTACCTGGGCGCCGATTCAGCGTAGCGTGCCGCACCGCCACGGGTCAGTCGATCTGCTCCTCGAGCTGCGCCACGAGCCGGTCGCGGCCACCCTCCCAGTTCACGTGCAGGGCTGCGATAGCGCCGTCCTTGTCCCCGTCGGCCAGGCACTGCGCGATGGCCAGGTGCTCCTGGGCGACACGGTGCACGATCGCGTCATCGGGGACGACGAGTCGCTCGTAGCGGCGCAGCGCCGTCTTCTGGGTGGCGATCAGCTCGACCAGCCTGCGGTTGGGGCAGACGGCGAGAAAGATGGCGTGCCAGGAATCGTCGGTGCTGATGAGCTCGCTGTGCACCGCCACATCGCTGGTGTAGGCCTTCGCCCGCTTGAGCAGCTTCGATGCGACCTTTGTCAGGGCGTCGACAGGAGTTTCCTTGAGCGCCAACGCTTCCAGGGCCGCGATGATCGGCGTGATCTCCTTGAACTCCTGCATGCTGACCGGCGCCCAGGAGAATCCCTTGCCGGCCTCCGACACGATGACGCCGTCGCGTTGCAGGCCGATGAGCGCCTCCCGTAGCGGGGTCCGGCTGATGTTCAGCTCACTGGCGAGCTGAACCTCGTTGATGGAGCTCCCGGGCACGAGCTGGCCACGCGCCAGGCGCGCCAGAATCTCGTCCGTGACCTGCTCGCGCAAGCTGAGTCGACGAATCGCCATCATGCCCCGATCGGATGTCGAACGTATCGAGCGACGGCTCTCGGATGGCCGTTGCCCGTGTTTTGTCGACTGAATATTACCGTCTTCGCATCGGTGAAAGACAACGGTGCACCGCGCTGACCAGCACAGGTCTCATTCCGGACACGATGGAACAGAGGGCTTGACAACCATCCGGTCGATCGTGAGACTCATCTGTCGACAGCACACTGAACGCAGTGTATTGACCGCCATCTTGATACCTGCCCACGGCTCAGGCGACCGAACGGACGGCCCATGACAACTGTTGCGCCCAGCGCACCGGCTGACCAGGCGCTGCACACATTGGAAGCGGTTGACGTCGAGGTTTCCTTCGCCGGACTGCGCGCGTTGCGCGGTGTCGATCTGCACGTCCGGACCGGCGAGATCGTGGGTCTCATCGGACCGAACGGCTCCGGAAAGACAACGCTGCTCAACGTGCTTTCCGGCGTCTATCGCGCCACGAGTGGCACCGTGCGCCTCGATACGACCGAGATGACCAAGATGGCCACCCACCGGATCGCGCAGCTCGGCATCGCCCGCACATTCCAGAACATCCGCCTGTTCAGCAACATGACAGTGCTGCAGAACGTCGCGGTGGGTGCCGCACTGAGTGGCGGACGCCCACGCGGGGCGGCACTACACGACGCCGCGATGGCGACAATGACGGAGCTGGACCTGACCGGCATCGCGTATCGCCGTGCGGTCACCCTGCCCTACGGCGTGCGCCGCCGCATTGAGATCGCACGTGCGCTGGCCACCGAACCGAGATTCCTGCTGCTTGATGAGCCCGCCGCGGGCGCCAACGAAGTGGAATCGGCTGAGCTGACCGAATTGATCGGCAATATCGCACAGCGTCATCGACTCGGCATCCTGGTGATTGAGCACGACTTGCGTTTGATCATGCGCGTAGCCGACCGCATTGTCGCTCTCAATGAGGGTGCCATTATCGCGCAGGGCGACGCGGAAGCCATCAGCGCGAATACCGCCGTCCGCGAAGCGTATTTGGGAAAACGTTGGGCAGAAAAGCATAGCTCAGCCACTCCGCCACCCACCACTGATCTCGATGATCGACCGACCGCCCCATCCGACACCGACAAGGAGACACCATGAGAGCACGATTGGCGATCACTGCGATCGCATCGGTCGCATTCCTCGCCGCCGGCTGTAGTACTTCGGGCGGTGGCGCGGCAGACACCAGCGCCCCGACCGGCCAGTCCGGGACACAGGAATCCGGCGACGTCTACCGCATCGGCTACAACTCCTCACAGACCGGCGGGCTCGCCTATTCCGACGTATCGGCGTCTATGGGCGTGAAGATGGCCATCGACGAGATCAATGCGGCCGGCGGCATCGACGGCAAATGGAAGATCGAGCTGACCATCGAGGACAACCGCAGCGACCCCGGGCAAAGCGCCGTCGTGGCGCGGGATCTGCTGGCCAAGAAGGCCCAATTACAGATCTGCACCTCCGATGCCGACCCGTGCATTGCGGCCGGAAACATCGCGCAGCAGGCGAAGATCCCGACGATCTCCACCGCCGCGACGTCGCCGACGCTGCCCGGTGCCGTCGGCGACTACATGTTCATGAGCGTGTTCGGCGACAACACCCAAACCACCGTCGGCGCCGACTATGCGATCGAGCAGGGCTACAAGAGCGCCTACCTGCTGTGCTCCCCGGATTCGTCGTACACCTCCAAGTCCTGCGACTACTTCGAGCACGTCTTCACCGGTAAGGGCGGCACCATCGCGGGCAAGGGCTCGTTCACCCTCGGCGCGGCCGATTTCTCCGGTGAGGTAACCCGGATCAGCAACCTCTCCCCGAAGCCCGACGTCATCTTCACTCCCGCCTACCCGCCGGACGCGCCGACCTTCCTCAAACAGCTCCGCGCTGCGGGGATCCAGATCCCGGTGATCTCGATGGACGGCGTGGATTCGCAAGCCACGATCGACGCCGGCGGTAGCGCCGTCGACGGCCTGGTGTTCACCACCCACGGCTTCCCGGCCGAGGGCACGCCGACCGCAGCCTTCTGGGAGGCGTACCACAAGAAGTACGGCAAAGACCCGGAAAGTGTGTTCGCAGCAACGGGTTACGACCTGGTCAAGGTGGTTGAGGCGGCAGTGAAGAAAGCGGGCTCCACGGATCCCACCAAAGTACGAGACGCCATGGACAGCCTGACCGATGTGGAAGGCGCCACCGGAAAGATCACCTACGCCGGTCAGAACCGGATCCCGCTCAAGACCGTCTATCTCGTCCAGATCAAGGACGGGAAATTCACGCTCCTCGGGACCAAGACGCCGAATCCGGACGATATTCCGGCCCCCTGATTGTCCCTGATCCCTCCTGATCCGCCCTGATCCAAGGAATCCACGCATGGCACTTCTTGAAGTCGACGGCCTGACCGTCGCATATCGAGGGATCAGGGCAGTCCGCTCCTTCACCTTCGAGGTCGCGGAGGGTGAAATCGTCACCATTCTGGGGTCGAACGGTGCCGGCAAGACGAGCACGCTGAACGCCTTAATGGGGTTGGCGCCCCGCGAGGAGGGCGTGATTCGTTTCGACGGCACGCGGATCGATCGCATGCCCACGGAGAAGATCGCCAAGCTCGGGATGACCCTTACGCCGGAAGGGCGGCGGGTCTTCCCGGCCTTGACGGTCGGCGAGAACCTCACTCTCGGTGCCATCGCCGGCAAGGGTCGGTCCGGTGTGGCGGAGGCGCGGGAGCGGGCTTTCACCCGTTTCCCGATCCTCGCCGAGCGGCGTCGACAGTTGGCGGGCACGCTCTCCGGCGGCGAGCAGCAGCAACTGGCTATCGCCCGGTCACTGATGTCCGCGCCGCGGTTGCTGTTGCTCGACGAGCCGAGCCTCGGCCTTGCGCCGGTCATCGTGGACTTCATCTTCGAGCTGCTGGTGGGCCTGCGAGATGACGGCGTCACGATCCTCCTAGGGCGTGTCTCCCATAGGTTTGGGGAGGTTCGCGGCAGGCTGGTTGGGTGAGTTCTTCTTTGTCGCGGTATCAGAGTTTCACCGATGAGCAGTGGTTCCGGATCGAGCGGTTGCTACCGACAAATGTTGGTAGGCAAGGGCATCCGTTCGGCGAGCATCGGCGCGTGGTGGAGGGAATCGTCTACC
>Ga0209963_1000246_pt1 | contig 152475 bp, 157 predicted proteins | sample ThiBio_1000_biof_2_FD_183957 | JGI IMG/M metagenome (GOLD analysis project Ga0209963, IMG submission 183957) | Wastewater bioreactor microbial communities from Cape Town, South Africa - Thiocy_cont_1000_biof (SPAdes) | ecosystem: Engineered > Bioreactor > Thiocyanate-remediating >... | reverse complement strand
AGTTCCGCGTCAGACCTTCCGCGTTCCGCGGCCTGCACCGGCCGCACCCGCGATGGAGGCCGACAGACGACAACGCGCTGATCACCATTCCCGCCCCAGCCCGGGCAGTTACGCGACAGGCTCGATCAGTCCGCGATGCCGGACGCCGGGTTATCGCTGCGGCCCGCGTGCGGGCGGATCCGGCCGGCGCCCGTGGTGCGGCCACGGACGCTGCGCCGGCGGGTGTCGCCGGGAACCCCATAGCGTTTCCGCTTCGACACGAAGGATCCCGGTGGCGGCGGCGATCTGCGACCAGCTCTTCCCGGCGTTGCGCGCCAGCTGCACCGCCATGCGGACTTCCTGGTGGGTCAGCGGGACCCCCAGCTTGAGCAGATCGTGCGCGATCAGCTCCGGCAGCGCGCGGTGGACGTGGCGGTACCACTCTCCCTTGGCGCCGGTCAGCGAGGTGCCTTCGACGGCCGGCGGCGGGTCGCCGTAAGGATTCGTGTCGTCGGCACAGGGGAACTCCGCACGCGGGTAGTACTGCGCGCCCTGCCAGCTGCATTCGCAGAAGCAGCGCCATCCGGCGACGGGTGGGGAGCCCGGTGGCGGGTCCAGCTCGTTGATCGGCTTGCCGTCCGTTCCGATGGGTTGTGCCCAGCCGAGATGGTCGAGGGCCGGGTCGTAACCGTCGAACGCCGTTTCGTGGATCCACACCTGATGTTTCACGTGCTGATCACCGATTCCCATCTCCAGTAACGTGACGGCCGTACGGCGACGATGTGCAGGACCGTGCGTTCGTAGCTATTCAGGACCGCGGGCCCGCGTGACGCTGTGATCCGTCCGGCGTGGCAGCTTGATCTTCGGTCTGGCGGCGTGATCATGGGCGGGTGTCCGAGCCGTCGCCTGCTGAGCTCTCAGGGATGGTTGCCCGGTTGCGGTCGACCAACTCCGGGTTGCGGGAGGTGGTGGCCGGTCAGGCCGCACAGATCGAGGCGTTGATCGCGCGGGTCGAGACGCAGGCCGCGCAGATCGCGGAGCTGGAACGTCGGTTGAGCAGTGACTCCTCGACCTCGAGCAAACCGCCGTCGTCGGACCCGCCGTACCAGAAGCCGGCGCGACGCTCCTCGCGTACGTCGTCGGGGCGCAAGCCCGGTAAGCAGCCCGGGGCGCCGGGGACGACGATGCCGCTGGTCGACGACCCGGACGAGACGGTGATCTGCGACCCGCCCTTGTGTGGGGACTGCGGAACCGACCTGTCCGGGGTACCGGTGGCCTCCACGACCCGGCGCCAGGTCACCGACGTGATCGTCCCGCCACCGCCGCGGGTGACCGAGTACCTGATCTTCACCCGGGTCTGTCCGTGCTGCGCCACCGCCCAGACCGGACCCGTCCCGGCGGGCGTGCCCGCGCGGGCTCAGTACGGGCCGGGGGTGCTGGCGCGGGCGGCGGAGCTGCTGTGCGGGCACTACCTGCCCGTCGCCCGAGCCACCGGACTGATGGCCTCGATGCTCGGTGTGGCGGTCTCGACCGGGTTCATGGCCGGGGTGCGGGCGCGCGCCGCGCGACTGTTGGAGATCAGCTTCCTGCCCCGGGTACGTGAGCTGTTGCGCAAGGTCGGGGTGCTGCACGTCGATGAGACCCCGGCCCGCGCCGACGGCGCGCTCGGCTACGTGCACGTCGCGGCCACGGAGTTCCTCACCGCGATGCACACCGGCGGGCGGTCCAAGGCCGACATCGACGCCGGGCAGGTGCTGCCTGGCTACACCGGCACCATCGTCCGCGACGGCTACGCCGGCTACGTGCATCTGATCGACGCCCACCATGCCTGGTGCGGGGCCCACTTGATCAGGGACCTGGCCGCGTTTCACCGCGCCGATCCCGACGCCCAGATGTGGGCCGCGGCGATGGCCAACACCCTCACCGACGCCCACCACCGAGCGGGCGCCGCCCGCGCCGCCGGACACGACACCCTCGACCCCGAGGTCCTGCTCGGGATCCGCCGCCGCTACCGCGGCGCCCTCTACGCCGGGATCAGCGACAACCGCGACCGCGCCGGGCCGCTGGCCCGCGACGCCCACACCCTCGCGAGACGGTTCCGCGACCACGAAGACATGATCCTGCGCTTCGTGGTCGACCTCGCCGTGCCCTGGACGAACAATCAGGCGGAGCGCGACGTCCGCCCGGTCAAGATCCAACAGCGCACCTCCGGTGGCTGCTGGCGCACCCTCGCCGGACTGGCAGACTTCGCCGTCGTCGCGTCCTACCTGTCCACCGCCACCAAGTGGGGCCTCGGAAGCTACGACGTCCTCACCCAGCTGTTCACGGCCGGTGCCTGGCTACCACCAGCTGCCGCACCCTGCTGAATAGCTACGTGCGTTCTGCCGACGCGACGGCCTGCGCTCGGGCCGGGCCGGTACCTCCGACGTCCTGGTGTCCCGCCCGGCTGACGGTGCTGACGTGCATGGTCGAGCGCGTGGCGGACCCGTGGCCGACCGTGCCTCGCGCCGATGGCGGACACCAATTGCTGCCATCGACGCGCTGCGCCTCGTCAAGCAGGCTGGCGTCGAATCGAGGCTTCCTTGCTGGTGGGCTCAACGCGGATCGCGTGAACGCCGGCGGTGTCGCACGGTTCGCCGACCACACCACCGACGACCTCGTCGCCCTGGTCAGGACACACCTGGAACCGCGCGGGCTCACCTCGACGTTCCGTAGCCGGATGGCGCTCACCGACGGGCTGATCCACCATCAGGACATCCGCCGCCCGCTCGGACTGCCCCGCGACATCCCGACGGAGCGCATGCTCTGCCTCCTGCCGCCGCGACACCCTCTCCACGAGCTGTCCGGACCAGAGGGCAGCCCATCCTCGCCGGCCGCATCGGCCCCTGTTGCCGTATGGGGATGTGGCTCCACGATCGCGCGTGCAGCAGTTCAAGATCTCCGAGGCAGCCGGACTGTTGGGCCTCAGCGGCGACACCGTCCGCCCGCTACATCGCCGGCGGCAGACTCCCGGCGCAGCCAGATGCCTCGAACCGCGCGATGATCGATGGAGTCGCCTGGCTGAGTTCGCCCGCGACACCGCGCACGCAAGCACGCGGGAGGTCACGCAACGCGCTTACGTTTCGGGTGTGGGTCACGCGTGCTGAGTCGACTACGACAGGGTGGCGGTGGGCAGCAGCAGGGCGGTCAATGTCGTGGGTCGAGTCGAGCTGAACACTCCTCGTCAGCGGGCCTGGCGCTCCGCGGCGATCGGCGCGGGCGTCGGGCCGCAACAGCCGTCGGCGCACGGCTGCGGCTCGACGACGACATCGACGGCGGCCGCAGGCCGGGCGGTGTCCTCGGGCAGCGTGAGCCGGCCGCGGCGTCCGGCGCGGACGCCGTTGGCGATGACGAGGACCTCGGCCAGCTCGTGGGAAGCGACCACGGCGGCGAGCCCGAGCACGCCGAACGCAGCGAGCGGCACCAGGGTGAGCAGGATCAGCCCGGACATCGCCAGGTTCTGGATCATGATGGCGCGGGCGCGGCGGGCGTGCAGCAGTGCGGCGGGCAGGTGTCGCAGGTCCTCGCCCATGAGGGCGACGTCGGCGGCCTCGATGGCGACGTCGGTGCCCATGGCGCCCATGGCGATGCCGCTGTCGGCGGTGGCGAGGGCGGGCGCGTCGTTGATGCCGTCGCCGACCATGGCCACTGGTCGGCGGGCCCGCAGCTCGCCGACGATGCGCGCCTTGTCCTCGGGGCGCAGGTCGGCGTGCACGTCGGCGACGCCGGCCTGGCGGGCGAGGGCGGCGGCGGTGAGCGGGTTGTCGCCGGTGAGCATCACGACGTCGAGCCCGGCGTCCCGGAGCGCGGCGACGGTGGCCGGGGCCTCGGGGCGCAGCTCGTCGCGGACGGCGACGGCGCCGAGCAGCACGCCGTCGAGCTCGACGAGCACGACGGTGGCCCCGGCGCTCTGCAGCGCGGCGACGCGGTCGAGGAGCGGTCCGGGCTCGATGAAGCCGGGGCGGCCAAGGCGGGCCGCGCGGCCGTCGAGGGTGCCGGTGAGCCCCGAGCCGGGCACGGCCTCGACGTCGTTCGCGCTGCCGTGGACGGGGGTGGCGTGCAGGATCGCGGCGGCGAGGGGGTGCTCGCTGCGGGCCTCGAGGGCGGCCGCGACGTCCAGGACCTGCTCCCGGGACGCCCCGGGTGCGGTGACGACGTCGATGACGGCGGGGTCGTTGCGGGTCAGGGTGCCGGTCTTGTCGAGCGCGACCGTGCGGATCCGGCCCAATGCCTCCAGCGCGGCCCCGCCCTTGACCAGGATCCCGGAGCGGCTGGCGGCGCCGATGGCGGCGAACACGGTGACCGGGACGGAGATCGCGAACGCGCACGGGGCGGCGGCGACGAGCACCACCAGCGCCCGCTCGATCCACACCGCCGGATCGCCCAGGAGGCTGCCGACCACGGCGATCCCGGCGGCCAGGACCATCACGCCGGGGACCAGCGGGCGGGCAATGCGCTCGGCGAGACGCTGGCTCGATCCCTTGCGCTCCTGTGCCTCCTCGACGATGTGCACGATGCGGGCCAGCGAGTTGGCCTCGGCCCGTGCGGTGACCTCGACCTCCAGGACGCCGCCGCCGTTGATCGATCCGGCGTACACGGGGTGGCCGGGCCCGGTCTCGACCGGGACGGACTCGCCGGTGATCGCGGAGACGTCGAGGGTGCTGCGGCCGGTGCGGACGGTGCCGTCGGTCGCGATGCGCTCGCCGGGTCGGACGACTAGCACGTCGCCGAGGTCGAGCTCGGACGGGGCGACATCGGCCTCGACACCGCTGCGCAGCACGGTGGCTCGCTCGGGCACCAGTGACAGCAGCGCGCGCAGGCTGCGGCGGCTGCGGTCCAGCGAGTAGGACTCCAGGGCTTCGGAGATGGAGAACAGGAACGCGAGCCCGGCCGCCTCGCCGATCTCCCCGAGCAGCACGGCGCCGATCGCCGCGATCGTCATCAGGGTGCCGACCCCCAGTCGCCCCGCGAGCAACCCGCGCAGCGACTGCGGCACGAACGTGGCGCCACCGACGAGCAGCGCCGCGACCAGCAACGCGACCGACACCGGGCCCGCGCCCGACCAGCCGGCGACCAGGCCGGCGGCGAGCAGGGTCCCGGAGACGGCGGCGGCCTGGACTGCCCGCAGCGCCCAGAACTTCGCCTGCGGCTCGTCGGGCTGCCCCATCACGGTGGGGGCCGAGTCGCCGCCGCAGCACGCGTCACTCACGGGTGCTCACCCCCGCCCCCAGAACTGCCTCCAGCAGCGTTGCGCCGACGGGGGTGAGCCGGTACATCACGAGCTTTCCGTCGCGCCGCGAGGCGGCCAGACCGGCCGAGCGCAGCTGGCGGACGTGGTGCGACACCAGGTTCTGGGCGAGACCGCACACCCACGCCAGATCGCAGACACACAGCTCGGACCCGACCGCGAGGGCCGACGCCAGCCGCAACCGGGTCGGGTCGCCGAGCGCCCGGGCCTGCGTGGCGGCCGCGGTCGCCTGCGACTCGTCGGGCATCAGGCGGCGGACCTCCTCCGCGTGGGGGAGGTCCAGGCACAGCAGCTCACACTCGTCGCGGGACACATCAACACCCTAACAACCGTTGCTGCGTTCTGGCCATCGGGCCGCCCGATCGACGGCTGCGGCCCCGCCGCGGCGGGGAACCTGCTGCTCATCGGACGGTCGGACCTGGGGGTTCGACCGCCGCCGGGCGAACCGGTTCGGAGACCACTGGCCGTTGTGACCCGGCGGATCGGACGGTCGCGCAGGTTCGCTACGTTCGTCCGGTACGCGCTCTTGTCGTCGGATCCCGGAGCGGGGTGTGCGTGGCTCGGCATGGTGAGGCGCCCGATCGACGGCGATCCGGGGTGAACGTGCGTCCCGTGCGCGTCACCCGGTTCGCCGCGAGCGTTCCGGATGCGGTGACGACGCCCCTGCCCCTCGTCCCCGCGCCGCCGCGTCGACGCCGGGGTGGGCCGCGGCGGTCGGCGGCCGTGCCGCTGACGTCCATGGCGACGGGTGCGGTGGCCACCGGAGCCGCGGTGCTGGTCGCTCCGGTGGTCGGGTCCCTGGACGCGGTCACCTCGCTGGAGTCGACCTCGGCCCTGATGGCGACGATCTCCCCGGTGGCTCAGCGGGGAGTCCTCGAGCGCCACCCGCCCGGAGCCGCCGACGCAGATGTCCCCTCCGTGGGTGGAGCGGAGGCCCACGACGTCGTGGACGCGTCCAACCTGGTGAAGGCCGTGGAGGTCGGTGAGGAGCTGGCCCGGCGCGCGGCCGCCGTGCGTGCAGCCGCGGCCGACGGCGCCCCGGACGTGGCTGTGGGCAGGCAGGGCACGTTCGTGCGGCCGGCGGCGGGTGTCCTGACCTCGATGGCGGGGGCGCGGTGGGGCACCACCCACTACGGCCTCGACATCGCCAACGCGGTCGGGACGCCGATCTTCGCGGTCACCGACGGTGTGGTCGTGGAGTCGGGGCCCGCGTCCGGATTCGGTCTGTGGGTGCGGGTCCGCCACCCCGGCGGTTGGACGAGTGTGTACGGCCACATCGACCGCAGCCTGGTGCGGGAGGGGCAGCGGGTGCGGGCCGGGGAGTGGATCGCGCTGATGGGCAACCGGGGTCGCTCCACCGGTCCTCACCTGCACGTCGAGATCTGGGATGCCGACGACGCCCGGGTCGACCCTCGCTCGTGGCTGGCGGCCCGGGGCATCTGGATCACCTGACGTCACCGACTCGTCACTCCGTGTCCGAAATGTCGTTGGACGGGCATGGGTGTACATCGACGGGCCGGTGCGAGCCGGCGCTGGGAGGTTCTGGGCCTGTGCGGCGTCGTCGCCATCGGCCTGCTCGTGATGTCGGGTGGTGCCGGCGTCGGGGCCGCCGACGTTCCCGAGCCGGGTGCCCGGCCGTCGCAGGCCACGATGCCGGCGGCCGGGTCGACCGCTGCGGGGACGCCGTGCTCGGCGGCCGCTCGCGCCTGCGTGGATCTGGCGGGTCACACGGCGTGGCTGATCGGGGACGGTCAGGTGGTCCGTGGACCCGTGCCCTTCGTGGACGGCGCCGTCGACAAGCCCACGCCCAGGGGCACGTACAAAGTCGAGTGGAAGGCCCAGCGGTGGACCAGCCGCGAGTACGGCACCGAGATGCCGTACTCCGTGTTCTTCGCGCCGGGTGGTATCGCGTTCCACGAAGGCCGCCAGGACACGCCGTCGGCCGGTTGCGTGAAGCTCGTCCGCGACGAGGCCATGGCGTTCTTCGACTACCTGCAGGTCGGTGACCGTGTCGAGGTCCGGTGACCCCTTAACGCCGGCGACATATCAACGCTGACTAGTCTGACGGGTATGTCTGCTTTGCCAGTTGCCGGCGGTGGGTGCCCATGACCAGGAACGTCAAGCTGTCCATCGGCCTGATCGCGGCGTTCGCGATGGTCGTCGGGGCGCTGCTGGTGTTCGGGGGTGGCACGGCGGCTCCCGGTCAGGCGGGCCCCGCCACGTCGTCCGCGGTCCGTGCGGACAGCCACCGGCTCTCGACCGCGGCGGACGGCAAGGTCACGTTCGTCGAGTTCCTGGACTTCGAGTGCGAGGCCTGCGGCGCGCTGTACCCGGCGGTCGAGCAGCTGCGCACGGAGTACGCGGGCCGGGTCACCTTCGTGGCCCGGTACTTCCCGCTTCCCGGGCACTTCAACGCCGAGCGCGCCGCCCGGTCGGTGGAGGCCGCGGCGCAACAGGGCCGCTTCGAGCAGATGTACCAGCGCATGTACGAGACGCAGGCCGAGTGGGGCGAGCAGCAGGTCCCGATGGACGACCGCTTCCGCGGTTACGCCGCCGGGCTCGGGCTCGACATGGCGGCCTACGACCGGGCCTACGCCGACCCCGCCACGCTGGCCCGGATCAACGTCGACGTCGCCGACGGCACCGCGCTCGGCGTCCGGGGCACGCCCACGCTGTTCCTCAACGGCCAGAAGATCGAGCCGCGGACCTATGCCGACCTGACCTCCGCCCTCGACGCCGCACTGGCCTCCTGAGCGCGTGGCGACCTACGCAGCCCCGGTCACTGCCGGGGACCGGGACGCGCTGCCGGGCCCGCTGCCGCGTGGCCTCCCGTGGCTGCTCCTGCTCGGTGGACTGATCGGCCTGGTCGCGGCGTTCGTGCTGACCGTCGAGAAGATCGCGCTGATCGCTGACCCGACCTACCGCCCGAGCTGCAGCCTGAACCCGGTGCTCAGCTGCGGGTCGGTGATGGCCACCCCGCAGGCGTCGGTGTTCGGGTTCCCCAACTCGCTGCTCGGGGTCGCGGGCTTCGCGGTGGTCACGGCGACGGGGGCGGCGTTGCTGGCCGGGGCCCGGCTGCGCGGGTGGTACTGGCTGGGACTGCAGGCCGGCGCCACCGGCGGTGTCGTGTTCGTGCACTGGCTGATCGGGCAGAGCCTCTACCGCATCGGGGCCTTGTGCCCGTACTGCATGGCCGTGTGGGCGGTGACGATCCCGATCTTCTTCTACGTCACGCTGAGCATGCTCGACCGGTCCGTCGGCCGCATCCCTACCCCCATCCGCACGGTGGCCGCGGCGGCGGGTCGCCACCACGGTGTCGTGCTCACCGCGTGGGTCCTGGTGATCCTCGCGCTGATCGTCCAGCGCTTCTGGTCGTTCTGGGTCCTGGTCGGTCGATGAGGCCACGCAGGGCGGTCGCTGTGGCGGTCGCGCTTCTGACGCTGTCGGGCGTGCTCGCAGGCTGCGGGAACCGTTCCGGGCAGGCGACGAGCGGCAGCACCGAGTTCACCTTCACCGCTCCTGGTGGGCAGACGCGCATCTTCTACGACCCGCCGGAGAACCGGGGTCCGGTGCGCGGGCTCTCCGGTGAGGATCTGCTCGAACCAGGGCGCACGATCGGCCTGGACGACTTCACCGGGCAGGTCGTCGTGCTCAACGTGTGGGGCACCTGGTGCGGGCCGTGCCGGGAGGAGATGCCCGCGCTGCAACAGATCCACGAGCAGATGGGCCCGGCCGGGGTGACGGTCCTGGGCGTCGACGTGCGCGATGACCGCACCGCAGCACGTGACTTCCTCGCCAGTATCGGTGTCACCTACCCGTCGATCTTCGACCAGCCCGGGCGGTCCCTGAGCGCGCTGAACGGGTTCCCGCGCAACACCGTGCCGTCCACGATCGTGCTCGACCGAGCCCATCGTGTCGCCGCCGTCTACCTCACGGCGATCAGGCTCGGCGAGCTGCTCCCAGTCGTGCAGCGGGTCGCGGCCGAGCCGCGCCCGGCGGGTGTGCCCGCGGCGCCGTCGTGACCCTCACCGAGATCGCGATCTCCGGCCCGATCGTTGTGGCGATGCTGCTCGCTCTCGCCGCGGGCCTGCTGTCGTTCGCCTCCCCCTGCGCCCTGCCGCTGGTGCCCGGCTATCTCGGCTACCTGGCGGGCCTCGTCGGCGCCGAACCTCCGGCCACCGGGTCGGGATCGCTCGCCGTGGCGAGGAGGGGCCGGTGGCGGGTGGCTGGCGCCGCCGCGCTCTTCGTCGCGGGCTTCACCGTCGTCTTCACCGCCGGTGTGCTGCTGGTTCTCGGGCTGTCCGATGTGCTGATCGGTAGCGAGATCGTGTTGCAGCGGGCCGGTGGGGTGGTGACGATCCTGATGGGGCTGGTGTTCCTCGGGTTCGTGCCCGCGTTGCAGCGCGACAGCCGCCGGCTGGGGCGGCCCCGCGGCGGCCTGATCGGGGCGCCGGTGCTGGGCGCGGTGTACGGGCTGGGCTGGACTCCGTGCCTGGGCCCGACACTCACCGGCGTCATCGCGCTGGCGTCGGGCACCCAGGTCGGGCCGCCCGCCCTGCGCGGGCTGGTCCTCGTCCTGGCCTACTGCGCCGGTCTCGGCGTGCCGTTCGTCCTGCTGGCCCTGGGCACCGGGTGGGCAGTGCAGTCGACCACATGGCTCCGCCGGCACCTGCGTGCGGTCCAGGTGGGCGGTGGCGTGATGATGATCGTTCTCGGGTTGCTGCTGCTGACGGGGCTGTGGGGGGGGGGGGCGGCCGTCGCATGGCTGCGGGCTCCGATCGCGGGATACACGCTCCCGCTCTGACCCGCGGCCGATCGTTCCTGACGCGAGAGGCCCCGGCTGCCGACGGCAGCCGGGGCCTCTCGCGATGTGATCTCAGACGTGGATGTTGCCGACGTTGTCGAGGCTGTTGTCGTTGACGACGCTGTTGTCGCTCTCGTCGGTGAACGAGGTGTCGACGGTGGTCTCGCTGTTGTCGTTGCCGGAGTCGTGGACGCTGGCGTCGACGGCGGTGTTGCCGGAGTCGTGGACGCTGTTGTCGCTCGAGTCGTTGAACGAGTCGTTCGTCGAGTTGTCGGTCCAGGTGTTGCCGACGTCGTTGAGGGAGTTGTCGGAGTTGTCGACCGAGGCGCTGCCGCCGGAGGCGAACGCGCCGCCGTCACCCACGTTGACGTCGCCACCGACCTTGGTGCTGGTGGCGTCACCGTCGCCGAACGAGGTGGTGTTGCCGTCCCCGGTCACGGCCTGGTTGTCGTCGCCGACGACGTTGCCGTCCCCCTTGACGTTGCCGTCGCCGACCTGGTTGTCGTCGCCGGTGGTGATGGTGGAGTCCTCGATGTCGCCGCCCGCCGCGACCGCGCCGTCACCGGAGGCGACGACGGAGTCGATGTCGATGTCCTGGTCGAAGTCGCCGCCGCCGGTGTCGATCTGCTGGTTGACGGAGTTGTCGACGATGGTGTCGCGGTCGTCGACGTAGTTGTTGGTGACGTAGGTGTTGAGGTAGCGCACGGCCGCCTCGTGCTCGGACTCGCCGGGCTCCGGCCGGGGCGCCGGCGGGGCGGGCGGCAGCTGGATGTGGTTGCCGCCGGTGTTGTAGTCGCGGCTGAAGTCGGCGGTCTGGTTGTCCTGGGCCAGGACCAGGGCGTCGCACACGTCGTCGGGGCTGAGACTCGACAGGCCGTAGTCGCTCATCACGGCCTGGGGGTCGCTGTTGAACAGGGCGCGGAGGTCGCCGTCGGTGAACAGCTTCTGGATGAACTCCATCAGTGACATGGACTCGGCCATCGTGATCATCTCCAGGTTTGGGGGAGTGGTGGTGAACCGAACATCTAGCTCGATCCGTGCCAGAAACCTAGAGCCGGACACAAAGGAGGGCAGCGGGTGAAAGCCCCTAATCGTTCTGGCGTCGACTAGGGGATCGATCGGACACGGCGGGGAAATGCCCCATGTAGGGACAAAGCGGTTCGACGAGGATCATCGACAGGGCGACCGGACGCGGTCCCGATCTTCCGGCGTCCGGGCGGCCCCGCCACAGATGGCGGGAGACCTGTCTCAGCCGTCCAGTGGGCCGGCGCCCCGCTGGACGAGCATCTGGGCCATCAGCCGGCTCTCCGCGGTCTGGGCGCTGAGCATCTGTGCGGCGAGGTTGCGCACCTGGGGCATCGTGGCGCGGTCGGCGGCGTAGCGCAGCATGCCGGCCCCACCCTCGTGGTGGCGCAGCATCAACTGCAGGAACAGGACGTCCGCGGCCGTCCCGGTGGTGGCCCGCAGCCGGGCGAGGTCGGCCTGCGACGCCATGCCGGGCATGGCCGCGGCCCCGTCGCTGCCGTGTCCCATCCCCATCGCGGCGTTCATGTCGGCCATCCAGGTCATGTAGCCGCCGGTGGACTGCGTCGCCGCGCCCCAGAGCCCGAGCCAGCCCTGCATCTGCCCGACCTGCGCCGTCTGCCCGGACTCGATGTCGTAGGCGAGCTGGCGCACCGCGGGGTCGGCCGTGTGGTCGCGTACCCAACCGGCCATCTGCACGGCGTTCTCGTGGTGCACGCTCATGTCCTGGGCGAACCCGACGTCCACCGAGTCCGCCGCCGGGATCGGGTCGGCCGACAGGTCGCGTTCGATCAGCAGGCCCGCGGTCGCGCCCACGAGCAGCAGTGTGAGTGCCGTACCGACCGCGATGACCCACCGCGACCACCGTGGTGAGCGGGCCCAGAACCCCACGGGGCCCGACCCGACGTCCACCGCGGACGGGGACGGGGTGCTCATGAGCCCGTGCCGCCGGGCATCAGAGCCCCGCCGGAACCGTCGGGCGCGGGGCCGCCGGCCGCCTCGGTCTCCGCCCGGACCCCGGCGGTTCCGACCGTCGAGCTCGGTGGCGGGGGCTGGTAGGGCGGCGGCCGGTCCTGGTCGAACTGCCCGGGCCCGAGCGCCTGGCAGCTGGCCCCGTTCTCCGGGTGGGTGTAGGGGTTGCGGCGCAGCGCGGTCAGGAACTGGTCCACCCGCGGATCCGCGGCATCGGTGAGCGTGAGCTGGTGCCCCCAGGACTGCAGCGAGATCGGCTGGTCGAGGCCGGGGTAGGGCGACAGCGCCGTGTAGGGCTGGTCGCGCACCCGGCCGGCGAGCTGATCGAGCTGGCCGCCGGAGACCCGAGCGGGGTCGTAGGCGATCCACGCCGCGCCGTGCTCCATCGAGTGCACCAGGTTCTCGGTGCGCACCGGCTGCGCGTAGACCACCCCGGTGCAGGCGGCCCAGAACTGGTCGTGCGTACCGCCCAGTGGCGGGCTTGTGGTGTAAGCGACCCGCTCGGCCGGGGTGACGTGCTGCCCGCCGTCGAAGGTCTTCTCGACGATCCCCGGGATCTGCGTCGAGGGGTCCTGGCGGTCGGCCGACGGCACGAACCCGGCCAGCGCCGCCGCCCGCTCGTCGGCGGCACCGGAGCGCAGCGCCGCATACCCGAACACCCCGCCCGCGAACAGGACCACGACCACCACCGCCGCGATGGTCGACCACGGCGGTGAGCTGCGCCCGGCCCGCAGCGCGGCCCGCGCCCGTCGCTCCTGCTTGCTCCGTTGCCGGTCCGGGCGGGTCATCGGGAGCGGGGGTCGTCGCCGGGGTGGGTCTCCTGCGCCGTGCCCTGGGCGAACAGCTTCGAGGGCGCGGCGCGGTGTCCGGCGTGGGCCTCCTCGCGGAAGCGCTCCACCAGGTGCGGGTAGTGCAGCTCGAAAGCCGGGCGCTCGGACCGGATCCGGGGCAGCTCCGTGAAGTTGTGCCGCGGCGGCGGGCAGGACGTGGCCCACTCGAGCGAGTTGCCAAAGCCCCACGGGTCGTCGACGGTGACGACGCGGCCGTAGCGGTAGGACTTGAAGACGTTCCAGATGAACGGCAGCGTCGACGCCCCGAGCACGAACGCACCGATCGAGCTGATGGTGTTGAGCGTGGTGAAGCCGTCCACGGGCAGGTAGTCGGCGTAGCGGCGCGGCATGCCGGTGTTGCCCAGCCAGTGCTGAACCAGGAACGTCAGGTGGAAGCCGATGAACGTGAGCCAGAAGTGGACCTTGCCCAAGGTCTCGTCCATCATCCGGCCCGTCATCTTCGGGAACCAGAAGTAGATGCCGGCGTAGGTGGCGAACACGATCGTGCCGAACAGGACGTAGTGGAAGTGGGCGACGACGAAGTAGGTGTCGCTGACGTTGAAGTCGATGGGTGGGGAGGCGAGCAGCACCCCGGTCAGGCCGCCGAACAGGAACGTGACCAGGAAGCCGACCGAGAAGAGCATCGGCGTCTCGAAGGTGATCTGGCCCTTCCACAGTGTGCCGATCCAGTTGACGAACTTGACGCCCGTCGGGATCGCGATGAGGAAGGTGGTGAAGGAGAAGAACGCCAGCAGGACCGCGCCGGTGGCGTACATGTGGTGCGCCCACACCGCCACCGACAGCGCGCCGATGGAGATGGTGGCGTAGATCAGGCCCTTGTAGCCGAACAGCGGCTTGCGCGCGAACACCGGGAAGATCTCCGAGACGATGCCGAAGAACGGCAGCGCGACGATGTAGACCTCGGGGTGGCCGAAGAACCAGAACATGTGCTGCCAGAGGATCACGCCACCGTTGGCCGGGTCGAACACGTGCCCGCCGAGCTGGCGGTCGACGAGCAGGCCCAGCAGGGCCGCGGTGAGCACCGGGAACGCGATGAGGATCAGCAGCGAGGTGACGAAGATGTTCCAGGTGAAGATCGGCATCCGGAACATCGTCATGCCGGGCGCGCGCATGCAGACGATCGTGGTGATCATGTTGACGCCGCCCAGGATCGTCCCCAGCCCGGACACGAGCAGGCCGACGATCCACAGGTCCGCCCCGGCTCCCGGGGAGTGGATGGCGTCCGAGAGCGGGGTGTAGGCGAACCAGCCGAAGTCCGCCGCCCCGCCCGGGGTCAGGAACCCGGCCATCACCACGAGGCCGCCGAACAGGAACAGCCAGTAGGAGAACGCGTTGAGCCGCGGGAACGCGACGTCGGGCGCACCGATCTGCAGCGGCACGATGTAGTTGGCGAACCCGAACAGGACCGGGGTGGCGTAGAGCAGCAGCATGATCGTGCCGTGCATGGTGAAGAGCTGGTTGTACTGCTCGTTGGACAGGAACTGCATGCCGGGCCGGGCGAGCTCGCCGCGCATGAGCAGCGCCATGGCGCCGCCGGCGAGGAAGAACCCGAACGACGTGACCAGGTAGAGGATCGCGATGTCCTTGGGGTCGGTCGTGCGCAGCATCTTCAGCAGCATCGACCCCTTCGGAGAGCGGCGTACCGGGTCGGGGTGCGCCGAGATCGGCTTCGGGGCGAGGGCGGTCACGGGATGTACTCCTCGGGTCGGTTCGCGCAGTTCAGGGCCGGGTGGCGAACTGGGGAACCGGAACGGTGGGGTCGAGCAACGACAGGACGAGCACGGCGATGGCGGCCGCGACCAGGACGGCGGTCACGGCGACTCGCACGCGGCGACTCATGGGCGTTCCTCCGGCACAGTGACGGAAGGGATGCACGGCAGAGCGCGCACGGTGCGGCCCCGCCGCGGACATGCGGCAGCGGTCGGGCGGCCTCGTGGGGCCGCCGGTCGGTCAGACGCGCGTGATACCGATGGCGAGCAGGAGGTGCCGTCCTGGGCGGAGGCGCTGATCAGCCCACGCCGGTGCGGGGGGAGCCGACCCGGGGCCGGTGTCAGCGACGGTCTCCGGCGTTTCCACCGGGAGCGGCGACGGGTCCGTGCACGGGGCGTTCACGGCGGTGCGGACCACCGCAGGGGTGACCGCGGCCGCGCCCGGTTCGCAGACGACGTCGTGCTCGACGCCGTGCTGCTGCGTGGTCATCGCGGTTGCGAGGCCTGCCGTGGCGGGTAGCAGCGACTGGCAGGTGAGCATCTGGGCCACGACCACCAGGACGACGAGCACACGCGACGCCCACAGGTTTCTCCGTGGGGTGCGGTGGTCGGGGTCGGCGGTGCTCACGATGCGGTCACCCTACCGTCCTTCTACCGCCGGTCGAAAGAGACGTGGACATGATCCATGTGGTTCGCCGTTACCCCGCCCCGGTCCTCCATCGCCTCCCAGCCGGATCCGAAGTTGATCCGCTGCCGGTAGATCACGTACTTGATGCCGAGCCGGTCCATGTTCGCGACGGCGTAGGCGGCGAGGTCCTCGCCGGGGTCGCGGTCCACCATGAGATCCAGGGCGAGTCCGCTGGGATGGTCGGACGCTCCGGACCGGCCCGCCACGCCGTAGACGGTGTCCACGCCGAACCGGCAGCGCAGCTCGACCCCGGCCTCCGACACCCGCCTCTGCACCGTCTCGAACCCGGTGTCACCGTCGGCGCACGAGGTGGCCCGGCGCTCGGCTTCCCGCTGCTCGGCCTCCCGCTGCTGGGCCTCCCGGCGCTCGGTCAGCAGCACCGCCTTGACCAGCGCAGCCGCGTCGAACGAGTCCGGAGCCTGCTCCAGCGGCGCCACTCCCACCGTCGGGACGGCCCCGTCCGGGGTCGAGGCGACCGTCATGGTGGCCCGGTCGACCGCTACGGGTGGCGTCGGCAGGTGCTCGCCGTTGAGCAGCGAACCGCCCCCGACGACGGTCGCGGTCAGCACACCGGTTGAGGCGGCACGGGTCGTGCGCCCGCGCCGCGCGACGGCGTCGGGGCCGCGCCGGGCGGTGCGGCGGCTGGGTGCGCTGTGGCGCGCCAAGGTCGGGCCTTTCGTGAGGCGTCGGGCCGGGAGCGGGGCGGAGCGTGCGGAGCGGGGAGCGTCCGAGACCGTTCCGTTACCGGGCCTTGTGGGTGCGACAGTAGGAACGCTCACGCCGGTCCGCGCCCTCCGCTCACGTCGCCGCGCCGACCGTCGGGTCAGGTGCGACGAACGGACATTTCGGCAGCATCTACGCTGACCGAAGAATTCGCCGTTCTCGGGCAGTCGGCCCGCGGCGCAGCTCGGAGGTGCCCCCGCCCGTGGTCGACGCCGACGTTCCCGATCCGCCGTCCCGACCGTGGAAGCCGCTCGCCGTGGCCGGCGCTGTCGTGATCGTCGTCGACCAGGCGGCCAAAGCGATCGCCCTGCGCGCGCTCGACGAGCCGGTCACGATCCTGCCGGGCGTCGCGCTGCGGCTGTCGTTCAACACCGGGGCGGCGTTCAGTACCGGGACGACCCTCACCCCGTTGATCACGGTTGTGGCGGTGATCGCGGTGCTCGGGATCGCCGGGGTCGCCCGGCGGGTGGCCACTTCCGGGTGGGGGCTCGCGCTCGGCCTGATCGGCGGTGGAGCGGCCGGCAACCTGGCCGACCGGCTGCTGCGGCCCCCGGGGGTGGGGCGAGGCGCGGTGGTCGACTACATCGACGTGTCGTGGTTCGCCGCGTTCAACCTCGCCGACGTCGCGATCACCGCGGGTGCGCTGCTGGCGGTCGTGCTGGCCGTGCGCGGAGTGCCGACGTTGCAGGCGCGGTCGGCCCGTGGCTGAAGCGGCAGTGACCCCCGCCGCACCCCGCATCGGTGGACGTGGCATGGTCGTCGCCCGGGCCGGGGCCGCCGCGAGCGGTGGCTACCTGCTGTACCTGAGCTTCCCCCCGCGCACCCTGTGGTGGCTGGCGCTGCCGGCGTTCGCGCTGCTGGCGGTGGCCCTGCACGGCCGCCGCGTCCGTACCGGCGCCGGACTGGGGCTGCTGTTCGGTCTCGCGTTCGGGCTGCCGTTGCTGGTCTGGACCGGCACCTACGTCGGGCCCGGGCCGTGGCTGGCGCTCGTCGTGCTCGAGTCGCTGTTCCCCGCGGCCGTGGGAGCGGCGGTCGCCGTCACGTCGCGGCTGCCGGGGTGGCCCTTGTGGGCCGCGTGCCTCTGGGTCGCCGGTGAGGCCGCCCGGGCCCGGGTGCCCTTCGGTGGGTTCCCGTGGGGGCGGGTCGCGTTCGGCCAGCCGGACGGGCCGTTCCTGTCGCTGGCGTCGCTGGGTGGGGCTCCGCTGCTCTCGTTCGCCACGGCGCTGTGCGGGTTCGGGCTCGGCGCGCTGGGGCTGCGGCTGGCCCGGATCGGGCTGCGCGGGCCGGCCGGGCTGGCCGGGGCCGTCGCCGCGGTGCTGGTGCCGGTCGTGGCCGGGCTGCTCACCCCGCTCCCGGCCGCGTCGGGTGAGCGGTCGGTGACCGTAGCGGTGATCCAGGGCAACGTGCCCCGGCTGGGCCTGGACTTCAACGCCCAGCGCCGAGCGGTGCTCGACAACCACCTGCGCCAGACCTCCCGGCTGGCCGCGGACGTGCGCGCCGGACGGGTGCCCCGCCCCGATCTGGTCGTCTGGCCGGAGAACTCCTCGGACGTCGACCCCTACCGCGAGCCCGGGGCCCGTGAGCTCATCGGCGGCGTCGTCGACGATCTCGGCGTGCCGGTCCTGGTCGGCGCGGTGCTGCGCCCCGAGGGCTCAGGGCCGCGCAACACGGCGCTGGTGTGGCAACCGGGCCGCGGTCCGGTCGCCGAGTACACCAAGCGCCGGCTGCAGCCCTTCGGCGAGACGATGCCGATGCGCGACGTGCTGCGCCTGGTCAACCCGCTCGTCGACCGCGTCACCCAGGACTTCGTGCCCGGCACCGACCCGGCCCCGGTGCGGCTCGGCCCCGCCGTCGTGGGGGTCGCCACCTGCTACGAGGTGGCCTTCGACGGCGCGGTGGCCGATCCGGTGCGGCTCGGCGCGCAGCTGCTCGCCGTGCCGTCGAACAACGCCACCTTCGGGCTCACCGAGATGACGTTCCAGCAGATGGCGATGTCGCGGGTCCGGGCCGTCGAGCACGACCGCGCCGTGGTGGTCTCCGCCACCACCGGGGCCAGCGCCGTCATCGGCCCCGACGGCACGGTGGTGGCGCAGACCGGTCAGTTCGTCGCGGACACCCTGGTCGAGCAGGTGCCCCTGCACACCGCGCTGACGCCTGCGACCCGGGCGGGCGCGGGCCCGGAGTGGGTGCTGGTGGTGCTCGGGGTCGGCGCCGTCCTCGTGGGTGCGGCGCTCAGCCGCCGAGCTCGGCCAGGACGTAGAGCCCGATGAAGCCGAGGAAGAACATCGCGGCCAGCGTCGGGGTCTCGGCCTGCTCGTGCGCCTCGACCAGCAGCTCCTCCACCACCAGGTAGAGCAGCGCGGCCGCCCCGAACGCCAGTACCCCCGCGAGCACCGTGGGACCCGCGCCGCCGAGCAGCAGCACCCCGCCGATCGCACCGACGGCCGTGACCAGCCCGAGCGCGGAGGCGATCGACGCGGACCGGACCCGGCTCACCCCGAGATCGAGCAGCTCCAGGCACACGACCACGCCCAGGAACAGGATCTCGATGGTCAGGGCGATGGTGAGGATGACGCCCTGCCCGGCACCGAGGGTCACGCCGAGCCCCACCAGCAGGCCGTCGATGAGCAGGTCGATGCCCACCAGGGTGAGCAGCGCGACCGGAAGCCGGCCGCCGCCCCGGGACCGCGCGGCGGCGGCCTCGGCGCGGCGGCTGTAGGCGCCGAGGGTGAGCAGCAGGGCCACGCCGACCGCGAACCCGATCACCACCGCGACGAGCCGGCCCTCCTTCCGCAGCTCGGGCAGCACCTCCCCGGCCACGGCGGCGAAGACGACGCCGGCGGCGAAGTGCTGCACCCCGCTGGTCAGCTTCGGCCCGGGCCGGCGCCACGCGGCGAGGACCGAGCCCACCGCGGCCGCCACGACCGGGAACGCGACGAGGACGGTCGCCTGCAGAACGAGGTTGCTCACGAGGGCGCATCCTGGCCCACGATCACATCGGGCGGAACTCCTGTCGATCGTGATCGAGTACGAGGACCCGCGCGGTGGGGATGTCGAAGAACAGTCCCATGGCCTCGACGTCGGGGTTGATCCCGCCCTGGCCGGGGTTGCGGCCGCGCAAGGCGTCGAGCTGCAACGCGACGTTGACCATGGCCAGCGCGTCGACGTCGGAGTACCCGGCCGCGAGCGCGGCCTGCCCGACGGGATGCCCGCCGTGGAACGCGTGCAGGCTCGGGGCGCCGGCGGCGAGCCAGTCGGTGAGCGCGCCGCGTCCGCCGGTGCGGCCCCGCCCGGCGAGCACGGCGCCCATCGCGCCGCATCCGGAGTGGCCGCACACGGCCACCAGCGGTACCCGCAGGACGGTGGTGGCGTACTGCATGGCCGCCTCGGACGCGGTGCCGCCGACGAAATTCCCGACGTTCTGCACGGTGAACAGGTCACCGGGCCCGCTGTGGGTGATCAGGTTGGGCACGACGCGGGAGTCCGCGCAGGTCAGCAGGAGCGCCGAGGGGGCCTGGCCGGCGGCGAGGTCGCGCAGTGCCGGCTGGATGAGCCCGGCGGTGTTCGCGTGGTAGGCCGCGACGCCGGCGAGGATCGGGGCGGGTGACCCGGTGCCGTCCGCGGCGTGCTGCCAGTGCGACCAGCTGGCGAACCGGGGCCGGGAGCGGGCCGTGTGCTCCCGGTGGTCGGGCTCGGTGATCTCCACGTGGGCGCCGGTGAGCCGGTGGCGGCCCACCCAGGTGTCGAGGTGGTCGTAGGCGGCGTGGTCGAGGTAGTCCACGACGAGGTCGATCCGCACGTCGACGCCCGCAGGCACCCGGGACAGCGTCCGTGACAGCGTCGGCACGGCGAGGAAGCCCAGTGCGCCCTCGACGACGAGGTGGTGCGGGTCGCCGGGTTGGGTGGGCGAGACGAGCCGGATGCGGGCCCGCACGGCGCGGTGCAGCATCACCACGGCGGCGACGGCCAGCCCGATCGCCACGCCCTCCAGCAGGTTGAGCAGCACCACCCCGCCCGCGGTGGCGAGGTAGATGGGCAGCTCGCCGTGGGTGTGGGCGGTGCGCAGGTCGTCGCGCTTGACGAGCTTCGAGCCCACCACGACGAGCAGTCCGGCCAGCGCGGCGAGCGGGATGGCCTCGATGGCCCCGACCAGCGCGATCGCGAAGATCGCGATCCACACGCCGTGCAGGACGGCGGACGCGCGGGTCCGGGCGCCGGCCGCCACGTTGGCCGAGCTGCGCACGATCACGCCGGTGATCGGGAGGCCGCCGAGCAGCCCGGACAGCGTGTTGCCCGCGCCCTGCCCGATGAGCTCGCGATCGGCGTCGGTGCGGGGACCCGAGTGCATCCGGTCGACCGCGACCGCCGAGAGCAGGCTCTCCACACTGGCGACGAGCGCCACGGTCAGCACGCCGACCAGCAGCCCACCCCACTGGCCCTCGGGCAGCGACGTCAGATGGGGCAGTGCGATCGCGTCGAGCAGGCCCCCGGGCAGATCCACCCGCGGGACGTCAGGCCACAGCATCGCCAGCCCGGTCGCCGCGGCGACCGCCACCAGCGGGCCCGGAACGGCGCGCACCTTCTGCGGGAGACGCGGCCACACCACGACGAGCGCGATCGCCACGAGACCGACGACGGCGGCGTGGTCGTGGATGCCCAGGATCTGCCCGGGCAGGGCCAGCGCGCTGTCGATCGCCCCGGTCTGCGGGCGGCCGCCCATCACGACGTGCAGCTGGGCCAGCGCGATCGTCAACCCGATGCCGGCGAGCATCCCGTGCACCACCGCGGGTGGGATCGCCGCCGCGAAACGCGCCACCCGTGTCAGCCCGAACACGACCTGCAGGAGGCCGGCGGCGACCGTGATCAGTGCGGTGGCCGGGAAGCCGAACTTGTCGATCAGCTCGGCGACCACCACGGTCAGTCCGGCGGCCGGCCCGCTGACCTGCAGCGGTGACCCGCCGACGAGCCCGGCGACGATCCCGCCGACGACCGCGGCGATCAGTCCGGCCATCACCGGGGCGCCCGAGGCTAGCGCGATGCCCAGCGACAGCGGCACGGCGACCAGGAAGACCACCAGGGACGCTCCGAGGTCCGCTCGCAGCGCGGCCCACGCGAACCCGCGCGGGCGACGGGGCTCCGGGAGTGGTGGGGGAGCGGACGGGGTGCGAACGGGTGCGGACGCCACAGTTCCTCCTGGCAGGAAAGGTCGGAGCGGGGGAGCGGTGCTCGATGCGGCACTGCATCGTCGAGAGGGCCGAATGCGCCTCGCGGCTAGTGCAAACAGGCCAAATCGTACATGAACTGATGCACGGATGTGCATGGGTTGTGACCAGCGCCGATGTGTGGGGCGGTGGGTGGGCGCACGACCGGGCGCGCCGCGGGGGAGACTGACCGCCACCGGGGACGCGCTACAGGAGGTCGGGACCGTGACGGGATCGTGGCGGCGCTGGGCCGTGGTGGGCGCCGCGGTGGTCGCCGTCGGAGTGGCGGTCGCCCTTGTGCTCACGGCGGGAGCGGAGCCCTACCGGGCGATGGGCTACCCGGATCCCGGTGCGGTCACCGCCGTGGGTGCGTTCGTGGTGCGGCTGGCCTTCGACATCGCCGCCGGCGTCTCCGTGGGAGCGCTGGTGTTCGGCGCGTTCTTCACCTCGGCGTCCCCGTCGGGTGCGCTCGTGGCAGAGGGGTGGGCCGCGGTACGGCTCGCGGGTCGAGCGGCGTGGGTCTGGGTGGCGGCCGCGGTGCTGCTGATTCCGTTCGACGCGGCCAACTCGATCGGCGAGCCCGTCACCCGAGCGCTGACGCCACGGGCACTGGCCGCGGTGTTCTCGACGCTCTACCAGCCGTTGTTCTGGGTGGTGTCCGCGGTCGCCGCGCTGGTGGTGGCGGTCGGGTGCCAGGTGGTGCTGCGCTGGCGGGCCACGGTGGCGCTGGCCGCCCTCGCCGTGGCCGGGCTGCTGCCACCCGTCTTCATCGGGCACGCCTCGGCGGGTGCGGCGCACGACTACACGATGAACGCGATGGTGCTGCACGTGGTCGCGGGCGGGATGTGGCTCGGAGTGCTGGTCGCGTTGTTGTCGGCGCTGCGCCGGCGCACCGACGACCTGGCCCTCGCCGTCCGCCGGTACCCGGCCTTCGCCACGGCGTGCTGGGCCGTGCTCGGCGCGTCGGGGGTGCTGGCTGCGGTGTTGCTTGCGCCGCCGGACCAGCTGCTGACCACCCCTTACGGCGTCACGGTGCTGGTCAAGGTGGTGGCGTTGCTGATCGTCGGCGGGGCCGGGCTGGTGGGTCGGCGTCGGGTCGTGCGGTCCCCGGACGGCCTGGTGACGCGCGGGCGCCTCGCCGGGCTCGCCACACTGGAGACCGCCCTGCTGCTGGTGACCATGGGGGTCACCACGGGGCTGACGCAGCGGCCGCCGCCGGTGGTGTTCACCCGCGAGCTGACCCCGGTGGAGATCGGGGTGGGCTACCCGCTGCCGATCGCGCCGTCTCCGTGGGTGCTGCTGACCACCTGGCGGTGGGACCTGTTGCTCGGCACGGCGTTCCTCGCGGCCGCGCTGGTCTACCTCGTCGGGGTCCTGCGGCTGCGGGCCCGCGGGGAGACGTGGCCCGCGGGCCGGACGTGGGCGTGGCTGGCGGGCTGCGGGCTCGGCGTACTGGGCACGTCGTCGGGGATCGCGGTCTACAGCCCCGCCAGCCTGAGTGCGCACATGGCCACCCACATGGTGCTCAACATGCTCGCCCCGCTGGCGCTCGTGCTCGGCGGGCCGGTCACCCTCGCCCTGCGGACGTTGGCGCCCGCCCCCGCCGGACAGACCGGCCCACGGGAGTGGCTGCAGTCGCTGACGACCTCACCGGCGGCGCGGTTGCTGGCCCATCCCGCCCTCGCGGCCGTGCTGTTCGCAGGCTCCTACTACCTGCTGTACTTCACGGACCTCTTCGAGGCACTGACGAGCGAGCACTTCTCGCGGATGCTGCTGAGCGTCGTGATCGTCGCGGTCGGCTACCAGTTCTGGTGGGTCCTGGTCGGTGTCGATCCGCGGCCGCGGGAGTTCCCGCATCTGGGACGGCTCGGGCTGGTGTTCGCCGTCATGCCGTTCCACGCGGTGTTCGCGGTGATCGTGATCAGCCGCACGGACGTGATCGCGCAGAACTACTACCGGACCCTGACGCTGCCGTGGGCCACCGACCTGCTGGCCGACCAGAGCCTGGCCGGTGTGGTGTCGCTGGTACTCGGCGAGCTGGCGCTCGTGGCCGCACAGGTGGTGCTGCTGGTGCAATGGCACCGGTACGACCAGATGTCCGGCTTCCGGCGCGATCCGGACTCCAGCACTGACGCGGCGGCCTACCGCGAGATGCTCGAGGCGCTCAGGAGCTCCCGGACGGCTTCCGGTCGGTAGCGTCGGCCACCCACCACGGCGTCATGGTGGGGGAGTCGCCGTAGATCCGGTCCAGGGCCCGGTCGGTGCGTACCGCGTCACGTCGGTCGGTGCGATACCACTGGGCCGCGAACGCGGCCACCAGCACGGCAGCGGAGACGTCCCCGAAACCCCACAGGATGCCGCCGCCGAGGTTCTGGTCGCCGAGCAGGGTCGGCCCCCAGGTGCGATCGAGCGACTCGTAGTAGCCCCCGCCGAGCAGCGTGTTCATCATCATGATCGGGATACCGAGCAGGATGTGCACCGGGCCGAGCCCGACCACGAGGAAGAACGTGAGCACGAAGGGCGGCCGGTGCGGCACGGGGTCGAGCCCGATCAGCGACCAGTAGAACAGGAACCCGATCAGCACGAAGTGCACGTGGGTGAGGTCGTGCACCCACACGTTGGTCAGCGACAGATCGTAGATGCGCGTGTAGTAGAACGCGAACTGCGTGGCCGCGAACAGCATGAACGCGACCACCGGGTGTGCGATGAACCGTGCCGGCGGGCAGTGCACCACTGCGAGCAGCACGGCGCGCCAGCGTGGGGGCAGGGTGCGCAACGCGAGCGTCATCGGTGCGCCGAGCACCAGCGGCACGGGCGCGATCATCTGCAGCAGCATGTGCTGCATCGCCGGCACCCAGAACAGCGTGCGGTCGTAGACCCCCAGCATCGACGACGTGCCCAGCAGCACGATCGCCAGCCCGAGAAGCCAGTAGGCGACTCGCTTGGGCTCCCAGACGTCACCGCGGCGGCGCAGCACCCGCACGCCCCACAGGTAGGCCACGGCTGCGGCGGCCAGCGGGACGAGCATGTACGGGTCCCACGTCCAGCTGGTCAGCCCGGTGAGCACGGTCAGCGGCGGCTGGTCGGCCGGCGGCATGAAGGCCAGTGTCGTCATCGGGACCCCGTGGGGGACAGGCGGCGCAGCCGCAGGCTGTTGGACACCACGAACAGCGACGACAGGGCCATCGCCCCGCCTGCGACCAGCGGGTTGAGCAGCCCGGCGGCGGCCAGCGGGATCGCGGCCACGTTGTAGCCGAACGCCCAGAACAGGTTGCCGCGGATCGTGCGCAGGGTGGCGCGGGCGAGCACGATCGCATCGGCCACCACCGTGAGGTCGTCGCGGACCAGGATCAGGTCGGCCGCGTCGATCGCGATGTCGGTGCCCGCCCCGACCGCCATACCCAGATCGGCGGTGGCCAGCGCCGCTGCGTCGTTCACTCCGTCGCCGACCATGGCCACGGTCCGGCCCTCGGCCCGCAGTCGGGTGATCTCGCCGGCCTTGTCGGCGGGCAGCACCTCTGCGACGACGGTCGCGATCCCGACCTCGTCGGCCACGGCCCGGGCGGTGTGGGCGTTGTCGCCGGTCAGCAGGACGGTGCGCAGCCCGAGCCGGTGCAGCGCGGCTACGGCTGCGGCCGCGGAGGGCTTGACGGTGTCGGCCAGCGCGAAGATCCCGATCACGATCTCGTCGCGGCTCAGCAGCACGACGGTCCGCCCGCCCCGCTCCCACTCCCCGCGCAGCGCAGCCAGCTGCGGCGCCACGGCGAGCCCGCGCTCGTCGATCAGCCGGGCGCGGCCCGCGACGATCCGGTGGCCGTCCACGACGCCCGCGGCGCCCAGGCCCGGCTCGGCGGCGAACCCGGTCACGGCAGGCAGGGAGCCGAGCTCGGCTCGTGCGACCGCGGTGATCGCGACGGCGACGGGGTGCTCGGCGGACTGTTCCAGCCCGCCGGCCAGGCGCAGCAGCTCGGCCCGGTCCACGCCATTGGCGCCGGCGACCTCGACGAGCGACATCACCCCGGTGGTGACGGTGCCGGTCTTGTCCAGCACGACGGTGTCGATGCCCTGGGTGGCTTCCAGTGCCTGGTAGCCCTTGACGAAGATCCCCAGCCGCGCGCCGCGACCGGACGCGACCATCAGCGCGGTCGGGGTCGCCAGCCCCAGGGCGCACGGGCATGCGATTACCAGCACGGCCAGCGCCGCGGCGAAGGCGCGCTCGACGCCGCCGTCCAGCGCGAGCCAGCCGGCGAAGGTCACCGCGGAGAGCGCGACGACCGTCGGGACGAACCAGCCGCAGATCCGGTCGGCCAGCCGTTGCACCCCGGCCTCGCCGGACTGGGCGCGCTCGACCAGCTCGACCATCGCCGCGAGCTGCGTGTCGCGTCCCACGTGGGTGGCCTCGACCACCAGTGCCCCGCCGGTCAGCAGTGTGGCGCCGATGACGGAGCTCCCGGGTCCGACCTCGACCGGGACCGATTCGCCGGTCATCGCGCTCGTGTCGAGCGCGCCACGGCCCTCCACGACGCGGCCGTCGGTGGCGACGGTGCTCCCGGCGCGCACGAGGAACCGCTGCCCGACCCGTAGCGACTCGATCGGCACCGCCTGCGGGGAGCCGTCGTCGGTCAGCACGGTGACGTCGCGGACCCGCAACGCCGCGAGCTCTCGCAGCGCGCCGCCTGCCGCCCGTTTCGCCCTGGCCTCGAAGTAGCGCCCCGCCAGCACGAACGTCGTCAGCCCGACGGCGACCTCGAGATAGAGCGCACCTTCGGGCCGCAGCAGCAGTGCCAGCCCCGACGCCGAGCCGGGTCGGGGGTCCGCGGCGAACATCGCGTACACCGACCACGACGTCGCGGCCACGATCCCCAGGGAGACGAGTGTGTCCATGGACGCGGTACCGCGGCACAGGTTCGCCCACGCCACCCGGTGGAACGGCCACGCCGCCCACCCGATCACCGGGGCAGCGAGCGCCAGCAGCAGCCACTGCCAGCCCGGGAACCGCCAGTCCGGCAGCACGGTCAGCGTGATCGACAGGTCGGCCACCGGCACGAACAACAGCACCGACACGATCAGCCTGCGGAACAGCCGGGCCGCGTCCTGCGGCGCCGGCGGTTCGGCGGGCGGCCAGGGCGCGGCGATCTCCGCGCCGTAGCCGGCTCCCTCGACCGTCGCGACGATGGCCGCGTCGGACACTGCGGCCGGTGCGGTGACCACGGCCTTCCCGGTCGCGTAGTTCACGCTGGCGTCGAGCCCGTCGACGCGGTTGAGCTTGCGCTCGACGCGGGAGGCGCAGGCGGCACACGTCATGCCGGACACCACCACCTCGACCCGGCGGTCGGCGGCGCGGTGCGTCGTGGGCGACGTCATGGGCGTACCACCTTGTCTCTACTCTGCGTAGAAGGTACTCGGTTCGGATCCCGGGACCAGATCGGGCAGAGCGGCGATATGGGACTCTTGGGTCAGACCGGGCCCGGTCGTGTCCGGAACCGCTTCTCGGAGGTGCTTCCGTGCGTGACGTCGGACGATCATGGCGGCGGATGGCGGCCGTCGTCGTTCTGGCCGGTCTGGGCCTGTTGCTCGGCGCGACGCCCGCCCTCGCCCATACGCGGCTGGAGAGCAGCAGTCCCGCCGACGGGGCGTCGGTCGCCGACGCCCCCAGCGGGGTGACACTGACCTTCAACCAGGAGATGCAGGCCGACTTCTCGACGATCACGGTCGTCGGGCCGGACGGTACGAGCTGGCAGGCCGGTCAGGTGAGCAGTGCTGGGACGTCCGTGAGCACGCAGGTGCGGCCGCTGGGTCCGGCCGGGCGCTACGAGATCGGCTACCGGGTTGTCTCCGAGGACGGACATCCCGTGGTCGGCACGATCTCCTTCACGCTCACTGCGGCGGGCACGGGCGCCGCGCCGGCGGCGGTCACGACCGCGCCGGCGGTCGGAACGACGCCCGCGCCGACCGTCATCACAACCACCGCGTCGACGACGAGCGGCGACAGCACGCCGATCTGGCCCTGGGTTCTCGGGGGAGTGGTGGTGATCGGGGCTGGTGTCGCTGTCGCCCTGCGTAAGGGGCGACGCGAGTAGGGGTCAGGAGGCGGGCGTGCGCGCGGCCTTCTCCTCCGAGGCCCGCACCACCTGCACCTGGTCGCCGATCTGCAGGTCGTTGAACCACGCTTCCGCATCGGCGGGCTCGAGATGGATGCATCCGGCCGACGAGCGGGCTGGGTCGCCGCTGTGGAAGGCGATGCCGCCGTCCTGGAAGAACACCGACCAGGGCATCGGCGCGGGCCGGCCGTCGGGCAGCCGGGACTCCTGGCTGAGGTGGTCCTTGTCTTTGCGGTAGACGCGCAGCGAGTGTCCGATCGGGGTCTCCTCGCCGTTGCCGCCCGACGCGATCGGGACGGGCCCGCGGACGATAGCGCCGTCGCGCATCAACCACGCCCGCTGAGAGTCGAGATCGACGCACGCACGGGCGGTGACCGTGCACGGGGTGCCGGCGGCCAGTGGCTGGGCGTGAGCGGCCCGCGCCGCCGGGGACTCGCCCGGGGTCTCGGCGAGCGCCGGGACCGCCAGGACCGCGCCCACCGCCATGATCGCCGCGGTTCCCACGGCCACGACGCCCCTGCGCCGGCCGAACTTCCCTGCACCCACCTGTGCCGCCTCCGTGCTCGCTCCAACCTTCCCTCCGGAGAACGCGTGGAGCGGACGGAGGGTGCGGCTGCGGTGACGGTCCGTGGACGGTCAGGGGCAGATCGTCTCGTGGCCGGCGTGGGTGACCGGCTCGATCTGCAGCGTGGTGTGGGTCAGGCCGAACTGCTCGCGCAGCGCCTCAGCCGCGACGTCGAGGACCCGGCCGTGGTCCGGTGCCGCGTCATCCCCGCCGGACAGGACGAGATGCGCCGACGCCGCGGGGGTGCGGTCGTTGATCGTCCAGACATGCAGGTCGTGCACGTCCGCTACGCCGGGCACGGTCAGCAGGGACCGCCGCACGGCGTCGACGTCGACGGAGTCGGGTGCGCCTTCGAGGAGGATGTGCCAGGCCTCGCGGACGAGCCGGACCGCGCGGGGCACGATCAGGGCGACGATCGCGAGCGAGGCGACGGTGTCGGCGTACGGCCACCCGGTGGTGATCAGCACGATCGCGGCGGCGAGCACCCCGACCGAGCCGAGCGCGTCACCGAGGACGTGCATCGCGGCGCCCCGCATGTTCATGTTCTGCCGGTCCCCACCACCGAGGATCAGCAGCGAGACGATGTTGCCCAGCAGCCCGAGCACGCCCACGACCAGCATGGGCACGCCGGGCACATCCGCGGGATCGGAAAGGCGTTGCACGGCCTCCACTGCGATCCACGCGACGACCGCCAGCAATGCGAGCGCGTTGAGCCCCGCCACGAGCACCTCGACCCGGCTGAACCCGTAGGTCCGCCGGGCCGTGCGCGGACGGGCGGCAAGTACCGTCGCGACGAACGCGGCCAGCAGCGCCCCGGCGTCGGTGAGCAGGTGCCCGAGATCGGCCAGCAGCGCGAGGGAACCGGTGAGCGCGGCCCCGACCGCGCCGAGCACTGCGGTGAACAGGGTCACCCCGAGCGCGGCCCCGAGCCGGTGGCGGTCGTTGTCGGACGAGTGTCCGTGCCCGTGTCCCATCGCTCCACCCATCTACACATGCGAATGTATGCATGATTTATACCAAGGCGGGCAACGGGACTCCAACTGCGGGCTCGCGTCCTCGGTCAGCTGATGGCCGGGAGTCTGGCGTCCACCCACTGGTCACACGCGCGCGTGCGGTCGACCAGCGCGCCGAACGTCAGTCCGAGTGTGGTCCACAGCATGAGCTGCCCGCCCAGCGAAGCCAGCCGGAACCCGTAGAGCAGCGGAGCGGGGAAGGTGTCCGGAGTCTCGATGATCGCGGGCATCAGATACTCGATCACGCCGATCACCGCGACGTACACGGCGACGCCCACCAGTGTGGCGTTCCAGGTTCCCAGTCGGCTGGTGAGTTGTTGCCGCAGGGCGATGCCGGCCAGTGCGACGAGGACGGAGGCGAGAACGAGAACGAGGTACAGCCCGGTCCGCTGGGAAATCGTATCGCCGTCGTTGGAGCCGGGCGGGTTGGCCGGGTACTTGACGAACGGCACGACGAACACCACGAGGAACCCGATCAGGGCTAGCACCGCGGCCATCGCCCTCGGTGTGAGCCTGCCGAGCCGTCCCTGGGCCAGGGTGTAGACCAGCGCGAAGATCCCGCCGATCGCTACTCCGTACACCACCACTGCCGTGGCGAGGCCTGCGGTGGACTGGACGCCGCGGGACACCAGCTCCATCTCCGGTGCATCGCCCGACGCGGCGGCGGCCTGTTCCTCGAAGGCGATGCCTCCGTTGACGCCGGGCTCGCCGAACACGAGGGCGAACAGCAATGTGGCCAGGCCGGCCAGCAAGCCGGCGATCATGCCGCGGATCAGGAGCCTGCTCATCATCACGTGTCCTGCCTGCCGGGTGTCAGTGACAGGGGAAGCCGAGCAGGTGTCGACCGTCGTGGACGAACTCGTGGATCATGTTGCCGGAGAACACGGAAGTCGCTCCCTGGTCCATTCCGACCAGGTACAGCAGGCTCAGCATGATCACTCCGGCGAACACCGCCCACGGCAGCACCTCCCTCAGAGGCACCGAGGCGGGAACTGCGGACTCCGCCGCGGCGGCCAGCGACTGGGTCATGGCGGACCCTCCTGTGGGCTCAAAGAACCGATATATGAACAAGTTCTCATATGGTGACGGCCTCATCGACGACTGTCAACGACCAGACAGCGGCAGGGTCGGCGGCCTACCCTGTGCCGGTGAGTGCCCGCCTGACCCTGGTGGCCCACGGCTCGACCCGGGCCACCACCGCCGCGGCGTTCGGCGACGACGAGCCGCTCGACGAGCGCGGCCTGGCCACGGTGATCCGGGCCCGCGCCCGGCTGGGCCGGGTGAGCAGCGCGGTGTCGTCGCCCGCCCTCGCGTGCCGGCAGACGGCGTCGGCGCTCGGTCTCGACGCCGTCGTCGATCCGATGCTGGCGGACTGGGACCTGGGCCGGTGGCGTGGGCGCACGCTCGACCAGGTGGCGGCCGAGGAGCCGGCCGCGATCAGGGCCTGGCTGGGCGCGGAGACCGCCGCCCCGCACGGCGGCGAACCGCAAGCCGGACTGCTCGCCCGAGCTGCCGACTGGCTGTGCACGATCCCCGAGCGCGGGCACACCGTCGCGGTCACCCACCCGGCGATCGTTCGAGCGGTCGTCGTTGCCACCATGTCCGCTCCGGCGGCGGGTTTCTGGAGGATCGACATCTCACCCCTGACCGCCACCGTCCTGCGCGGCGGCCCGGAGCGGTGGACCGTGCGGTCCACCGGCTTGCCCCTGGACCAGGAGATCTGAACGGCGCGGCCACTGGACGCCCGCGCGGGTCGGAGGTGGCCGGACGGGACCGCTGTGCCGTCTACTATCATCCGTAGTAGTTGCAGTGTCCTGAAGCGGTCCCCTGATCGGGCCGGGCCGGATCGGGTGAGGCGCTCCCTGTTCGGCGTTCGCCTGAGTTGATCACTGTGGTCGAGTTGGAAGAGGAGATGAGTCCGCGTGACCTTCATGCCCCCTGTTGAGCGAGCCGTGACGTTCCTGCGCGGCGCGGTGGCGGCCCGGACCCCGCAGGCGGCCCAGGGTCGACACATCGATCCGATCGACCATCCCGCGGTCGACCCCGCATCGTGGGGCGCCGGGTATGCGACGGTCTTCGCCAGCCCGGAGATGGCGACGTTCCGCAGCAATCTCACGCTGGGCGCCCGCGAGATCCGGGAGTCCGTTCTGGACGATCTGGCGACCTACCACGGCATATCCGCGGACGATGCGCTCAAGCGGTGCCTGGACTGGGAGCAGTACAGCGTCGAGGAATGGCGGTCCGCCGGCGCGGACGAGGACTCCGGCAGGCTGGAGTTCTACCGCACCATGCAGTCGTGGAGCTTCGATCTCCTGTGGTGGGCGTACCTGCAGGCCGAGATGCACGCCGAGCCCGCCAGTGTGGTGGCGCTGCGCTTCCTCCAGGCGAATGTCGCAGGACGCCGGCACCTGGACTTCGGTGCCGGTGTCGGTGCCACCGCCCAACTCTTCGCCGCGACGGGATGGACGAGCACCCTCGCGGACCTGTCGTCCACGCTGCTCGACTTCGCCAGGTTCCGGATCGAGCGGCGGGAGCAGGACGCCCGCTACATCGACCTGCACCGGCAGGGGTTGCCCGCCGGCGCCTATGACGCGATCACGGCCATCGACACGCTGGCGCACGTGCCCGACGTCCATCGCACGGCCTGCGAACTGCACGGTGCGCTCGTGCACGGCGGGGTGCTGATCGCGAATTTCGACGTCCGCTCCCCGGCGGCCGAGACAGCGTGGCACCTGCACGACGACGATCTGCGGGCCCGGCATGATCTGCAACGGGCCGGGTTCCAGCCCATTGCCCACCTCGGCGGCGGTCTCGTCGCCTATCGGCGGGTCGACGACTACGGGCTGGTGAAGGTCCGGCGCACGGCCTGGGACTGGTTCACGCTGGTGAGCCCGCCACGGAGGATCAGCCGTGCCGTGCCCCGCGTGCTGTTGACCAAGGGGCGCACCCTGCTGGGACCGCAATGACATCGCGGACCGCACTCCGACCGAAAGGCCTGCCCCATGTCCCCGCTGCACCCCCGAGCACAGATACGACGCGTTCCGTGGTGACGGTCTGCGGCCGTCCGACCGGGCGAGACCATGGAGGGGTGCGATGGTGAGGTCCGTGTCGGCCCCCGGCCGCCCTCGTGGGGGTCACCGCGAGGAAGCGATCATGCCGCTCCCCACCCTGCATGGCGACCCGCTCGGGCGCTGGACGCTGGCCACGGTGGGTGTGGTCACGGTGCTGTCGGTGGTGCGGGCCGTACTGCCGATGCCGTGGTTGGGCGACATCTGGCGTCCCGCCGATACCGCGAGTATCGCGCACAACTTCTTCGTCGGCGGGATGAACCTGTTCTATCCGCAGATCGACTGGGGCGGTGCCGGCCCCGGTTATGTCGAGGCCGAGCTGCAGATCCTGCCGTGGCTGTCGGCGGCCCTGTACTTCGTGTTCGGTGAGCACGCGTGGGTCGGCCGACTTGTCTCGATGGCCTTCATGCTCGCCGGGGCCGCGGCGTTCTGGTCGCTCGGCCGACGGATCCTGCCGCCGGACGCCGCCCGGTGGGCGCTGATCGCCTTCGTCGTCTCCCCGGCCGTCATGACCTGGGGCAACGCGTTCATGCCCGACGCGACCGTCCTGTCGTTCTACATCGCGACGCTCGCCTGCTTCCAGCGGTGGCTGACGACCGATCGGCTGCCGTGGCTGGCGGCCACAGCTGCGGCGGCGGCGATGGCCGCGTTGGCCAAGCCGACTTCCCTCCACGTGTTCCTCACATTGCTCATCTGGGTCCTGATCGCGGCACGGGACCGGTTGCGTCGACCGTCCCTGTACCTGGCCGGTGTCGCCGCTCTGGTTGCTCCCGCGCTGTGGCTGTGGCATGCCCGCAACCTCTACCTCACCTACGGCAACACCTTCGGGCTGGCGTCCGGTGGCGACAGCAAGTTCGGCAACATCGGGTACTGGACGTCGAAGCTGTTCTACACCGGGAACGTGACGATCGAGACCCTGCTCATCTTCGGTGTGACCGGTGTACCCCTCGCCGCACTGGGTGCGTGGTTGGCCTGGCGGCAACGCGGGCCGGTCATCCTCGCCGCGGGAATCCCGGCACTGGTGGTCTTCTACTTCGCGGTGGCCCGCTACAGCCAGGAGGAAGGCCCCCAATACCACATCTTCTCGTTGCCGTTCGCGGCCATCCTCACCGGCATCGGTCTGGCCGGAATCGGGCAGTGGCTTCGTCGGCGCTCCACGGCGACGGTGCGGGTCGGTCTGGCCGCTGTCGCGGTGCTCGCGCTGTTCGCGGCGAGCGCGAACGTCCTCGCCCAGTCCTTCCGCGACCGCAGCGGTGTCTACGGCACGTGTTCGAGCCTGCTCGCGCAGGTCTCGGCGCCGACGGACCTGGTCATGGTGAGCACGACCAGCGAGTCGACCGTTCGTGGGCTCCCGAACAACTTTCAGGAGCCCACCATCTTCTACCTGAGCGGCCGGAAGGGGTGGAGCCTGGCGGCTGATCAGCATCAGCCGGCGATCGTGCGGGACTATGTCGGCCGGGGCGCGAAGTACCTCGTCGTCTATGACCCGTCCCTGGTCCCAGCGGCGAGCCCCCTCTCGGGATGGCTGTCGAGGAACGCCGAGCAGGTCCGTTCGTCAGCCGCGGACGGATGTGACATCTGGAGGACCCGACCCGACGCGGCCACCGTCAGCGCAGGAAGCTGACGTGCAGGTGGTCGTAGTGGCCGCCCACCGGGTCGGACGGGTCGTAGACACCGCCCCCGGTGTACTCCTGCCCCCAGCCGCCGGAATCGGGACGACCCGGCGTCCAGATGCGGCCCTGCCAGATCACGTAGGAGACCTGCAGGGTCGCGGCGTTGCTGCGGAACCAGCCCGCCGCACGCCATCCGTTCTCGAGATCGACGCCCGTGGCGAACCGGCCGGCCATACCGGGGAAGAGGTCGCATCCCTTGCCGAGCGGGTGGTCACTGGTCGGGTTCGCGGGACGAGGGGCGAAGCACCCGGCCGACCGGATCATCCGGCCCTTGCGGAGCCCACCGAACGCGGATTCGGCCTGCATCAGGGCACTGCGGGTGACCGCGGTGACGCAGCCGTTCGTCGTGGGATCGTCCGCGACGCAGCCGGGGGGCGCGTCGGGGAGACCCGCCACGGCACCGGCCGGGACGCATGGTCTGACAGGGCCCCCGGCCGTCGCTCGGTCGACCCCGGCGAGCAGGTCGGCGGCGTCCTGCTCCCAGCGGGCGTAGGCGAGGGGGAACGCCGAACGCTGAACGGACTGCGCGGCTTGCCACAACGGCATCGTCGTCCAGCCGGGGATGGTGACGAGACGGGTGAAGAACTGCGTTGCGGCATAGTCGGGGGTGAGGATCTGTGCGGGGGAGCCCCACCCCTGCGAGGGCCGTTGCTGGAAGAGGCCGAGGGAGTCCCGGTCCCCGTAGTCGAGGTTGCGCAGCCCGGATTCCTGCAGCGCGGTGGCCAGCGCGACCCAGAGTCCCCGGTCGGGCACCTGCAGGCGGCGTCCGGTGGCGACGATGACGGCGGCGTTGCGGCGTTGCTCGTCGTCGGCGGCGGCGGGTCCGCTCGGGTCGATGGGTACCGACCCCGCCTGGTCTGTACACGTCGCGGTGACCGCCGACGGCCACCCGGCCATCCACAGGACGGCGGCTGCACCGACGGCGAGGACCCCGACGAGCAGCGCGACGACGGCCAGCATCCCTGCGAGCCGGAGCAGCCCGCGACGGACGGCCAGCGCGGCGAAGGTGCCGCCGCTCAGCCCGTCGCGGCGATGTCCGTCCACGTCCTTCCCGCATCCTCGGTGGAGCGCACGGCCCGGTCGGTGGCGACGACGTACCGGTCGGGACCGAGGACCGCGAACGCCTGCGGCGCCCCGCCCGCCGAGGTTCCGCCGGTCCACGTCGTGCCCGAGAACGCCCACGGGGTGCCCGCAGCATCCACGCCCGCGAGTGTGGTGGAGCCGCCACCCCCGATGCGCGGCGCGTGCCCGATCAGGATGAGCGGGCGGGGTGGCTGCACCGGCAGCGCGGCGAACGTCCGCCCGCCGTCGGTGCTGGTGAGCAGGCCCTCGGCGGTGGTCGCGATGACCCGTTGTCCGCTGTCCGGATCCGCGGCCAGCGCTCCCACGTCGGTGACGGTGGCGCCGTCGGCCCAGGTGCGGCCGGCGTCGTCGCTGCGCAGGATCGTGCGGCGCGCGGGGTCCCAGCCGTAGACGGTGCCGCCGCCGGCGGACAGGGCGTGGAAGTCGGTCTCGCCACTCAGGGAGACCGACTTCCAGCTGGTTCCGCCGTCGTCGCTGCGGATCAGACCGAGATCGGCCGGTCCCGGAGCGTCCGGTCCCGGGTGTCCGCTGCCCAGGAAGGTGTCGGGTCCGACTACGGTGAAACCCATCGTGTCCTGCACGGGGCCGGGCACCCGGCTCGCGCCGCTTGGCCCGAGCCGGAAGATCCCGGTGTGCGTGGCGGCGTAGACCTGTCCGTCGGCCGGATTGTTGCCCAGGCCGTGGACGTGGACCAGCCCGCCGCTGCGGTCGCCGCCGGGGGAGCCGGCATCGGAGCCCCGCCCACCGCATCCCGTCACCAGCAGGAGGAGCAGCGCGGCTGCCGCCGCGGGTCCGCTCCTGCTCACGGCAGGTAGGACACGACGGTCATCATCCCGGACTCCCCGTGGTAGACGTTGTGGCAGTGGGTGAGCCATTGTCCCGGGTTGTCGGCGTCGAAGTCGACCTCCACCGTCCGGCCGGGCAGCACGTTCACGGTGTCCTTCCGTGGTCCGGCCCCGTCCGGGGTGACCACCTGAAAGGTGTGCCCGTGCAGGTGCATGGGATGGAACATGGTGGTGGTGTTGGTCATCCGCAGCCGTACCCGCTGTCCGGAGCGCACCGGCAGGCCCTTGTCGGGGTCGTAGGTCTGGCCGTTCATGGTCCACGCGTAGCCCGGCCCGGGCCCCTCCAGCGTGAGGGTGTGCGTGACGTCGGGGTCGCGCGGGGCGAGCCGGACGGCGTCGGTTGCGGCCAGCCCGTTGACGAGGATCGCCGGGCGACCCGACAGCGCGGTGGTGGCCGCCCCGACGTCGGGGGCCCTCCCGCCGCCCGGCTGCAGCACGACCTGAGCGCTCGCGTTCTTGCCCTCGGCGATGCCGAGCAACGGCACCGGGGAGCTCGGCATCGTGAGGATGGCGTCGACGCGTTCACCCATGCCGAGCAGGACCGCGTCGGCCGCCGTCGGGGTGACCGGGTAGCCGTCGGTGTGGGTGATGGTGACGGGGCTGCCCGGGACGCCGACCCGGAACGCGGTGTCCCCGCCGATGTTGATCAGCCGCAGGCGGATGCGCTGCCCGGGCCTCGCCCGGAACGAGGTCGGGGCCGCGGCGGTGCGCCCGTTGGCCAGGTAGTGGGGGTAGGTGACGTCGCCGGCGTCGCCGCCGAGCAGATCGGAGCGGGCCATGCCCGACATGCCCGACATGCCCGACATGCCGCCCGTGCCGCCGCCCATCCCGTTGGCCTTCAGGTCAGTGAGGACCTGGTCGGGGCTGCGACCGGTGCCGTCCACCCAGTCGTCGAACACGACCACGAGTTCGTGGTCGTAGCCACCGGGCTCCGCGGGGTCGTCGACGATCAGCGCGCCGTACAGGCCGCGGTCGAGCTGGGTGCCGACGTGCGGGTGGAACATGTAGGTGCCCGGATGGGGCACGGTGAACCCGTAGTCGAACGCGGCGCCCGGCGCGATCTCGGGCTGATTGAGGACGGGCACGCCGTCCATGTCGTTGCGCAGCGCGATGCCGTGCCAGTGGATGGTGGTGGGTTGCGGCAGGTTGTTGGTGAGCCGGGCCTTCAGGAGATCCCCTGCGGTGACCCGGATCTCCTTGCCGGGCAGGGCTCCGCCGTAGGTCCAGGTGGTGACGGTCCGGCCGCCGATGTCGACGGGCCCGACGCGGGCGTCCAGCGCCAGGTCGACGGTCCGCTGTCCGGCGGTTCGGCGGGCCGTCTCGGTGGCGGCCACCTGTGGCGCCGAGGAGGCGATGCGGTCGACGGGCAGGGCGGTGGTGCTCGACGTGGCCGCCGGGGAGCCGCTGGAGCATCCGGCGAGCAGCAGCCCGGCGCCGAGACCTCCGGTGGCGGTGAGGAATCGGCGCCGGGTCATCGCGGGGGGTGGCTCGGTGCGGTGGATCAGTGGATTCATGGTGTGTCCTGGCTTCGCAGTCGAAAGGGACGTGCGGGACGCGGGGTGGGCCCGGAGGGTGCCGGGCCCACCCCGGCACCGGTCAGACGGTGGTCAGCAGCTGCTTCATGGTCGTGATCTCGGCCTGCTGCGCGTCGATGATCTTCTGTGCGAGAGCCTTGGCCTCGGGGTTCTGGCCGTCGCGCAGCTCGGTCTGCGCCATCTCGACCGCACCGTTGTGGTGCTCGGTCATCATCTGCAGCCACATGCGGTCGAACGCCGCGCCGTTGGCGGAGTCGAGCTGCTGCATCTGCTGGTCGGTCATCATTCCGGACATGCCCGATGTGCCGCCCATTCCGCCCATACCGGCCATCCCCCCCATGCTGCCGGTCGGTGCGGCCGCGACGTTCCAGCTGCTCAGGAAGCCCTGCATCTGGGTGATCTCCGGGCCCTGGGCCTGCTCGATCTGCTTGGCGAGCTCGATCACCTTCGGTGAGGAGGCCCGGCCGTCCACGAGCTGGGCCATGGCGACGGCCTGCGTGTGGTGCGGGATCATGCCCTGGACGAAGGCGATGTCGGCGTCGTTGTGCTGGACTGTGGCCGACGACGACGCGGACGGGGCGCCCGCACCGGTGGTGGACGTGGCGGCCGGCGCCGAGGTGCCACATCCGGCGACGGCGACGGTGGTCAGGGCGGCGATGAGCACGCCGATGACGGACTTGCGGTTCACGGTTTTACTCCTGCGGTGTCATGGAAAAGTCGGATCAGCGGATGCGCTGTCCGATCAGTTCCGCAGCACGCAGAGCTGGGCGAGACGGACCGCGTGGGACGGGGGAGGCCTCGATGGGTGGGCGGAGACGGGCATCGCCGGAGGATGCGGGGCCGGGTCGTGGCGCCACAGCATCATGCGAACGATGACGAGCAGCCCGAGCAGGATCGCCATGGTCATGATCGCCAGGCACAGGTGCATCAGGGAGTGCGGCATCGGCATGGGAGCGTCCGAGGGCTTGCCCGACGACACGATCTCCGGGGCATCGCCGACGTGGTCGACCGGGTGGACGGCCGCCGGGTCGTGGATGACGGGAGCCGCGACGCCCACCGACGCACCCGTCATCGGGCCGGCCTGGTCGTGCACCGGGGCGACGGTGGCGTGCATGGCGACGACACCGAACAGGGTGGCGAGCACGAGCAGGACCCGCTCCCACTGCCGTTGCCGCATATCGCCCACGATCTCCACCATAGCGCGGCCGGACGTCGCCGGGCTCTCGTGGTGGGGCGTCACGCGCCTTCCCCCGGCCGGCGCCGGACGCGCGCCATCGCACCGACCGCGAGCAGGACGAGCCCGGTGAGGACGAGGACCGGCGTGTCACCCGTCGCTGCGTAGGGCGTGAGACCGGTGCGCAGGGGTACCTGTGCGCGCAGGAGCGACGGGGTGCCGAGCCCGCTGCGGTCGACGACGGTTCCGTCGGGCAACACCACCGCCGAGTAGCCCGTGGGGGCGGCCTGCAGGACGGTGCGCCCGAACTCCCGGGCCCGCAACCGGGCTGCGGCCAGCTCGATCGCCGGCACCTCCTCGGTGGTGTAAGAGGCGGCGTTCGTGGGCACCAGCAGGATCCGTCCTCCAGACGTCACCGCGTCCCGCACCCGGTCGGCGAACAGCACCTCGTAGGAGATGACGACGCCCAATGGGCCCGCGGGTGAGCGCAGCAGCGCCGGTCCCTGCCCGACGATCGCGTCGCGCGGCACGAGCGCGGTCAGATCGGTCACGCGCTCCAGCAGGGCGCGGGCGGGGATGTACTCGCCGAACGGCACCCGGTGCTGCTTCTCGTAGCGGTCGAGGCGCCGCCCGTCAGGTCCCCACAGCACGGCCGCGTTGCGGAACCCGGAGCCCTCGGCCTCGACGACGCCCACGACGACCGGGGCTCCGAGCGTGCGGGCGAGCGCGGCCGTTCGGGCGTCGGCGGCGGTTCCGGCGACCGGGCCGGTGACGGTGACCACGTTCTCGGGGAACAGGACGAGATCGGGACGGCCGGTGATCCGCTGCGCGGCGGCGAACTGCCGGTCGGTGGTGGCCTGCGGGTCGGTGAACACGGCGCGCAGGCCACGCGGGCCGCCGCCCTGCACGACGGCCGCGTCCAGCGTTCCGGCGGACGTGGTGGTGATCGCCGCCCCGGTCCCGAGCACGACGGCCAGCGCTGCCGTGATGCCCGCGACCACAATCAGGCGGGCGCGTGCTCGCAGCACCACGACCGCGGCGACGGCGACGCCCGCGGCCGCCGCGGCGGCGGTGACCAGCAGGGACCCGCCGAGCGGAGCGGCCAGGGCGAACGGGCCGCCTGCCTGGCTCAGCACCAGCGCCGGCAGGGGGAATCCGCCGAAGGGGAAGCGGGTCTGGGCGGCGTCGAGCAGCGCGAGGACGAGCGGCGCGGCCCACCAGCCGCCCGCCCACCGTCCGGTACGGGCGGCCGGGACGAGTGCCGCGGCGGCGGCCAGCATTCCGGTCTCGAGCAGCGCGATGCCGACGTAGCCGGGTACGGCGAAGCCGTTGAGCCACCACAGGCCCGGGCCGAAACAGGCGACCCCGCTCGCCGTCCCCAGTAGCACCCGCGCGCGCAGCCCCCGGCCGTACAGGGCGATCGTCCACGCCGCGACGCCCAGCGACAGCAGCGGCCACCATCCCCGGGGCGGGGCGGCCAGTGCCCACGCACCGCCCGCGACCAGTGCGAGCGGGACGGCGACGCGGAGCGGGGCCGTCCCGCGGACCTCGTCGTCGGGTGCAGCGATGTCGATCTCCTCGGTCACGGTCAGGGCGTCCCGTCCAGGTAGCGCCGCACTGTGCGGTCGATCTCGTCGGGACTGCGGAACGGAAGTGGCGGGTCGACCCGGCTCACCGACCCGTCGGGGCGGAGCACGTAGTTCGACGGGATGGCGAACGGAACCTCCAGCGCGTCCCAGAGCGCGCCCTCGGTGTCGACCACCGACGGGTAGCGTGCCCGCAGCTCCCCGAGCAGCCGTAACGCGGCCGCGGCGTCGTCGCGGACGTCGATGCCGACCACCGCGACCGCGCCGGGCCGGGCGGCGTAGGAGTCGAGCACCGGGATCTCCTCGCGACACGGCCCGCACCACGACGCCCACACGTTGAGCACCGCGGGCCGCCCGGCGAGCGCCGTGGCCAGGTCGACCTGCCCCGGCGCCCCCAGGCACGGCACGACGATGCCCGCCAGCGGCCCGGCGGGTGCCGACGCGCCCGGCAGCGGTGCGGGGCACGGCCGGAGTCCGGTCGCGCCCCGCAGGGCCGCCACCTCGGGTCCGGCCGGCGCGGCCATGGTCGAGGGCCCCTCGACGCGCCAGGGCGCGCCGGTGGCCGGTGTCCCGGCGCCCGCCGCAGGCTCGGTGGTGCGTGGCCAGAGCGCGAACACGCCTGCCGCGGCCAGCACGACGACGATCACGGACCACCGGGCCTCGGGGGAGCGCAACAGGGTTCGCACGGTCACCGGCCTCCCCGCAGCGGCGCGCCGGCTCCGGGCTGGACCGGCCCGGAGCGGACCGACGCGGGTGCCCTCCCGGCCAGTACCGCATCGAGGACGCCGGCCAGGAGCGGGTAGGTGGCACCTCCGGTGATCTTGGCGGCGACCGTGCCCGAGCGGTCGATCACGAACGTCTCGGGCACCCCGAACAGGCCGAACTCCAACGCGGCCCGCGATCCCGGATCGGTGACGTAGCGGTAGTCGCCGCCGCCGCGGCCCAGCTCGTCGAAGAAGGCGACGGCCGCGGAGGCGGAGTCCTGGTAGTCGACCCCGACGAAGGTGACACCGCTGTCACCGTACTGGCGCGCCGCGCCGACCAGCGCCGGATGCTCCCCGCGGCATGCCACGCACCACGACGCCCAGAAGTTGACCACCACCACCCGTCCGCGCAGGGCGACGAGCGACACCTGGCCCGTGCCCTCCAGCAGGGGCAGCGTCACCGCGGGGGCGGGGCGGCCGATCAACGGGCTGCCGACCAGCGTGGGGTCGGTGCCCAGCCGGGACCCGAACACCGCGCCGACGCCGACCGCGCCGGCTCCGACCAGTGCGGCCGACCAGCGCAGCAGGCGCCGCCGGGGGACACGGCCGCCGAGCAGCTCGCTCACCGCGAGCCTCCCGCGCGGCCGCGGGCGGTGTCGGCGAGCTGCTGGACCTGGGCGGCGACCTCCGGGGCGAGGGTCTGCCGCTGCAGCTGGGCGAGGGTGGCCAGCGCCGTCGCCGGGTCGTTGCGACCGTCGAGGGCGATGACGGCGCGGAACCACAGCCCGTCCTGCTGAGTCGGGTCGACGGCGAGCGCCTGGTTCACCGAGTCCCACGCCGGGCCCTCCTGGCGGATCAGCCACAGCAGCCACCCCAGGTGGGCGAGGCCCTCGGCGTTGCGCGGCTCGCGGCGCAGCGCGTCGAGGTAGTGGCGCATCGCCGGGTCGTACGTCCCCTCCGCGACGTAGCGATCTGCCAGCGCGAGCCGCATGCCGACCACCCCGGGGTTCGCGGCCACGACCTGTTCCAGCTGGGTGTCGGTGATCCGCGCGGTGGGGTCGAGCGGAGGCGCACCGGAGGCGGTCATCACCTCGTTGCCCGTCACGAACCCCCCGGTGGGCCGGGTGAGCACCGAGTCCGGCAGCAGGACCAGCCCCGCGACCAGCACGGCCACGCCCGCCAGGCTGTACGCCAGCGTCCACGCCCGGCGACCCGGGCGGGCCGGCTCGACGGGTGCGGCCGGCTCATGGCCGGCGCCGGCGCCGGCGTCGAGGGCGCGCAGGGCCTGGTCCGCTGTCGCCTCGTAGCGGTGACGCAGCGGCTCCGCAGCCGCGGCCGGGATCTCCCCGGCCGCGACCTGGGCGTCGAGCTCGACGATGTCGCGCACCGCCTGATCGGCCAGCTCGTGCAGCTGGGCCCGTGGTGTAGCGGTCGATGCCGTCATGGTCCGTCCTCACCGTCGGGGTGGATCGTGGCCCGGGCCCGGGCCACCGCCGCGTCGACGCGGGCACGGTCGAGCGGGGCGGGCGGAGCCGGTGCCGGTCGGTCGCGCCCGCGCGCCCGGGCCCACACCAGCGCGGCTCCCGCGACCGTGGCGCCCACCGGCAGTACCCACAGCAGCAGGGTGGTGCCGCGCGCGGGCGGGTCGAGCCACACCCAGTCGCCGTAGCGGGCTCTGAAATAGCCGATGACCTCCGCGTCGCTGCGCCCGGCCGCCACCTGCTCGGACACGACCTGACGCATCGCTGTCGCGGTGTCCGATGGGGACTCCGCGATCGACACGCTCTTGCAGACCGGGCAGCGCAGCTGCAGGGCGAGCTCCTGCACCCGGTCCGGATCCGGGCGGCCCGCGGAGATCAGCGTCACCACGCTGATGGTGAGCAGCCCGAGGACGGCAACGGCGACGGCGACCGACGACCATCGGCGCTCAGGCATCCGATCCCACCTCCGCCAGGGGCTCCGACGGCGGTGCGGCCCTGCGGCGCACCCGGCCGGTCAGTGCCCACAACCCGCCGGCCATCATCAGCCCTCCGGCGACCCACAGCCACACCATCAGCGGGTAGCGGTAGAGGTTGAGCGTCACCCGCTGCGGGTCGAGGCCGCCCAGCGTCACGTAGACGTCGCGGCCGGCGGTGGACCAGACCGACGGGTTGCCGACGGCCGTCGGTTGGTTGGGGAACGCTACGAGCCGCGGCTGCGCGACCCGCACGACGGGGCCGTCGGGGCCGCCGTCGCGCAGGACGATGTGTGCGTCGGTGACGAGCCGGTCGGCCTCCGGGTGCTCCTCGCTGACCTCGAAGGTCACGGTGTAGCCCGCGAAGGCGACCGACTGGCCGCGGTCCAGGCTGACGGTGGCACGCTGCGCGAGGCCGCCGGAGACGGCGATGGCGACCGCGGCCAGGGCCACCCCGAGGTGGGCGAGCTGCCCGCCCCAGTAGCCACGCTGCCCCCGCACCAGCCGCACCAGCCCGACGGGCGTCCGGGCCGGTGCGGTGACCAACAGCTGGCGCACGGTGGAGCCGGCGACCGCCGTGGCGATGGCCACGACGGCGACCACCCCGGGGGAGCGCACACCGGCCCAGACGACCGCGGCGCCAGCCGCGGCTCCGCCCAGTACGGGATGGCGCAGACGGGTCCACATCACCGCGGCCGTGGCGCGCCGGTACGGGGTGACGGGGCCGATCCCCATCGCCAGCAGCAGGGCGAAGCCGAGCGGCACCGCCATCCGGTCGAAGAACGGACGCCCGACCGACACCTGTGAGCCGGTGAGCGCCTCGACGAGGATCGGGTAGGTCGTTCCGAGCAGCACCACGAAGGCGAACACGCTCAGCAGCAGGTTGTTGACCAGGAAGACTCCCTCCCGGCTGGCCACCGACTCGGGCCGGGTGAGCGAGGCGACCCGTTCGGCGCGCAGCACGATGAGGGTGAAACCGGCGACGACGACCGCACCGAAGAAGGCGAGCAGCGCGGGCCCCACGGGGGACTGGCTGAAGCTGTGCACCGACGCGACCACCGAGGAACGGGTCAGGAACGTGCCCAGGACGGTGAGCGCGAACGTGGCCAGGACCAGCACGAAGTTCCAAGCCTGCAGCATGCCGCGACGGACCTGCACGACCGCGGAGTGGATGAAGGCGGTGGCGACCAGCCACGGGATGAGTGCGGCGTTCTCCACCGGGTCCCAGGCCCAGTAGCCGCCCCAGCCCAGCACCTCGTAGGACCACCAGCCGCCGAGCACCAGCCCGCCGGTGAGGAAGCTCCACGCCACCAGGTTGGCCCGCCGGGTGCGACGCAGCCAGTCCACGCCGCCCTCCCGCAGCAGCAGGGCCGACATCGCGAACGCGAACGGCACCGTGAACCCGACGAAGCCGAGGTAGAGCATCGGCGGGTGGAAGGCGACCATGATGTGGTCGGCCAGGATCGGGTTCGGCCCCGGCCCGTCCGCGGGTGGGTCCGGCAGGATCTCGAACGGGTTGGCGGCCATCGTGATCAGCCCGAAGAAGAACGCGCCGACCAGCCCGAGCACGCCGAGCGCCCCGGTCCCGAGCCGGTCGGCGGTGCCGGGCACCCCGCGCAGCACGACCGCGGTGTAGCCGGCGAGCACCAGCGCCCAGAGCAGCAGGCTGCCGTCCAGGGCCGACCAGGCACTGGTGATGGTGAACAGCAGCGGCGTGGCCCGGGAGTGCGTCTCGGCGACGTAGGAGACGGCGAAGTCGTCGGTCAGCAGCGCCACCTCCAGCGCGGTCATCGCCAGCGCGGCGCCGCCGACCATGCACCACACAGCGGCGCTGAGCTGCCGGCGGCGCACGGAGTCGGGCCTGCGCTGGGCGCGCAGCCCCAGCACCGCGAGCACGATCGACCCGGCGAGGCCGAGCATGGCGCCGGCCCAGCCCGCGGCCGGGACCGCGAGCGTCATGACCGGGCCCCCTCGGCGGGGGGCCGGTAGTTCTCGTCGTGCTTGACCATCATGGTGTCCGCACGGAACACCCCGCCCCGCCACGCGCCCTCGACCACCACGCCGATGCCGGCCGCGAACAGCTGCGCCGGAGCACCGCGGTAGTCCACGGGAAGCGATGGGCTGCCCGGCACGGTCCCCGAGGTGACGACGAACCGCACGCCGTCCGCGGTGGGGGTCACGCTGCCGGGGGTGACCAGCCCACCGAGCTGGAACCGGCGCCCGTCCGGGTAGTCCGGGTGCTGGGCCAGTGCCTCGGTCGGGGTCAGGTAGTAGACGAGGTTGCCGTTGAGGTTGCCGAAGACCAGCGTCCCGGCCAGCACGGCCAGCACGCCGATCGCCGCGACGGCGAGCAGGCGGTAGCGCGACCGGACCCGGGCGGGCGCGGACACGGCGCTCACCGCGCGCCCCGACGTCGCACCGCCACCGCCGCGCGGACGAGCACGGCGAGGTAGCCGACGAGAGCCACACCGGTCGTCCCGTAGCCCAACGCCACCCATCCCCACTCAGACATGTGAACCCACCTCCGGCGCGGAGACGGCCGCACCGGCCACCGGGCGGTAGCGCGTCTCGTCGTCCGCGTCGAGTGCGTCCCGCGCTGCCGCGATACGGCACCGGGTGCGCACGAACAGCGCGTGGAGCAGGGTGAACGCGAGCACGCCGAGCAGGAGCGCGATCAGCATCGTGTGGTCGATGGCCGGATCGGACGGGCGCAGCACCGTGGGCGGCTGGTGCAGGGTGCGCCACCACAGCACCGAGAAGTGCACGAGCGGGACCTGCGCGAAAGCGACCACGCCGAACACGGCGGAGCGCCGGGCCCGCAGTACGGGATCGGGGATCGCGCGGCGCAGCGCCAGATAGCCGAGGTAGACGAAGAACAGCAGCGCGGTCGTCACGAGCCGGGCGTCCCAGGCCCACCACACCCCCCAGGTCGGGCGACCCCAGATGGAGCCCAGTGCGATGGCCAGGCCCGTGAAGAACACCCCCACCTCGGCACTCGCCGCCGCGAGCCGGTCCAGGCCCGGCCGCCGCCGCCGCAGCCAGCCCACGCTCGCGGCGAGGGTCACCGCGTAGCTGAGGTACGCCGCCCAGGCCGCGGGTACGTGCACGTACATCAGGCGGACGAGCTCCCCCTGCACGTAGTCAGGTGGCGACATCATCGCCGCCGCCAGCGCGGCCACCACCGCGGCCGCGGTGACGGCCGGCAGGCGGCGGCCGAACAGCGGCCCGCTGCCGGGATGCGGATCGGGTGTCATGCCACGTCCTCCATGTGTGTGGCGCACCACGCGGCGAGCAGCGCGGCGACGAGATCGACGGTCACGACGAGCAACAGCCACGGCCACGGCGGGCGGTCGTACCGGGCGGCGTTCAGCACGCCGGTGGCCCCCAGCAGCAGCGGCACGGCGATGGGCGCGGTGAGCAGTGGGCCCAACGACGTCCGCCCGTCCAGCCCGGCGGCCAGGGCGTCGGCGATGCTGCCGAGCACCGCGAGGCCGCCCGCGACGAGGACGAGCACGGGGAGCAGCCACGGCCACCCGGTCAGGTCGGGGTTGTAGAGCAGGACGGCGACAGGGGCCAGCAGCAGCTCGAACCCGAGCAACAGCGCCACGTTGCCCAGCGTGCGGCCGGCGAGCAGGATCCGTGGGCCCACCCCGGTCAGGGCCAGCATCGCCCGCTGGTGCGGCCCGTCCACGGCGCTGCCGCGCAGGGTCACCAGCACTCCGAACAGCAGCACCACGAGCCAGTACAGGGCCGGACCGAGCTCGGCCAGCAACGGCGTGTCGACACCGACGGCCAGCGGGGCCAGCAGCAGGGCGACCGCGCCGAACGGGGCGATGACCAGCAGCGCCTCCCCCGAGCGTCGCTCCACGCGGAGGTCCTTGGCCGCCAGCGCCAGGCACCGGGCGAGCGGGGTCGGGGTGGTGGTGGGTCGGCTCACCGGGCATCCACCGCCTGTGGCTCGGGACGGGCCCGGCCGTCGACGATGCGCACCAGCCGGTCGGCGACACCCGTGAGCCGGTCGGGCTCGTGGGAGACCAGCACGCAGGCCCCGCCCCGGCCACGGACCCCGGTGACGACCTCGTCGACCAGCTCCACCGCGTCCCGGTCCAGACCGGAGTGGATCTCGTCGAGCAGCAGCAGTGACGGTTCCGCGAGTACCACGCGCGCGAGTTCGGCGCGGCGTGCCATGCCCTGCGAGCAGCTCTCCGCGCGACGATGCGCGGCGCCGGCGAGCCCGACGAGAGCAAGTGCCCGGTCGGCCGATCGTTCCTCGCGTCCGGTGAGGCGGGCGACGAGGTGCAGGTTCTCGGCCAACGTGAGCTGCGGGTAGAGCGCGGGCAGATGGCCGACCAGGGCGATCCGTGGCCGGACGGCGATCGTGCCCGGGCCGCCGAGCTCGTGACCGAGCACCGCTCCGCGGCCCCTCGACGGCCGGACCAGGGTGGCCAGAAGGCGCAGCAGCGTGGACTTGCCCGACCCGTTCCCGCCGAGTACCCCGATCACCTCACCGGCGTTCAGGACGAGGTCCAGGTTGCGCAGGATCGGGGTGCGCCCCACCGTCACCGCGATCCCGTCGAGCCGCGCGCACGGCTCGTCGGCCGGCCGGGTCGTCGCGACGACGCCCGGCTGGTCGCGGGATGGAGCGGTGTGCGGCATGTCGTCCCCGGCTCGGCGTCGTCGTGTGCAGGATCTACTATGCGCCGTAGAAGATGAAGGCGCGCGCCCGGGGTGCCCTACGGATTCAGGCAGGAGGTCGGCAGGTGGAGCTGGCCGCTCTGATGTCGCTCGCGCTGGTCGCCGGCGCGCTGTCGTTCAGCTCGCCGTGCGTGCTGCCGCTGCTGCCCGGCTACGTCTCCTACGTGTCGGGCCTGGCGGGTGAGCCGGCCGGTGCGTCACCGGTCTCGACCTCGACGCGGCGTCGCGTCCGGATGGGCGCCGGGTTGTTCGTCGGCGGGTTCGCGACCGTCTTCACGGTGCTCGGGGCCACCGCATCGGCGCTCGGCCTGCTGTTGCGGCAGAACCTGCCGGTCATCACGGCCGTCGGAGGCTCGGCGATCGTCGTGCTGGGACTGGCGATGACTGGAGTGCTGCGGATCGGGCGGCTGCGCGGCGAGGTGCGCTTCGACCTGTCCCGTGCGGGACGTGGACCGGCCGGCGCGTTCTCCCTGGGCGCGCTGTTCGCGTTCGGCTGGACACCGTGCGTGGGCCCTGTGCTGGCCACCGTGCTCGCCGCCGCGGCCGGCACGGCCGATCCCGGCCGCGGAATCCTGCTGTTGCTGGCCTACTCGGTCGGGCTGGGGCTGCCGTTCGTGGTCCTCGCCGACGGGGTGGCCTGCGGCCGCAACCGGTTCGCGTGGTTGCGACGGCACACGCGACGGATCGAGATCGCCGGCGGGATCGCGCTGGTGGTGACCGGGGTTCTGATGATCACCGGCGGCTGGACCGTCCTGATGAGCGGGATGCTCGCCTCCTACGCCCGCGTGGGCTGGCCGCCGATCTGATGCCGCCTCGACTGTTCGTCGCGCACGTCGACGCTTTCGGTGTCGTGCCGCTCACGTGGTGGGCCGCACTCATCCTCGTGTGCGGTCTGGTGCTCACCGCCGCTGTCGTGCGGCCCTTCACGGCCGTGACCGGCTGGCGCCCGATACCGACCGCCGCGACAGGTGTCTGGCTGGCGGTGACCGCAGCGCTGACGCTCGGCCCAGGGAACCTGTCGCCCGACGAACGCGCCGGATGCGCGGTGCCTGACGACTCCACCGCCGACGTGCTCATCGAGCTCGGGCACAGTCTGGAGGGTGCGTTGAACGCCGTACTGCTGCTCCCGCTGGGTGTGACGCTCGTACTGGCGTCCCGGCGGGCGCTCGTTCCGGGCGCGGTCGTCGTCGTGCTGCCAGGTCTCGTCGAACTCGCACAGCTGTTCGTTCCCGGTCGTTTCTGCAGCCTGACGGACTTCGTGCTCAACGCCGCAGGCGGCCTCGTCGGCGTCGGCTTCGGCGTCGGCGCAGTTCTCCTCCGTCAGAGCAGGCGTGACACGTAGGGCAGCAGACCGGCGGTGTAGCGGACCTGCGCGATGCGGACCTGCGAGCCGGAGAACGGGGCCTCCACCATGCGTCCGCCGCCCATGTAGAGCGCGATGTGGCCGATCCGGCCGCCGGTCTGGTAAGCGATCAGGTCGCCGGGCCGCATCTGCGCGAGGGGTACCTTGCGGCCCTGGTCGTACTGATATCCGCTGTAGTGGGGGAGCGGGATCCCGGCCGCGGCGAAGGCGTAGATCAGCAGGCCCGAGCAGTCGAAGCCGACCTTGCGGTAGTCGCCGAAGCTGTCGGCCACGCCACCGTCGCGGATGCCGCGGGTGGCCCCGGTGGCGCTGCCCCCGCCCCAGGCGTAGGTGACCCCGAGCTGGGACACGGCCCGGTCGATCACCCGCTGGGCGACGTCGCTCGCGCCGGTGGCGCCGGACCGTGGTGCCCGCGCTGACGGCGTCACGGGCGCCGCGGCGCGGGCGGCTGCCGCCTGCTGCTCGGCCCGGTCGCGGGCCGCCTGCAGCTCGGCCTGCCGGCGCGCCCATGAGTCGAAGCGGTCGCGCTGCGCGCGCAGGGTGGCATCGCCGGCGCGCAGGTCGGCGAGCTGGGCCTCCAGGCCTGCCTGTTCGCTCTCGAGGACCTGCTGCTGCCTCGCCTCCTCCGCCGTGGCACGTTCGGCTGCCGTGACCGCCTGTGCGGCCGTGCGCTGGGCGTCCGACGCGGCGGCCCTGCGCGTCTCGGCCTCGTCGCGGGCGAGGCGCGCGGTGGACTCGGCGTTGGCCTGCCCGACCCGTGCGCGTTCGAGTGCCGCCAGCGCTCGGGCCTGCTCGGTGGCCACCGCGTCGGTCAGCTGGGCACGTGCGACCAGTTCGTCCGGGCTGCTCGCCGCCGACAGCAGACCCAGGGGACCGCTGTCGAGAGCGCCCTGGTAGGAGGCGACGGCGAAGTCGTCGAGGCGGGTGCGTGCGGAGTCGATCGCCGCAGAGGCCGCTGCCGTCGCGATGCCGGCCCGATCGGCGCGGGTGCGCGCCTCGGCTGCGGCCTGCTGCGCCCGCTCGAGATCGACCTGCGCCCGGTTGGCATCCTCACGCTGCCCGGCGAGCTGCTCCTGCAGCTGCTCCACGCCAGCCTGCGTCGATGCGATCCGGCCGGTCAGCGCGCCGACCTGCTCGGCCTGCGACTGCACCGCCCCACGGCTGGAGTCGAGCTGCTGGTCGGTCGGGTTGGGTGGGGGCGGGGGAGGCTGTCCGAACGCGGCGGCCTGATCCCCGACGACGACGACCGCGACGAGCAGCGCCACGACCACCGACCGTCTCACCATGACTCCTCGTTGCGATCTACGACCGGAAGGGTGGCATCGCCGCGCCGGTCGGTGCAGGAGGCGCACCGGTGCGAGGGGCCACGACCCCCGTTCCGGTGACGGGGGCCGTCAGGCATAGCCGGCTCCGCGGGCGTTCAGCCAGGCGAGTGGGTCGAGCCGGTTCCCCCGGGCGTCGATGACCTCGAAGTGCAGATGTGGCCCGGTGGAGATGCCGCGGTTGCCGACCTCGGCGATGACCTGTCCCGCGCGGACGCGCTGGCCCGTCCTGACCAGGTAGCGGTTGATGTGTCCGTACACCGTGGTCGTGCCGTCCTCCAGCCGCACCCGTACCCACAGCCCGAACCCGCTCGCGGGCCCGGCGTCGATCACGACGCCGTCGGCGACCGACCGGATCGGCGTGCCGACGGAGTTCGCGATGTCGAGGCCGTAGTGCGTCGTGCCCCAGCGCGCGCCGAAGTTGGAGGTGATGATTCCGGCGACCGGCCGGACCGTCCGCGGGATCCGGCTCTCGACGGCGCGTCGCTCGGCCAGTTGCGCGGCCTTGGCGAGAGCGCTCCCGTCGACGGTCGGGCCGGCCGGAGCGAGGACCACCGGCTGGATCAGCACCGCGGGCTCGCCGGGGATCCGGATCGCGGAGAGGCCGGTGGAGTGACCGGTGGTCACGGCGTCGTAGGCGACGTGCACGACGGTGCGGTCGTCCTGGACCGTCGGTGAGAGGCCGGCCGCGAGCGTCGCACCGCCTGCGAGGGCCGACAGCGTGCGCCGTCCCCGCCGGCCCGACACGTCACGAGCCGCGTCGGGACGGCCTGGTGCGCGATGGGAGGGCATGGCGTGCTAGCAGGCGATGGCCGAGACCGCGGGCGCGGTCGGGTTGAAGGAGATGTGGACGTGGTCCATGTGGTTGGCGGTCACCGACCCGCGATCCTCCATCGCCTCCCATCCGCTTCCCGTGTTGATCCGCTGCCGCCAGATCACGTACTTGACGCCGAGCGCGTCGGCGTTCTTCAGGGCGCAGGCGGCCAACCGGTCGCCGTTGGCTCGATCGACCATGAAGTCGACGGCGAGTCCCGCCGGATGGTCGGAGGCGCCGCTCCGTCCGGCCACGCCGTACATCGTCGACACGCCGAAGCGGCATCCGAGGAAGACCGCTCCCGTTCGCACCCAGGACTTGACGGAGCCCAGGCCGCCGGTGGGGAGGGCGCACGCCGCAGGGGTCGTCGAGGGCGCGGCCGTGGCGGTGGTGCTGCGTGGACGTGGCGTGGCGGTGGACCGGTCGGCCTGCTCGTGCAGCACCCGCGCCCGGTCCGCCTCAGCGCGTGACAGCTCCTGCGCCTGGGTGGCCAACTTCTGCAGGGTCGCACGTTGGGCGAGGACGGCCTGTCTCGCCAGGAGGACGCCGTCGACCAGTCCGGATGCCGGCTCCGACCCCGCGGGAGGTGACACCGTGGCGGGTGGGGTCGGTGCCGGGGAGCCGGTCGGTGCGGTTCCGACCCGCATGGCCGCGGTCACGGCGGACACCGGGTCGGTCGAGGTCACGGTCCCCGCAGCGCCGATGGCGGCCAGCAGGCCCCCACCGGTGGCAGCGGCGACGGCGACCCGCCGCGCGGCGCGGGTCGGCGGTCGGCGGTGGCGCGTCAGGGCCGCCGCCGTCGTGGGTGGTCGATGAAGGAGTCCGGCGGACGCCGGGTCGGGTGGTGGGGTATCTCGCTGAGCAGCACGGTGTCGGGCCACGATCGTCCTCACGGGCAGAACGCACCGGCAGGACACGGGGGATGCGATGGGGAGCGCGCGTGTCCGTTTCGTAACCGCGTCGTTCTGGATCCGCAACGCACACTAGCGCATCTCCTACTAGGAGTAGTAGCGCACTGTCGATGAAGTGCCGGGCTCTGACTACTATCATGCGTAGGAGTAATGCCGACCGTCGTCCCGGAGGAGCAGCGAGCAGATGGGCCGTGAGGAGCGTCGTAGAGCGCAACGACAGGAGCGCCGCGGCGCGAAGCGGGCGGCGGTCGGCCCCCCGCCGACCGCTCGGACCGGCCCGGATCTCGGCATCGCGGAGGCCGTTCTCGGGCGGCTGGCCGACGACGGCGCTCAGCCGCGGATCTCCCGGGTGGAGTTGACCGCGGGGACGCGGTCGGCTGCCGGAACGGCCGCGCGAACAACACGAGCGGCGGTTCCTCCGGCCGTGACCTCCGCCTCGGCCCTGACCGTGTCGGCGGCGGGTTGCGACATCGTCAGGGATGTCGACCCCCAGGCCCTCGGGGCGACCTACACGTTCGACGCGAGATCGACCGGCGAACCCTACTCGGTGTCGGTCGTGTTCGAAGGCCGTCGTGAGGACGTGGCGGGCGAGCCCGGGGAGCGCGACCGGTTCAGCGTCGTCGAGACCGTCGCGCGGGTCGTGCCGGGCAGCGGCCGGATCAGCCTCACCGCGCGGGTCGAGAACGTCAACGCCGGCCGGTGGGCGGTGAGTGCTGCCCCCGTCGCCGAGGCCGACGGCGCTCCCGTCGACTCCCGACCCCTGCCGGCCCGCGCGCTCGCGACGGGGACCACGGTGTTCGCCCCACTCGCAAGGGTTCGCGGGCCCGGTGTGCGGATCGGTGCCTGGCCGGCGCTCGTCGCCACCGGTGCGGGTGTCGCGCTGCTCGTGCAGGGGCTCCTCGCGGCTCGCCTGTCGCTGCCCGTCGCGTCGATCTTCCTGCTGTCGGTGGTGGCCTGCCTGGTCGGGCTCGTCGGGGCGAAGGTGTACTACCTCCTGGAGCACCCCGAGCACCGCGGTCGCGGCCTGCTGGCGTCATCGGGCGGGATGTGTCTGCAGGGCTTCGTGCTGGCAGCCGTCGCTGCGGTGGTCGTCCAGGCACTCCTGGAGGTCATACCGGTCGGGGAACTGCTCGACATCACGGTGCCGGGGCTGCTGTTCGGGGCCGCCGTGGGCCGGATCGGCTGCTTCCTCGGGGGCTGCTGCGTGGGGCGGCCGACCGCCTCGCGATGGGGGCTCTGGTCGTCGGACCGGCGGTTGGGCGTACGGCGTATCCCCACTCAGCTCGTCGAATCGGCGCTGGCCCTCACGCTGGGGCTGATCGCGCTGGCCGTCGTGCTGACCGTCGGTCGGTCGGGCGGCGGGACGGTCTTCGTCGGCGCCATCGCCGCCTACACCACGGGCCGCCAACTGCTGTTACCGTTGCGGAACCTGCCCCGGAACACCACGCACGGCCGGACGGTCATCCTGCTGGCCTGTGCCGTGGTCCTGATCGGTGCCGTGGTCGTGGGACTGTCCTGAGGGGTCTGTCGCGGCGGCGTTCTCAGTCGTCGTTCCGCAGCGCCGCTCGCAGCACGTTCTGCTCGCGCGGCGACACGTGCCGGACGAAGTGTAGGAGAGCCGCGTCGACGTCGGGTGCGGTGTAGAGCAGCGAGTGCAGGACCTGTGCGGCGGCCTCCTCGCGGCTGTGCGCGGCCGTGTAGAGGAACGCTCGGCCCTCGGGACGCCGATCTGCCCATCCCTTGCGGCGGAGCTTCTCCAGCACCGTCTGGACGGTGGTGTAGGCCAGGGTGCGCCGTGTGGTCAGGATGGTCAGCACGTCGCGGGCCGAGGAGGGCGCGTCCGCCTGCCACAGCACCTCGAGCACCGCCATCTCGAGCTCGCCGAGGCCGAGCGAACCAGGGCTCGGGTGGTTCTCCTGACCCGGATGCCGGGGACCGCTCACGAATGCTCCCCTCCAAGATCCTGTGACGCCGACTCGTAGCGGGGCCGGCAATCCCGGACCCCGGGTCAGCATACGGTGCGATTTCCGGCCGGGGGACATCTAACCGCCGCCGCCGGGGCGGCGGCGGTTGCGGGTAGCTTGAGCGGGGTCGCGTCGAGCGCGACCGACGGTGAGGGAGTTCCGATGGGCATGGGTGAGTTGTGCTCGGCCGCGCGTGTCCGATCGCGGGGGCCCGGCCCGGCCCGGCTCGGGTCGACATGACCACGACCTTGGCGGTTCTGCTGGGTGCCATCTTCGTGAGCGCGGCGGCACCCCGGTGGCTGCGCCGCGTCGAGTCCTCCCAGGTGCAACCGTCGGTGACTCTGTCCTGCTGGTGGTCCGTCGTCGCCGGGGTGATCGGCGCCGTGGTCGTCGCGCTCGTGCTCCTCGTGCTGCCGGACCGGGCCGGGGTGAGCCTGCTGGGACAGTTCGCCGACGTCTGCGTATCGGCGTTAGGACACGCCCGCAACCCGCGGCTCGAGGAGGTGCTGGCCCTCGGGACGGCCGCCGTGCTGTGTGCTGTGTTCCTGCGGGTGCTCTACGTGGGCGGGTGGGCGGCGGTGCGCCGCAGGCGTCACGTCCGGGGGCATCTCGACCTGCTCGGGCAGTTCGGCCGGTCCGAAGCGCAGATCCTCTGGGTGCCCCACGACACCCCGCTGGCGTTCAGCGTCGCCGGACGGCGGCCCGTCATCGTCGCCACATCGGCGCTCGACGACGACCTCCCGGTGGAGTCGGTCCGCGCGGTGCTGGCCCACGAGCGTGCTCACCTCGCAGGCCGGCACCACTTCCAGATCGCTCTCGCCGACGCGCTGGCAGCCGCCGCACCGGGGATCCCGCTGTTCGCCCACGCTCCGGGCGCTGTCCGTCGCCTGGTCGAGTTCGCTGCGGACGCCACGGCCGCGCGGCTGCACGGGAACGACGCGGTCGTCCTCGCGCTGGGGGTCATGGGGCATCAGACCGGGCCTCCCGGGGGCCTGGCGATGGCGGGTGACGATCTGGACGCGCGGCTGCGGCGGCTGGGCCGGCCTGCTCGGCCGGCCGGCCGGGGCCGCACCGCGGTGGTCCACATGGGCGGTGTGGCCACGTCGGCGGTGCTTCCCGCCATCGCTGCCGCAGCCATGGTCGTCTCCGTTGGCCTGGTGGCGTGCGTCTGACCGGCTACTTCGTGCCGAGCACGATCAGCCCGATGACGACCAGTGCCCCGCCGGTCGGGTAGCCGGTCAGCAGGTCCTGCATCGGGAGCCACTGGATGTTGCCCAGGTGGACGACGACGTGTGACAGGACCACCGCGGAGCCGAGTGCGATCAGGCTGAACGCCGCGATCCTGCGCCTCCTCCAGCGGCGGTACTGCTCGGTGAAGGTCGGCCGTCGGGGCGTGACGGGCTCGTCGCCCCGGTCCGAACTGTTCACCCTGGGCATCGACTGGCACTCCTGGGTCTCGTTCTCCGGATCGTCGCACTCTACTCCTATGGCAAGTAGGAGACGATGAGGCGTGACGGTACACCGTCGTCCGGCTTGACATACCTATAGGGGGTAACCGTATCTTCACGCGAAGGACTGCGTGACGACGAAGGTGGTGGGCAGGTGAGTGGAACAGAAGCGCGGGCGGTCGCCCGGGTGGTTCGTGACCGGGCAACCGAGGCAGAGGACGCCGTCGCGGCGGGTCTCGGCTTCGTGATGGTCTCCTCGGTCCACCTGGACGGATGGGCGCATGTCAACCGGCCGGGTCTCGATACGTTCTTCACGCCGTGGCACGGCGTGCTCTACGCCAGCTTCGCGTTGTACGCCCTGTTCGTCGGCCTCATGGCCGGGCGGCGGGCTCGGAGGGGAGAGGGCCTGGCGCTGTCCGTCCCGTCCGGCTACGCCGCGGCTCTCGGCGGTATCGGCCTGTTCGTGGCCGGTGGTATCGGCGATCTCGGGTGGCACCAGGCGTTCGGTGTCGAGGCGGGGATCGACGCCCTGGTCAGCCCGACACACCTCGTGCTGCTGGCCGGCGGGATGCTCATGGTCACCGCACCGGCCCGGTCGATGGTCCTGCGTGGCTCTCCGCTCACGGGGGCAGGCAGGCTCGCACTGGCGCTGTCGGTCGGCGCGTCGGCGGCATTGATCGGCTTCTTCGTGAGCTACCTGTCGGTGTTCGTGGACCCGAGAGCTGTCCAGCCGTTGACGTCGTTCCCGGAAGGCACGGCCGCACACGAAGCCGCCGAGCTACCCGCGATCGTCGGGCTGGGCGGCTATCTGCTGATCACCGCCGCGATCCTCGGCCCGGTGCTGGGTCTGTCCCGGGCCCTGCGGACCGTACCCGGCGGTGTCTCCACGGTGGCGGTCGCTTCCGTCGCGTTGTTGGGTGCCGGGTTGTCTGGGTACCGGTACCTGGTGCCTGCCCTCGCGGCGGTCCTCGCCGTGGCCGTCGCAGAGGTCGTGCGGTGGCGGATGCCCGGTATGCCGCGCCGCTGGTTGTGGTGGGGTGGCGGGCTGCCTGTCGCCGTCTGGACCGGCCAGATGGGCGGGCTCGCGGTGACCGACGGGATCGGTTGGAGCGCTGAACTCTGGGCCGGTGTTCTCGTGCTGACCGCGCTGGGCGGCGTCGCGGTCGCCCTGCTGTCCGAGCCGGGGCGGCCTGCGGCTCAGCCGTGAAGCAGCGGCTTCGAAAGCCGTTGCGCCGGCGTTCCGTACGGCGACGTCGGAGGGTCCTGTCGGGCGTCGTCCGTGCGCACCGGCATCGGCGGTACCGGTCGGGCCTGCGGGCCGCTGGCGCCGCCGATGGGCGGGCGGATGTCGCCCGCGGGCGCTGTGGGAAGGCGTACCCGGAACAGCGCGCCGCCGCCCGGTGCGTCGTCGATCTCGACCGAGCCGTCGTGGGCCGCCACGACCTCCGCGACGATGGCCAGCCCCAGCCCCGAGCCGCCGTCGGACCGGGCGCGGGCGTCGTCGAGGCGGACGAAGCGCTCGAACACCCGGCCCCGGTCGGACACCGGCACGCCGGCCCCGTCGTCGGAGACCTCGACGACGGCGTCGCCACCCTCGCGCCGCACCGTGACCAGCACCCGCGTGGACGCGTGGCGCCGGGCGTTGTCGACGAGGTTGCGGACCACGCGCGCGAGCTGCCCGCGGTCGCCGATCACCCGCACGGGCTCGGCGTGCACCTCCGCAGGGACGCCGCCGTCACCGGGGCGGACGCGTTCGGCGTCGGCCACGTCGTCGAGGTCGACCTCCTCACGGCGGGGCTGCAGGCCGCGCTCGTCGGCGCGCGCCAGCAGCAGCAGCGCGTCGACCAGGCGGTTGAGGCGCTCGGTCTCGCCCCGCAACGCGACGACCGTGGCCGCGTCGGACTCGCGGGTGGACGAGCCGTCCTGCATCAGCTCCAGGCCGGCGGCGATGGTGGCGAGCGGGCTGCGCAGCTCGTGGCTGGCGTCGGCCACGAACCGGCGCTGCACCCCCTGCGCGTCCTCCAGCCGGCTCAGCATCTCGTTCATGGTCTTGGCGAGCCGGCCGACCTCGTCGCGCGCGAGCGGCACGGGCACCCGTTTGCCCAGGTCCTTCTCGGTGAGGCGCGCGACCTGACGGCGGATCGCCTCCACCGGCCGCAGCGCCCGGCCGGCGAACTCGTAGGTGGCGATGCCCGTGACGAGGATGAGGATCGGCACGCCGACCAGCAGGGAGAACACCAGCTCTTCCGTCGTGCGGCGCACCGTGGTCAGCGGCTCCGCGACGTAGACGTAGGCGGGCAGGCCGAGCGTCTGCGTTCCCTGCGCCACCAGCACCGTCTCGACGCCGGTTCCGTTCGAGGAGAAGAGCACGAAACCATCCCTGACGATGGTCTGCCCGTCCTCAGGACGCAGATCTGTGACAGGACGCCCGTTCGACTCGCTGTTGCTGCCTTCAACCCTGGTCAGCGAACCACCGGTGTCCTGCGGGTAGTCGACGAGTGCCTGCACCGTCGCCTCGCTGGAGCGAGCCAAGGAATCCACGGCCTCGAACGCATTCCTGCCGGGCTCTCCCATGTAGTTGCCGCTGATCCGCTCCGCGATGTCCCGCGCTTCCTGCTCAGCGGCTGACTGGACGGCGCCGCGGAGCGACCAGCCGACGAGCAGGACCAACGCGGTTCCGGCCACGACGAGGGTGGTCGTCGCTATGGCCGCCGCGGCGGCGGCGGCGGCCGCCCGCACCCCACGGCGAGCGGCCACGGAAGGAGGTGGTGCTCCGCGGGCGCTCATCGCCGGGAGTGAACCTCGACCGTTGCGCGCGGCTCATCTCGGTATGCGGCGTCGCTGCTGTCGAGCAGGCGGGTCATGTTGCGCGCCTTGACCCTGGTCTCCTCGAACTCGCCGTCGGGGTCGCTCAGCGCGATGATCGCGCCGCCGACGCCGAACCGGACCTCGCCACCCGTCACCACGGACGTGCGGATGACGATGCTGAGGTCCACCGAGCCGGTGAGCGACAGGTAGCCCAGCGCGCCGGAGTACACGCCGCGGGGGCCGGCCTCCAGCTCGTCGATGATCTGCATGGTGCGGATCTTCGGGGCCCCGGTCATCGAGCCGCCGGGGAAGGCGGCCCGGATGCAGTCGACGGCGGTGACGTCGTCGCGCAGCTGGGCCCGCACGGTGCTGACGAGCTGGTGCACCGTGGCGTAGGTCTCCACGTCGAAGATCTTGGGCACCTCGACGGAACCGGGCTTCGCGCAGATGCTCAGGTCGTTGCGCACCAGGTCGACGATCATCAGGTTCTCGGCGCGGTCCTTCTCGCTCAGGGCGAGGTCGTCGCGCAGCGCCTGGTCCTCCTCGGCCGTGGCGCCGCGCGGCCGGGTGCCCTTGATCGGCTTCGACTCGACGGCGCCCTCGGCGGAGACCGACAGGAACCGCTCCGGCGAGGTGCTGAGCACCGACAGGTCGCCCATCTTCAGGTACGCGGCGAACGGCGCCGGGCTCTCGCGGCGCAGGAAGCGGTAGGCCTGCCACGGGTCGATGGTGCCCTTGGCGGTGACCATGTTGGTCAGGCAGACCTCGTAGGTCTCGCCGGCGTGGATGGCCCGCTGGCAGTCCTCGATCAGCTCCAGGTAGCGGTCGCGGTCGTGGCGCAGCTTGAGGTCGCCGATGTCCGAGCTGATCTCGGCGGCGCCGCGATCGTCGTCCGCGTCGACGGGCAGGTTCTCCAGCCGCTGCCACGTGGTGTGCATCCACTCGTGGGACGGCATGTCGTCGCCGTCCTCGGCCAGCGCCAACAGGTGCACCGTGCCGGTGGCGTGGTCCACGACCATGGCCCGGTCCGCGAAGATCATCGCGGCGTCCGGGTCGTTCGAGCGGTGGGCGCGGTCGCCGCCGCACTCCGCCTTGAGCTCGTAGCCCAGGTAGCCGACCCAGCCCAGCGCGAACGAGAACGGCAGGTCCGGGATGGTGACGTCGAGCGAGCGCAGGTCGGCGTCGAGCCAGTCGTAGAACCCGCTCTGGAGCACCGAGGTGCCGGTCGCGTCGGTCAGGGCGATCTCGCTCGTCCACACATCGGCCTTGGCGACGCGGGCCAGCGGGCCCGAGGCGTCACCGAGGATGGAGAAGCGGCCCAGCGTGGGGTCCTGCTTGCTGCTGTCGAGCCAGAAGGAGTGCTCCGCCCCGCCGAACAGCTCGCGGAACGCGGTCTCGACCGGCAGCACGACCTCGCGGCTCTCGGCCAGCACCGTCAGCCGGCGGAAGGGCGCGACCTGACGGTCCCGGACGGGGATCGCCGGCGCCGTGGCGGAGGCCTCGCGGGGGTGCTCCGCACGCCAGGCCCGGGTGAGCTCGGCGAAGTTGCGCAGCAGCTCCATGCCCTGCTCGGTCTGGATCGACTCCGGGTGGAACTGCACGCCCCACGCCGGGCGGGTGCGGTGCCGGATGCCCATCACGAGGCCGCTCTCGGTGCGCGCGGTGACCTCGAGGTCGGCGGGCACCTTCGTGACCGTCAACGAGTGGTAGCGGACGACGCGCAGGGGGTTGGGCAGGCCGGCGAACAGGTCGGCGTCGTCGTGCAGGACGTCGGACTCGCGGCCGTGGTACGGCTCCGGGGCGAGATCGACCTCGCCGCCCCACATCAGTGACAACCCCTGGTGGCCGAGGCACACACCGAGGAGCGGAATGGGGGAATGCAGAACGGCCTCACGGCTGAAACCGAAATCCGCTTCCCGTCCGGGATGTCCGGGTCCGGGGGAGACCACCACATTGTCGAATGCACGAAGATCGTCGACGGTCCAGCCGGGTTCGTCGTTGTGCACGACGGTCGGCTCGCACCCGTTGATCTCGGCCAGATAGTGGGCGAGGTTGTAGGTGAAGGAGTCGTAGTTGTCGATGATCAGTGTGCGCATGCCGTCCCTTCCAGGAAGCTCGGTGAAACGGTCGGTTGCGGCGCTCACGGCTGCCCACGGCGTGACGCCGCGGGCTCCGTCGCGATCGTGAGCTGGATCGGTGGCCGGGGAGCGGTCGGACCCCGGTCCCGCCGTAGGACGACCGACGCCGTGGTCGTTCCGGGCACAGGAGCCTGCAGGACTGAGCGCTGCCTCCGCACACGTTCGGCCCATCGGCTGCGTCCGTAGAGCACCGGTCCACTGATGAGTCCACCGAGCTCATCGCGGGTGAGTGCGGCCGGATAACCGCGGCCGGACTCGTCGCCGTCGCCGATCTCGTGAGGATCGCGGTCCTCCGGGACCGCGACATGGTCATCGCCCGCGGGACGGACTCCGCGCAGCCGAACGGCGGTGGACGTGGCCAGTCGGCCGAGCGCGCGCGGGAGTTGTGCACCGACGCCCAGGGCATGGGTGGGATCCCGGGCGATGAGCCCGGTCAGCATGGCGGTGAAACCCGCGCCGTAGGCCCTCATCTGCCTACGGAGGGCGGGGTAGTCGCGCCGGTGCTGGTGGTACACGAGCGCAGCGGGCTCGAAACCCAGGAGGCCGCCGTTCCACAGCAGGCCGATGATCGCCGCGAGGTCCTCCCCGCCCTGCGCGGGCGTACCGGTGCCGAGCGCAGTGTCGAACGGGGACCTACCCCGGAGGGCTGCCCGGCGGAACGCCATGTTGCAGCCTGCCCCACAGGCCCCCGCGCCGTAGATGGCGAAGCGACGCACCACGCGGCCGTCGGAATCCTGACCGACGACCGTCGACCGCCGCCACGCCGAGGCGTCAGGGCGGGCCAGGCGGTAGGTCAGCGGCTCGAAGGCGCGCTCAGCGGCGAACCCGCCGTAGTAGCGCTCGAACCACATCTGCGCCGGGGTCTCCAGTTCCGAGGGCAGCACCAGGCCGGTCACGGCCGTCTCCTCGGGGTGCAGCGCGAATCTGCCGGCCATGGCGCGCAGCCACACCGGGTCGGCCTGAACGTCGTCGTCGGTGAACACCACGACGTCACCCGTCGCTGCCGCCACCCCGGCGTTGCGGGCGGCGGCGATGCCCGGGTGCGACTGGCGCACGACCCGCGCGTCGCGGAACTGCCCCACGAGCCCGGGCAGCGGGTCGGGCACCGGCACGGTGGGCCGGTTGTCCACCACCAGGATCTCGACCCACGGCAGGCCCGATGTGTGGATCGACGCGAGACAGGCCTCCAATGCGGCGAGCCGCTCGGCCATCGTCGGGATGACGACCGACAGGCTCGGTAGCAACTCGTCGGCGACGACCGGAATGCCACCGATCAGGTCGTCCGCGGTGCGGATACGGTCGAACACCGTGGCGAAGTGGTCGCGGGACGCCACTCCGTCCGGCCCGAGGTCCACCTCGACGAGCGATCGCGGGCGGTCGGCCCGGCGGATCACGACCCAGGCGTGGCCATAGCGGTCCGCGTGTTGCGACAGTCGCGGAGCCGGTAGCTCGGTGTCGACGACCAGCACCCGGGTGGCGGCGAACCGCGACCCGGGGCCCCGGGGGCTGCTCATGCTGCCCCGGCAGGCCGCAGGGCCCAGATGTCGCAGCCGTTGGCGGCGCTGGATCGCACCTGCTGCGCGTCGGTCGCGAGCCAGTCGGCGATCTCGCTGCCGGCCGGGGCGAGCGCCGGGTCGTAGTTGACGAAGTACCGGGCACCCTGCGCGGTGTAGTCCCTCAGGTACGACGGGGAGTACCAGTCCGCCGGAAGGCTCCAGCCCTTCCGCCCGGCCAGGTAGAAGATCGTGGGTTCCTGGAAGTTGTTGGACACCCCCCGGTCGACGGCCAGGCTCGTCGTGCCGATCACGACGAGGTCACCGGGCGCGGAGACCTCGTCGAGCTGCGCCGCGCACGCCCCGTAGACGCCACTGTTGTCGCGGAACGATCCGGCGAAGATCTGGGCGCTCTGTCCGAACAGCAACAGCACGGCGACGACCGCCACACCGACACGGGCGACGGGCGGGACCCGACCGCGCAACCACTGCGCCACACCCGCAGCCCCGATGCCGACCAGCAGGGCCGCGAAGGGCAGCGAGAAGATGTGGTACTGCGGTCCCAGCTCGGAGCTGTAGCGCGCGACCGCGAAGTAGAACACCGCCAGGGCGGGGAATCCGGCGGCGAGGATCGCCGGGCCTCGGTTCTTCCACGCCAGCCATGCTCCGACCAGCGCGACCGGTACTCCGACGATCCCGTAGATGAGCGTGGCCTCGATCGTGACGTTCCCGGTCCAGAACAGCTTCGAGGTCCAGATCGCGATGCTGCCGAACTTGCTGTCGCCCCCGGAGATCACGCCGAACGTGTTGCCGTAGGTCACGTAGAGGTTGTGGGCATGCCACAGCCACAGCGCCGGCGGGATCAGCGCCGCCACCCCGGCGACGTACAGCGACGGACGCCGCAGCCGGTCGCGCGCGGCTACGACCAGCCACAGCAGCAGAACCAGGAACACATGGAGCGAGGTGGGCTTCGCCAGACCTGCGATCGACGCCGCAGCTGCCGCGGCGACGAGCCAGACCAGCCGGTCCTGCGCCAGCCAACGCTCGAAGAACAGCAGCGTGAGCAGGTAGAACAGCAGCACCGTCACGTCCGGCATGAACGCATTGCCGTATGTCATCACCGCTGGGGACACCAGGTAGGCGATCAATGCCCACCGTGCGGTCGTCCCCGGCACCAGCCGCTTGGCCAATGCCCAGAACACCGCCGCCCCACCGAGCGTGATCGCCACCGAGACCAGCCGGCCGACCCACGCGTGCTCACCGAAGAGGAAATACAGCCCCGCCGAGATCCACGGCAGGATCTGCAACTCGGCTTCCACGTAGCCCGGGCCGGCACCCCCCCAGTCGATCGCCGGGTAGAAGAGGTTCATCCCGCCCACGAAGAAGTTGTGGGCGATGCTCGCGGTGTCCGCCGGACGCCAGATGTCCCCCAGCCACGGCATCGGCAGGACGGCCCGCACCACGGAGAGGACGGCGACGACACCCGCCACGGTCAGGGCCCACCTGCCCAGCGAGTCACCCCGCAACGGCGCGGCATGGCCACGCCGGGGTGGGGACACCTGCTGCATGACCTCGGTCACTGGCTCTTCTGACACCGACATGGAACTACTCCTGCATGACAAGGGGGAACGAGGATGGTGGCTGCGACGACGGCTCGAGGTCCGTGAGACAGCTGAGGTGCGTGACGGCGACGAGTCACGGATGCAGCGATCCGCGATGTCCCGGGTCGGGCTCTATGTGCGCAGCACGCAGAGCAGATGCGGCGTGCGGGCCAGCGGGACGTCGTCGGTCGCGAGCGATGAGTGCATGGCAGCGACACCCGGCCGCACCGCTCGTGCGGCCGCCGCGCTCTCGGCGGGCAGCTCGGGTCGTGCAGCACTGGTGAGGACGGGATCCGCCACGGCAACGGGGTGTGCGGCGGAGCAGTCGTCGGCGACGTCGTGCCCGCCGGGCCGTGCTGCTGCGGAACGCTCAGCGGCCCCGGCCCCGGCCCCGGCCGGCGTCGCGGAGCCGAGCAGCGCCATGGCCGTACCGGTTCCGCTCCCGGCGAGATCAGGCCGGGTGGCGGAGTTCCAGTGACAGGCGACCACGAGCATGAGCGCCGCAGCGACAGCGAGGACGAGGGCGACGAGGCGGGTTCCGATGGCCGGGATGAAACGCACCGTTGCCGACGCGGCGGTCACGGTTCGACGTTCTCCGAAGACGCCGGCGCGGAAGGGCACGCTCGGACCGTAGGGGTTCGCTCCTGAAGGCCGGCTGAGAACACCGGGTGAGTCGCCGGTCGGGGTCCGGGATCATGAGCCATCGCTGAGCGGAGGCTTGCGCGATCCCATACCCGCCCGATCAGGTCGTCGCCGTGAGGTCGGTCGATGCGACCTGCCGCGACGTCCTCCTCGATCAAGGCCGTGATCTCGCGAGCCGTCGCCACCGACCACAGGACACACCCTTCACCTCGACTGTCGACGTCGTCGGCGGACCTGCGGCCGTGGAGCGACCAACCGCGTTCGCCCCGCTCGGTCACTGCGTCGTCCACTGGCTCTCACCTCCCGCGGACCGGGGTCATCGTCCTTCGGTAGCCGTACAACGTCTCCGGCGACGCCGGGATGCTCGTCATCCCCCGCCCCGGATGGTCGACGGCCGCCGGTCGATCCTCGACCGTGGGACTCCCACGGTGTGAGCCGGGGTCCTCGACGGGGGGCGGACCAGGCTGCCGACTGGGTTTCGGCGCAGCTACGGTCGTGGCCTGCGCGGAGGACGTCGACGGTCACGGGCGGGCCGTCGGACGACGAGGCAGGTGGACGGGGTGGTGACGTGGTCGAGGGCCGGGGGTCTGATTCTGCCGACAGCACCCGCGCAGGGAGCCCGGCTCGAGAGGCCGGTGGTCCGGGGGATCGCCCCGTGCCGCGGCCGGTCCTGCTCGGGGCGTTTCTGGCGGCGACGTTGCTCGTGATCGGGGTTGTTCTCGTCGCGGTTCTCGGTCCCCGTGTCGACGAACTGACGGCCCTCGCATCGGCGCCGGGTCCGGCCGCGTCCCCCGTCGCAGTGCCGGCCGCGGTCGTGGAGGGTGTCCATGACGCGCTGCACGACATCGACGCCCGGTGCCGGCCAGGTCGGGCGGGCGGGAACGAGATCGAGCGCGACGCCGATGTGATCCTGCGCTTCGCCGAGCGCTATCCCGACGCGACGTTCCCCATCGACGACGAGACCGGCCGCATCGCGTCCCTGCTGACGACCGCCCGCCAGGGCGTCCAGGTCTGCGCCACGGCGACGGAGGACCGGATCGACCGGGCCTTGCCGCCACGCTATCGCCTGCGTCCTACCGGTCCGCCGTGACCGGCGGTGGCCTCGAGAACGGTGGTCAGGAGAAGTCGAGGGCCTCGCCCGTCGCCGCGGACTCGGTGTGGGTCGGGCGGCTGGCTCCGTTCACGGCGAACATGGTGGCACCGACCGTCACCACGGTCATGCCGTGCCGGGCCACCCCGAGCGGCGGCGAGGTGGACCAGGTTCCGCTGTCGATGTCGTAGACCTGCACGTCGCCCAGGACCCGGGTGGGCTCCTCACCGCCGACGGCGACGATCCGACCGTCCAGGTAGGTCGCTCCGAGGCCCCCACGAGGGGTCGGCATGTCGGGCAGCGTCACCCAGCGGCCGGTAGCGGGGTCGAACCGTTCGGCGGCCGAGGTGTTCTTGTCCGCAGACAGGTTGCGGTCGCCGAGCGCGTAGAGGTAGGCGCCGTCCGTGGCCGCCGCCAGGACGTTGCGGGGGGTCGGTATGGGTGCCGCGTCGGTCCAGGAGGCGCCGTCGAACACCTCGGTCGCCGTCACCAACGCGCCGTCGGCCTGACCTCCGACGACCACGATACGGTCGCCGACGACGGCTGCGGCTGCATCGGCGCGCGGTCTGCGCAGCGGCGGAGGTCTCACCCAAGCGTTGTCGCGCAGCGCATACACGGTGTCCGCAGTGCTTCCCGACATGCTGCGAACCGTCGATGGTCATCCGCAAGGCCCACGACGCCGCCGGTCCGGATCGCATTCGCGGGTGCTCGGATCTCGCGCTTCCGAAGGGCGTCCGGCGGGCAGGCGGCGGCTCCGGGATCAGGGCAGGATCTGGACGCGATCGCTGGGCTGCAGCGCGTTGAAGAACTGCTCAGCGATGGCCGGGTCCAGGCGGACGCAACCGGCGGACTGCCGCGCCGGGTCGCCGGCATGGAAGGCCCGGCCGTTGGTGTCGAAGAAGACCGCGAAGGGCATCGGGGCGTTGTTGAACTCGCGGCTGCGGTGATCCCGGTCCTTCCACTGCACGGTGAACATCCCGGTCGGGGTCGGGGTCGCCGACGCCCCGTCGTTCATGGCCACCGGGCCGAGCAGCACCGTCCCGGCGCCGTCGGTCAGCCACGCCTGGTGCGTCGACAGCTGCACGCAGGCCTTCACCGCGGTCTGGCACGGCGACGGCTCCTGGGGTGAACCGGTGGTTCCGGGGACACCGGGCGCGGCGGCCGCGACACCGCCCAGAGCCAGGGCGCCGGCCACGGCCAACGACGTCGCGACCCCTGTGGTCCTCCAGTGCGACGGTGCGTTCCTGTGGTGGGTGGGCATGGATCTCCGTTCGTTGGATCGGGCCCGCCGTTCCGGCGGGCCCTCATGGGTAGTGCGATGTGAGGATTCGGTTGCGGCCGTGGCCGTTCAGCGGACCTGGACCTGGTCGCCCACCTTCAGGTAGTCGAACCACGCCTGGGCGTCGGCGGCCGTGAGCTTCACGCAGCCGGCGGAGGGGGTGTCCTGGCGTCCCTCGTGGAAGGAGATCCCGCCGGGCGCGAAGAACACCGCGTTCGGCATCGGCGTGCCGTACTCGCGACTGACCCAGTGCTGGGCCTTCCATTCCACCTTGTACGTGTTGCCCCGGGGGGTCGGAGCGTTGACATCACCATCGGCGAACGACACGGGACCCCGCACGATCCGACCCTGGTCCAACAGCCACGCGGTGTGGGTGGCCAGTTCCACACAGGCCTTGGCCGTCACCGAGCAGGGCGTCCCCGCAACCGGGCTCGCGGCCACGACGGTGTCGGTCGTGGAGCCGGGCGCCGCAGAGGCGACTCCCATGCCGATCGCCCCGGCCGCGACGGCCGCGACCACCGCGACGGCGACCCCCGGCACCCCCGGCCTCGATATCGACACCCTCTGCCACCAGGCCATCTGCACGTTGCACTCTCCTGAACTCGGCTGCACTTCCGTGTCTGTAACGACAGGCACGGGAACTGGTTACTACGAGTCGTAGGAGATGTGCGTTCCGTAGCGGGACGATCCGGGGAGCGGTCGACCCGGTGACGTGTCAGGCGGCCTGCGTGGCACTGCCTGGACCTGCTCTCCGGCCGCTGAGCAGGTTCGTCGTGATCAGCACGCCGACCACGATCAGGGCCGCCAACCAGGCCAGGTGCGTTTCGAGGGTGAACCGGCCGTACATAGTGACGCCGACGCCGGTCAGGGTCACCGCCAGCAGAGCCGGTGCCGGCCACCACACCCGCAACAGGGCCAGGACCAGGACCGCTGAGGGCACGGCGTACGCCCACCGGCTGGCCGGGCCCATGGCCCGGATCACGGCGCCCGGGGGCTGTAGCCCGGGTACCGCATCCGTCCATGGGGCGAAGAACATCACCGCGCAGTGGAACACGAGCGCGGCCGCCGCGACGGCCGCGACCGCGAGGACGTGCGGTGGGACCCACACGGCCCGCCGCGACCTGGCTGCCCGCCAGTCGCGCGACCGGGCCGCGGGGCCGACTACTACTATGATTCATAGGTCTCGGTCGAATCCCTGATCGCTGATCGACTCGGACCTGGCCGTCGACGTCCGGAGAGCGCGATGACAACGGGTAGGCGCCAGTGAGGCGCATCATGCTGGTGGACGATCATGCATTTGTGCGGACGTCGTTGGCGCAGCTTCTGGATCTGCAGGACGACTTCGACGTCGTGGCACAGTGCGTCGACGGCGATGACGCGATCGGGATGGCAGACACCGTGAGACCCGACGTCGTCGTCATGGATCTCAATATGCCGATCATGAACGGAGCCGTGGCTGCCGGCCGGATTCTGAAGCGGAATCCTCGGATCGCAGTGATCATCCTTACCGCTTCACCGACAAGCGTTCTCGCTCGCCAGGCAATTGACGCCGGGGCGCGTCGGTGTATACCCAAGGACGCCCCGCACTCGGTCATTTTCGATGCGATTCGCGGAAAGTAGACGGGTTCAGATGGACGTGCTTCTGAAGCGGCGGAGGCGCAGGCTGTTGCCGACGACGAACGCCGAGGACAGCGCCATCGCGGCGCCGGCGAGCATGGGGTTGAGCAGCCCGGCGGCCGCCAGGGGCAGGGCGGCCACGTTGTAGGCGAAGGCCCAGAACAGGTTGCCCTTGATCGTGCGCAGCGTGGAGCGGGACAGCCGGATGGCGTCGGCCGCGGCGCGGAGGTCGCCGCGGACCAGGGTGATGTCGCCGGCCTCGATGGCGACGTCGGTGCCGGTGCCCATGGCCAGGCCGAGGTCAGCCTGGGCGAGCGCGGCGGCGTCGTTCACGCCGTCGCCGACCATGGCCACGACCTTTCCCTGGGCCTGCAGCCGGCGCACGACGGCGAGCTTGTCGGCGGGCAGCACCTCGGCGATCACGGTGTTCGGTGAGATGTCGATGCCGACCTCGGCCGCGACCGACTCGGCCACCGCCCGGTTGTCGCCGGTCAGTAGCACCGGGGTGAGCCCGAGCCCGCGTAGCTGCGCGATGGCCTGCGCCGAGGTCGGCTTGACGACGTCGGCGACCACGAGCACCGCGCGGGGCGCGCCGTCCCAGGCCACGGCGACCGTGGTGCGCCCCTTCGCGGACTCGGTGTGCGCGACGTCGGCGAGATCGCCGGTGAGCGGCTGGCTCCACTGCGCCAGCAGCGCGGGACGCCCGACGAGGACGGCGTGACCGTCGACGACGCCCTGGACGCCGAGTCCTTCATGGTTGGTGAACTCCTCGACGGCGGGCAGGGTGTCGTGTCGTTCGCGGGCTGCGCGGGCAACGGCCGCGGCGATGGGATGCTCGGAGGCGTCCTCCAGCGCTCCCGCAAGCCGCAGGACCGCGTCCTCGTCCTCGGTGCCGGCGACGTGCACCGCGACGAGCGTCATGGCGCCGGCGGTGACGGTGCCGGTCTTGTCGAGCACGACGGTGTCGACGCGCCGGGTGGACTCGAGCACCTCGGGGCCCTTGATCAGGATGCCGAGTTGGGCGCCGCGTCCGGTGCCGACCAGCAGCGCGGTCGGCGTGGCCAGGCCGAGCGCGCACGGGCAGGCGATGATCAGGACGGCGACGGCGGCCGTGAACGCGGTCGCCGCGCCGGCCCCGGTGACCAGCCAGAAACCCAGGGTGGCCAGCGCGAGGGCGATGACGATCGGGACGAAGACCCCGGAGACCCGGTCGGCGAGCCGCTGGACCTGGGCCTTGCCGGTCTGGGCGGCCTCAACGAGCCGAGCCATCTGCGCGAGCTGGGTGTCGGAGCCGACGCGGGTCGCGGCGACGACGAGCCGCCCGCCCGCGTTGACGGTGGCGCCGACGACGGGATCGCCGACCCGCACCTCGACCGGGACGGACTCGCCGGTGAGCATCGAGGCGTCGACGGCGGAGGAGCCCTCCACGACGGTGCCGTCGGTGGCGATCTTCTCACCTGGTCGTACGACGAACCGGTCGCCGACGGCGAGCTGGACCACCGGGATGCGGGACTCGACGCCGTCCCGTAGCACGGCGACGTCCTTGACTCCCAGCTCCAGCAGTGCGCGCAGCGCGGCGCCGGCGTTGCGCTTGGACCGGGCCTCGAAGTAGCGCCCGGCCAGGATGAACGTGGTGACGCCGGCGGCGACCTCGAGGTAGATGTTGCTCGTGCCGTCGCCGCGGGTGATGGTCAGCTCGAACGGGTGGGTCATCCCGGGCATCCCCGCCATCCCGAACAGCAGGGCGTAGAGCGACCAGCCCAGCGCGGCGAGGGTGCCGAGGGAGATCAGCGTGTCCATGGTGGCCGCGCCGTGGCGCAGGTTCGTCCAGGCGGCCCGGTGGAACGGCAGCGCGCCCCAGACGACGACCGGCCCGGCCAGGGCCAGGGAGATCCACTGCCAGTAGGTGAACTGAAGGACCGGGATCATCGCCATGGCCACGACCGGCCCCGCGAGCACGGAGGAGACGACGAGCCGGGTGCGCAGCGCCGCGGTCGGGTCCGGCTCCTCGCCGCCGCCGGTGTCGGTCGCCTCCGGAACGGCGGGCCGTGGGATCAGCGCGGTGTAACCGGCCGACTCGACGGCGGCGACGAGAACCGCGGGGTCCATGCCGTCGGGCACCGTGGCCCTGGCCTTCTCGGTGGCGTAGTTGACCGTCGCCGCCACGCCGTCGAGCTTGTTGAGCTTGCGCTCGACCCGGTTGGCGCACGACGCGCAGGTCATACCGCCGATGGAGAGCTCGATGTCGTGGCGGTCGGGGGCGAGTCCGGCGGCGTCGGGTGTGAGGGTCGTGCTCATCGTGCACCTTCCAGATGGTCGGGGTGGGCGGCGGGGTCGGGGTCAGCCGGCGAGCCGGTAGCCGGCTTCCTCGACGGCGGCGCGCACGGCGGCCGTGTCGACTAGGCCCTCGCTGATGACGGTGACCGCCCCGGTGGGCAGGTCGACCGACACCGCCTCGACGCCGGGGATGTCGCTGATCTCCTCGGTGACCGACGCGACACAGTGCGCGCAGGTCATCCCGGTGACGGTGTAGTGACTGGTGTCGCTCATGTGCTGTCCTCTCGCTCGGTTCGGGGTGGGGTCAGGACCGGACCAGGCGCGCGATCGCGGCGCTGGCCTCGGCGATCTTCGTGTCCGCGACGTCGCCGCCCTGTGCGGCCGCTTCGGTGACGCAGTGCGCGAGGTGTTCGTCGAGCAGCCCGAGGGCGACGGCCTGCAGGGCCTTGTTCGCGGCCGCGACCTGGGTGAGGACGTCGATGCAGTACTTGTCCTCCTCGACCATCCTGGCGATCCCGCGAATCTGGCCCTCGATCCGCCGCAACCGCTTGAGGTAGGCGTCCTTGTCCTCGGTGTAGCCGTTCATCCCGGTCCCTCCTGGTCTCCCTGGACAGTAATACCCTAGGGGGGTACGGTACGCAAACTGTTGCCGAGATCGACTAGGTTGCCCGTGCGGTGAGGTGTGCGGGTCGTGACGACGGGAGGGTGGAGATGGTGCAGTTCGGCCCGGTTGGAGTGCTGCTGCTGGTCGGTGTCGTGCTGGTCGTGCTCGTCTACGGGCTCTCCGCGTTCCTGGCGGTGGCGCGGCCCGTTGTGGACGCGGTGGCGTTCGGTGGGGGGCTCCCGCCGGTCGAGCACGCGTTCTCGCGGTTCCACGTGCGGTGGTACCCGGTGACGATGGTGTTCCTGGCCTTCGACATGGAGATGCTGTTCATGTACCCGTGGACGCTGGTCGTCACCAGGGTGGGAGCGCCCGCGGTGATCGAGATGTTCCTGTTCCTGGCGATCCTGCTGGCCGGGGTGGCCTACGCCTGGCGGGAGGGGGCCCTGCGGTGGACCTGACGGGGTGGCTGCTGCGGGTGGCCGCGCGGCGCCCGCACGCGCTGGTGGTGGCGGTGCCGGGTGAGACCGGGCTCCGGCTGGCCGTCGAGATGGAGCTGGGCCGGCGTGGCTGGCCTGTCGCGGACTCCCCGGCCGGAGCGGACCTGCTGGTGGTCGCCGGCACTCCGGGGCCGGAGCTGGCGGCGGTGGCCGAGACGGTGTGGGCGCAGCTCCCGGCCCCGCGGGCGCGCGTCGACGTCGCGGGGGATTCCGACCTGTCCCGAGCATTCGACGCGGGGGAGCGCGAGCTGGCGGACGCCGCGCTGCAACGGCACGTTGTGGCGACACCCGAAGCGGCGTTGCCGCACGCGGCGGTCACCGACCACCGCGCCGTTCACGACATCGCCGCGGCACCGGAGTCCGGAGGAGCCGGTCATGGCATGGCGATGGAGCCGGGCATGGCCGGTGGGCACGGCATGCACTCCGGTCACGGGGGCATGGAGGGGATGGAGATGCCCGGTGGTGTCCCGATGGCCGACCTCGGCGAGGACCGCGACGGGCTGCGGCTCGATGCGCTGCACGTGGCACTGGGTCCGGTGCTGCCGGACTGGCCGGCGGGGCTGGTGCTGCGGGTGGTGCTGCAGGGCGACGTCGTCGTCGACGCCGAGGCCGAGGTCCTGGACGGCGGAGCCGGGCCGTCGTTCTGGGCGGAACCACGGCGTCGGGCCGGGGCCGGCGAGCCGGTCTCCGTCGGGGATGTCGCCCGGCGGGCGGCCGCGCGGCACCTCGACGGGCTGGCGCGTTTCCTCGGGGTCGCCGCTTGGACCGATCCGGCGGACCGCGCCCGGCGGTGGCGCGATGCCGTGCTCGCCGGGGAGCCGACCGGGCAGGTCGGCGCACCGGTCCGGGACCTGATCACGCGGGTCGAGCGCTCGCGCACCCTGCGCTGGCTCATCCGCGGTGTGCCGGCCGGGGAGTGCGAGGTCGCCGGCCTCCTGGCCGCGCGGCTGGCCGCGTTGCGGGCGGCGCTCGCGTTGCTCGACGACCCGCGCCCGGCCACCGACGTCGACCTGCGGGCCCTCGACGACGCGGTGATCACACCTGCGGGGCTGGCGGCCGCGCTCGTCGGCGCGGAGTTGGCTGCGGCCAGGCTGGTCGTCGCCGCGCTCGACCCGCATCTCCGCACTCCGGTCGAGGAGGCCCGGTCACATGGACACCGGTGACCGGATGGCGCTGCCGCTGTGGTGGGTGCCGTTGCTGCCGGTCCTGTTGATCGTGGTTACCGCCGGGGTGGTGGCCGTCGACGAGGCCGCGGCCGCGCGGGCCCGGGGGGCTCGCGAGGGCCTGCTCGGGTCGGCCGTGGTGCCGCTGCGCGAGGGCGCCCGGCTGCTGGTCGGGCAGCGTCGCCGGACCGTCGCCGCGGACTCGGTCCTGTGGAGGATCGGTGGTGCGACGCTCCCGGTTGCGGCGCTGCTCGCCGCCGCGGTGGTCCCGTTGGGGTCGCGGCCGGTGGCGGATCTGACCGACGGGGTCGTGTGGTTCAACGCCATGGAGGTGCTGGCGTGGGCCGCGGTGTGGATGGTCGGCTGGGGCGCCAACAGCGCGCTCTCCCTGGTGGGCGGCTACCGATTCGTCGCGCAGGGGCTGGCCTACGAGCTGCCGCACATGTTCGCCCTCATCACCGCGGCCCTCGCCGCGGGGAGCCTGCGCGTCACCGACATCGTCGCCGCGCAGCAGGACCTGTGGTTCGTGGTGATCATGCCGGTTGCGTTCGTGGCGTATCTGGTCTCGGCGGTGGCGATGGCGTTCTGGGGCCCGTTCGACGCCGCGGTGGGCCGCGACCTCGCCGGCGGGGCGGCGGCCGAGCTGTCCGGTGTGGACCGGCTGGTGTTCGCGGGCGGACGGTGGCTGCTGCTGGTGGTGGCCGTGGCGATGGCGGTGCCGCTGTTCCTCGGCGGTGGAGCGGGCCCGTGGCTGCCGGCGTGGGGGTGGGTGGCGGTGAAGGCCGGGGCGCTGCTCACGTCGGTGCTGTGGCTGCGCCGTCGGTTCCCGACCGTGCGGATGGACCGGTTCACGGAGGTGTCGTGGGTGGTACTGGTGCCGCTGACGGTTGCGCAGGCCCTGGTGGTGGCGCTGGTCGTGCTGGGGAGGGGGATGTAGTGCTCGCGGACGTGTCGTTCTGGGTGCTGGGGATCGTGGCCGTGCTGTCGGGGTTCGCGGTGTTCCGGCTCAACTCGATGGCGCGGGTGACGTTCGCGCTGCTCGCGTCGTTCCTCGCCGTGGCCGGGCTGGTCGTGCTGCTGGGGCTGGGCTACCTGGGCGTGGTCACCGCGCTGATGATGGTGATCGAGATGGTGGTCATGGCCGTCTTCATGATCATGTACATGATGAACCCGGCCGGGTTGATGCCGATGTCGATGTACCACAACAAGGCCGGCTCGATGGCGATCTCCGTGGGCACCTTCGCCGTGCTGGCCGTGGGGATCCTGCTCACCGACTGGCCGGTCCGCCGCGGCGTCCCGGCGCCCGCGCAGACCTACCAGCTGGGACTGGCGCTGATGGGCGGGCAGATGCTGACGATGATGACGCTGGGGGTCACCCTGTTCGCCACGATCGTCGCCACGGTGGTGCTCTCGACGGGCCGGGGCCGCTACGACCGGTACGGGGACGACCTCGCCGCGCCTCGCGCCGACGACCCGGCCGGGGGCGGTGTCGGATGAGCCTGCAGCTGTTCCTGCTGGTGGCGGCCGGGTTGTTCGCGATCGGGCTCTACGGCGCGCTCTCGCAGCAGTCGATCGTGATGCTGATGATGGGCCTGGAGCTGATGCTCAACGGGATCATCCTCGCCGCGGCCGCGCTGTGGTACTTCCTCACCCCGGCCGGCAACGACGGCCCGGTCCTGATCGTCGTCGTGCTGACCGCGATGGCGATCGAGATGGCCGCCGGGTTCGCCGTCGTCACGGCGATCTACCGGTCCCGGCAGGTCGACGTGACGGACAGCGCCGCGGACCTGAGGGGCTGACGGCGTGCTCTGGCTGCTGGTGGGTGTGCCGCTCCTCGGAGGTGCCGGTCTCGTCGTCGCCGCTCTGGTGACGCGCCGGACCGACCGGTGGGCCACGGCGTCAGGGCTGGTGGTGGCCGCCGTGACGCTGGCTATGGGGATCGCCGCCGCCGTGCTGCGCCCGGCGACCGGCGCCCCGTTGCTGGCGGGGATCGGGTTCGGCCTGGGCGTGGACGGGCTCTCGGCGGTGATGCTCGTCACGGTCGCGGTGGCGGTGCTCGCGGTGCTGGTGTTCGCAGCCGGCGAGGCGGAGCTGCGCACGGCCCGGTTCGTCGGGCTGGTCCTGGTCTTCGCGGGCGCGATGCTGGTGACGGTCACCGCCACCGGGCTGCTGCCGCTGCTGATGGCCTGGGAGGTCATGGGCGCCACCAGCTGGGCGTTGATCGCCTACCACTTCCGCGACCCCGCGGCCGTCGGCGCCGCGCACACGGCGTTCCTGACCACCCGGACCGCGGACCTGGGGCTCTACCTCGCCGCGGGTGCAGCGCTGGCGGGCGGGGTCGGGTCGCTCGCGCTCGCCGACCTGCCCGCGGCGCGGGGCGCGTGGCTGCACCTGCTCGTCGCCGGGGTGGTGGTGGCCGCGCTGGGCAAGTCCGCGCAGCTGCCGTTCAGCTTCTGGCTCTCGGGGGCGATGCGCGGCCCGAGCCCGGTGTCGGCGCTCCTGCACTCCGCCACGATGGTCGCGGCCGGGGCGTACGTGCTGCTGCGGCTCGCGCCGCTGCTGGGCACATCCGGCTGGGCCGGGCCACTGGTGGCGTGGGTCGGCGCGGCGACGGCGCTGGTGCTGGGGCTGGTCGCGGTCGCGCAGACCGACCTCAAACAGCTGCTGGCCGCGTCCACGTGCGCGCAGATCGGCTACATGGTGCTGGCCGCCGGGGTCGGCGGGACGGCCGCGGGCACGGTGGCGCTCGTCGCGCACGCCGCGACGAAGGGCCTGCTGTTCCTGGCCGCGGGGGCGTGGCTGGCGGCGCTGGGCACCCGGCAGCTCGACGGCCTGCGCGGCGCCGCGCGCCGGTTCCCGGTGGTCGGGGTGACGTTCACGGTCGGGGCGCTGTCGCTGGCCGGTGTGCCGCCGCTGTCGCTGTGGATCGGCAAGGACGCGGTGCTCGCCGCGGCGCTGGACGCCTCACCGGCGCTGTACGGCGTGGGTCTGGTCGCGGCCGCCGTCGCCGGCCTCTACAGCGGCGTCGCGCTCTGGTACGTGTGGCAGGCCGTCCCCGATGACGCGCCCGTCGCCGGTCGGGTGAGCGCGCCGATGCGCCCGCCGCTGATCGGGCTCGCGGTGCTCGCCGCGGTGCTGGGGCTGCTACCGCAGTTGGGCGGCGGGCTCGCACTGGATCCCGCACCCGCAGCATCGGAGCTCGTGGTGTCCGGCGTGGTCGCGGTCGCGGCGGTGGCCTTGGCCTGGCGGCTGGGGGAGCGGATGCCGCGCCCGGCGCCGCTGCGCGGCTGGGTCGGCCTGGAACGTGCCGCGCACGCCACGGTCGTGGCACCGGTGCTCGCCCTCGCCTCGGCGCTGGCCCGTTTCGACGACCGCGTACTGGCCAGGGGCGCCGACGACACCGCGCTGGCCACCGTCCGCCTCGCCCGCACGCTGGACCGGCGCGTCGAGTTCTCGGTGGACGGTGCGGTGCGCGCGGTCGCCGCCGGGGCCCGGGTCCTGGGGCGCTGGGCCCGGCGCCCGCAGACCGGGCAGCTGCACCAGTACTACGCCCAGACCTCCGTGGGGTTCGCCCTGCTGGCGGCCCTGGCCCTGCTCGTGATCGTCGTGAGGTGAGCTGAGGCATGCTGTCGTTGATCGTGTTCTGGCCGGCGCTGGTCGCTGCCGTCCTGCTGTGCGTGCCCGCCCGGGTGCCCCCGAAGGTGTTCGTCGGGGCGTGGATCGCGGCGAGCCTCGTCGATCTCGTGCTGATCGGCGTCGTGTGGGTGGGCCTGCCCGCGGGCGGCGGCTACGGGTTCGAGGAACGGGTGGTCTGGATCCCGACGGCGGGGATCTCCTACCACGTCGGCGTCGACGGACTGTCGCTGCCGCTGCTCGCCCTGACCGGTGTGCTGTTCACCGCCTGCGCGGTGTTCGCCTGGCGCGAGACCCGCCGGGTGAAGGCGTACGTCACGCTGTTCCTCGCGCTGCAGGCGGTGTCGCTGGGGCTGTTCGTGGCGCTGGACCTGATCCTGTTCTTCGTCTTCTTCGACCTGTCGATCGTATTCATGTACTTCGTGATCGCCGGCTGGGGCCACGGCGCCGCGGCCCGCGGGGCGGCGCTGCGGTTCTTCCTCTACACCTTCCTCGGCTCGCTGGCGCTGCTGCTGGGGTTCATCCTGCTGTTCCTGGCCGCCGTGCCGCACACCTTCGACATCCCGGAGCTCGTCGCGGCGAACCCGCTCGCCGGCGGCGGGCTCTACTCAGGGCTGACCCTGCTCGCGATCGGCGTCGGGCTGGCGGTGAAGACCCCCAGCGTGCCGTTCCACACCTGGCTGCCGCCCGCGCACACCGAGGCCCCGGCCACCGGCTCGGCGGTACTGGCCGGGGTGCTGCTGAAGATGGGTACCTACGGCTTCGTCCGGATCGCGATGCCGCTGCTGCCCGCGACCTGGCGCGACTACGCAATGGTGGTCGTGATCGTCGGGGTGGTGTCGGTGGTGTACGGCGCGCTGGTCGCACTCGCCCAGACCGACCTGAAACGCATGATCGCCTACACCTCGATCAACCACATGGGCTACGTGTTGCTCGGTGTCGGCGCCGCCGGGCTGGTCGCCGGCAGCGACGAGCAGGCGCGGCAGCTCGCCACCACGGGCGCGGTGACGCAGATGGTGTCGCACGGGCTGATCACCGGCGCGCTGTTCCTGCTCGCCGGGGTGCTCCACGACCGCGGCGGCACCTACGACATGGGCGCCTACTCCGGGCTCGCCGCGCGCGTGCCACGCTTCGCGGGTCTGTTTGTGATCGCCGCGTTCGCGTCGCTGGGGCTGCCCGGGTTCTCCGGGTTCATCGCCGAGTTCCAGATCTTCACCGGCGCGTTGGGCGCCGCCCCGGTCCCCACCGCGGTCGCCGTCACCGGGATCGTCGTCACCGCGGGGCTGTTCCTGCTGGCGGTCCAGCGGCTGTTGCTCGGCCCGTTGCGGGTGCCGGACGCGCCGGGCACGCCACGGCCGTTCCCCGACGTGCGGGTGAGCGAGGCGCTGGCCGTGGTTCCGCTACTGGTGCTGGTCGTCGTGCTCGGCGTGGTCCCGCGGGTGCTGCTCGACGTCATCGAGCCCGCCTCCCGAACACTGGTCGACCTGGTGTCGCGATGACGGGGGTGCGCCCGTGGAGGGGATGAACGAGAACCCTGTCGCGCTGCTGCCGGAGCTGCTGCTGCTGGGCAGCGCGGTGTTCGGGTTGCTGCTCGGCGCGTGGACGCCACGCCGCCACCAGGGCCGGATCCGGTGGCTGGCCACCGCGGCGTGCGTGGCGGGGCTCGCGGCCACGGCGGCCGGCGCGCTCGCCCCGCCGCAGCTGGTGTTCGGCGCCAGCTACGCGATCGACCCGACCACCACCGCGACGCGGGCGATCGTGCTGGTCGCGACCCTGCTGGCGATCTGGCTCTCGGCCGACGCGGTCGCCGGGCACCCCCGCGAGGCCGAGTACACCGTGCTGGTGCAGCTCGCGGCCCTGGGCGCGATCGTGATGGGTGGCGCCCAGGACCTGCTGCTGCTCGCCGCCGCGTTCCTGCTCGCCAGCGTCCCCCTGTACGCCCTGGCCGGGTGGGCCGCCGACGGACGCGCCACCGAGGCCGCCATGAAGTACTACCTGTCGGGTGCCTTCACCGGGGTCGCGCTGCTGGCCGGGGTGACGCTGCTCTACGGCGCCGGCGGGGCCACCGGTTATCCGGCCCTGCGCGTCGGGCTCGCAGCGGGCCCGGCCGCGGTCGCCGCGGTCGGGCTGGTGGCGGTGCTCGCGGGGCTGATGTTCAAGGCCGGCGCCGTACCCGCCCAGTTCTGGGTTCCCGACGTCACCGACGGCACCCCCGCCCCGGTCGCCGCCGTCGTCACCACGATCCCGAAGATCGGCGCCCTGGTCGCGACCTACCGACTGCTGGTCGAGGCAGTGCCCGCCGCGGTCGTCGACTGGCCGCTGCTCGTGGCGGTCATCGCGGCGGCGTCGGTGACGCTGGGCAACCTCGGCGCCTTCTTCCAGACCTCGGTGCAACGCCTGCTCGCCTACTCCACCATCTCCCAGGTCGGCTACCTGCTGATGGGCGTCGCTGTGGCCGGGCGGTCCACGCTCGCGCTGCCCGGGCTGCTGTTCTACCTCGCCGGGTACGCGGTCACGAACCTGGCCGTGTTCGCCGTCGCGGCCGCCGTCCCCACCGCCCGCACCCTCGACGACCACCGCGGCCTCGCCCGTCGGCGGCCGCTGCTCGCCGCGTCGCTGGTCGTCGGGCTGCTCGGGCTCGTCGGCACCCCGCCCACCGCGGTCTTCCTGGGCAAGCTGACGCTGTTCACCGCCGCCGTGGACGGCGGGATGGCGTGGCTGGCCGTGCTCGCCGTTGTCAACACCGTCGCCAGCGTCTTCTACTACCTGCGCTGGATCGCCCCCGCCTTCGCCGCTCCCGACCCCGAGCACCCGCTACCGGGGGGCCGCACGCCGGTGGCGACGACGGTGGCCGTGACCGCGGCCGTGGCGTCGGTCGTGCTCGGGATCGCCGGCGGAGCCGTCCTGCCGCTGCTCGGCCGGTAGCGGCGTGCGGGGCGTCCGGCTCCCGGCCACGGACAGGTGGCCCGAGCCGGTGTCCCTCGCCGACAGCGCTACGCCGAGCCACTGATCAGCGCCCGCCCGAACCCGTCACGCTCGTCGACGACGCCCGGCAGCGCGAAGAAGTAGCCGCCGCCGTGGGGCTTGATGTAGTCGACGAGCGGCTCGCCGGCCAGGCGGGCCTGCACCGTGCAGTGCGGACTACTCGATGCCCAGCGACCACGCCGTCGTCGCCGGGGCGCTCGTGGTCGGCCTGTGGGTCCTGCAGCGCAGGCTGGGCGTGCTCGGTGCGGCGCTCGCGCTGCTGGTCGCGTTCTCGCGCGTCTACGTCGGCGTGCACTATCCCAGCGACGTGGCGGTGGGTCTGCTGTTCGGGGCGGTCGTGGCCGCGGTGGTGGTCCCCGGCCTGCGCGGTCCGGCGACCGCCGTCGCCCAGCGGCTGCTCAGGATGTACTTTCGCCCGCTGATCGAGGCCAGGACCGGGACGGATCCGCGGAGGTGACCAGGGGGGCATCGTCACGGTCGGCGGGCTTGCCGCCCACGTGACGGCCGTGGCTGCGGTCGTCCTGCTGGGCGCACGGCTGACCCGGGTCGCGGCCGTCGTCGTGGTGGCCCGGTTGCTGGAGCTCGGGGTGGAAACGGCGGTCAAGGACCTGGTCGACCGGCCGCGGCCGGTACTGACCGATCCTCTGGCTCACGCTGCCGGTCTACGCTTCCCGTCCGGCCACGCCGCGGGCAGCGCAGCGGTGTTCGGTGCGGTCGTCGTGGCCGTCCACTACCCCAGCGAGTCGCCGCTGGAGTGCTGCTCGGGATCGCCTCGCTGGCGGCGACGAGTCCTCTGCTGCTCCGCGACGGCATCGCGCGCAGGCGGTGGGTCGCGAGTGCGCCGGGCGGGACGTCGTCGCGAACGGCGCCAGGCCTCGACCGCATCACGCAGGAGATCCCGGAGGTGTGGTCCAGCAGCTGTTGCCGCGCGGAATCAGTGATCGGCCGGACGATGTCAGCTGGCGGTCAGTGAGTCGAGGGCGGCGCGGAGGCGCGTGGAGGCGTCCCTGGCGACGGTGGCGAGCTCGGCCGGTTGCTGGTTGTTGCCGTCGCCGGCCATGGCGAGCAGTTCGGCGGGGTCGACGGCCTGGACGAGGGTGCGGCCGTCGGATTGGCGGACGGTAACGTTGCAGGGCAGTTGGAGGCCGATCTCGGGGTCGGTGGACAGGGCTTGGTGGGCGAGGGCGGGGTTGCAGGCGCCGAGGATGGTGTAGTCCTCGACGTCCTCGCCGAGCTTGGCCTTAAGAGTGGCGCGGACGTCGATGGTGGTGAGGACGCCGAAGCCCTGGGTGGCCAGTGCCGCGGTGACGGCATCGATGGCGTCGCTCTGCGATAGCGCGAGTGTGACGGTGTGTGCGGACATCGTTGTCTCCTGTGTTCGGGCGGATGTCAGGCGAGGGAGAGGAAAAGTTTCTCCATCTGGGCCCGGTCGGGTCTTCCTTCCTCGCCGGCGTTGATGCACTGCTCCAGTCCGGCGGCGATGATCGCGAACCCGGCCTTGTCCAGAGCTCGTGAGACGGCGGCGAGCTGGGTGACGACGTCCTTGCAGTCGCGGCCGTCCTGCAGCATGCGGATGACGCCGCCGAGCTGGCCTTCGGCGCGTCGCAGTCGGTTGACCACGCTGCCGACGACATCGTCCTCGATCTTCATTCCGACTCCTCCGAGTGATACCTCTGGGGGTATGCTGCCAATCGTACATTCGATACCCAGTGGGGTATCAATGGCGTTGGACTCGGAGGTTTCACATGTGTCAGCGGGCGACGTGCCGGACGTGCGGGAAGGCCACCTTTCGTGGCTGTGGGCAGCACGTCGAGCAGGTTCTTGCCGGGGTTCCGGCGGCGCAGCGCTGCAGCTGTGCGGCGACGCCGAGTTCGGGCGGTGGGTGGCGGCGGCTGTTCCGTCGCGCCTGACGGCCACCCGCGTAGAGATGGTCGTGGCCCCGACGTCGCTGCGGCGCGGTTAGCCCCGTCAGGGGTCGAGGCGGCGGGCGAGATTCGGCTGTACCGGGCCGGACAACTCCTGGGCGGTGCCGCGGCGCCCGGCAATCGTCATGAGCAGGGATTCAGCCGGCCCTTCGACGTCAGGTCGCCTTCCGGCGGCCGACGCTCCGATGCGGGAACTGGTGCGGTCACCACGAGTCGATCGAGCCGGTGATCACCGCGAACGCCTGATCGATGGGCACCTCGATGGTGACCGTGCCGGTGATCGGGGGATCGCTGCCGGGGCGTCACACCGACGCCGGCAGCTCGATTGTCACCACGGCGCCGCCACCTTCGCGGTTCGCGGCGATGGCCCGGCCCCCGTGGGCCTGCGCGATGGCCGCCACGATGGACAGACCCAGCCCGGTGCCGCCGCTGTCGCGGGTTCGTGCCGCTTCCGCGCGGTGGAACCGCTCGAAGGCGTGCGGCAGGAATTCCGGCGGGAAGCCTCCTCCGCGGTCGGCGATCTCGATCGTGATCTGGCCGCTCAGCCCTGCCGCGGTGGTGACGTCCACGACTGTGCCGGCCGGAGCGTGGCGGATCGCGTTGTCGAGCAGGTTGTCCACCGCCTGACGGAGCCGGTCCTGGTCGGCGTCGACGGTGAGCTCGGCAGGGCCGTGCCGGACCACCGTGATCCGTGCGCCGCCGCGCGCGGCCGCCCCGCGGGCGGCGGTTGACAGAAGGTCCGGCAGGGAAAACCGTTGCGGGCGCAGGAATGGTTGGTGATTGTCCGCGCGGGCCAGTAGCAGCAGGTCCTCGGCCAGCCGGATCAGCCGGTCAGTCTCTTGGCCGGCCGCCGTGACCGCCTCGACGAGGTCGTCGCGGCTGCGCCCGGGACGGGCCGCGAGCTCGAGTTCGGTGCGCAGGATCGCCAGGGGGGTGCGCAGCTCGTGTCCGGCGTCGGCGACGAACCCGCGCTCGCGGTCCAAGGCCTTCTGCAGCCGATCGAGCAGCGCGTTCATCGTGGTGCCCAGCGCGGCGATCTCGTCGCGGGTCGAGGGCACCGCGAGCCGGCGGTTCAGGTTCTGCTCGCTGATCTCGGCGGCCTGGCCGCGCATCCGTTCCACCGGTCGCAACACGGTTCCGGCCAGCAGCCACGCCCCGACGCCGGCCAGCAACACCGCGAGCGGCCCGCCGATGATCAGCGCCGACGTCGCCCGGTCGACCGCCGCGTCGGAAACGTCGGTCCCGGTTCCGACCACGATCAGCTGGCGACGTCCACCGGTCACGACGGTGGTGGCCAGCACGCGGCTGCGGTCGCCGTTCACCGTCGCGGTGAACGACACCTCACCTGCAGCGGCCTGTGCGCGCTGCGCCGGGTCGAGCAAGGGCTGGGGACCTGCCTCGACGGAGGAGGTCACGACCTGCCCGTCGAGTCCGCTGATCTGCAGGATCTCGTCGGTCAGGCCCGCCCGCGGGAGCCCGCCCTCCGACCCGAGCTCGTCGGCCACGGATGCCACGCGGGCACGCAGTCCCGGGTCCAGGGAGGCGTCGACGCTGACGCGCAGCTGCAGCACGAACGTGGCCCCCGCCAACCCGATCACCACGGCGGTGGCCAGCGCGAACAGCAGGGCCAGGCGGAACCTCAGCGGCATCGGACGGTCCGTCCGCCGGGCCGCGGCGGCGTCATGCCGACATCTCCGACGGCTCCGTGCGGAGCCGGTATCCCGAACCGCGGACGGTCTCCAGCTGTTCGACCCCGAACGGTCGGTCGATCTTGCGGCGGAGGTAGAGCACGTACTGGTCGACCACGTTGGACACGCCGTCGTAGGCGAAGTCCCACACGTGGTCGAGGATCCGGGTGCGGGTGAGCACCTGTCCGGGATGGCGCAGGAACAGCTCCAGCAGCGCGAATTCCTTGCTCGAGAGCTCCAGTTCGGTGTTACCACGCCACGCGCGGCGCGTGGCCGGGTCCAGCCGCAGGTCCGATACTTGCAGCTCGGTGGGCCGCTCCACCGCGCCCCGCCGGATCAGTGCCCGTACCCGCGCGGAGAGCTCGGCGAAGCTGAACGGCTTGGCGAGGTAGTCGTCGGCACCCGCGTCGAGTCCGCGCACCCGGTCGTCCACATCATCGCGGGCGGTGAGCATCAGCACCGGCATCCAGCGCCCCGCTGAGCGCAGGCTGCGGCACACCTCGACGCCGTTCATGCCGGGCAGCATCACGTCCAGCAGCACCGCGTCGTAGTCAAGCTCGGTTGCCTGCCACAGGGCGCCCGGACCCGTGCTGGCGACGTCGACGGCGTAGCCGTCCTCCTCGAGGCCCCGTTTCAGCAGTGCGGCCATCCGAAGCTCGTCCTCTACGACCAGTACCCGCACGCCCAGAACCCTATTCAGGCTCGATGTGAGAACGATGAGAAAAGGCGGCGGCCCGGCCCTTCACGAGGGTCGGCCAGCCGAGGGTGCGGGGTCGTCGGCGAGCACCCGACGACTGCTGCACTGTCGTGAGGCGGGCGATCGCGCCGACCGGTGGGACGGGTCGCCGTCAGCCGTTCGGGGCGGTGGCCGATCCGGTCGGCACCAGAGCCGTCTGGCAGCGCGCGTCGAGTGTGTCGATCAGCTGTAGAACGTGGTCGATGGCTGCCGTGCCGTCGCGGCCCGTGCGGGCAGCTTCACGGAGCTGGGCGACGGAGTCCTTCAGGTCGGCGAACACCGCGTGCAGTTGTTCGTTCCGGGTGGACAGGCGGCGGTCCATGCGGGTCTCGGCACGGTCGGCGGCCGCGATGACGGCCGCTCCCTTCGCGCCTCCGGCGGCGACGACAGCCTGCGACAGGTCCTCGAGGGTCTGTGTGCTCTTCAGGCAGTCCTGTGTGTCGAGGGCCAGTCGGTCCGTAGCCGCGAGCGACGGGCCGGTCTGAGGTGACCTTGACACCGGCGGGGCCGGGGTGGGGTCCTGCCACTGCGCGAAGATCAGCACGGCGGCGATGACCGTGGCGGCTACCACTGTGGAGCCGATCAGCCGGTCGCTCCATCGGACCGGTCCCGATCGGGTCCAGGCTCCACGTCGGCGAGGCGCCTTGCTGCTCACGCCGGTTGATCGCCGGCGTCGTCGCCGGTGTTACGTGTTCGAGGCCGCACGCCAACAAGGTACGGACATTTGTGGCCTCCGAGCTCGGCGCGTCCTACGGTGTGGGCATGCCCGATCCCGCGGATCGCCCGTCGGAACGGGTGCGGGTGCCCCCACCGCTGATCTCGCGTCGGATCGCCTCCGGGCGTGGGGCCACGGAGCAGCCCAACGCCGGTGGTGACGGTGAGGCCGCCCTGACCCCGCGGTTCTGGGGGGCGGTGCTTTTCACCGGTGTGGCGGCGGGGCTGTTCGGGGTGGCGATGATGGCGCTGCTGACCACCGTCGAGCACATCGGGTTCGGCTACGACAGCGGCAGCTTCGCCTCCGGGGTGGAGCAGGCGTCCGGGCTGCGAAGGGTGGTGGCGCTGCTGGTGGCGGGGGTGATCGGGGGTCTGGGCTGGTACCTGTTGCGGCGCTGCACGAAGGGCCAGCGGGCCGAGGCCGACGAGGCCGCGTGGTTCGGTTCGGCGCTGTCGTGGCCGCGCAGCCTGGGCACGTCGGTGCTGTCGGAGATCGTGATCGGGCTCGGGGCGTCGCTCGGGCGGGAGGCGGCGCCGAAGCTGATGGGGGCGGTGTCGGGCAGCGTGCTGGCGCGCTGGACGGGGATGGACGCGGGCCAGCGACGGCTGCTGGTGGCGTGCGGGGCGGGTGCCGGGCTGGCCGCGGTGTACGACGTGCCGCTGGCCGGGGCGCTGTTCACAGCGGAGATCATGATCGGGGTGATCACGCTGCCCGTGGCCCTGCCGGCGCTCGTGTGCTCGGGGGTGGCCACGGTGACGGCGTGGGTGTACCTGCCGGCGCAGGCCACGTACCTCGGTGTCCCCGACTACGCGTTCACCCCGTCGGCGCTGGTGTGGGCGATGCTGGCCGGGCCGGTGATCGGGCTGGTGGCGGTCGCGTTCATCCGGATGGTCGCGGTCGTGTCGCACCACCGGGCGAGCGGGAGGCTCGTGCTCGTCGCGCCGCTGGTGGCGTTCGGGGTGCTCGCCGGGGTCGGGCAGGTGTTCCCTCAGCTGTTCGGCAACGGGAAGGGCATCGCGCTGGATGCGTTCCTCGGCACGACCGGGGTGTGGTTGCTGCTGGCGCTGTTCGTGCTCAAACCGCTGGTCACGGCGCTGTGTCTGGGCAGTGGTGCGTCGGGCGGGCTGCTCACGCCGACGCTGGCCACCGGGGCGGCGCTTGGCGGGTTGCTGGGGATCGTGTGGTCGGCGCTGTGGCCGGGCACGCCGGTGGGGGTGTTCGCGCTGGTCGGGGCGGCGGCGATGCTCGGGGCCGGAATGCAGGCGCCGCTGACCGCGCTGGTGCTGGTCCTGGAGCTCACCGGCACCGGGTTCGGGCTGACGGTGCCGCTGGTGGTGGCGACGGCTTTGGCCACCGCGGTCGCCCGCCGGGTGGACGGGTACTCGATCTACTCCGGGCGGCTCGCCGCTCTCCCGTCGTCGGTCGGGCGTTCAGAGGGTGCCGGTGAGGGCCTGCAGTCCGAGGCTCGCGGCCGCGACCAGCACCCACAGAACCGCGCCGAGTAGCAGCGGACGGACCCCCGCGCGCCGGATGTCGCCGAGGCGCAGCGTCAGCCCGATCCCGGCGAGGGCGGTGGTGATGAGGAACGTTCCGCCGAACGTGAGCGCCGAGTGCCAGCCGGCGGGGACCAGACCGGCCGAATTCAGGGCCGCCGCGACGACGAACCCGACGAGGAACAGCGGGACCAGCTTCGTCCACGGCAGCGCCCGCAGGCTGAACCCGCCCTCACGCCGCTCTCCGCCGGACTCGCGGTGGGCCACCCACAGCGCCAGCGCCGTCACGATAGGAATGATCATGAGACTGCGGGTCAGCTTGACGACCACCGCGTACGAGCCGGCGTCGCCGCCGTAGGCGTAGGCGGCGGCGACCACCGAGGACGTGTCGTTGATCGCGGTGCCGGCCCAGAGGCCGAACGCGTGGGGGTCGAGGTGGAGCAGGTGCCCGATCTGGGGAAAGGCGAGCACGGCGACGATGTTGAAGGTGAAGATCGTGCCGATGGCGTAGGCGACCTGGGAGTCCTTGGCCTTGATGACGGCCTGGGTCGCGGCGAGGGCCGACGCGCCGCAGATGCCGGTGCCGACGCCGATGAGCAACTGTGTGGGCCCGCGGACCCCGAGCAGCCGGCCCAGCCCCCAGGCCCCGAGCAGCGCGACGGCCAGGGTGCCGAGCATGACCGGCAGCGACGACGCCCCGACCTGCGCCACCTGCTGCAGCGACAGGGTCGCGCCGAGCACGACGATGGAGGCCTGCAGGACGGGCCGGGAGGCGAAGGCGAGCCCGGGGCGCAGCGTCTCGCCGGGCCGGAGCACGGCGGCGACCAGCACCCCGAGCACGATCCCGAACACCGGCCCGCCGACGACCGGGACCTCGATGCCGGCGAGGGTGGCGACGACCGCGACGGCGAGGGCGACCGCGAGCCCGGGCAAGCCGTGGCCGATCCGGCTCACCCTGGTCGTCGGCGCCGCTCCGGTCGGGAGGTCGTCGCCGTCGATGGGAGTGGTCGTGGTGGTCCCGGCCGGACGCGTGCGGGGTGTCATTCGGCACTCCTCGTGGTCAGGCCGAGCTCCTGGGCGTGGGGGAACTCGTCGGCGATGAGGACGACGTCGAACCCGGCGCGGTCGAGCAGGCCGGCTCCGATGGACGCGCGGTAGGCGCTCTGGCAGTGCACCCACAGCTGCCGGTCGGGGAGCTCGTCGAGTCGTGCGGCGAGCTGGGGGAGTGGGATGTGCAGGGCGCCGTGGATGTGGGCGGCGGCGTACTCGTCGTCGCGGCGGACGTCGACGATCACCGGGTCCTCGCCGCGGTCGCTGCGTCCGGCGTGCAGGTCCTCGAAGGTCGCGGTGGGGTAGCTGCGGGTGGGCTGGCCGTCGGCCAGCGCGTCGATGGTTCCGGTGGCCCGGCCCTCGGGGCGGTCGATGCCGATGCGGACGAGCTGACGCTGGGCCTCGGCGACCTGGTCGGGGTTCTCGCCGATGAGGGTGAGCGGGGTGCCCCACGGGATGACCCAGCCGAGCCACGTGGCGAACTGCGGGCCCAGGCCGATGCCGACGCTGCCGGCGATGTGTTCGGCGGCGTAGGCGGTGCGGTCGCGCAGGTCGACGACCCACTCACCGGCGGCGATGCGCTTGGCCAGCTCGCGGGGTTCGAGGGTGGGCAGCGGCGAGAGGTCGACCGCGGCGGGGCCGGCCAGGTTGGCCGGGGCCATGTGGGCGTAGTAGGCGGGGTAGGCGGTGAGGCCGGCCACGAGCCGGGCGACGAACGCGTCCTCGTCGGGTTCGAGCAGCGCGTCGTTGCGGGTGCGCTCGTCGGCGATGGTGCCGTCGCGGCCGCCGGCGGCCGGTCCCGCAGAGCAGAAGCTGCCGAAGCCGTGGGTCGGGTAGACCGCGGCATCCCCCGGCAGGCTCTCGGCCAGGTGTCGGGCGGAGTGGTACTGCGCGCGGGTGAGCTCGTCGGTGCGGTCGGCGTCCACCAGATCGGTACGCCCCACGCTGCCGTAGAGCAGGGATCCGCCGGTGAACACGGCCGGTGCGGCGTCGCTGTCGGCGCCGCTGACCACGTACGCGAGGTGGGTGAACGTGTGGCCCGGAGTGGCGATCACGCGCACGGTCATCGTGCCGACGGTCAGCTCGTCGCCGGCGCGCACGGCGACCCGGTCGAAGGAGACGGGGTCCTCCGCGTTGACGACGTAGCGGGCGCCGGTGCGCGCGGCGAGCTGGTAGCCGCCGGTGACGTAGTCGTTGTGGATGTGGGTCTCGACCACCATCTCCAGGACGAGGCCGCGTTCCGCCAGGAGGGCCTCGATGCGGTCGATGTCGCGCTGCGGGTCGACGACCACGGCGGCAGCACCGTCGTGCGCGAGGTAGCTGCGGTCCCCGAGCTCCTCCGTGGCGATCACTTCGACGTTCAGCATGCGGACCCTCCGTTGAAATGTCCGGACATATAAAATGACAGTAGGTCTCGGTGGTGGCCCGGTCAACCAGATCGCGGCACATCACGGTGCGGCGATAAGCGAGCAGGCACTGGTCGACGTGGCGAACCTCGACGTCGCCGACGCCTCACCGTCGTGCGGCTCTCGCGATCTTGACGTCGCCGCCAACACCTTCGGCGTGATCTGACCGGTCCCGATGCGGGACTGTCAGACGGTGAACTCGCGGGTGGCAGAGGTTTGCCCGGCCAGCGCGGACATGGTCACCCAGCTCGCATCGGGTGGCAGGCCCGGGGCGCCGGCATCAGCGGGCAAGGTGCCGTAGAGAGCGATGACCCTGACGGTCAGCGGCCCATGCGTGGTGAATGTCATCTCGATGCCGTCGGCGGGCGGCGCAGCGTAGCCGGCGCCCCATCTCCCTCCGACGTTCGTGCCGCCCGGCAACGCGATGCCGCCGACGGTCGCACCCTCGATCGCGTCGCCGTAGACGTAGACGTAGCTGGCGCCCGGACCTGCCTGGACGCGGACCGATGTGTCGCGGGCTCCGTCGGACCGGCGGCGGTCGCCCAGCTGCTGCAGTGTCGGCACCACGACCGACCGCGTAGGACGAGCAACGGTGGCCAGGACGGGCCGCGGTGGCAGGTTCGGGAAGCTACCGGTGGGCAGCGTCACTCGTTGCGCCAACAGGGGCGCGACCATGGGTTCGTCCGGCTCGCCGGTCGTCACCCAGTACGCCCGACCGGTGTCGCCGTCCACCGCGTAGCCCAGACTGACCGGGCGCGGCCTGCCGATGTCGAAGCCGTCCACACCCAGACCGACCCCGACCAGTGTCACCGCTGCCACCAGGACGAACGACTGCATCACGGTGAACACGCGCGGCGTGAACGGCAGCAACGACAGGGCGGTCGCGCCGAACAGCACGGCCGCGACGAGTGGCGCCGCCGCCAGTGAGATGCCCAGTAGGGGGAACAGCAGCAGCACGATCGGCACGACGAGCAGCATCGCGGGCGCTGCGGCCGCGCCTGCCGCGATCGCATGCCACGGTGAGCCCTCGCCCGCCCAGCGTTGCGCGGCCGCCATCGCCGACGCCCCGATCACCGCCGGCCAGGTGAACAGGTACGCCCCTCCCGGCGCGACGGCGGCCGTCACCAGCGCGAGCGTGGCAAGCCAACTCAACGACGCGAGAGCTACCTCGGCGACCGTTGCTCGGCGGCGGGCCCAGCGGTACCAGATCGTCAGCGCCACGAGAGCGAGCAGGGTGAAACCCGTCGCGTAGTACTGCGACCGGTAGGTGTCGCCGATGTAGAGCAACGCGTACAGCGGGCGGACGGAGAGGAGAAACAGCCACAGTGCGATTCCGATCGCCGCCGCTGCGATCACCGGCCCCAGGAACGACGCGGCGACGTCACCGATCCGACCCGGTCGGGCGCCGCGGCGGCGGTGGGACCAGATCGCGGCGACGACGGCCAACGCCGCCAGCAGGGCCAGCGGCCACACCAGCCACGCCGGGTAGTGCACGAACAGGCCGAGCACCGTGAAGTAGCTGTCGTCTCCGTCGGGCAGTGCGCCGAGATCGCTGCCGCCCAGCTCGCGCACCGCGGCCAGGACCGAGGCGCCCATGTCCTGCACGCTCGACGCGTCCAGGTGTGCGAGGTCGTCGTGCTGGGTGTGGTAGTTCGCCGATCCGCCGACGAACGCGAAGTTGAGCCCGCGTAACCCGGCTTCGCCGAAGACGGTCAGGTCGGTGTAGTTGGGCAGCAGCTCGTAGATGTCATCCGACACCGAGGTCGCGAGCGCGCCGCTCGCACCGGCCGCGCGCATCAGCCCTGCGTTCGCACCCACCGTCTGGAACATGATCGCCGGGCCGGATGTCCCCCTGGCCTCCATGTTGACCACCGCTGTGCGCCTCGGATCGGCGGCGCCACCGGAGTCCACGTAGGCCTGGGCGCCGAGGTCGCCGACCTCCTCGCCGTCGGTGAACAGGATCTCCACGTCGTTGCGCAGGGGTGGCGCCGCCTTCAGCGCACGGACGATCTCCAGGATCGCGGCGACGTTCGAACCGTCGTCGGCAGCGCCGGGCCCCGACGCCACCGAGTCGTAGTGCGCGACCAGCACGATCCGTCCGCTGGGCGCAGAACCGGGAAGCCGTGCTCGGATGTTGGTGACGGTACCCACGACATGCAGTTGGTCTGCATGAGCCCGACCTGCCACCCGGGTGTCGGTCGACGGTCGGAGGCCAAGCCCTCGCAGCTGGTCGACCAGGTAGTCACGGACCTTCTCGTTCGCGACAGATCCGGCAGGATGCGGGTCTCCCACGATCGGCCCCAGGCGGGTGATCGCCCGCTGCGCGGAGAACTCGGCCTCCGGAGCGTCCCTCCCGGCAGCCGCCGGCGGCAGAGTCATGAAGGCGGCCAGTGCGCCCAGCCCGGCGATCACCAGAAGCGTGACAGCCGCGCTCAGCCCGTTCCTCGACGACACGGGGTGATCGAAACTCGACGGGCGAGGTAGCCGCAACGCCGCATGATCAGCCGTAATCCCACGTTAAGGTGTTCAACGGAGTCGGCATCGACCACTAGATCATGTCAGTTTCGGTCGCAACGTCGCAATTCACGGGGTTCTGGCCCAGGCGTCTGATTGATCGCATTCTGAGGAAATATTCATCTTGTCGTCGCTTGTTCGCCGACGGTAGACCTGTTGTCACCCGATCGGGGTCGGGAATGCTGTGCCAGCCAGCCGGGCGGGCGGCGTTCGGCGGATGCAAGCGGAGGGTCTGTCACCGATGGCGGGAATTGCTGGACGCATGACGCGGTCCCGGTTCGTGGCACTGCTGATCGCGCTGCTGGCCGCGGCGGGGCTGGCCGTGGTCGCCCCGGGGGTGGCCCAGGCACGCGACGGCCGCGGCGACGTGCCGAGGGTGGGGCACGTGTGGACGATCATCCTGGAGAACAAGTCCTACGAGGCGACGTTCACCGGGCTGAACCAGAACGACTACCTGTGGAAGACCCTCCCCAGCTACGGGCTGCTGCTGCGCCAGTACTACGGCACCGGCCACTTCAGCCTGGACAACTACATCTCGCTGGTCGGCGGCCAGTCCCCGGCACCGGACAACCAGAACGACTGCCCCACCTACGTCGACGCGAAGCCCGCCACGAAGGCCGCCGACGGCCAGGTCAACGTGTCGTCCGGGTGTGTCTACCCCGCGTCGGTGCCCACGCTGTTCAACCAGCTCGACCAGGCGCGGGTGCCGTGGAAGATCTACGCGCAGGACATGGGCAACACCCCCGGCCGGGAGGACCCCTACCACTGCGGCATCCCCGGCAACCCCGCCGGCGCCGGCGTCCCCGACCCGCCGAGCGCCACCGCGCAGGACCAGTACGTGGCCAAGCACAACCCTGCCCCCTGGTTCCACTCGGTGACCGACAACCCGAACGACTGCAAGAACGTCGTGCCGCTCGACGGGCTGCCCGCCGCCACCGGGCACCCCGCCGTCAACGGTCTCGCCCAGGACCTGGCCAGTGAGAAGTCCACGCCGCAGTTCTCGTGGATCAGCCCGAACAACTGCTCCGACGCCCACGACGCCACCTGCAAGGGCGACAACCTCTCCGGGGACCCGAACAACCACCAGGGCGGGCTCTACGCCGCGGACTTGTTCCTCGAGAAGGTCGTCCCGCAGATCATGGCGTCGCCGGCGTTCCAGAAGGACGGCCTGATCCAGGTGATCTTCGACGAGGCGTTCCCGCCGTACAAGATGTACGGCAACTCGATCGCCGACTTCGCCGGCAACGCCACCGCATCGCTCAACGTCCCGACCGACGTCTCGCAGTCGGTGGTGGCCTGCTGCAACGAGCTGCCCGGCCCCAACACCGCCCAGCCCGGCTTCCAGGCGTTCGGCCAGGACACCACCCCCGGCGGTGGCATCACCGGTGCGGTGTTCATCAGCCGCTACATCACCCCGGGCTCGATCAGTGACCAGCCCTACAACCACTACAGCTGGCTGCGCAGCACGGAGGACCTGTTCGGGGTGCGCAAGGGCGGCAGCGACGGCGACGGGCACCTCGGGTTCGCCGGAGCAGACGGCCTGCGTCCCTTCGGTGCCGACGTCTACAACAACCCGTCGGGCAAGGCCCTGCCGCCCGCGCCGTCGGGCACCGTCGTCTACCCGGCGACCGCCAGCTCGGACGACCCGGCGGTCCCGGCCGTGCCGGCCCCGAAGTGAGGAACGGTGTCCCGGCGCTCACGCTGGTCGTCCTGCTCGGTCTCGCCGGATGCTCGGCCGGGGCGGCGCCCGACGATGCGGCTTCGGTCGTCGCCAGGCTGGGGGCGGTCCCGATCCCCACGGCGCCGGCCGTCGCGCCCGTCGAACGGGCCGACGCCGCCCATCCCCAGGTCCTCGCCATGGGCGAGCCGGTCGACGCGACGGTGCCGGGAGGCGCGGCGCGGGTGAGCGTGCTGGGGCCGGAGATCACGCCGGCCCCGAGCCCGACCGGTCCGCCTGAGCAGGGTTCGGCCGCGTTCACCGTGCAGGTCGCCGCCGGCTCGGGCACGGTCGCGGTCGCGGCGACGGACCTGTCGGGCCGTGACGACCACGGGCGTGCCCTCGTCCTCACCTCGATGGGGCCCGCCACGGCGGTGTCGGTGCCGGGAGCGGCACCGGCCACCCTGCGGGTCACGGCGGAGGTCCACGCCGGCGCGGCCCAGATCACCTGGCGCCACGCCGGAGCCGCGATGGCGCTGTGGACCTTCAACGCGGAGCTCGACTGAGCGTCTGCTTCAGCCCGCGCCGAGCACGCGTAGAAGGGACTGCAGGGCCTGGCGCGTGGTCGCGACACCGTCGGGATCGATGAGCTTCAGCGCGGTGGCTTCGGCGCGCGTCGCGATCCGAGCTGCGCGCTCCACTGTGGACAACCCGGCCGGGCTCAGGGTCAGGGCTCTGGGCTGTCGCGAGGGACCGTCGGCACGCTCGATGAGCCCGGCGGCGAGCAGTCGCTGAACGAGGGTGTTGACCGCTTGCGGACTCGTGAGCAACGCGCGGGCGAGGTCGGCGCCGGACAGTCCGGGTCGGCTCGCGATGTGGGCCAGAGCGCTGAACTGGCGCAACGTGAGGCCGATGTCGGCCAGTGCGCTGTCCACGCGTCGCTCCAGCAGGTGTCCCACCTTCGCCATGAGATAGGTCAGGTGGCTGTCCGGGTCGATCCGCATCGCAGGTGGGGGAGCCATGCCGTTTCGCTCCGCGGTCGGTGCCGGCGGGCCGGGTGTCTGCGAGGTGCTCGTCACGCGCTCGATCGTGCCGTCTCGCCCGGCCCTCTGACAACATGCTGCTACTCTGTCAATATGTTGTCAGTGAGGAGATCTCGCGGACCTGCTGATCGCAGCTCGACCAGCTCGACATCGACCGAGCTCGCGCACGTGGTCATCACGGGACTGGTGACCCTCGCGCTGGCCGTGGCGGTCGGGCTGGTGGTCGGGGTGACGGCAACCCAGTGGCTGGCCCTCGGCGTGGGTGGGTCGCTGGTCCTGTGGGTGGGCGGTGCGATCAGTGGTCAGGTACTCATGGCCCGTCTGCTCGACGGTGGCGACGGCCGGCGCGTGCTGGACTACCTGCGGTTGCTGATGTGGATCATCCCGCGCTTCTATGTGCCACTGGGGCTCGTCGCGCTCGGGTGCGGCCTCGGCCTCGTCGTGCAAGCCGGCGCGTCGTTCGGCAGTCCGGTCGTCGCCGTCCCGCTCGGTCTGTACCTGGTGACGGCGGTGGCCGGCTCGGCCGTCAGCGCGCCCGGATACCTGCGCTTGATGACATTCGCCTCCACCCACGGCCCGGACCACCCGGACGTCCGGCGCCGACTTCTCCGGTTGGCATGGCTCAATCGCGTCGAGCTGGGCCTGGTGGTCGGCGCCGGATTCGTCCTCTTGGCCAGCGCCATGTGATCGCGTTGTGAAGGCGGGCGCTCGATGTCGGCCCCGTCGGGACATCGTCCCGGCCCGATCCGATTGCGCTGTGGACGTTCGATGCCGAACCGGACCGCGTAGGCCGGAGGGCACTAACCTGTGCGACCTGGTGTCGTCGGACGATCGGCGGTGCCGGCTCGTGTCGTAGGCGACGCGCGTAACGCCACGAACCCGGCGGCGGCGATGAAGACGACGAGGCTGGTCCAGTCGTTGAGCCGCAGGCCCAGGAAGTGGTTGACGTGGTCGACGCGTAGCGCCTCGATCCAGGCCCGGCCCACGGTGTAGGCGGCCACGTAGAGCGCGAAGAGCCGCCCGTTGTTCAGGATCCAGCGTCGTCCCGCCCAGATCAGCAGGACCGCGACACCCACGTCCCAGAGCGACTCGTAGAGGAACGTCGGGTGGTACGTCGCGATGAGCGGGCTGTCCGGCGGGCGGTGGGCCGGGTCGATCTCCAGGGCCCACGGCAGGGTGGACGGTCCTCCGTAGAGTTCCTGGTTGAACCAGTTGCCCCAGCGTCCGACGGCCTGGGCCAGGACGAGGCCGGGCGCCATGGCGTCCGCGAAGTCGGCGAGCCGGATGCCGCGGCGCCGGCAGCCGATCCACGCCCCGACCGCGCCGAGGGCCACCGCGCCCCAGATCCCGAGCCCTCCGTCCCAGATGTAGAGGGCGCGGATGGGCTGCTGCCCCGGGGCGAAGTAGAACTCCGGGTCGGTGATGACGTGGTAGAGCCGTCCGCCGACGATGCCGAACGGCACGGCCCACATCGCGATGTCGACGACGTCGTCGGGATGGCCTCCGCGATCGGACCAGCGTCGCCGCGTGAGCCATACCGCGAGAATGATGCCGGCGAGGATGCACAGCGCGTAGGCGCGGATCGGGACCGGCCCGAGGTACCAGACCCCTTGGGCCGGGCTGGGCAGGTAGGCCAGAGACACGCGTCCTCCAGATGCTCGGCCTCCATCGTGACAGACGCGGTCGTGACGCGATCCGACACCGCGGGCGATGGCCGCGCGGGTGATGAGGGCGTTCTCATCCGGCGTACATCCTGGGCCAATGCTCGGCGGCGGAAGGTGGTGCAGTCCCACCCGGCCCTCAGCGGAGGTAGACCCGATGAGCATCACCGACCAGCGTGCGGGAACGCGTGCGACGCAGCGGTCGTCACCGTCTCGGTGTGATCATCGGGTCTCGCTGCTCGGTGGGAGGGCCACCGGTCGCTACCGGCGCCGCGGCCGGTGGGCAGTCACGTCGGCCGGTGTGCAGGCACGCCCGTCGGACCGGGAGCTCGCGTTGTCGAGCTACCTGGACGTGCTGCGCGCCGAGCATCTGCTGCCGCTGTTCGTCGACGTGGCCGACCCGCACCCCTTTGCCCGGCGCGGCCTGGACGTCCACCGCTACGCCGCGGAGGCGGTCCTGGACCCGGCGCGGTTCACCCTCACCTCGCCCGGTCGTCGGGAGCTGGCCCGCGACGTGCTCGAGGCCCGGGACCGGCTGGTGGTGCTGCCCGGCTGTCGCGACACGCCTGCCGGCGAGACATGGGCGGCGGCGGTCGCCCTGCGCGCCGGATCGGTGGCCTGAGGTGCTGCTCCAGGAACCCCCGCGCCCGGCCGCCGGAGCGCCCCGTCACCGCCGCCGTGGGCGGCGCCCGCGCCTGATCGTCGCGGTGGTGTTGGCGCTGGTGCTCGGGACGGCCGGTATCTCCTACACGCAGGCGTTGACCTTCCCCGGCGACGCGAGCTGGCAGGTGCGCACCGTCGAGTGGGTGCGCGACAACGGCGGCGCCGGGCTGGTCAACATCGTCGAGAACTGGTGGTTCGCCCACAACGTCCCGACCGGTACCGCCCCGGCGCCCGGATCACTGCCGACGGTCACCGGCAGCGGCGCCCCGGCCGTGGCTGCTGCGGCGCAGCCGCCCCGGTTGCCGCTGCTGAGCGGGGTGACTCCGCTGACCGGGGAGGGGGTCTGGGTGCCCAGCGCGCAGACGGTGGCCGGCGCACCGGTGATGGACACCGGCTACTTCCGGCCCGACCCGGCCTACCCGAGCCAGATCGTGGGAGCGGCCTGGCTCGACCAGTCGCTGACCTCCACCCGCCTGATCTCCGGCACCCGCGAGCCGGGCGGCACCTCCCCGGACGGCGCGCAGGTGCCCCCGCAGCTGCGCCCGACGCTGGTGGCCGCGTTCAACTCCGGCTGGAAGATGAAGGACATCTCCGGCGGCTTCTACGCGGCTGGACGGACCGCCGTGCCCCTGCAGGACGGTGCGGCGTCGCTGGTCATCGACACCGCCGGTCGGGTGACGGTCGGGCAGTGGGGCCGCGACGTCTCGATGTCGCCCCAGGTGGCCTCGGTGCGCCAGAACCTGAGCCTGGTCGTGGACCAGGGGCGAGCGGTGTCCGGGTTGGCCGACAACTCCAGCGGGGCGTGGGGGAGTGCGAAGAACCAGTTCCAGTACACCTGGCGCTCGGGGGTCGGGACCGACCGTTCCGGCAACCTCGTCTACGTCGCCGGCGACAAGCTGACGCTCGCCGGGCTGGCCCAGGCGATGGTCGAGGCCGGAGTGCAGCGGGGCATGGAGCTCGACATCCACCCCGGCATGGTCACCTTCAACACCTTCCATCCCGCGCCCGGCGGACCGTTCGGGCTCGCCGCGGCCAAGCTGCTTCCCGCGATGCCGCAGCCCGCGACCCGGTACCTCCAGCCCGATCAGCGTGACTTCTTCGCCGTCACGGTGCGTTCCGGGGCCGCCGCCCTCAGCTCGTCGGTCCCGGCAGGTTCCCGGTGAGCGTCCGGTCGCGTTGTCGCGCTGCGGCGGGGTGACGTGGTGCTGGACTGGTCGCTGGTCACCGGGGTGGTCCCCGCCGTGGTGTTCGTACTCGGGTGCGTCGCGATGGTCTTCCTGCTCTGGCCCCGTCCGGAGCGGCGGTGGGGGCGGACCGCGATGGTGGCGGCGACGGTGGCTGGCGCGGGGGTGGCGGCAGCGATGGCCGCGGTCGCCCTGGCGGCACCGTTCCCCGATCCGGTCCCGGCCGTGGTGTGGTGGTCGCTGGGCGTGGTGCTGTCGGCGGCGAGTGTCGCCGCGATGGTGGTGGCGACCCGCCCGCGCCGGCCCGAGTTCGGGTCGGCGGTGGTGGCGGCCGCGGTGCTGGTGGCGGTCGCCGCGGGTAGCCAGGTGAACGTATACTTCGCCCAGTTCCCGACGGCCCGGGCCCTGTTCGCGCTGCCCGCGGCCAACCAGGTCGACCTGCCGCAGGTCACCCGGGCGGCGTCGGTCCTGGTCACCCGGCCGTCCGGGGGCCCGCTCGACGCCGTGTGGCGCCCCCCGCCCGGCATGCCGGGCGCCGGCACGGTCTCGGAGATCCCGGTCCCGGGGCCGCTGTCCGGATTCCGGGCCCGGCCCGCCTGGGTGTACCTCCCGCCCGCCTACGCCGCATCGCCGCGACCCCAGCTGCCCGTGCTGGTGCTGCTGGCCGGACAGCCGGGTAGCCCGCGCGACTGGCTCGACGGCGGGCGGCTGGCCGTGACGATGGACCGGTTCGCCGCCGCACACGGCGGGCTCGCCCCCGTGGTGGTGGTACCCGACGCCCTCGGGTCGGCCATGGCCAACCCGCTGTGCCTGAACTCGCGGCTCGGGCAGGTCCAGACCTATCTGACCGTCGACGTTCCCGCGTGGATCCGCGGCCACCTGCAGATCGACCCGTCGCCGGCCGGGTGGGCGGTGGGTGGGTCGTCGGCCGGCGGCACCTGCGCGCTGCAGCTGGCGGTGAACCGGCCGGCGGTGTATTCGACATTCGTCGACATCTCCGGCCAGTCCGGGCCGACCCTGGGCGACCGTCCCCGCACGGTCGCCGCGGCTTTCGGTGGTGACACCGCCGCGTTCGCCGCGGTCGACCCGCTCGACCAGCTGGCCCGCAACCGCTACCCGGCGACCGCCGGGTTCCTCGTGGCCGGTACCGGGGACCCGGTGTACCGGCCCCAGGCGCAACAGGTGGTCGCGGCGGCCCGGCGGGCCGGCATGGATGTCCGGTACCGGGAGCTGCCTGGCGGCCATGACTGGCGGCTGTCGGGCACCGGGCTGGAGACCGCGCTCCCGTGGCTGGCGACCCGGCTGCACCTGACAGGGTGAGCTCACCCCACTCGAACGAGGAGCCGATGGCCCCGCCCGACCTCGCACCCACAGCACCGCCCGGACGGATCACGACCGGGCCGCGACCAGGGCGACCGGTGTCACGCATCGGCCACGCCGGGTGCGGATTCGCCCGGCTGGTGCGCCGGGCCCCGGTCACGATCTCGCTGGTCACCCTGCTGTGGGTGATCGGTGCCGCGACCGGGAGCATCGCGCACGGCCCGGCGCGCGCGCTGCGGGCCGTGATCGGGGCGGGGGTTCCGTCGCTCGCGGCCGGTCACTGGTGGACGCTCGTGTCCGGTGCGCTGTGGTGCGCCGGCCCGATCAGCTACGTCACCGCGTCGGTGCTGCTGCTGGGCCTGGTCGCGCCGGCGGAGAGCCGCATCGGTTCCCGCCGGACCGCGGTGTTGATGGTCGTGTGCCAGGCCGCGGGCTCGGGCATCGGAATCGGTGTGGTCGCGCTGACGGTGGCGTCGGGTGGGGACTGGGTCCGGCGCCTGGCCACCGACCTCGCCGTCGGGCCCTCCACGGCCGCGGTGGGTGTCCTGCTCGCCACCAGCTGCCGGTTCGGCCCGCTGTGGCGCCGCCGTGTGCGGGTCGTGCTGCTCGGGGTCCTGATGATGCTCACCCTGTACTCGGGTGCCCTGCACGACATCCTGCGCCTGCTGGGTGGCGTGACCGGCCTGCTGCTCGGTCCGGCCGCGCTCGGCCGGGCCCGTCGGCGGCCGCGGCTGGCGGTGTCCGGCCCGGAGACGCGCATGCTCGTCGCACTGGTCGTCGCGGCGTCGGCGATCGGTCCGCTGGTGGCGGCGGTGACCGGCACCGCGATCGGTCCGCTGTCCGTGCTGCGGTTCCTGGTCCTGCCGACGCTGCCGGACCCGGCCGCGGTCGCCGCGGTGTGCGCGGACCCGGCCAACGTCGAGGACTGCACGAGCCTGCTGTACCGGCTGCGCCTGGGTGGGGTGGGACCGGCAGTCATGTCGGTGCTGCCCGTGCTCGTGCTGCTGGTCCTGGCCGACGGTCTGCGCAGGGGCCGCCGCTTCGCCTGGTTCGCCGCCACCGGCCTCAACCTGGGGTTCGCGCTGCTCGGAGCAGCCCTGGCCGTGGTGACGACGAGCGTGCCGGCCGAGCGGCTCGTCGCCTTCGGGGGCGCGGCGGACCGGCAGTTCTACACCGGCGTGGTGACCAGCGTGGTGCAGCCGTTGCTGATCGTGGCGCTGCTGGTGGTGACCCGGAACCGGTTCCGGGTCCGGGCTCCGGCGGCCGCGTACCGCGGCCCCGGCCTGCTCGTGGCGGCGGTTCTCCTCGTGGTCAGCAGCGTCTACGTGCTGGGCGGCATGCTGGTGCGCGACCGCTTCGCGCCGGTTCCGGGGTGGGCCGACCTGGTCGCTGACCTGCCGACCCGCTTCCTGCCGCCGGGCTATCTCGGTGAGGTCGAGGTCGCGTTCCTGCCCACCGGCATGGCGGCGACGGTGCTCTACGAGTGGACCGGTGTGACGTTCTGGGGCGTGGCGCTGGGCGCGACGCTGTGGGTGCTGCGCCGTACCCGCACGGTCACCGGCGACGTCGGGGCCGCCCGCGACCTGCTCGTCCGCGGCGGCGGGTCGTCGCTGTCGTGGCAGACGACCTGGGACGGCAACAGCTACTGGTTCGACGCCGGGCGCCGCGTCGCGATCGCCTACCGCGTCATCGGGCGCGTCGCGGTGACCAGCGGGGAACCGTTCGGCGACCCCGCGGCGCGCGCCGGCGCCGTCGAGGGCTTCGCCCGGTTCTGCGCCGAGCACGCCTGGACCCCGTGCCTCTACAGCGTCGGCGACGCCGTCCGCGACCAGGCCGTCCGCCTGGGCTGGGATTCCGTCCAGGTGGCCGAGGAGACCGTGGTCCCGCTCGCCGACCTGGCGTTCACCGGGAAGAAGTGGCAGGACATCCGCACCGCGCTGAACAAGGCGGGCAAGGCCGGCATCACCGCTGAATGGATCACGTACTCGCGGGCGCCGCTGGTGGTGACCGACCAGATCCGGGCGATCTCCGAGGAGTGGGTCGCCGACCAGGGCCTGCCGGAGATGGGCTTCACCCTCGGCGGCCTCGACGAGCTCGCCGACGACGAGGTCCACTGCTTGATCGCCGTCGACGCCGACCGCACCGTGCACGGCGTCACCAGCTGGCTTCCGGTGTACGAGTCCGACGGTGGGCCGGCCACCGTCGTCGGGTGGACCCTGGACTTCATGCGCCGCCGCGACACCGGCGACGGCGCGACGGCGTTCCGCGGGGTGATGGAGTTCCTCATCGCCTCCGCGGCGCTCTGCTTCCAGAAGGAGAACGCACGGTTCCTGAGCCTGTCCGGGGCGCCGCTGGCCCGGCTGGACCGTGGCGGGCAGCCGGACACGCTGCAGCGGCTGCTGGACCTGTCCGGGCGTGCCCTGGAGCCGGTGTACGGGTTCCGGTCGCTGCTGGCGTTCAAGGCGAAGTTCCAACCCGAGTACCGACCCCTGCACATGGCCTATCCCGACGCGGCTGCGCTGCCCGCCATCGGAACCGCGATCGCCCGCGCCTACGTCCCCGACATCGGGGTGCTCGGCTCGGTGCGGTTGCTGCGCAGACTCCGGCAACACTGAACCGAACCGTCGTCGGCGGGCTTGCGCATGCTGCTCTCATCATCCGTTCATGGAGTCCCGTCCAGGATCGCGTCATGCAGAGCGAACGGGCATCGGGACGTCGTCGGCCGCGTCGGCTGGTGGCCACCGCCTTCGCAGCGGTTCTCGCCGTTGCCGCGGTCGCCGGTGCGGTGGTGGCCGGGATGGCGCCGAGCGCGGTGAGCGGCCACGCCACGGAGGTCGCCTCCAGCTCGTCCTCCCGCCCACTGCGGATCATGCCGCTGGGCACCTCGAGCACCGTCGGCGGCGGTAGCCCCCGGACAGCGGGTTTCCGCGGACCGCTGGAGGCCCTTCTCACCCGCGACGGCATCGCTTTCGACATGGTCGGGTCACAGCACTCCGGCCCGCCGTCGGTGCCCGACCTCGACCACGAGGGTCACGGCGGCTGGACGATGACGCGTATGCAGCCACTCGTCGCCGGGTGGGTCAGTGCCGCGCGGCCCGACGTGATCCTGCTGCAGGTGGGGACGAACGACCTGCTGTCGGGGGTCAGCGCCGCCGCCACCGCTCAGCGCCTCGACACCATGTTGGCCACCTTCCGGTCGGTGTCCCCGGCGTCGGTCGTCGTGGCAGGGGTGTGGGCGCCGCTGCCCACCCGGGCGGCGGCACGGGCGGCCTACACCCCCCTCGCGACCGACGTCGTCCGCCGCCACCGGGCCCGCGGCGAAGCGGTGACCTTCATGGACGCGGCGACCGTCCTGCGGACCGGTGACCTCTTCGACGGGTTGCACCCCGACGCCGCCGGCTACCGCAAGATCGCGGCGCTCTGGGAACGTCAGATCAGCTCCACCCGGACGGCTGCACGATGAGCAGGAAAGAGACGGTGACGATGACCGAGGAGAGCGCGTCGGTGGAACACACGAGCGGGCACGGCGCCACGGCGGCTCAGCCGGCCTCGACAGCCCCGGCGATGCGGGCCTCCGACGCCGAGCGGGCCGCGGCCGCGGACCGGCTGCACACAGCGCTCGTCGAGGGTCGGTTGGACATCGCTGAGACCGAGGATCGGCTCGGCGCGGTCTACGCCGCGCGGCTCAGGTTGGAACTGCCGCCCCTCCTGGCGGACCTCCCGGGGCCCGAACCCGCATCGCCGGTCGGCGGGTGGCCACCGGTGTGGCGGGCGCTCGTCGACCAGGCGTGGTCGTCCTCGGCCCGGGCCCGGGGTGTCGCGCCGGCTCCGCCGGACGCGGCGCAGCGGCGAGCGGCAACCATCGTTCTCACCGCGGCGGCGCTGTGGGCCGTCGTGTGCCTGCTCGCGGGCTTCGCCGCCGGGCTGCTCGGCTGATGGCGGCGCTGGTGAATCCCCGGTCCGCACCCGCTGCCGACGGCTCCCGCACCGGTCCGCCGAACCGGGCCCGGCGGGGGCGGGCGGTCGTGGTGGTGGCGGCGCTGTTCGCGGCACTGGCGGCGCTCGGGGGCGGTGCCGGGGTCGCGCTCGGTGCCGTGGCGTCCGTCGCCACGGAGCACCGGCACGACGGCGCCGTTCCCCATCCCGAGGGCGTGCAGGGTGAGGGCGGCGCGCCCTTGGGCACGGTGGATCGCGATTGATCGGCGAGTTCCTGCTTGCGCCGCTGCTGGACGCGCCGCTGATCGCAGGCCCGCTGCCGACGGCGATCTCGGCGGCCGGGGCGGTGGGCCGCGGTCTCGCTGGTGATCGGACGGGGGCGGCGGTGGTGGCTGCGCACGGTGGTGGTGTGCGTGGCCGCGGGCGCCGTGGTCGGGGCGCTGTCGGCCGCCGTGGTGGAGGTGGCGCGGCCCTTCCCGGACCCGTTGCCGCTGCGGGTGGTGTTCTGGGTCGCGGTGGCCGCCGCCGCGACCGGTCTGGCACTCGCCCGCCGCTCGATCCGGCGCCGGCGAGGTGTGGCCGTCGTGCTGGCCCTGCTGGCGGTCGTCGCGACGTCGGCGGTGAAGGTCAACGCGTTCTACGGGTATCGGCCGAACCTCGCCGGCGTCCTGGGGTTGCCGGCGGGCAACGAGGTAGATCTGGCCGACGTACCGCGTATCGCGCCGCTCGCCACCGCACCGGCCGGCCAGCCGATGTCGGCGGTGTGGCGCAGCCCGCCGGGCATGCCCCGCGGTGGACGGATCGCGCGTGTCGACCTCCCCGGCCGGGTGTCGCGGTTCCCCGACCGCCAGGCGTGGGTGTACCTGCCGCCCGCCTACCTGGCGTCCCCGCGACCGCGGCTACCGGTCCTGGTGATGGTCCCGGGACAACCCGGCGGGCCGGAGGACTGGCTCCTGGCCGGTCGCCTCGCGGAGGTCATGGACCGCTTCGCCGCGGCGCACGACGGGCTCGCGCCGGTCGTGGTCGTGCCGGACGCGACGGGGTCGTCACTGGGGAACACGCTGTGCCTGGACTCCCGGCTCGGCGCGGCCGAGACCTACCTCGCCGTGGACGTCCCGGAGTGGCTGACCGCGAACCTGCAGGTCGACCGCGACCGGCTGGCCATCGGCGGGTTCTCCTTCGGCGGCACCTGCGCGCTCCAGCTCGCGCTCCGCCGGCCGGATGTCTACCCGAGCTTTCTGGACATCGCCGGGCAGGCCGAGCCCACGCTCGGAGATCGCGCCCAGACCGTCCGCGCTGCGTTCGGCGGGGACGAGGCGGCGTTCCGGGCGGTCAACCCCGTCGACGAGCTGCGGAGGACCCGCTACCCGTCCGGGGCGGGGCTGTTCGCCGTCGGGCGCGACGACGCCGATTTCCGGAGCCAGGCGCGGGAAGCGGCGGACGCGACGCGCGGGGCCGGACTGACCGTGGGCCTCGTCGAGCTCCCGGGCGGGCACTCGTGGTCCATGGCGACCGACGCACTCGATCGTGCGCTCCCGCGGTGACCAGCGGCCGGATCACACCCCGTCCGGGGCGTCGTCCGTGCTGGTGTCGGGGAGGGTGCTGATCGCCGCTCCCAGCAGCGCTGAGTTCGGAATGTGGAGGTTCTCCCCGTCCATGTCGAGGATCGTGTACATCAGGCCCATCTCGACGACGTGCCCGTCGAGGGGCCCGCCCAGGGCACCGGAGTGCACGCGGACCCGGCCGCGGCCGATGAGGGGCCGGGTCGCGAGCAGGACGAGCCCGGCGAACAGGTTGGCCAGTGACTGCTGGGCGGCGATGCCGAGCACCACGCCGGTGAGGGCGCCGCCGATGAGCAGCTGCTGCAGGGGGATCGTCAACAGCCCGAGCACACCGAGGGTGACGACGAGGTAGCCGACGAGCTGGAACAGCAGCTTCGCCGCGCCTGCCGTACCGGCACCCGCACGGGTGGCCGCGGCCGCCACCTGGGACGCGATCGCGCGGGTCGCGATCACACCCAGGACGACGAACGCGACGGCGAAGCCGATGACGGTCAGTTTCGTGGACAGTTCGGGGGCGTGCAGGCCCCCGAGGGTGCTGCCGATGCTGAGCACGGCCGTGGCGAGCGCGGCCGTGCCGATGCCGCGGCGCAGCTCGGGACGCCACCGACGCCGGTCGGCTCCGATGCGGGGTACCTGGCTGTCGGTGCCGTCGCGAAGCGGGGTCGGGGTGGTCATCGTCCTCCGGTGGGTGGTCGGGGCGTCGGGCATCAGGCTTGGTTCACGGGGTGGGTCCGGCGTCGCGCACGCACCGTCACGTAACCGGCGGCGAGCAGCCCAATGAGTACCAGCGGCGCCCACGTCAGGTAGTGGCCGATGGTCGTGAGCGAGGCCGAGAAGGTGTAGCCGAGCAGAACGCAACCGGCGCCCCACAGCACTCCGCCGGCGATGTTCCAGGGCAGGAACGTTCGGAGGTAGGGCGTCCGGGTCATGCCGGCCATGCCGGGGGTCAACGCCCGCAGCACCGCGGTGAACCGGCCCAGCAGCACGGCCTTGCCTCCGTGGCGACCGAGGAAGTCCTCGGCGTCGGCCCAGCGTCGCGAACCGATGCGGACGCCCAGCCGGGATTCCCGCAGGCGCGGACCCAGGGTGCGGCCGACCTCGTAGCCGACACTGTCGCCGAGGACGGCGGCGAGCACCGCGACGGCGATCATCGGCCAGAGTCCGATGTAGCCCTGGTGGGCGGCGAGGCCCGCGACCAGCAGCGCGGTCTCCCCGGGGAACACGACGCCGATCATGAGCGCGGCCTCGGCGAAGGCGAGGAACCCGGCGATCAGGTACATCCATGCCCCGACCTGCTCGCCGGCCCGCTGCAGCAACTGCAGGATCATCGCGCCGCTCCGTTGCGGGGGAGACCGTCCACAAGATCAGCTTGGGAGGTCATCGGTGTGGCGACGGGTCGGAGGTGTCGGAACACGATCAGCGTGGTGACGCACAACGCCAGCCACGCACCGCCCAACAGCCACCCGGTGAGCACGTCGGTCATCCAGTGCACTCCCAGGTAGAGGCGGCTGGCACCGATCGTGACGATGCCGACCGCGGCGGCGAGAACCGCGAGCGTCTGAACGACCGGGCGGCGAACCAGCAGGACGATCACCGCGGCGAGCACCCCGAGCACCACCATCGAGCCGAGCGAGTGGCCGGACGGGAGAGCAGCCGTGTTCTCGGCGGTCAGCTGTTGTGCCACCGGCGGCCGGCCGCGGCCGTAGAGGTTCTTGAATCCCGTGATGAGCAGGCTGGACCCGGCTGCGGAGATCACGACCAGCGCGGCCTCCACGCGGTGCCGCAGGCGCCACAGGACCGCGGCACCGATCAGCGCCAGCACCCCCATCCCGACGGTGTTGCCGACGGTGCTGACGGCGATCATCACCTGGTCGAGCGCCGGATCGCGATGGGCGACGAACCACGCCCAGACCAATCGGTCCAGCAACCCGGCACCGGCGGAGTCGGCCACGGTGTCCACCACGCCGGCCTGGGCGGCGAACAGCAGGACCACCGCCCCGGTACCGGCCAGCAGCGGCAGACGCGTGGGCGCGGTCAGCAGCAGCGCGGGGACGGTGCGCCCGAACCGGGGCAGGACGAAGGCGAGGGTCGCGACGAGAACCCAGCCGGCGACGGCGACCAGAGCCATCGCGATCCCGATGTCAGCGAACCACATGGACAACCTCGAGTTTCCCGGCGGCCGGGGTGGCCGCGACGATGACGTGGGATGGGCGGGGACGGGTGAGCGCGCCGATGCCGGCGGCGGTGGCGAGCAGCCCGGCTGCGCCGAGCAGGACCCGGCCCGGTGTGGCGGCGAACGGCTCGCCCAGGAGGACGACCCCGATGATCACCGCGGTCAACGGGTCGGCCAGGTTGATCGTGGCTAGCGGAGCCCCGAGCCCGCCTGCGCGGTAGGCACGCTGCGCGACCGCGAGGCCGCTCACCGAGCCCAGGACGGCGACCGCGGCGGCGAGCGGGAACGGGCCTCCGGTCACGGCGACCCGAGCCATCCCCGAGCCGGCGCCGAACAGCACCGCCGCGGCGACGGCGTGGATCACCGGGGCGATCCGGTGTCCCTGCATGCGGGTACCGAGTGCGTAGAGCCCGGCGGCGCCGGTCGCGACCACCGCAGCGGTGGTCAGGATCACCGCTGCAGGGAGATGGGGGGTCGGGGCACCGTGGGGGGCGACACTCAGGACCGCAGCCAGCCCACCGACCGCGGCTGCTGCGGCCACCCATTCCCGGCGGGTCACGATCCTGCCGGCCATGCGGGCGCCCAGGGGCAGAGCGAGGACGAGCGTCAAGATCCCGAGCGGCTGGATCAGGCTCAGAGGACCCCAGGCGAGCGCGGTGATGTGCAGACCGGCACCGGCCACCGTCATACCGACGGCAATCCACCATCGGGGCCGCCGCAGGACCGACCAACCCGCCGTCGGACTGCCGCTGTCCGCCTGTCGGGACTCGCGCTCCTGCAGGACCGCCGAGCCGGCGAAACACACGGTCGAGAGCAGGGCCAGCACGACGGCGGCGCCGACGGAACCGGGCACGGCCACGGGCAGCGGCACGGTCATCTCCTCTCGGTCCGGGCTGGGGGGGCCGGCGGCGCCCCCGATCACCAGCGCACGCCCAGCAGGGCCAGGACCAGCAGAAGCGTCGCCCCGGTAGCGACCAGGACGAGCAGGACCAGGCGGGAAACGCTGCTCTGGGTTCCACCATGCGCCCCGGTCGATGAGAGGTTGATGAGTGACCGGTGTGGACGACGAGGTCTGCTCACCGTCGACCCGGCCGGGCTGCGCGGGGAGTTGCGCGGATCCGGCCCGTGGCGGCGAGGTACGTTCGACGCAGGGCCGGCAGATCGGGCACGTCGGGCATGTCGGCGTCGTCGAAGGGCGCGCCGGTGGCCCGCCACAACAGGTGGTCGGCCAGCGCGGGGTTGCGGGCCAGCGCCGGACCGTGCATGTAGGTCGCCACGATGTCGCCCTGGACCGCGCCGTCCACGGCTCCGCCCGGATGGGGGGCGCCGTTCCCGATGCCGGAACAGACCTTGCCGAGAGGGCGCGCGTCCGGTCCCAGGGTGGTGGTGCCGCGGTGGTTCTCGAACCCGGTCAGCAGTCCGACTCCCGGGACGTCGCACTCGCTCACGAGCTCACCGACGGCGCGGGCCCGTGCCGGAGCCGTCGACAGGTCGAGGAGCCCCAGCCCGTCGCGGCTGTAGCCACTTCCGTCGATGAGCGTGGTGCCGAGGATCTGCAGGCCGGCGCACACCGCGAACGTGACCGCCGAGCCTGACATGGCGCCCAGCACGTCGCGGTGCCCGGCCAGCCAGTCCACGGCGAAGACCTGGGCGGTGTCCTCCCCACCGCCCAGCAGGTAGATGTCGCAACCGGCCGGTGGTGTGTCATCGGCGAGTACCGGGACGATGTCGGCGTCGAGGCCCCGCCAGCGGGCCCGTTGGGCCAGGACGACGGCGTTGCCCGCGTCGGAGTAGGTGCCCAGCACGTCCGGGAGCAGCACCGCGATCGACAGCGCATCCCGTCCGTTCACTCCGCACTCCCGCGCTCGGTGTCGATGCGGCGGCGGATGCGGTGGAACGCGGTGTAGTTGGCCGCGACGTCGACCGGGCCCGGGGGAAGGGCATCGAGGGCGGCGATCGGGTCGGGGACGGTGGTGTGGTCGATCCCGGCGTAGGTGAGGCGGACGCCGAGGTCGGCAGCGCGCTCCCCGCTGGCGACCACGTGCCGGGAGACGAGGTTCTCGAAGGGGACGTCCCACAGCCAGGAGCTGTCGCGCCCGTCGGCCTCGCGGGCGTTGACGGCCAGCAGGACGGGATGCTCGCCGAGCAGGTGCAGCGTCTCCGCCCACCCCGCGGGATTCTTGGCCAGCAGCATCCGGGCCCGGCGACCGTGCAGGGTCGTCATGGCGTACCGTCCGGCAACCTCCGACGTCGTGGACATCGCGGCAGCCGCGACGTCCGGGTCGAGGCCCAGTGCGGTGGCGGTGGCGGTCGCCACCGCCGCGTTGCCGACGTTGAACGAGCCCGGCAGCCGCAGCGGCAGGGCGATCACCCGACCGCCGGTCACGGTCGATGCGCTCCCGGCCGTCCAGTCCGGTACTGGCCGGGTCAGCCCGCAGCCGCAGCGCCACGCCCCACCGCCGCGGTCGCGGTGCACGGTTCCGCCGCAGCGCGGGCAGGCGTTCGCGTCGCCCGTCCATCGGCTCCCGGCCGCGACCCACACGACCCGTGCCGTCGCTCCGACGGCCCAGACCACCATCGGGTCGTCGGCGTTGGCGACGACGACGGTGTCGGGATGCGCAGCGAGGGCTGCGCTCACCGCGGCGGCCACCGAGCGGACCTCGCTGCCGCGGTCGAGCTGGTCGCGGGTGAGGTTGAGTACGACGATCACCGCCGGTGCCACCGCGTCCGCGACGTCGGCGAGGTGGAGCTCGTCGACCTCGAGCACCGCGACCGGCGCGGCGGGGTCGGCCATGAGGGCCGCGACCGCGCCGTCGGGCATGTTCGCCCCGGTGGCATTGTGGGCGACCGGCCCGACCGTGCGGAGCGCGGCAGCGAGCAGGTGGGCGGTGGTGGTCTTGCCGTTGGTACCCGTGACGAGCACCACCTGCCGGCCGGCGGCCAGCCCGGCCAGCGCCGACGGGGCCAGGGCCATCGTGACCCGGCCACCGATGATCGCCCCGGCGCCGAGCCCGACGTTCCGGGAGATCGAGGACGCGGCCACGCCGGCCCGGACAGCCCCCCGGAGCCACAGACCTTGGCGCCGGGGGGACGGCCGGGTCGGGGTCGATCCGACGGCCTCCGTCACCGACTGGGGCATCCTCACAGCTCCCGAAGGAGAGCGACCGGTGCTCGCCGGCCGGGACGCAGCGCCCCGACGGTGGCGATCCCGAGACCGCCGAGGGTGACGGCGACGGCGATGCCGAGGTAGGCCCATGGCACCGTCGCAGATGCCGGGGGTGGATCGAACACGCCGGTCAGCACGGCGACGAGCACCTGGGACAACAGCCAGCCCACCGAGGCCCCTGCGACGAGTCCGCCCACCGTGAGGACGGCCGCCTCGGCGGTCACCAGACCGCGCATCTGGCGTCGCGTCGCGCCCAGCGCGGTGGTGATGGCGAAGGTGCGGCGCCGCTCGGCCAGGCCGAGGAACAGCACCAGCCCACCGGCGGCGGCCGCGAGTACGAGCGCGAACCCCAGCTCGACGGCGGTCAGCCCGGCCAGGTCGACGGCGGTGAGGCTGGACCCGACCCGCGAGCGGGTGTGCGCGATGTCGGTGACGGTGGCGGAGGCGCCCAGCCGGGCCTGGATCTGTGCGGCCACCGTGGTGACGTCGCCGCCGCCGGTGTCCACGAGGAACGCCCCCACCGCGTTGTTGCCGGTCTTCGCGGCCACGTAGGAGGCGTTGGCGACGAAGAAGCTGTCCTTCGGCGCGGTCGGGAACTCCGTCACGATCCCGGCGTAGTGGAACGGCACGGTGACCAGTTGCTTGGTGGTGGAGTCCTGCAGGCGCAGGTTCACCACGTCACCGGGCAGGAGCTGGTAGTCCTTGACGGTCTCGGCGGAGACGAGGATCGAGTCCGGTGCGGTGGTGAGGGTGGCCATGAGCGAGCGGGCGCTGCCGCCCTGGAAGTAGGAGTCCTGCAGGGCCGTGACGCCGGTGATGGTGTCCGGGCGCACCCCGTAGAGATCCTGCAGGTCCTTGCCGATGTAGGCGAACCGGTGCTGCAGCGGCTCCACCGCGCGCACGCCGGGCACGGCGGCGAGCGGCGGAGCCGCCTCTGGCCCGACGCGTACGCCGGGAGACTGGGTGACGGTGACGTCGGCGCCGTTGGTCAGCTGCGCGTCCGCCTCGGCCTGGGCCGCGTACGTGGCGTTGAAGGTGGCGGTAGACACGGCGAATGCGAGAGCGAGGCCCAACAGCACCACCGATCGCGCCAGCGGACGGCGGCCCCGCGCCATCATCGCCGCCGCGGTCGAGGCCAGCCGGCCCGCGACCGGCCCCACCACGCGGCCGACCAGCCGGCGCCGGCGCAACGTCGTCTCGACCAGGCATCGGATCAGCAGACCGGCCCCGACCCACAGCAGCGCCGGCCCGGCGAACGCCCAGTAGGACACCGAGATCGTCGGCACTCCCTCGGGGGCGAGCACCAACTGGTAGCCGGTGCCCGTGGTGGACCACACGATCAGCCCGCCGCCGGCCAGCAGCAGCACGTCGATGCCGTAGCGGGCCCACCAGGGGGACCGGTCCCGCGAGCGGGCGTCGGGGGCCGTGCGGCGGGATGCGGCGACCGTGGCCGACCGCACGTCGCGGTACGCCGGAGCGAGGATCGCCGCTGCAGCGACGAGCAGCCCGACCAGCGCGGCACCGGCGGTCCAGCCGACTGCGGCCACGGGCGTGGCTCCGAAGCGGACCGCCCCGAACGCCGACCATCCGACCAGCGCGGCCGCCGCCAGCCCGCCTGCTGCGCCGAGCAGCCCGACCAGCCCGGCCTCGAGGGCAGCCAGCCACAGCACCTGTGTGGTGGTCACCCCGCGGGTGCGGGCCAGGGCCTGCTCCCGGCGGCGCCGGTCGGCCCCGGCCGCGGCCACGGCCACGGTGAGCAACCCGGCGAGCACCGCCCCGGGGAGCCCGAGGAACACGAACAGCACCTGGGCGTAGGCGGCGTCCGAGCGTGCCGCGTCCAGGGCAGCGCCCAGGTTGTCCCCGACGACGGCGGCCCCGGCGGTCTGCGCCTCGAGGTTGCGGGCCTGCCCGGACTCCGCGACGAACGCCGAGGCGGGGTCGGCCGGCAGCGCGTGCGACCGCGCTGCGTGGATCTGGGTGTGCACCCCGTCCGCGGCGGCCGCGCCCGACGCCAGCGGCGCGAACAGGTCCTGCCAGCGTGCCTCGGGCAGCAGCACCACGTTGTCCGGTGGCGCGTTCGGCTGGCTGCCCGGCGGGGCTCCGACCGTCTGGAACAGCGAGTTCGCGGCCGGGAGGTCGACGACCCCGTCGACCCGCAACGAGGTGGCCGCACCGCCCCGCAGGTTCACGGTGATCGTGCCACCGGGCGCGACGCCGAGGTTCGCGGCGGTCTGTTGGGCCACCAGCACGCCCTGGTCGGTTCCGGCGAGGGTGCGCAGCTCGCCGGGGAACGTCGCCCGGTAGGAGTACGGCAGGCCGAGAACCACTGCGGCGCCGGTGTTCTGGGTGGTCGCGCCTGTCGTGGCGGTCAGGCCGTCGGCCTGACCGAACCCGACCGGCACCGCCTGCGTGGTGCCCGCGGCGGCGCGGACGGTGTCGAGCACAGCGGCCGGGTCGGCGCCGGGCTGGACCTGCACCTGCCAGTCCACGGTCACGTCGCGGACCGCCCGTGCGGTCATCGACGCCTGCGACGACGCGAGGAACGCGCCCAGGGACGCCAGCAGTGCCACGGCGACCGCGACACCGGCGGCGGCCACCCCGAGCCGCCCGGCGCGGCGTCGTACGAGACCGGCGAGCCAGATCCTGATCACGAGATCTCCTCCGTGGCGAGCACGCCGTCGGCCATCCGCCAGCGGAGCGCGAGTCGCCGGGCGACCTGCTCGTCGTGCGTGGTGACGACGAGTGCGGCGTCGAGCTCGTCGGCGGTCTCGAGCAGCACGGTGAGCACCCGTTCGCCGGTGGCGTGGTCGAGCTGCCCGGTCGGTTCGTCGGCGAGGATCAGCCGGGGCGCCGACGCGAGCACCCGCGCGATCGCCACCCGTTGGGCCTGACCGCCGGAGATCTCCTCGGGCAGCTTGCGCGCCAGCCCGCCGATGTCCAGCCGGTCCAGGGCCTCGTGCGCCCAGCTGACGGCGTCGACGGCATCGGCCCCGGCGAGCAGCAGCGGCAGCGTCACGTTCTCGACGACGTCCAGGGCCGGGACGAGACTCGGTCCCTGGAACACCAGCCCGACGACGCCCGGCCGGCCCTGCGGTGGGCCGCCCAGACCGGGCCAGGACACCGTTCCCGCCGTCGGGGTCTCCAGTCCGGCCAGCAGGTGCAGCAGGGTGGACTTCCCCGAGCCGGACGGCCCGGTGAGCGCCACCCGCATCCCGGGGACGACGGTGCAGGACGTCGGCCGGACCGCCGGCACCCGGACGGTGCCACGCAGGAAGGTGCGGCTTGCACCATCGCAGATCACCAGGTCCAGATCGGCGTCCTGGCCGCGATGCATCGCGTCTCCCGGTGCGTGCGGATCTGCCCGGCGCTGCTGCGTCGATGGTGAGCTCGCAAGCTCGCTCACGCGGCCACCCGCCCGTCGTCGAGGCGCATGATCCGGTCCGCGGCTCCGGCGACCGCCGGGCTGTGGCTGGCCACGACCACCGCGACACCTCGCCGCGCGGCCCCCACCAGCAACGCCAGGACCGACGCCTCGGTGGTGCTGTCGAGCTCACCGGTCGGCTCGTCGGCGAGGACGACCACCGGGCTCCCGGCCAGCGCCACCGCCAGTCCCGCCCGCGCCGCCTCGCCGCCCGACAGCTCGCCGGGATAGGCATCGGCGCGCCCGGTGAGGCCGACCTGGTCGAGGAGCTCACCGGGCGACGCGGTCTCGGTGGTGCCCGCCACGGTGTGCACGAACGCGAGGTTGGCCCGGACGGTGAGGTGCTCGAACAGGTTCGCCGACTGCGACATGACGCCGATCCCGCGGGCCCGCATGCGGGCCCGTTCGGGCTCGGGCCGGTGGCTCATCCGACGGCCGGCCACCAGCACCGTGCCGCCGTCGGGTTCGTCGAGACCGGCCAGGCACGCGAGGAGCGTCGACTTGCCCGAGCCCGACGGGCCGACGACCACGACGAGCTCGCCCCCGGACACGGCCAGCGAGACCCCCCGTAGCGCCAGGGTCTCCTCCTCACCGGCCCGGAAGAACCGGTACAGAGACCTCGCCTCGATCGCGGTGTCGGCGCTCACGGCTGCCACCGGAACGAGTCCGTGACCGCGCGCCACGGGTCGACGTTGTCGGAACCCTTCGGCCCCGAGAGCGTCAGGATCGCTTCCTGGCCGCCCCGCCAGAACACGTAGCGCTCCACCGCCTCGGTCACCGATTTCCCGGTGACCGCATTGGTCGGTGAGGTCGCCGTGTAGGTCATGAGCACCGCTGAGCCGGCCTTGCGGGAGACGGCCTGCACGTCACCCAGGGCGAACCCGGGCGCCGAGGACTGCAGCGGGGCCACGTCCTGGGCCCGGACGGACGCGACGTCCGGCGCCGCGGTCCGCGGACGTGACTCGAGACGCACGCTGTTGAACTTGTCGGTGAACACCGTCGCCGTCCCGTCGACGGACTGCGTCCAGCCCTGCGGCACCGCCACCGTGAACCGCGCCCCGGCCGGGGTCACGGGCACGAAGACCTGGTTGTCCGGGATGTCACCCGCCGCGATGATCTCGGGTGCGTTCGGGTCGGGGGCGTTCGCCGCGGCCGCGGGCGCGCCGGCCGGGCCCGCCGATGCCGTCGAACCGCTGGGGGGCGCCGTGCCGGCACAGCCGGCGAGGGCCAGTGCCACCCCCAGGCCGGCCACGGCGCCGACGAGCGAGCGGCGAGAGGGCGGGCGACGGCGCGTCGTGTCGGCGGAGTGCGACGTGTCGCCGCCCGGCCCGACCGCGGGGTGCGTTCTGGTCATGGCCAGACCCTGGCGCGGAGGCGATGAGACACCGATGAGAACCCGGTGAGCCCGGCGCCGGGACCTCGGCAAGCCGCTCGCCTCAGCCACCGCCTTGTCCTCGCGGTCGTCCCCCCGCCGGGCTGGACGTGCCGTCCGGGTAGTAGTTCATGCCGGAGTTGGGGTCGTAGTACCCGCCGCCGGCTCCTGGCCCGTTCGTGGTGCTCGGCGGTGCCGCCGGCGCCGTTGGTGCCGCGGTGGGATCGGTGGTCGGTGCCGTGGTGCTCGGCGGGGTGCCGACCGGGACGAACGGGGAGAACTGTTCCACCGGTGTGCCCGCGAGGGCGCCGTTCATGAAGCCCTGCCAGATGGCTCCGGCGAGGGTACGGCCGTAGGCGGGAGCGCCCGAAGCGGTCCGGACGGGGTCGGAGTTGTCGGTGCCGACCCACACCGCGGTGGACAGCGACGGTGTGTAGCCGACCGTCCACGTGTCCTTGTTGTCGTTGCTCGATCCGAGCTGGACGGTGCCGGTCTTCGTCGCAACGGGCCGGCCGCCGTCCAGGGCGATGCGGGAGGTTCGCGCGACGTCGAGCATGGACTCCGTGACGTTGCGCGCAACCGGCTGCGGGACGGCCTGGGTGCCGGCGGGGGAGCCGGTGCGGTCGACGAGGACACGTCCGTCGGAGGCGACGACCTTCGACACGATGTAGGGGTCGTGGCGGACGCCGTCCGCGGCGAAGGTGCCGTAGGCCGCGGCCATGTCGACCGGGTGCACCTCCTGGTCGCCGAGGGAGATGCCGCCGTCGGCGACGGGGAGCAGACCGGCCGGTATCCCTGCCTGGTGTGCTGCGGCCGCGACCCTGTCCACGCCGGTCTGGACCCCGATCCGATAGAAGATCGTGTTGATGGACTCGGTCATGGCGGTCTGGACGCTGCACCGGTCGCAGTTGACGCCGTCGGAGTTGCGGACGACCTGCCCGGCGATCGTCTGCGGTGACGAGCCGTCGTAGATCGAGCCGAGGCCCACGCCGCCGCCGGCCTGCAGCGCCGCGGAGAGCACGAACGGCTTGAACGCCGACCCCGGCTGACGCAGCGACTGCGCGTAGTCGGTGCCGAGCCCCTGCGGGCCGCCGTCGTAGGCGACGATCGCCCCCGTGCGGGGGTCGACCGACACCAGCGCGGTGCGCAGACCCGCCGACTGGCTACTCATGGTCGCCCTGACGGCGGCCACGGCCCCCCGCTGCATGGCCGGATCCACTGTGGTCGTGACGGTGAGTCCACCGGTGTCGATCTGGTCCTGGGAGATGCCGGCCGCCGCCAACTCGGCCTTGGCGGCGGCGTAGATGTGGAAGCTCTCGTCGTCCGGCACCCCGGCGGCGGAGGGGGGAGCGGGGAGCCAGTCGGTCGGGAACACCTGCCGGGCCCGGTCGGCCGGGGTCAGCCATCCGGCCTGCGTCATCCCGTCGAGGACGTAGGTCCAGCGGGCCTTGGCCTGCACCAGGTCGTTGGCCGGGTCGCCGCCGCTGGGTGACTGGATGACACCGGCGATCATCGCGGCCTGGGAGACCGTGAGCCGGCTGACGTCGGTGTTGAAGTAGGCCCTCGACGCGGCCTGGATGCCGTAGGCGCCACGGCCGAAGTAGATGGTGTTGAGGTAGTTCTCGAGGATCTGGTCCTTGGTCTCGACCTTGGAGATCTTGATCGCGACGACGGCCTCGCGGAACTTGCGCCAGAGGGTGGCCTGGTCCTGGCCGGTGACGTTCTTCACGTACTGCTGGGTGATCGTGGACCCCCCGCCGTCGCCTCCTGTGAGCTGGCTGACCACGGCGCGCCCGATGCCCATGATGTCGAAGCCGGGGTTGGACCGGAACGTGCGGTCCTCGGCGGCCAGCACGGCGTTCTGGACCGTGATCGGCACCTTGTCGAGGGTGACGTCGGTGCGGTTGACGTTGTCCGGCCGCACAACGGCCAGCGGCGAGCCGTCGGCGTAGGTGAAGGTGGCGGTCTGGGTGAGGGTGGCCGCCGCCGCGGTGGGGACCGGGAACACGATCCACCCGATCGCGAAGGCGAGCAGCGGTCCGAAGACGAGCACCGACAGCAGGAGCCACAGCCAGCGCCGCACTCGTTGCCCCGTGGTGCGGGCGCTCCGATTGGAGCCGGGCTTCCGGCCCGTCCGGGTCCTGCCACCGGCGGCCGGCCGGATGACCGTGGTCACGGGGTCGTGGGTGAGCAGGGGCAGGCCGCGAGCCCGGTCCGCGCCGGCCGCCGCCCGGGGTCGGCCGACGGCCGGGACCGGAGGTCGCGCCCGCGCCGGATCGTGTCGCGCGCCGGTCATCGGCGCCGTGCCGCGGAGTCCTGCATTTGCACCACCTCGTCGTCGAATACGGGTTCCCGCTCGATGGTAACCAGGCGGCACTCCGTTTCGAGCCGGCCGGGAAGGCTCTCTCGAATTTGCTTTTCGCTAACCTTCTCATGGTCTGGCGGGTACTTTTCGCGAGTATTTTCCTGCGATCGTTCGGTGGCGTTCCGTGGCGATGAGGATAGGATGTCGAGGTGGCATTGACGCAGCACATCTTCTTCACGCGAAACGATTCGCCACGGCGTGCGGCATTTGTCGTACTGGTCCTCGCACTGCCGGTTCTCGTCCTGGGCCTGGCGTCGATCGGGGGATGGCTCGGGTTGGCCGGTGTGGCCACGGTTCTCGTCACCGGCGTCACGGTGGTGGTGATCATCGACGCCGGGCCGTTCCGCGTGGCCGATGCCGGGTAGCCGGCGGCCGATCATGAAGAGCGGGACGTGGTCCCGGGTGGCGGGCCGGCTGCCGCCGACCCGCACGGCCCTGCTCGTCGCACTGGTCGTGGTGCTGGCGGGCGGAGGGCTGGCGCTCGTGCGTCCCGCGACTGCGGCGGTCGCGGTGCCCGGGCACCCTGTCCCGACGGCTGCCGCGGCCGAACCGGTGCTGGCGGTGATCGGAGCCTCCATCGCCGCGGGCGTGGGCGCCGCCGGACCGCACGGCGGGTGGCCCTACCTCCTGGGACGCGCGGAGGGCTGGCGAGTGGTCGTCGTCGCGGATCCGGGCGCCGGGTTCATCAACCCCGGTGCCCACCACCTGGGACCGTTCTCCCGCCTGCTCGGGCGCCTCGATCTGGCCAGGCTGGACCCCGCCATGGTGATCGTGCAGGGCGGTTACAACGACGTGGGCCGTCCGCCGGGGGCGGTCGCGTCGCAGGTCGCAGCCCTGTTCGGGGCGATCCGTCGCGCGGCGCCGCATGCCCGCCTCGGTCTGGTGTCGGTGTTCAGCACGCGTGCGGGTCCGACGCCGGCGGCGGTCGCGCTGGACCGCACGATCATCGGCGCAGCGCGTTCGGCCGACGGGGCGGTGGTCGTGTTCGATCCCCTCGGTGAGCGATGGACCTTCCCCCGGATCCGCGACGGCCTGCATCCCACCCCGTCCGGCCATGCGTGGATCGCCGCCCGCATCGCACAGGACCTGCGCCGCTGACCCGGAGCGGCGCAGGTCCTTCCCGGCCCGACGGCCGACCGCGATCAGGTGATGGGCTGCGCCGCCTTCACGAACTCGTCGGTGTAGGTCTTGGTGAGGTCGACCGACTTGCCCTTCACCGTGGCGTTGAAGGCACTGAGCACCGCGAGGCAGGTGGCGGGCCCGTCGGCCGGCATGACCCCGGTCGGGTTGAAGATCCCCTTCTCGCTGGTGAGAGCGGCGGCGTAGGCGTCCTTGCCGACGCCCTTGTAGTAGTCCGCGGGCATCTTGTCCGCGATCTCCTGGGCGCTGTGGCCCTGGATCCACTTCAGCGTCGCGACGTAGGCGTTGACGAGCCTCTGCACCGTGTCCTTGTTGGCGTTGACGTATTCGGTGGTCATGTACAGCGACGTCGCCGGGTAGGTCCCGCCGAGCGCAGCCTTTGATCCCTCCGCCGTGCGCATGTCGAGCAGGATGAACGCGGTGCCGTCCGACAGCGCCTGGGACACCGTGGGTTCGGTGGTCATGCCGCAGTCGATGGCCTTCTGCTTCATGGCCGCGATGAACGTCTGACCGGCACCGACCCCGCGCCGCGTGGTCCGCGCCGGATCCACGCCGTTCTTGGTGGTGAGGTACTGGGTGAGGAAGTCGGTCGACGATCCCGTGTCGGTGATGCCCAGTGACCTGCCCGCGAAGTCGGCGGGGCTCTTCACGACCCCCTTGAGATCGCTGCGGCAGAGTTCGACCTCGCCGGGGATCTGCAGCATGGAGACCACGGACTCGGAGAACTTGTTCTGCGCCTGGAGGGCGATGTTGTGGTCGTAGAAGCCGCCGACTCCCTGGACCTGGCCGGCGAGCATGTTCTGGGTGGCGTCCCCGCCTGCGGGTTCGTCGATGAGGTTGACGTTGACCCCGGCCTTGTCGTAGTAGCCGAGTTGCTTGGCCAGCATGAACGGGAGGTAGATCTGCTTGCTCAGTCCGCCGACCATGATCGTCAGGGTGGGGGCGTTGGCGACGGTTCCCGCCGACGAGCCCGCAGCGCCGGAGGCGTTGTTCGCGCATCCGGTCACCGCGGCGGCGGCCAGTACGACGCCGATGGCGGACGCCAGGTACTTGCTCTTCATCGAGTCTCTCCTCGGTCGAAACGGGTGGAGCGAGGTCATTCGACGGCCGCGCCGCCATGGAACTGAGGCGGTCGCCAGCTCAGCAGCCGGTTCTCCAGGACGGTGATCAGCGCTTCAGCGACGAGCGCGATGATCGCGACCAGGACCATCCCGGCGAGTACGCCGTTCATGGAGAAGTTGTTCTGGGAAGACCGGATGAGCAGGCCGAGCCCCTTGTCCGCACCCAGCAGCTCGCCGACGATCGCGCCGATGAGGGCGAAGCCGAAGCTGATGTGGAGGCTCGCGAGGATCCAGGTGAACGCCGACGGCAGGACCACCTCGCGGGTGACGCGCCACGGCGAGGCGCCCAGGAGCCGCGCGTTGGCCAGCAGGTTGCGGTCGACCTCGCGGGTGCCCTGGAAGGCGTTGAAGAAGACCCCGAAGAACACCAGCACCACGGCGAGGATCACCTTCGACTGGATGCCGAATCCGAAGGCCACCGTGAAGATGGCGCCGAGGATGATGCGGGGGATCGAGTTCGCCACCTTCAGGAACGGCGCGAACAGCTCCGCGAGCAACTGGACCCGGCCGAGCGCGATCCCGAACACGATGCCGAGGACCACGCCGATGACGAAGCCGAGGACGGCTTCCTCGAGGGTCACGAAGATCTGCTCCGCGAGGGAACCCTGTGGGGTCCCCTCGGTGATCCACGTGACCAGCTGGTCCCACACGCCGGTGGGCTCCCCCCAGAAGAACGGGTCCACGACCTTGGTGGCCACACCGACCTGCCAGGCGGTCAGCAGAGCGACCACGATCGCGGTCCGCGCCGCCGCCAGCGCCAGCCGGCGCCGACCGCCCCGGCGGCGACGCGACGGCGACGGGTCGGGCGGAGTGGTGGGGGCGGCCGCGGGAGCCGCCGCTGCGGGCAGGTCGGTTCGCAGCGGGGTCTCGCTCACGACGCCACCGTCGACAGGGTCGTGGTGCGCGCGTACGCCTCGTCGACCTCGTCGCGCAGCGCTTCCCAGATCTGCCCGTAGAGCCGTACGAAGGTGGGGTCGAAGCGGATCTCCTGGACCACGCGCGGGCGGGGGAGGTCGATGTCGAACTCGGCCTTCACCGTTCCCGGGCCCGCCGTGATCACGACGACCTTGTCGGCGAGGGCGATGGCCTCCTCGAGGTCGTGGGTGACGAAGATGACCGCCGGTCTGGTCTGGTCCCACAGCTGCAGCAGCTCGGTGGACATGATCGCCCGCGTCTGCACGTCGAGAGCGCTGAACGGCTCGTCGAGCAACAGGATGCGGGGCTGGTTGATGAGTGTCTGCGCCAGCGCGACGCGCTTGCGCATGCCGCCCGAGAGCTGATGGGGGTAGCGGTCCTCGAAACCGGCCGGGCCCACGCGGCGCAACCAGTCCCGGGCCAGCCCGTTCGCGGCAGGTCGTGCGGTGCCGCGGAACAGAGGTCCGGCCGCGACGTTGTCGAGCACCGACTTCCAGGGGAACACGGCGTCCTGCTGGAAGACGAACCCGGTGCTGGTGTCGACGCCCCGGACCGGTTGCCCGTGGACGACCGCCTGACCCGCCGATGCGAGCTCGAGGCCGGACACGAGCGTGAGCGTCGTCGACTTGCCGCATCCCGTCGGCCCGACGACGGCGCAGAACTGCCCGTCCTCGACCGTCAGGGACAGATCTTTGAGCGCGGTGTAGGTACCGCCGTCCGCGGTCGCGAACTTCTTGGTGACATTGCGTAGCTCGATGGCCGCCATAGGGTCCGAACTCCTCTCCTCGACGGTGAGTCGCCGGTACAGTAGAAACAGATCCCATGGCGGTGGAAGACTTCGGAGCGTTACCTCCGTTCGTCGCATTTCCCACGGTTTTGTGCGTTCTGCTCATTCATCGGTCAGGGGTGCCATGCAGCGAAAAGGCATGACCCTGTCGGCCCGGATCCTGGTGGCCACACTCGGGATCATCGTCGTGACGATGCTGGTCGGGCTCGGGCTCTACTCGCGACTCACCAGTGTGGCGAACGACGACCAGGCCGTTGAACAGGCGCGGAGCGTCGCCGTGTCCCTGGGCGACGCCCCCGGGCTCGCAGAACTGGTCGTCGCCGGCGATCCGCACCACCAGCTGCCCGGCCTGGGGGAACGGGTCCGTCGTGACTCGGTGGCGTCCTATGTCGTCATCATCGACCGCTCCGGGATCCGCTACTCACATCCCAACGCGGCTCTGATCGGCCAACGCATCGAAGAACCCGTCGTCGCTCTGGACGGCGTCGTGCGCACGGGCATCGACGTGGGAAGCCTCGGCCGTTCGGCCAACGCCCGCGCCCCGATCGTCGACGCCGGCGGGCGCCCGGTGGGGGAGGTGTCGGTCGGGATCCTCGAGTCGGAGGTGGGTGTGCGCTTCACCCAGCAGATGGGCGACATCGCGCTCTACACGCTCCTCGCCCTGGGGCTCGGCGTCGTGGCGTCGCTCGTCCTGTCCCGTGCGATCACGCGTGCGACCTTCGACCTGGAGCCGGCCGAGATCGTGGCCCTCGTGCAGGAGCGGGAGGCCATGCTGCACGGGATCCGGGAGGGCGTCCTGGCCGTCGACACCCTGGGTCGGCTCAACGTCCTGAACGAGGAGGCCCGCCGTCTCCTGGCGATCCCCGCGGCGCGGCTCGGGCAGCAGCCGTCCGACTTCCTACCCGAGGGGCAGCTCCGCCGGATCGTCGCCGGCGAGGTGAACGGCCCGGACCTGGTGGTCGTCACCGACGAGAACCTGCTGGTCCTCAACCGGATGCCGGTGATCGTGGCCGGGCGCAACATCGGCTGGGTGGTGACGATCCGCGACCGGACGGAACTCGAGGCGCTGGTCCGCCAGCTCGACGCGGTCGAGGGGCTCACCACCGCACTGCGTGCCCAGGAACACGAGTTCGCCAACCGCCTGCACGTGCTGTCGGTGCTCCTGGAACTGGGTGAGTTCGACGAGGCTGCCGGCTACAGCCGGAGGCTGCAGTCCGAGACCGCGCTGGCGAGCGAGGACGTGCGGTCCAGGATCGGGTCTCCGGTCATCGCAGCCCTCGTCATCGCCAAGACGGCCGTCGCGGCGGAACGTGATGTGGTGATCCGGGTTGATCCCGGCAGCAGACTTGGGCACCTCGAGGGGGACAACATGCCGGTGGTGACGGTCCTGGGCAACCTCGTCGACAACGCCGTCGACGCTATCGCCGGCGATCCGGCGTCGGTGGGCCGGCACCCCCGCGGCACCGTCACCATCGCCCTCGCGCACTCCGAGGGGAGCCTCCGGCTGGTCGTGACCGACGATGGTCCGGGGATCCCGGCGGATCACCTCGCCGAGGTGTTCGTCGACGGGTTCTCGACCAAGGAGCCGCGCTCCGGCATGCGCCGCGGGGTGGGACTGGCCCTGGTGCACCGGCTCGTGACGAGGTGCGGTGGCGCCATCACCGTCGGGTCGACCGGCGGAGCCCGCTTCGATGTCGTCCTGCCCCTGCGAGAACGTGAAGGAGTCCCATGATCCGGGTTCTCGTCGTCGACGACGATTACCACGTGGCCCGTGTGCACGCCAGGAGCGTGGGCACCGTCGACGGCTTCACCGTGGTCGGCGAGGCCCACTCCGGTGTGGAGGCGCTCGACATGGTGGCCTCCGCCGCGCCCGACCTGCTCCTGCTCGACATGTACCTGCCGGACTTCAGCGGCTTGGACCTCGTGCGGCGCATGTCGACGGCCGGCGGGCCGGTCGCGGACGTCATCCTTCTGACCGCGGCACGCGACATCGACTCGATCCGGTCCGCGATGCAGGTGGGTGCGTTTTACTACCTCGTCAAGCCGTTCACCCACGCCGCGCTGTGCGAGCAGCTCCATGCCTACGCGGTCTGGCAGAGGCGCCTCGCCGAGGTGCCGGAGGCCGACCAGCACGACGTCGACGACCTCTTCGGCCTGCGGGGGGCCCGACCGCGGGGTGGGCCCGGGGCCCGGCCACTGGAGCCGACCATGGCGAAGGTCCTGCAGATCGTCACGGAGGCGACGGCTCCCGTGAGTGCTGTGGACGTGGCCAAGGCCCTCGGCGCGAGCAGGCCGACCGCGCAGCGCCATCTCGCCGATCTGGCGCGGAATCAGGTTCTCGAGCTGGTCCTCACCTACGGTGCGACCGGCCGACCCCAGCACCGCTACCGCCCGCATCCTCGCTGAGCCGGTCGGCGACGACCCGCCCGGCGGCTCAGGCCCCGTCCGACTCCCCGGCGTAGACCCACGCCCCGTAGCCCTCGAGCTCCTTCTCGCAGACGGCGAGGGCCTCCTCGCACGCCTGCCGGCCGGGGGCGCCGAAGACGTCCCGGCTCCGGATCTTGGCGAACCAGTTCCGCAGCTTGATGAGATCCTCGTCGTTCTCCTCGAGCTCGGCGTAGGTGAAGTGCTCCTGACGGAACTCCTTGCGGATGCCCGCGACGAAGTCGTGGCACTTGTCGACGATCTCGGCGTACTCGTCGTCACGGGCGGCCTGGAACGCGGCGCGGATCTCCTGCTCGCCGGCGAGCACCGCACAGGACAGCAGCGACGCGGTACCGGACATGTCGAGGATCTCGCGCTGCAACAGCCGCAGTGCCCGCTCGGCCGTAGGCCCCGCGGGCAGTGCTGCGGCGGAGTTCTGCAGGTAGATCGCCCCGAGGCCCTTGAGTCGCCGCCACACGGTGGCCCGGAGCCGGGTGGGCTCCGACGGGATCCGGTAGATCAGGACGAGCCAGCCGGCGGGCGCGCCGTTCGTGGCGCGGGCGGAGACCTCGGCATCGCTCACGCCGTCAGTCTGCCGCGTCGGACCGTCACCCTCCCCGGCCGGGGCGGGCGACGCGCCACAGGCTCAGCGGCAGCACGACGGCCACGGCCACCGGGAGCACCCACCAGGCCGCGACACCGGCCGAGGCGACCGCGAACGTCACCGCGAGCGCCACGACGACCGCGACGGCCACGCGCCAGTCGTCGCCGACCACGAAGTCGTACCAGAACGCCCCGAACGCCCTCAGCTTCCCGATCACGACGCCACCGCCGCGGTAACGGCGTTCCCGGCGCGGCGCAGGACGGCGACCAGCCCGAGCGCGAACAGTGCGACGGCCGGGACCACGACGAGCAGTGCGGCGTCGGCGCCGGGCCACTGCGCGCCGGCGCCCTCGGCGCCCCAGAAGATTCCGAAGGAGGTCAGCATGATGCCGACCACGAACTTCATCGTGTTCTCGGGTACCCGCGCCAGCGGTGCGCGGACGGCGATGCCGGCGACCGTGACGGCGAGGACGGCGGCGAGTGCCGCCACCGCGGCCAGCGGGATGTTCTGCTGGTTGGCACCGAACGTCAGCGCGATGAACGCCACCTCGAGGCCTTCGAGCACCACGCCCTTGAACGACAGGGTGAAGGAGTACCAGTCCGCGACGATGCCGCGCCGGCCGGCGGGGGCGGCCTCGGCCGCCGCCCGCTCCCGGAGGTAGATGGCGTCCTCGTCGTGCAGGGCCTTGAGACCGCTCGCCCGAAGCACCGCCTTGCGTAGCCACTGCAGGCCGAAGACCAGCAGCAACCCGCCGACCACCAGGCGGAGCCCCTCGAGCGGGATCGCCGTCACGGCCGGGCCGAGCGCGGCCACGACCACCGCCAGCACGACGACGCCGGCGACGACCCCCGTGATGGCCGACCGCCAGTCCCTGCTCGTTCCCGCCGCCAGCACGATCGTCAGGGCCTCGACGGCCTCGACCGTGCAGGCGAGGAACACCGCTATGAACAGAGCGCCACCGCTCAACGAACCCACCTCCTCACTGCGTCAGCTCGCAATACTAACAGCGGTTATGTCTTCTGAATAACGAACCTTCTCGACCCGTTCGCCGGTCGGGTAGGCGACGCAGCCGTCCGGGTCCACCGCGACCTCCACGGCCGACCCCCGGGGCCGGGCGTGCTGGTCGAACACGGCCGACAGTGCGCCCACGGGACCCGTCACGACGTGGTCGTAGCCCCGCCCGCGGTACGCCACGTCGGTGACCGTGCCCGACACCGAGCCGTGCGGCGCCGTGGCCCCGGCGAGCAGGATCGTCGTGGCCGCGGGCCGGACCGTCACGGACACGACATCCCCGGTAGCGAGAACGCCCGCGGTGCGGCTGCGCAGCCGCCGGTCGCCGACCTGCACGATGACGTCCCCGCCGTCGGCGGCGACCACCCGGCCGGGCAGCTCCCCGGCGAGTCCGGTGAAGCGCGCGACGAACGGCGTGGCCGGGCGGGCGTACACGGCCTCCGGGCGGTCGAGCTGCACGAGCGTGCCGTGGTCGAGCACGCCGATCACGTCCGCCAGCGCGAAAGCCTCGGACTGGTCGTGGGTGATGTAGACGGCCGTCGCCCCGGTCTCGCGGGTGAGCGTGGCGATCTCGACGCGGAGCCGCTCGCGCAGGTCCGCGTCCAGGTTCGACAGGGGCTCGTCGAACAGGAGCAGGCCGGGCCGGGCGACCACGGCGCGGGCGAGCGCGACGCGCTGCTGCTCGCCGCCCGAGAGCTCGTGCGGGTAGCGCCCGGCCAGCGCACCCAGTCCGACCCGGTCGAGGACCTCCTCGCAGCGCCGCGCCGCCTCCGGGCCGCGGAGCCGCCGGCGGCGCAGGGCGTAGCCGACGTTGCCTAGCACGGTCAGGTGCGGCCACAGGGCGTAGTCCTGGAACACCATCGCCAGGTCACGCTTCTCGGGGGCGACGTGGCGGCGGCCGTCGCCGACGACCTGGTCGCCGAGGCGGACCTCGCCCTCGTCGAGCCGCTCCACGCCGGCGAGCGTCCTGATCAGCGTCGACTTCCCCGACCCGGACGGGCCGAGCAGCACCAGGAAGCGGCCCGCGGCCACGTCGAGGTCGATGCCGGCGAGCGCGTGCACGGCCCCGTAGCGCTTGACCGCGCCGCGGACCTGCAGGGTGGTGCCGTTGTCCTGGTAGTCAGTCATGTGTTCTCCCGATGCGTCGCCAGCCCGTGGGGGCGAGCAGGTGGAACCCGCCGAAGGCCACCGCGACGACGGCCAGCGCGAGTACGACCGCGGTGACCTCCATCGCGGTGCCGCCGCCGAAGTCGTAGTTGGCCAGTGCCTTGGTGATGCCGATCGCGACCGGCGGATGGTCGGGCGGGTAGAGCAGCTGCGAGACCGGCAGCTCGAGCAGCGTCCCGGCGAAGGTGAGCACCCAGGCCGCCAGCACCGGCCGCGCCAGCACCGGTAGCACGGTGCGCAGCCAGGATCCGGCCGCGCCGCCGCCGTGCACCCGGCCGGCCTCGCGCAGCGACTCCTGGACCTGCCCGACGCTGCCCAGCAGCACTCGGGACGTCGACGGCAGCGCGGTGGCCAGGTAGCCCAGCACCAGCAGGGCCGTCGTCCCGTAGAGGTGGATGCCCAGGTCGTTGATCAGCGGCAGGTTGTAGGTGAAGATGTAGCCCGCCGCGAACACGATGCCCGGCAGGGCCACCGCCGTGAGCAGCAGCAGGTCCAGCACCTGGGAACTGAGCCGGGTGCCGCGGGCGCTGAGGATGCGGGCCACGGCCAGCCCGATGACGGCCGTCACCGTGGCCGTGATCAGCGCGAGCCGCGCGGAGTAGAGCAGGGGATCGCGCAGCTCCGGGCTGGCGAGCACGCGCGCGTAGTTCGCCAGGGTCAGGCGGTGGTCCCCGACCAGCGACCCGAGACCGTCGATCAGCGACGCAGACACCGCGCCGAAGGCCGGCACGCCCAGGCCCGCGAGGACGACGACGGCCAGGCCCGTCGTGGCGGCGGCCGTCGCCGGCGGGGAGAGCCGGTGCCGGCGGGCCGGCCGGCTGCGGCCGCCGAGCACGCGGTAGCTGCGCCCGCTCAGAGCCCGGGACTGGGCGAGCAGCGCGAGCCCCGCCATCGCCATCAGCATCCAGCCGACGGCGGCGGCCACCGGGAAGCGGATCGGGAAGCTGTCCACCGCGTCGTAGAGGGTGAACGTGGCCACCGGGAAGTGGGCGTCGTTGGCGAGGGTGGCGGCCACGCCGAAGTCACTGATCGACTCGGCGAAGACGATCGCCACCGCCGACCACACCGCCGGTGCCAGCAACGCCACCACGATCCGCAGCGCGGCGACCCGGCCGCCGCCGTGCACGCGGGCGGCCGACTCGAACTCCTCGCCGAGGCCCCGCAACGCCGACGAGATCGCCAGGTAGGCGAACGGCACACCCTTCACCGCCAGCACGACGACCACGCCCACCGGCCCGTAGAACAGCGCGCGCACGGCGGTGACGTCCAACCCGAGCAGTTCCAGCACGCCGGCCGGTTCGAGCAGCCGCTCCCAGCCCAGCGCGACCAGGTAGGACGGGGCGAGCAGCAGGCCGAACATCGCACCGGTCCAGACGGCCCGGGCCGGGACGTCGGTGCGCGCCACCGCCCAGGCCACCCCGAACCCGATGGCTGTGGCGACGAGTGCGGTGGCGATCCCGACCAGCAATGAGTTGAGCAGCCCCTGCAGCAGGGGCCCGCGGAGCGCCTCCCCGAACCCGGAGAGCGTGAACCACTCCGGGCCCTGGTCGAACAGCCGTGGCGAGAACGCCACCAGCAGGAACAGCAGGATCGGGGCGACCAGGATCGCGACGATCAGCACCCAGAACGCCAGCAGCGGGGCGCCCCGGAACCGGGTGAGACCCAGTCGGACCCGGTCCGGGACCACGAACGCGACGGCTGTCACAGCGCTACTTGATGGTGGAGTCGAAGAAGGTGTTGATCTCACCTTCCAGCGGGCCCCAGAAGTAGGGGTCGATTCGCTGGTAGGCGGCGGGGAACGCCGGCAGCGCGGGCAATGCGGTGACCCCGTCCACGACCGGCCAGTACAGCGAGTCGCCGCTCGGGTCACCGGTCTGCATCACCTTCTGTCCCGCGGGGGACATGACGAAGTCAACGAACTTCTTCGCCTCGTCCTGCACCGCAGGCGGAGCGCCCTTGTCGATGCCGATCACACTCGGCAGCAGCGTCGACTCCGGCAGGTAGACGATCTTCGGGTTGAACGCGGCACTGGCGTGCACCTTCGCCAGCTCACCCGTGGCGGCGGAGCTCTGGATCATCCCGTAGGCGATCTGGCCGGTCTCCAGCGCGTGCAGGGTGTCGCCGTTGGTCGGGTAGACGTGCAGGCCGTTGGCCTTGAGTTGGCGCAGGTAGTCCTCGCCGGCCGCCACACCGCCGGCCTGGCCGCCGAGCTGATTCATCAGTCCGGCGACGAACGGGAACGTCGGACCCGACTGGGCCGGATCGTTCATGCCGACCAGCCCCTTGTAGGCGGGGCCGAGCAGGTCCTGGTAGCTCGTCGGCGCGCCCGGCGCCTTCGCCGCGTTGTAGATCACCGCGGCCATCACGGTGGTGGCGGCCGGGGTGTAGGCGTGGCTCGCAGGCACGAGGGCCTTACCGACCGCGTTCAGCGGGGCGGACGGGATGTAGGGCAACAGCTGTCCCTGCTGATCCAGCGCCGCGAACGCCGTGTCGCCGTCCGCCCACAACACCCCCCACTGCGGGTTGTTCTTCTCCGCCGCGACCTTCGTCAGCAGTGGGCCGGTGCTGTCGTCGACGAGGCTCACCGGGATCCCGGTGGCCGCGGTGAACGCCTTGGTCACGGGCGCGTCGTACCCCTCCGCGGAGTAGACGACCAGCGGGACCGGGCCCGCCGCGGCCGCACCCGCCGCAGCCGCTGTGTCCCTGCCGGTCGGGCTGGCGCATCCGGCGATGGCCAGTGCGGCTGCTACCCCGACCGCCGTGAGGGCACCCCAGGACCGACGTGGGCGAGCTGTCATGGTCGACTCCTCGATCGCATCTGTTCTACAGCTGATGTAACAGCCGTTAGGTACAGTCTGTGACAAAGCTGGCGAGTGAGGGGTGCAGGCATGAACAGGAGGTGAATCGAGCGCGGCCATCGGCGCGGGTCGGGTGCCCGGACGGCGTCGCCTCGCCCGAGAAGCGGCCGTCGACCGGTTAGTGCGATTCTCGGCGCGCGAGCTGGGCCACGACCGCGACGATCGCGGCGATGAGGACGAGACTGATGGGGCCGGTGCCCAGATCCAGGCCACCACGGGCGGGCGGCACCGCGATCCAGTCGGCGAACGACGCGCCCAGCGGCCGGGTGAGCACATAGGCGATCCAGAACGCCGGGACGGGGCCGAGGCCCCACCACCTGTGCGCGACCGCGGGCACCGCGATGGCGACGGCGAACAGCGCGCCGGACGCGAGGTAGCCCAGGTGCAGGGTGGTGGCGGTCATGTCACCGGCGGCGGTACCGAGCGCGAAAGTAGCCAGCACCGTGATCCAGTAGAACGCCTCGCGGCGCGGGGTGGTGATGCTGTGGACGTCGAGGGTGGCCTCGGTGCGGTGCCAGACCGCGAGGGCCGCGGCGACGACGACGGTGAAGGCCACGGTCGAGACCAGGTAGGGAATGCCGACGACGATGTGCGTCACGTCGGCGGCCATCGTGCCGAACACGCTGACCATCGCGACCGCGGCCCAGTAGATCCACGGCCGGTAGCCGCGCACCGTGAACTGGACGACGAGCAGGACGGCAAGCATGAGCCCCGCCGCGCCGACCGCGATGACGGGGTCGATGGTGCGTACGAGGTAGTCCGAGGCGGTCTCGCCCATGCCGGTGGTCAGGACCTTGGCGACCCAGAACAGGACGGTGATCTCCGGGACCTTGACCAGGGTTCGTCGGACGCGGGTGACTTCGGTGGGATGCGTGCTCACCCCGACAGGATCGCCACGGGGTGGGCGCCCGTTGCGGGCGACATCGAGATTTTGCCGGACGCTTGCTGGGCGGGCGGTACGAGTGGGACATGACGTCCGTTCTCGCCTTCAACCCCCTCAGCGCCACCGACTACTTGTCGTCGTTCGGCACGATCGGGATTCTGGTGGTGCTGTTTGCCGAGACGGGTCTGCTGATCGGGTTCTTCCTGCCCGGGGACTCCCTGCTGTTCACGGCCGGGCTGCTCTGCGCGACCGGGGCGGGCGGGCTGCGGCTGAGCCTGCCGTGGGTGCTGGTGGCCGCTGGTGCGGGTGCGCTGGCAGGCGCGCAGGTCGGGTTCCTGATCGGCCGCCGCGCGGGTGACGCCCTCACCGCGCGCGCCGGGCGCCCGCGCCTGGCGGCCGGGCTGCGTCGGGCCGAGGAGCTGTTCACCCGGTACGGGCCGACGAAGGCGATCGTGCTGGCCCGGTTCATCCCGGTGGTCCGCACGGTGCTCAACCCCCTCGCGGGCGCCCTGCACACCCCGACCGCAACCTTCACGCTGTGGCAGTCCGTGGGCGGGCTCGTGTGGACCGTCGGCCTGGTAGTGGCCGGCTACGCGTTGGGGTCGTTCGTGCCGGGCGTGGATCAGTACCTGCTGCCGGTGATCGCCGTGGTGGTCGTGGTGTCGCTGATCCCGTTGCTGCGCGAGGTTCTGCGGGAGCGACGGGCCTAGGTCGTGGATTCCAGCCGGTAGCCGTGGCCCCGCAATGTGGTGATGGCCGGGATGGCTCCGGCGCCGGAGTGCTCGCGCAGCCGGCGTCGGAGGGTGGCGATGTGCACGTCGAGGGTCTTGGTGGAGCCGAACCAGTGCTCGTCCCAGACGTCGGTCATCAGCGTCTCGCGGTCGACGGCCTTACCGGGCTCGGCGGCCAGTCGGGCCAGCAGGTCGAACTCCTTGGACCGCAGCGTCACCTCCTGGCCGGCGACGGTGACGCGACGGCTGGCGCTGTCGACCAGGAGATCCCCGATCAGGCACCTCTTGGGCGTCGTGGCACCCCGGCGCAGATGCGCCCGCACACGTGCGTGCAGTTCGGCGAGGCGGACGGGCTTGACGAGGTAGTCGTCGGCGCCCGCCTCCAGACCGACGACGATGTCCATCTCCTCGCCGCGGGCGGTGAGCATCACGATGACGGTAGCCGGGTTCTCGAGCCGTAGCCGGCGGCAGACCTCGACGCCGTCGAGGTCCGGAAGCCCGAGATCCAGCAGCACGAGGTCGAACGGCCCCGGCGCGCTTAGCGCCTGCGCGCCGGTGCGCGCCCACGTCACGTCGTGGCCGTGGGAACGCATGCTCGTGGTGAGGGCCCCACCGATCGTCTCGTCATCCTCCACGATCAGCAGCCCGGTCATGGGCACCAACCTACCGGCGCGACGAGTTTGCCGTGCTCTGACCTGCGGCTGGCCGGGTCAACACCGCTGCGCTCCTACCGTCGATGTCATGGTTGCTGCGCCGCCCGGGGCCCGTCGTCACCCCGGCGTCGTGGTGCTTGCGCTCGCGGTGCTCCTCGGTGGGGTCGTGGTGCCGTCGGCGTCGCTGGTCCAGGCGCTGACGTATCCGGGCGAGGCAAGCACCACCGTCAGGCTCGTCGAGTGGGCCCGCGAGCACGGGGGTGGTGGGATCGTCGATCTCGTCGAGAACTGGTGGTACGCAAGGCCTCCCGTCGTCGCGTCCCTGGCACCGGCCGATCTTCCCGCGCCTCCTACGGCGGTGGCCACCGGTTCGCCGCCGGTGTTGGCGCCCCTGGTCCCGGCTCTGCCGGGGGAGGGGCAGTGGGTGGCCGGCGCCTCGTCCTCCCTCGGTGAACCCGCGATCTACACGACGTTCGAGCGTCCGGATGCCCGGCACCGGGGCGTCGTGGTCGGGGTCGCGCTGCTGGAGAGCCGCGCGATTGTCACCCACCTCATCGCTGGTACCCGTCAGCCGCTCCCGCAGACCCGGGCCGACGACGCCCGCGTTCCCGATGCGCTGCAGTCATCGCTGGTGGCCACCTTTAACTCCGGGTTCAAGATGCAGGACGCCCACGGCGGCTTCTACGCCGACGGGCATGTAGCTGTACCGCTGCGCGACGGCGCCGCGTCGCTCGTCGTGCGCCGTGACGGCAGCGCCACCGTTGGGCAATGGGGGCAGGATGCCGTCGCCGGTCCGGATGTCGTCGCGGTCCGCCAGAACCTCGATCTCGTCGTCGACAACGGCCGTCCGGCGCCGGGGCTGGACGGCAACACCTCTCAGAGTTGGGGTACCGCGAAGAATCAGCTGCAGTACACGTGGCGTTCCGGGATCGGCATCGACGCGTCGGGAAACCTGGTCTACGTGGCCGGTGACGGGATGAACCTCGTGACCCTGGCTGCGGCGCTCCTGCAGGCGGGTGCCGTCCGCGGGATGCAGCTCGACATCCACAGCGAGATGGTGGACTTCTTCTCCTATCGACACGGGGCAGGCTCGGACGCTCCGGTGGCGACGAAGCTGCTTCCGACCATGCCCGGCCGGAGCGACCGTTACCTAGTGCCCGACCAGCGCGACTTCGTCGCGGTGACCCTTCGCTGAGCTCGCTGACCTCCGAGGCGGTGGAGAGGGAGACGACGGGGTGCTGGGAGGATCGCGTGATGCGCAGACGGATCGCTGGGCTGGCCGTGGCGGCGGCGGTGCTGGCGATCGTCCTGTTCGGGTTGCCGCTCGCTGTCGGGGTGGCGGCCTATCTCCTCGGTGACGAGCGGGCCGAGCTCGAACGCGGCGCTGACGTCGCCGCGATCACGGTGGCCGCCGATATCGCCACCGGCCGCGTCCCCGCCACGCTCGCCGGGATCGACACCACCGAGGACGACGCGGGCACGCTTGCCGTGTACGACACGTCCGGCGCCCGCCTGGTCGGCACCGGCCCGGAGACGGCCGACGGGCCGGTGCTGGCCGCGGTCGGCGACGACCCCGTGGCGGGTGACACCGGCGGGGACCTGGTGGTCGCGGTGCCGGTGAACGTCGACGGCCACCCGCCGCTGGTGGTCCGGGCCAGCACCCCACGTTCCGAGGTCTACATCCGCGCGGGCCTCGTGTGGGCGGCGATGGGAGGGCTCGCGCTAGTGGCACTGGCGGCGGTCTGGGTTCTGGCGCGGCGGTTCGCCGCGCGGTTGGCCGGTCCGCTGGAGGAGCTCGCGGCGGCTGCCCGGCAACTGGGGGAGGGCGACTTCAGCGTCCGGGGCCCGCGCAGCGGCGTCGAGGAGATCGACGCGGTGGGCGGTGCGCTCGACAGCACCGCCGAGCGGCTGGGGGCGCTTCTCGAGCGGGAGCGGGCGTTCTCCGCCGACGCCTCCCACCAGCTGCGGACACCGCTCGCGGGGCTGCGGCTCGAGCTGGAGTCGGCGATGGAGAACCCCGACCGGGACCCGCGAGCGGCCATCGTGGCCGGGCTCGCGGCCACCGACCGACTGCAGGACACCGTGGACGACCTGCTCGCCCTGGCCCGCGACACGCCACGGTCCACCGACCCCCTCGATGTGGACGCGGTGCTCGACGAGGCCCGCATCCAGTGGCGGGACCGGGGCCACGGGCGCATCCTCACCGTGCGGTCGGACCCCCCGCTGCCGGTCACCATGGCGTCGGCCGCCGCGGTCCGCCAGGTGCTCACCGTGTTGCTGGACAACGCCGCCGTCCACGGCCGGGGTGCCGTGTCGGTCTCCGTGCGTGACGCGGGAGGTGCCCTGGCCGTCGACGTCGCCGACGAGGGCCCGGGCATCGAGGTGCCCGACGCCGAGCTGTTCGTGCGCCGCTCGTCGCGGGCCACCGGGCACGGCATCGGCCTGGCCCTCGCGCGGAGCCTCGCGGAGGCCGAAGGCGGGCGGTTGCGGCTCACCCGCCCCTCGCCTCCGACCTTCACGCTGCTGCTCCCGGTTCAGGCACCGCCCGCCGTGACGACCATGTCGGTGACGAACCCCGCTGCCATCCCGGCCAGCACACCCCAGTAGAGAAGGTGGCGCTGCTGCGCCTTCAGGGCGACGCCGATGAGCTGGATGATCACGAACAGGATCGAGCCCGCCGCCAGCGTCAGGAACAGCACGCTCACGACGTCGCTGCTGAACTGGCGGCCGACAACCGTGCCGATGATCGTCGGCCCGCCGCCGATGACGCCCATCAGCAGGAGGAAGCCCCAGCTCGGGCGCTCACCGGCCGCGGCCAGGGGCGCGACGATCCCGAAGCCCTCGGTGGCGTTGTGCAGGGCGAACCCGATCACGAGCAGGGTGGCCAGCGCGATCTCGCCCTGGCCTGCGCTGCCGCCGATGGCGAGGCCCTCGGCGAAGTTGTGCAGCCCGATCCCGATGGCGATCAGCAGCGCCAGGCGACGGGCGGGCGACCAGCCCGCGCGGCCCGTCAGCTCCGTGGCGGCCATCGCCCCGGGTCCGGCGGCCCGGGGCGAGCGGTGGCGTGCGAGTCGACCCTCGTAGGAGACCAGTGCGAGCAGGCCGACCGCCAGCCCACCCAGGAACAGCAGCCCGAAGCCGACTACCGGCCCGAGCCCACCGGATCCGTCGTGCAGGGCGCCCAGCGCAGCGTCGACGGGTTCCCAGGCGTGCGCGAGCACATCCCAGAGCAGGAACACCAGGATCCCGATCGCGGAGGCGTTGAGCAGCAGGCGCAGCCCGGGGGCGGGCGCCCGGAGGCGGCCCAGTGGGAGGCCGAGCAGGATCGTCGCGCCGGCGATGACCCCGAGCAACACTGTCTGACCGACGTTCACGACCGGACCTCCACGGATAAGTACAGCCTCACTGCTGGAGAGGCCAGCCTCAGTTCTCCGGTCAGTCCCTGTCAACCGTGCGGTCGGCCTGGATCCGCGGATCTCCGATCTTTAACCGTCTCTTTGCCCCGGTAGGTCGGATAAGGCGTTGGGCGGGAAGTTTTGCCCTGCGCTCACCACGGCATGTGTGTCCACGAACCGGCCCGCTCCTAGCGTCCGGATTGACGCGACCACGGTTCCTCCCCACAGCCCTGGTCACTGGTCACCTCCGCCGGATCTCCCCGTTCTGATCCGGCTCCGCGACGAACGGACCGAGAGACACCGTGACTTCACGCCACGCCACCGCCTCCACACGCCAGTTGTTCAGCAAGGTTCCGGAGGTCACGCTCTACTTCTGGATCATCAAGGTCCTCTGCACGACCGTCGGTGAGACGGCTGCGGACTACCTCAACGTGAGCCTGAACCTGGGGCTGACCGGAACATCCGTCGCCACCGGCGTGCTGCTGGTCGTCGCGCTCGTGCTCCAGTTCAGCGCGAGCCGCTACGTCCCGGGCCGCTACTGGCTGACCGTCACGCTCGTCAGTGTCTTCGGCACGCTCGTGACCGACAACCTGACCACGAGCGCAGGCCTACCACTCGAGGCGAGCACGCTGATCTTCGGTGCCCTGCTCACCCTGACGTTCGTCGTCTGGTACGCGTCGGAGAGGACGCTCTCGATCCATTCGATCTTCAGCGTCGGGCGTGAGACGTTCTACTGGCTCGCGATCCTGTTCACCTTCGCGCTCGGTACGGCGACCGGTGATCTCATGTCGGAGGGCCTCGGCCTGGGTTACCTGCTCACCGGGGCCATCGTGGCCGGACTGATCGCCGTCATGGCCGTCGGCTGGCGGCTCGGGCTCAACTCGGTTCTCGCGTTCTGGTTCATCTACATCCTGACCCGCCCGCTCGGAGCGTCGATCGGGGACTACCTCTCCCAGTCGCCCAACGAGGGCGGCCTGGGCCTCGGCCCCACGGTGACGAGCCTGATCTTCGTCGCGGGCATCCTCGGCATCGTCGTCTACCTGTCCCTGACGAAGGCCGACGTCATCTCGGGCGACGGGGATCGGGGCGGCGACGAGCCGATGGAGCGGGGTGGGGCGTGGCAGACGGCGATGGTCGTGGGGGTGGTTCTCGTCGCATCGGGTGTCGGCTACACCGCCCGGGTCTCCGCACTCCAGGCCGACGCCGCCGCGTCGGTGGCAGCACCGGTGGCCGGGCAGCCGAGCGCCGGTGGTGTTCGAGCCCCCGCTTCACCGCTGGGAGATCTGTCGTCCTTCCGCACCATCACCCAGGACACCCTCGACATGCTGGGACACGGCGATCAGGCCGGCGCGACGACCCGGATCGCCGATCTCGAGACGGAGTGGGACAAGGCCCAGGCCCGGCTGAAGGCGAGGGATGGCGCCGCATGGACCGAGGTTGACGGGAAGATCGACACGGTGCTGCGCGAGCTCCGGGCGTCGAGCCCGAATCCGTCCACGGAGACCGCGGCGCTGAAGAACCTGGTGTCCGCCCTCGGATGATGATCAGAACGCGAAGGCCTCCTCGTGCAGGTGTGTGTCGTCAGGGGAGGCCGGCGGCGTGGAGCGCCGGTCATCTCCAACCCCGCCGTCGGCGTCGAGGCGAAGCGGGGTAGCGACGCCGACCAGTTTGAGCCCCGTAGCGGCGCCGGCGCCGAGCCAGATCCGCCGAGGACGCGTCAGGTGACCGGTGACGCCGCCGCCCCGTCGAGACACGGATCGCCATCAACAGTTCCGGGATGCTCCTGGAACGCGTGGTCGGCCGCGGTCGCAACGCAACCGAGGGCAGCGGCCGCCGGAAGAATAGTCAGGACGTCGAGCAGCGCGGTGAGAGCGCCGACGATCGGTCGCAATCGAGCGCCCTGCCCCGCTGAGATGAGCGACTAACTGAGTGACAACGACAGCGCGGCGGAGCGGACGGCGGCGGACCGACGTGGACAGTTCCAGCAGCTCAGACGCCGTATCGCCCTGGTGCAGCGGCTTCTGGCCAGTGACTGGGGGTCAAGGGGTCGCAGGTTCAAATCCTGTCGTCCCGACGGCCGGAACGGGCGGTTCCCTTCGACGGGGGAACCGCCCGTTCTGCGTTCTACCTGCGGGAACGGGCAAGTTGAGCTGCATCTGGTGATCTTCACTGGTTCAGTCCTCCCTCGGTTGTCGAACCCGGGCTGGGCTCGATGTCAATGGTTTGTCAACGCAGCTCAGCCGGACAGGCCGAGTAGCCCGCTCAGACGGGCTCCAGCGGCCTCGTGCTGGCCGGGCATGACGTGGGCGTAGACGCCCTGTGTGATCGCCGGGTTGCTGTGCCCGGCCATCTCCTGGACGACCTTCACCGGCGTGCCGTCCGCCAGCGCGAGCGACACCGCCGTGTGGCGGCAGTCGTGCAGCCGGATCACCGGCACCCCGGCCCTGCGGCACAGCACCTCGAACCGGTCGGAGAAGTGCTCAGGGTGGGGTGGCAGCCCGTCCTCCCGGACGAACACGTACCCGGTCTCGGTCCAGCCCGGACCGGCCGCCATGCGCGCCTGCATCTGCGCCTTGCGGTGCGCGCGCAGTACGGCGACCAGCCCCGCGTCCAGGTGCAGGGTGCGCCGCCCTGCGGCCGTCTTGGGTTCGCTCTCCTCGACCCTGCCGCCGATCGAGACGCGCGTCTTGGTGATGCGTAGCGTCCCGGCCTCCAGGTCGACATCTGCCCACCGCAGCCCGGCCACCTCGCCGCGGCGCGGGCCACGAGCCAGGAACAGCACCCACGCCGCGTACAGCGCGTCGTTGGCGACGGCGGCGAGGAAGGCCTGAGCCTGACCTGCGGTCCAGCAGGCCATCTCCCGCGACTTCGCCCCGGGCCTGCTCACCAATGAAGCGCTGTTCTTCTGGCAGTACCCGGCCCTGACGCCGTACTCCAGTGCCATCTTCAGCACCCCGTGTGCGAGCTGGCAGCTTCGGCCGCTCAGCGGTCGGCCACCCTTGCCGCCGGTCGCGGCGAGCGCGGTCAGCGCACTCTCAACCTGTTTCGGGCTGAGCGCGACCAGTCGAACGCCGCCGATGTGCGGAATGATCCACTTCTCCACCGCGATCTCGTACTGCGCGACGGTGCTCGCCCTGCGCGGGGCCCCGCTCTTGGTCGCACCGGTGCGCGCCGCGGGCAGCCAGTGGTCGCGCAGGAACTGCGCGACCGTCATCGTCTTGTCCTGCACCTCGGTGTACGTGCCGTCGCCGATGGCGGCCAGCACCGTGGTCAGGTGGCTCTGGGCGTCCTTCTTCAGCTTGAAGCCGCCCTTGGACCGCTGCACCCGCTTGCCGTCGGCGTCGGTGACCCACCAGTACGCGGTCCACGTCGCACCGCGCTTCCGAACCGAACCTGTCATCGCCCCTCCTCTTCCGCTGCTAAGCCCTGCTCCATCAGGTAGACCACCGCCGAGTTGACGGATCTACGAGTCCTCATCGCGTACTCCCGGATGGCGTCGTAGAGGTCCGCCTCCACGCGGAGGTGCACTACCTGCCGTGGTCTCTCGTCGTCGTTGCCCACGGTCACGATGGTAGCACGATGGTATCTCAACGCTACTAAATCCTGACGTCTGACCGTGGAGGCAACCTTCGGGCTGTTCGCCATTTTTGTGACGTCGACCACTGCCCCATAAGGCCCTCTACTTACATGGAAGAACCGTTAAGGATCAATAATGTGCCCTATTGCTGCGATCTCAGGAATGAGCCGTGGTCAGGCCGTGATCAGATGCAAGTGAAGCCGCCGGAGCCGTGTCAGACTTAGCTGGAACCAAGAAAACCCCGACCGGGAGATGCACATGTCGAGCAACACCGCACCCATCGCCGCCGTCATCGGCGACCTCCCCGCCACGCTCGACGTCGGGCAGGTCGCGAACCTCTACGGGATGAGCACGTGGGCGCTGTATGAGGCCGTGAAGACCGGGAAAGTACCGGTCCAGCCGCTGCGGGTGGGGAAGAAGCTCAGGTGGCCCACCGCGCTCGTGCTCCGCAGCCTGGGCATCGACCCCGCCACCGCGCCCGACGTCGCGTAGCCCAATCGCCCACCGCAGGGGCACCTCGGGAACGCGGAATCGACCAACCGACAAGACCCCCGACCCGGGATTTCTCCGATTCCCTGGGTCGGGGGTCTCATCACCGAACGGAACACGCACATGATCTGCGATCAGCCACCTACGGCTGTATTCACCGTACCGGATGCGGCCGGTCCTCCTGATGACGAGAACGGCATCCGGGCGGTGCTCGACGCCCCCGACGAGGTGCTGGAGCAGTACCGCAAGGGGGAGCGCGCTCTGCGCCGGGCGCTGCGGTGCCTGCCGCCGACCCGGGCCGATGTCGAGAGCACCCGGACGCTGATGGCCGCTGCCCGGGTGGAGCGCGATCGCCGCGCCGCGGAGCGCGGTCTGGGGGCCATCGGAGCCGCGTCCTGCCGGTGCAGCCGCTGCCACCGCCCCCTGACGGCCCCGGAGTCGACCGAGCGCGGCATGGGGCCTGTCTGCCGCCGGGAGGCCGAATGACGGCCACTGACGGCGCGGCCGTTTCGGAGCGGTTGCTCGCAGAGCGGGGCGCGCTCAAACCGCTGCGACCGCTCGGCGCCGCGCCGAGTCCCAGACCCACGACCCGCCCGGCACCTCCTCGGACGCCGGAGACACCCTCCGGCGCAGAGACACCCCCGGAGACACCTCCTCCGGCTTCTGACCAGGCGAAGAGACAGCAGGGACAGCGGAGACACCGTTGGACGGCTGCCGAGTTGATGAAGGAGAAGTTCCAGGCGCCCAAGTACGCCGTACCGGGCGTCATCGCCGAGGGGGTGAACCTACTGGCGGGCGCGCCGAAGATCGGCAAGAGCTGGCTCTCACTCGGGCTGGCGGTGGCCGTGGCCACCGGCGGCAAGGCGTTCGGCTCGATCGACGTGCCGGAGGGGGACGTGCTGTACCTCGCCCTAGAGGACACGGGCCGGAGGCTCCAGAGCCGCCTGTGCAAAGTGCTGGACGAGCGGGACGCGCCCGAGCGGCTGACCCTGGAGACGGAGTGCCCCCGGTTCCCCGAGGGCGGTGCCCACATCCGGGCCTGGCTCGACGAGCGCCCGGAGGCCCGACTGGTCGTGGTCGACGTCCTCGCCCGGATGCGCGGGGTGGACAACTCGACCTCGGCCTACTCCGCGGACTACGCCGCTGTCACGCAGGTGAAGCAGATCGCCGACGACTACGGCATCGCCCTGGTCCTGGTGCACCACGTGCGCAAGGCCGCCTCCGAGGACTACCTCACCGAGGTGAGCGGCACCAACGGCATCGCCGGAGCGGCGGACGCCGTGCTGGTGCTGAAACGGTCCCGGGGCGAGGCCGACGGAGCCCTGCACGTCACCGGTCGCGACGTGGACGAGACCGAGTACGCGCTGACCTTCGATGCCGAGTTGGGCTCGTGGAAGGTGCTGCCGGGGCCCGCGCTGGACCACCTCGTGAGCGACACCCGCAAGAAGCTGCTCACCTACGTCCGCGAGCACCCCGACTCATCACCCAAATCGATCGCGGAGGCGACCGGGCTGGGCCACGACCTGGTGAAGAAGACGCTCAACCGCATGGCCGACGAGGGACAGCTGATCAGACCGACCCGGGGCAGCTACTCCGCTGTCTCTCCGGTCTCCGGAGTCTCCGACGCAGGTCAGAGTCCGCATGAGGGTGTCTCCAAGGTGTCTCCGGTGGACACGGGTGTCCCCAGGGGACTCGAAGGGGGGTCCCCATGCTGACCCTCGCCGCCGACCCCATCGAGTTGCACGCCGTGCGCGTCCGACTGACCCGCGTCCGGCGCGACGTCGCCGACCTGATCGCGCTCGTCGAGACCTGGTCGTGCACGGCCGACGACGACCGCTTTCCCAACTACCTGATCGACGCCCTCGACGCTCTGACCGCCGCCGCCATCGGCGCTGCCGCCGCCGTGGTTGGTCTCGATGCCGACTCCGACAACCTGGAGGACTGATGATCCCCTGCCGCACCTGCACCCTGCCCGCCGACGACCCCGACGGCCAGCACCCTGCCTGCGCCGAGCACGAGCGTGAGCGGGTGGCCGCGGTCCCGTGCTCGCGGTGCGGGTCCTGGACCAGTCACCGCGTGCTCGACACCGACCCTGCCGTGTGCAGCCACTGCCGCACCGACGACGCCCTGCGCGAGGCCGACACCGCCCGCGCGCAGCTGCCGCCCCCGCCAGCGGTCAAGCCCCGCCCGGCCCCGCCGGTCTACCGGGTCGGCACCGGCGGCGACAAGATCGCCGAGTGGGTCAAGTCGTGAGCATCCTCGACGTCGTCGGCACGATCCACGGCCCGATCGACGCGACGCCGTGGGAGCCGGTGGAGCTGGCCGCCCCCGCACCGCCCGACGCGCCCCCTGCACCCCAGCAAGGTCCACCCGCCGACGATCACCCCGTGGTGGACGCTGCCGCCGTGGCCACGCTCGCCGCGGTACTGCTCGCCGGGGGAGCCGACCTCGCTCTCGCGGTAGCCGGCCGCCTGCTGACGGCGGGTTTCACCGGCCCGGTGGCCGCGGGCATCGCCGAGTTCGTCACCGCGTCCACCCCGGTACCCAGCTCCGCCGTCGGCGTCCTCGCCCGCCGCCGGATCGCCCTGCGCAACGCCGTGCTGCGGGCCAGGTACGTGCTCAACGCCGCTCAGAGGGTCACTGACGCCGTCGTATCCGGCACCCCCTTGGAGGAGGCCCTGCAGGCGGAGCGGACCCACTGGCAGGCGCACAGGTCGGCCACCGCGCACCGTGCCGCCGCCGCCCGGCAGGTCGACCAGGCGGCTGCGGTCTCGCCGCTGCTGCGCTGGCGCACGGTCCACGACGACCGCGTCACCCCCGACTGTGCCGCGCTCGACGGCCGGGTCTTCGACGTCGCGCGCCCGCCCGGCGGGACCTACCCGGGCACCGTCCACGCCCGGTGCCGGTGCACGGCCACCCCGATCCGCAACACCACCCAACTCTCGAAGGAGTCCACGATGGACACCCGCATGATCGACCCCGCCACCGGCCACGTGATCGAGCTGTCCGGCCCTGTGTCGACGGTCGCACCGTCTGACCGCACCTCCCCGCGCGAGGTAGTGCCCCACGTCCAGACCGACGACGACCGCTACGGACCCGAGGCGCTGCCGCCCAGCCCGGACACGCTCGACATGATCAAGCACCTGCGGGAGAACAACCCGTACATGTTCTCCAGCGCCTCCGACATCGCCTCCACCATCGAGGCCGTCGAGCGCCGCCGCCCCAGGGTCGGGCAGGGCTTCGACGCCGCCGGGCAGCGCGGCTGGCACGACCAGATGCCGGTCGGCGAGTGCGAGACCCACGACCGGCTGTTCACCCGGCCCGGGGAGACCGACGCCGAGCGCCGCATCCGGGTGGCCGAGCAGGACGCGCTGGAGCCCCGCCAGTGGGCGTCCCGGGCCGACGCCGCGGACTACGCCCGGCAGTTCGGGCTGGTCTGATCACGACGTGCGCGTCCGGCGAAGTAGCCGTCGGGCACGCAGGGGTCAACGTCACCCCGGGGCCTCGTTAGCTCCTTCTCGGCCCGGGGGATCGAAAGGGCACCGCGACCGACGGGGTCTCGCACCGGTTCTGACCCGCCGACCGCACCTCGTGCACCTGCCCCACCCCGACCGGCCCCGGCGAGGCGCAGCCGCCTCGTCGGGCGCCGGTCACCTCCTACATGATCAAGGAGTAGAACGTGCTCAACTCCGGCCCGCCCGACATCGGCGCCGACCCCGCCCGCCCGGCAGCACCACCACCGGTGCACCTACCCCGTGACGTCCAGGCCGCCGTGATCGACCGCGCCCGCGTCGAGGCCCTGACACGCACCGCCACGCTGGTGCACCTCGTGGAGTACGCCCTACGCGAGATGCCGAGGGGATGGAAGCCCTGACCTACACAAAGAAGGTGGTCTTGGGCCTGGCCGTCGTCCTTGGCCTCGCCGTCGGTGGCATCGCCACTGCGGCGCCGACACCGGTTGCCGTCGTGCCCGCCCCGCCCACAGCCAGCCCAACCCCCACAGCCACCCCAACCCCCGCATCGACCACACAGCAGCCCGTACCCAGCCCCGATCCGGTAACAGATCCCAGCCCCGTGGTCCACCACGGCGGAGGACCCCACGTACGGGCCTGCGCCGGGCACCACCTGCTGCGGGTCTGCACCGGATGACCTGTGGAGGTGGCCCCGATGGCACGTGTTCGGCAGGCCCGACCGTGCAGCGCACGCAGAACCAACGGCGAGCCGTGCCGCAACTTCGCCATGAACCACAGCACCATCTGCCACGCCCACGGCGGCCGGGCCGCGCAGGTCCGCCGACGGGCCGATCAGCGCGCGCTCCAGGCGGCCGTCGAGCGGTCTGTCGAACACGATCTCGCCCGGCACCGTGAGCGGCTGGCGGTGTGGCAGCACGCGCGGATCGTCGCTGCCGCCGAGCTGCTGGGTATGGAGCCCGCCGAGGTCGCGGCCAAGCCCGCCTTGCTGGGCATAGCGTCGGCGCGGTGGCCTCGCCGGGTGCCGCCTGCGGACCAGGCGCCGAAGCTCCGTCACGATCGCCGGTACGGCAGCCGCTGCGCAGGCGATGACCATGGGCGCAGGCTCGACCTGCGTTGACAAACCAGTGACAAGCATTGGTCAACATGCCGTCTGAGCAGGGGTTACTTGGTGACCACCTGACAGCCTGTCAAGGGGCCCATGACGCTGCACAGGGCAGAGCGGCCCAAGACTGTCGGTGTGCCCCGCCAACATGCGCCCATGCTTGCCGAGCACCTGAAGCCACGCTGTGTCCAGATCGAGGTCCCCGTCGATGCCCAGGGGGGGTTCGTGGACTCGGGACGGTGGCGGGAGAAGGGCGTCACCCACTGGAACCTGCTCCGCCGGGATTGGGGCCGTAACGACCGTGAGCGCTTCGACAACGAGCGCCGAGCCGCGGACCGGCACCGCCCCTCACATGGCGTCGCACGCAGCCCCCACGAGGTGGCCGACTGGCTCATCGAGGAGGCTCTGCGCGCCGCGGGGGAGAGCCACGAGGCCGCTGAGATGCTGCGTAGCGACGGCGTCGACACCGAGGAGGGCGTGGCGCTGAAGCGGGAGGTGCTGTTCTGGTCGGCGATGCACGGCCGGGACGTGTTCTCGATGATGGGCCTGTCCAGTGCCCGCATCGCCGACCTCTCGGCGTACGCCATGACCGACTGAGGGCCCAACGACAACGGCCCGGCACCCACGGACATGGGGCCGGGCCGTTGCTCGTGCCTACGGTGCTCTCAGCGCCTCAGGGACTCCCGGTAGGCGGCCACGCCGTGAGTGCGCAGGATGTCCATCGCCTCACTGCCGTGGGTGACAGGGTCGGCCGGGCGCACCGTGGTGCCCTCGGCCGAGTCCTCCCAGATGCGCTTGCGGGCGTTCTCGGCCGCGACCTGGGAGCCGACCATCTGCAGCCGCTCGAACAGCTCCGCGTCGACCTCCACCGTGGTCCGGCGGCTGGTCGACATGCCCTGCCGCACCTTCGCCGTGGCGATCACGTCGGTGATCAGGCGGGCCAGCGCGTCGCCGTTCCACTTGATCGGCTGCCGCACCTTGTCGTTGTTGGTCATCACTTCTCCTCGTCGGTGGTCTGGATCATGTGGACTCGGTCGTGCTGCATCGCACCTGCGGCCACCACCAGCGCCGCGCACAACGGGCAGACGCGCACGCGCAGCAGGCCCGCCACGGTGACGAGGCGCAGCAGGCGCCGTCGGCCGCTCATCGGGTGATCCACGGCAGCAGGACGCGCAGGTAGCGGCTCGCGGCCCGCTCGGTGATCGGGCTGGGCGTGCCGCACTGCTGGCCGTCGAGGACCGCATGGACGGTGACACCGTCTCGGCCGCGGACGACGAGCACGACGACGTGCTCAGCCTTCCCGCCGTCCGGCGGGTAGGTGGTTGGATCTGACATGGGTCGCCTCCCGGGGCGATCAAGGCCCGGGTAGCCGGTGTTCCAGCACCGGTCCGGGCCGCCTACTTGTGGATCTTCCTCGTGTCACGCGCGTGTCAACGTGACTGCCACTCACCACCCCCTACACGCACCAATAGGGGCCAACGGCCGGTCGACGTCTTCCCGACTGAGCAGGACGAACGCCAACAACTACCACCAGGGGCCAACAGCTCCGCTCGCCTGGGGGTCAAGGGGTCGCAGGTTCAAATCCTGTCGTCCCGACGGCCGGAACGGGCGGTTCCCTTCGACGGGGGAGCCGCCCGTTCTGCGTTCTACCAGCGGAAACGTGGTCCAGGTCCGACGCATGCGGTGGTCCCACAGACGATCCCATTTTCGGTTCGACGGGGTCGGGGAACGGGCTGAGTGACTATCTGAGTGTCTATCCCGCGTCGTCGCTGGGGAACAGGCTGTCCATGGTCGCGGCGCCTTCTTCGAGGACGGGCCGGAGTTGGTGGCGGTAGACGCGTTCGGTGACGGCGGTGCCGCTATGTCCGAGCAGCCGGGCGGTCTGTTCGATGGGTACGCCGGAGTCCGAGAGGATCGATACGAAGCTGTGGCGTAGCTCCCGGGGCGTCCAGGCGGTGGCGTCGAGGCCGGCGTTGTGGACGATGGCACGGAAGGCGCGTCGCACATTGTGCGGGTCGAGTTCGGTGCCGTTGGCTGTGGCGAACACGAGCGCGGCCGGGTCCGGTGTGCGCCCGAGTCGCGCCAGGTGGGCGGTGAGGGCGTTGACGCATCGGCGGGGCAGGGCGAACCGGCGGCGGGACTTGCGGGTCTTGGTGTCGCCGCCGACCCGGACGGAGCGCAGAACCGAGATAGCCGGCGGCACGGGTGGGGTTATGTCGGGCTGTCCGACGAGGTCGACGTCGGCCCAGCGGAGGGCTCGGACCTCTTCGGTGCGGGCCCCGGTGAGCAGCGACAGCACGATGTAGGCGTGTAGCGACGAGCCGTCTGCGGCGGCGACGAGTCGTTCGGCCTGCTCCCATGTCAGGGACTTGGAGGGGCGGCCGGCTTGCCCGGTGGGGACGGCGCACAGGGCGACGACGTTGCGTTTGACCTTGTCGCGGGCCATGGCGCGGATGACCGCACGGCTGAGGATGGAGTGCATCAGGCGCAGGGTGCGGGTGCTGACCTCGTGGGCCTGCGCGCGGAGCCAGCGGTCCACGTCGTCGGCGGAGAGGTCGCGGAGGCGGCAGCGGCCCAACGGGGCGACGATGCGGGTCTCGGCGATCGTCGTGTAGTTCGCCACCGTCGCGGGGGACCTGTTCGGCAGGCCGTAGGTAAGCCAGTCACGGACGGCTTCGGCGACGGGTGTAGTTCGACGGAGCGACGGCGACGCCGTCGTCGTGGTCGCGCAGGAGTTCTTTGAGCTTGTTCCTGGCCTCGGTCTTGGTGGTGCCGCTGGCCTTGCGGGTGATGCGCTTGCCGCGGGCGTCGAAGCCGGTAGTGATGGTGGCGATCCACCGTTCCCGTGTTTCGTCCCAGTGCAGGCCGCCTTCGCCGCGGCTGCGGCGGGCAGTCACGATGCGGCTCCGAAGGACGTGTCGGCGGCGGCGGCCTCCCTTTCGAGGAGGGCGACGTACTCGTTGATGGCGGCGGCGGTGATGAGCCGGGTTCTGCCGACGTGGACGGAGCGCAGTCGGCCACTGCGCAGCTGCTCGTAGATCACGCTGCGCTTGAGCGAGAGGATCTCCATGGCTTCGGCGATGCGGTACATCTCCTTGTCGGTCATGGCTGCAAGGAGTTCCGGTTGTTGGGCATATCCGCCTCCCGTGTGCGCCAGCGGTCCGCTGTCGGCCGCCGAGATGCAGGGAAGGGTGTGAGGCGCGGTGACTGCCCGCGTGGTCAGGACACGTATCGCAGGCTGGTTCGAGCTGTGATCGAGGAGCCGGTGCATTGTTCCAATCCTCGGGCGCCGGCTGCTGGTTCCGGACATGAGATCGTCAATGTGGACAACTTGACGGTGTCATTGCCGCGTCGTCGCTGATCCGTGTTCGACGTGGTTCGTAGCGTGGCTTCCTGCATTTGTGCTGGCCTTGGCGCCGCCGACTACCCGCGTCGGTACTACTGGTGCGTCGGTACTACTGGTGCCTCGGTAGTTCTGCTCGCGGCCGGCACCCCCAGCGAGCGTCGCCCGCCGCTCCAAGGACAGCGGTGGGTCAGTTGATGTCGATGCCGGCTGCTGTGGCCAGTGCGGCGAGGTCGAGGTCGAGGGCGTCGAGTTGGGTTCGGAGTGACCAGTGGGTGGCCTCGCGGTGGAGCGCGCCGAGCTGGAGCAGGCCGGTCGGGCCGGGGGTGGGGAGATCGAGTCGGCCGAGGTCGTGGCCGGTGTCGAGGTCGAGGACCCGGAGGCAGGTGGCGCCGGCAGGCCGGTCGGTGGGTAGCTGTGCTGTCAGGAGGATCTCGGTGACGTCGGTGGGGGTGGCGTCGAAGGTGACGTGCAGGGCGGTGGCGGCGCCGGTGTCGTCGGAGGCGAGCGTGATCGCACCGCTGGGGTGGTCGGGTTGGCCGTAGAAGACCATGTCCTCGTCGGAGCGGATCACACCCTGATCGGTAAGCAGGAACGCCACGGGGTCGATGTCGGTGTCGCCGTCGGTCTGCAGGACGAGGCGCAGTCGCTGGAGCCCGAGCAGGGGGAGGAGCTGTCCGGATCGCAGGGTCGCGGTAGGGACGACCTGCTCCGGGTTGTCGAGGTCCTCCGCGTCCTCGGACAGGGGAGGTGCGATGACCTGTTCCGGGGGCAGCGGCGCGAGGGTCGTCTCGGCGCCGCTGGCGCGCCATTCGATGGCCTCGACGGTCTCGGTGAACTCCAGCGGGTGGCTGCCGGCGGCTTGTGCGAGGCGGTGGCGAACCTGTGCGGGGGTGGCTCGGAAGAACTCGCGGTGCCGGTTGACCTTGTTGACGCGCTGCTCGGCGAAGGCGTTGTGCAGGGTGGTCTCGAGACCGACGGCGTCGTCGCTGAAGACGAGGGCGTGGACGTCGAAGCGGAAGGGGACCGATGCGTCGCCGAGTTCGCGGACGCGATCCATGGGTTCGAGGCGTCGGGTCATTCCGATCTTGACGATGTGGTCGCCGAAGGAGCCGATGTTGCTGATGACGTAGACGTAGCCGGCGCGGGTGTTCGCGGCGCGGGCCTCGACGGTCGCGATGTCGGCGCCGAGGCGCTCGAGTTGGCCGCGTAGTTGTTCGACGGCCGCGGCGTCGGCGGCGGGGCCCTGCGTGAGCAGCCGGTTGTAGGCGGCTTGGTAGTGGGCTTGTTCCTTGAGGAGTTTGGCCTTCTCGCGTTCGAAGTCGCGTCGGGCGCGTTCCTCTTCGCGGGCGGCTTCCTTCTGGGCGCGGATGAGTTCGCGTTCGGTCTCGACCTTGGCGAGGTAGTCGGCGGTCAGTTCGATCTCGCGGATGCGCAGCCGGTGGTATCGCTCGGTGATAGCGATGGTCATCGTGGCGCCGAGTCTCGCGATGGTCGTGCGGGTCTTGTCCAGGCGCAGGGCGACGCTGGCGAGGGTGTGGGGTTTGACGGTGCGCACGCAGTTGTCGGCTTCGGCGTTGTAGGCGCGCAGCATCAGGGTGGAGAAGTCCTTGACCATCTTCGCGCCCTGGGTGCGGGAGCCGTTGACGGTCCAGTCGACGCTGCCGGTGACCGCCCGTCGCGTCTTCACCAGGTCCTTGGTCTCGGTGCGCAATTGGACGAGCCGGTCCTTGTAGGCGACGGCGCTGTCGAGCGGGTGGGTGTACTCGTACACGCCGGCGGCCTGCAGGAGTTGTTCGTCGCGGGTCTCCACGAGCTCGGAGCGGACCTGAGTGACCTCGCGTTCGATCTGAGCGACCCGTGTCCGGGCGACGTGTTCCTCGGCCAGGACGGTGTTGAGCCGTTGTTCGGCGTCGCGACGGCGGGCTGCGAGGTGCAGGTGGTCAAGGGCCCCGACCTCAGCGAGTGTGGCCTGCATGCGGGCCAGCTCGAGCTCGAGGTCTTCCACTCGCCGCCGAGCACCGAAGATGGCCACCGATATCACCCGTCCCTGCGAACGCCCATCTGCGCAGATAGCGCGTGGCGGTCTCAGGAGGACCGTCGCTCCATGGGCGGCCGGTGTTGCAGGTCTGCCGGGCCCGGGGCGCACCGAGAACGAGAACGACGGTTGACACTGGACGACGTCATATGGCGTTCGTGCAGGTAGATTGCCGCTCCGGTGTCGACCACGAGGTCAGCTGAACCTGTCGATCAGACGTCGTAGGTATGCCACCTACATGGTCGTGCGCTGCGCGGATGAACATCAAGAGTCCATCAAGGGCGCATTTGGGGCGCACGGGTTTCCTCTGGCAAGATTGGTCAGCCTCCGTGTTGCTCACTGCAGGATGCCCAAGCATGAGTCGAGCGTTGGCACCGGCAGTCCGCCGTCCGCCAGTCCTGTGGGGTCGTGCACAGTCGGCACCGCTCTGACGCCGCTGAACGAGACCCATCCGCCCGATGCGACATGGAACCAAACATCGTTGTTCCACGGTGCAGTGTTGAGTGGGTAGGCGACCTCGCTGTGCACAAATCCATCGGAGAACATCGTGTAGTTCCCGGCAACGGTGCCAATCGGTTCGGCCGTCATTCGCGGAGCGGCTCTGATTGTTGCGCCAAGGGGGTCCCAGCGATCCTGGGCGAACACGCGGAAGGGTGCGCAGCCGCCGGTCATTCCCTCCGCTGCTGGGCCTGACGCCGCAGGCGGCGCTACCGTAGGTGTGGCCTTTTCGCCGCGTATAACCGCAATCATTTCGGCAGGCCCGCCGAACAGTGCGATCGTGGCGACGACTACGGCGACAATTAGGACGGCGGTTGCGCGCTTGCGGCCGGCTCCTTTTGAACATTGCATCTAAGCTGGCCACAGCCCCGACACCGCAGATAACTACGGTGACCGTGGTGGCGGTCGCGCTGAACAGGGCCACGATCGCGGATACATCTGCGGCGAGGCCGACCCATCGGCTAACGACGCCTTGATCGACTGCGCCTTGCCGGGCCTCTGCAGCGCCAGGATCTGCAGGTTCGGGCGTTGGATCGTTGTCGCCTCCGCCCGCGCCTGTCGACATCGAAGAAGTATCCCGCCCGACTCAAGGTGATCTTCGCGCTGGGGTTCGTGTGCTGCCCGCCGTTCATCATCACATCAACCCTGCGACCCGCTGGACGGCGGTCGTTCGGTCACCCATCCTGCTCGAGGACCAGTCGCCTGCGCCAAGTGTGTGATGCAGCATCTGCGTTCGGCGCTGCTGGTCAGTAGTCGGGTCCATGATCAGATGCCATCGACGGCGCGGTGACGCCGTCAGGCTTCCATGCTGTCCAAGGTTGACCGACCTGGTCTGGAGTGCGACGAGAGTGGCTTGGACCCGCACTGAGTAGAGTCGGACGATCGCCATGGCCGCGCGTAGCTCGGTCTCAAGGGGCGGTTCAGGGATCACCGGCCCGTGGTCAGCGATTTGATCTCGAAGGTGAGGCGTAGCGCCGAGGTGACCTATGACCTCGAACAGCTCGGCAGCTCCGGGTTCCAAGACCTTGCCGCAAGCCTTGCAGTCTCCGTGTTCGGTCCGTCGGTCCAGGTGATGGGCGCCGGCCGCGATGGCGGTCGTGACATGTACCTCGAGGGCAGCTGCACCTGGACCGAGCTGCACGCCGGTGATCACGACGACCGGGATGGTGGGCATCAGCACGATGCTAATCGTGTGAGGTCGGAGACGTGGACTGGGTATACCGTGTTCCAGGTCAAGCAGAAGGCCGTTCTCGCGGCGCGCCCGCAGGACAATGCGGCCTGGCTCTGGTCCGAAGTACGCAAGGAACTCGACAGTTGGGTCAAGCCGTCCGCTGGCAGGGACAGGACTCCGAATCAGTTGGTTTTCATTACCAACATCGCGCTGACGCCGACACCGGGGAGCGGTGGACACGACTACCTACTGCAGAAGATCGCCGAGTACGGCGCCTCACTGGCCGATCCGTCCAGGGACGTTGACGATCACGGCGCCGCCCGTCGGCAGCGGCTGCGGCGACTTCGGCGCATCGACAAGATCAGGTTCTGGGATCGCAACAAGCTCACCGCACTGCTGAACTTGCACGGCGGCGTGCGCAAGGCATTCAAGGGGTTGATGAGTGTCCCCGACGTGCTTTCTGATCTGGCCGCTCTGAGCGACGCGCTGCCAGCGAACGAGCTCGAGGACGGGCTCCGCCGACACGCTCGCTCCGCGCTGCTCAGCGACGGACGGCTATACTTTGCCGAGGCAGGTGGAGACAGCTCGTCGGTTCAGGTCCACGACGTCGCAGTCGACCTGCCGGTCCTGGCGGTTGAGGATCCAGCCGAAGACCGGGTGAGTCCCGAGGTGCCGGCCCGTCGATCGCTGATCAACCTGGTGTTGGATCAGGCCGACCATGTCCTGAAACCAGCGGTGACGACGCAGCAGTCCCCGCGGCACCTGATCCTGACCGGCGATCCGGGAAACGGTAAGACGACGATCTCGCGGTTGCTCACGCAGGCCTACCGCGCGGCACTGCTTCGTGAGGCCAGTAATCTGGGCGCCGATCATCACATGGTCGTCGACGGTACCGTACGGGCCCTGTCACGGTTTGGACGGACATTGCCTCGGCATCCGCGCTGGCCGATCAGAATTGATCTGGCCGAGTACGCGGAAGAACGCGGGCATCTGATTGACGACACACTGATTCGGTGGGTCGCCGAGAAGGTGAATGCTTCGTCCAACACTGGCACGGTGACTCCTCGGGCGATGGCGACCTGGCAGAGCGAGTGGCCCTGGTTTGTCGTGCTTGACGGACTGGATGAGGTGACCGAGCCAAGCGTGCGTGCGACCGTCATCGAACGGGTCGTCAGCTTCGTAAACGAGGCTGAGGGTGACAACTGCGATGTCTTCGTGCTTCTCACGACGCGGCCTTTCGGGTATATCGAGAACATTTCACCGGCCCAGTTCCGAACTCTATCCCTCGCAGACTTGACGCCTGCGGAGGCAATCAGCTACGGCACCGCTGTCACGAATCTGCGCCTGCGCGACGACGAGGAGCGCCGGGTCGTCGTGATCAAGCAGCTCAGCGAGGCTGCGGAATCGGAATCATTTCGCCACTTGCTGCGAACCCCGTTGCAGGTCCTTATTCTCACGATCATCATTGACAGCAGTGCTGGCAACCTTGCGCCGGACCGGTTCAGCCTGTTCTGGAGCTACTACAACACTGTGTTCAATCGTGAGCGCAACAAACGCACCACACTTCGTGGCTTGCTTCGTGATCACCGACCGCAGATCACGAAGCTCCACGAGCGCGTTGGATACGAGCTGCAACGGCGTAGCGAAGACGGCGGCCGAGCCTTTTCTGCCCTTACTGAAGACGAGCTGCGTCGAATTATCCGTGACATCTTGGCCGATGCCGGGCACAAGTCCGGCGAGGGCGACAATGATCTACTGGAACGTCTCTTCACCGCCGCGACGCAGCGCCTGGTCCTTATCGCCCCGCGTGGCCAGCACGGATTTGGCTTCGATGTGCGACCGCTACAGGAACTTAGCGCTGCCCTGCACATCACGAATGGCGAGTTCGACGACGTCGCCGAGCGCTTGCGCCTCATCGCCGCCAGCCCGCACTGGCGTAATACATGGATCTTCGCTGCAGGCCGAATCTTCGCTCAGGACCAGGACCACCTGCTACCCCGCATCGTCGAGCTCGTCGAGACCCTCGACGTTGCCGCACCACGAAGATTGGGCCGCGTCGCGCCGATCGGCCCACGTCTCGCGCTCGACCTGATCGATGACGGGATGGCCCGATCCTGGCCTCTTCACAGCAACCGTCTGCTAGGCGTCGGGCTAACCGTGCTGAACGAACCTCACCCACCGGACCTGTCGGCGATCGCACGCGTGCTGGTGCGCTACTCCGACAACGGCCAGGCCCAGCGTACGGCAGTGGCGGCCGGAATCCGCGCCCTTCTCGCTGGTCCGACGACTACCCGGACGACCGTCGAGCGGATGCAGGATCAGGAAGTGAAGGCCGCAGAGATTCAGGTAAATGTCCGGCCGATCGCCCGTGGATTGTGGGCGGTGCGTAAGGAGCCGGCATCACATTTGGCTCCTGACCCCGCGGCTGACTGGAGTGAGTTTGCCGCCGAGATCGACACCGCCCCCGTCGAGGGAGCCGCCCGGGACATCCTGCAACGTGCAGTCGCCGTCGTGCGGGGCGGTGGGCTAACTACCCTCCAGGGCCAAGAGGCGATCCGTTGTGCTCTGAGCACGATGGAGATTGCGACCGCGCTTGAGTCAGCTCTGGTTCACGTTCTCGGGGCGAACCCCAGCATGTTCATGATGTTGCGCGATCGTGTCCTTCCTGACGTGTACCGAACGGCCACGACCCGATAGCTCTGCTCCACCCAGCAAGTGGTCTCTGCGGCGGGCCCGAGCGGATCTTTAGGCCCGAGCAGCCAGACTCCCCTGTGGTTGATGTGTGGTCTCAGGGCAGCAAGATATGCCGGAAGTGGAACTTCCGACCTTGCCCTGGGTGGGAGTGCCGGAACGGGGGCGTTCCGGGGGATTCTGTCCACAGTTCGCTGCGGATCCTCGAGCCGTCCACAGATGCCTGCGACGGGGCTTGATCCGGCGACGCTGGCGGGTGGAATGGGAGTGGTGGGCGGCGGCGTCGGGCTGGAACCCCTCGCTGTCTGCGGATCCCTGAACGTGGACGGCTCCGGCCGGCGCTAGTGGCTCGACACGCAACGTTGGCCGGGTAATTGATCTCGGTCCTTGACCCGGCCAGGCTGCCCGCACGTCAAGTGCGGGAGGTGGGTATGGGGCGTCGACCGAGCGTGTTCGTCCGGGCGCTGTCGAT